>Ga0183100_1000062_pt1 | contig 164585 bp, 156 predicted proteins | sample Biomet2_FD_127789 | JGI IMG/M metagenome (GOLD analysis project Ga0183100, IMG submission 127789) | Microbial communities from bioreactor (seeded with anoxic lake sediment) at LBNL, California, USA - Biofuel metagenome 2 | ecosystem: Engineered > Bioreactor > Anaerobic > Unclassified ... | reverse complement strand
AAATTTGTAAACGTTTCCGATAAGCGAGAGCAGAAGCCAAAGTTCTTTGGATTATGCCGAGCGTAGGAAAGGTCGGCGATAGCCAACCCCTCCTCACGTCGGTTGAACGAGTACAAATTTGTAAGCTCTCTCCCTAATCATTTGTTTAGCTATTGTGATGAAGCCGGAAGCCTCCGGAATTGGACCTATATTGGACTCGAATTGGACGTTATTAGGCCACTTATTGAGATAAAGCAAAGAATTCCGATGTTGGATATTATTAGACTTGAATTAGACATGATTTAATGCCACTGAGTGCTGTTTGATTTAAATTGTCCAATCCTCGTCCATGCCCGGAGGTTTTCCGGCTTCAGCTTTACGTCTCAATGGAGTGCCGAGGATGAAGTCGATAAATCCATCTCGTTCAAAGGAGGTACGACTGCGTTGAGGGATTTACGGCTTCAGACCGACATGGAATGAGACAGGTAAAGATGCGCCGGTGGTTCTTTTGCTTCGTTTTCTGACCACCCAGAAAATGAAGACTCTAATTCACACAGAAAATGAAGACCCTAAAAAAATAATTAATAGAAATAACTATGATGACAAATACAAGACAAACAGGGGAAGCCGCAGTAGGCGGCAATCCTACAATACTACGAGATATAGAACTGATAGTGATTCATTGCTCCGCTACACGCGTGAACCGTGACTTCACGGCACGCGATGTAGACACGGCGCACCGCTACCTCGGATACTCAAGATGGGGATACCACTACTACATACGTAAGAGCGGAAGGATAGAACGCATGCGCCCTGAGCAAGACATTGGCGCTCACTGCTACGGACACAACCGCGAATCCATCGGTGTGTGCTACGAAGGTGGCGTGGACGAGAACGGCAAAGCCGCCGATACACGTACGGCACAGCAGTCCATAGCTATGCACGAGCTGGTGCGCCAGCTATGGACACGCTACCCGCAGGCTCGAGTAGTGGGACACCGCGACCTGTCGCCCGATCTGAACGGAAATGGGGTGATAGAGAAGTTCGAACGCATCAAGGAATGCCCCTGTTTCGACGCCATTCCTGAGTTTGAAAGGCTGCGCAAGAAGTAACGCAATCGCTCCAGAGCTTCACGCTCCAATTTCATATTTCGATATATTATAATGATTTCAAAATCTAAGAGGTGGAATGAAGCAAAAGCTTTATTTTACCTCTTGTCTTAGCAATCTACTATTGATTCTATCTTTTTCTTTGTTTTTTTTAGAACATCTTTTGTAGTCAGATCAGATCTTCATTTCTTTGTTCAGATTGAATTTTCATTCTTCTGTGCAGACAGAAGAACGAAACAAGAAGAACTGCCAGCGCTTCAGTCTTCATTTCTTTGTTCAGACAAAGAAACGAAGCAAAGAAAACTGCCGGCGCACGAATTTCACTCCAAATCGAACGGTCTGGGCTTGAAAATTCATAAACGTTTCCGATAAGCGAGAGCAGAAGCCAAAGTTCTTTGGATTATGCCGAGCGTAGGAAAGGTCGGCGATAGCCAACTTTTGCTCTCCTTACGGTCGTTTGAACGGTATGAATTTCCTAACCCCATACTCGCCCGATTTGCTGAGTGAAAGTTCGTGAAGCCGGAGGCCTCCGGACTTTGACCTAATTATAATGATCAGAGTAATTAGCTAAGATGAAAAATAAATAAATATTGTGAATGTCTAAATTTTTATGACTCTTTTGTTTTTCTTTGGTACACCTTTTGTTTTATATTAAACAAATGTGCGACTTGATAGATTTTATTTATCTTTGTCACGAGTTTCAAAACTTTAAGTAGAAAGGAAAATAATTATGATTACTCAATTTTCAGAAAGCGTCTCTGAAGTGATTAATTTCAGTAAAGAGGAAGCCAATAGACTGCAAAATCCATATATAGAACCGGAGCATCTTTTGCTCGGACTCATTCGATATAATAGTGGTGTTGCTATTCAACTCTTATTGGGGCTCAATATCGATTTGGGAAGTCTAAGAACAGAATTGGAAGACTATTTAAGACAAAAGACTGATCCTTCTTTGACTTCGGACAGTGATTTGCAATTCTCGGAGACTTCGTCACAGATTATTAAATTAAGCATTTTGGAAGCGAGCTTCGCCCAACAACGTATTGCAAATACCGAACACATTTTGCTTGCCATATTAAAAGAAGAAAATAATGTGGCTGCTCAGATACTAATTCAGAATGGTGCAACGTACAAAAAAATTCTGAGCATGCTACCTTCACATCCCAATATTAATGCCATATCGCCCATTGACACAAAAGATAAGGCTGAAGATGGAATAGACGATGAGTTGGAAGTTATATCAGACTCTGATGATGATGAAGAGGAAATAAATGTAGATGCTCCTACAACTCCCATTCAGAAAACTCCATTCCTTGATAAATTTGGGATTGATATGACCAAAAATGCAACTGAAGGGAAATATGACCCCGTAGTTGGACGCGAAAAAGAAATTTTACGGCTGGAGCAGATTTTGTGCCGACGCAAGAAGAACAACCCGATACTCATAGGTGAGCCGGGAGTTGGAAAGTCTGCCATTGTAGAAGGATTGGCTCAACAAATTATTGAAAAGAAAATATCTCACGTACTGTTCAATAAACGTATCGTACAATTGGATATGGCTACTGTTGTTGCAGGCACTAAATATAGAGGACAGTTTGAAGAACGCATGCAAGGCCTGATGAGGGAGCTCCAACAAAATGAAGATATTATCTTGTTTATTGACGAGATACATACCATTATAGGAGCAGGATCGGCACCAGGAACGATGGATGCGGCAAACATACTGAAACCTGCCCTGGCACGTGGTGATATGCAGTGTATAGGGGCTACGACGATAGATGAATATCGCAAGAATATAGAAAAAGATGGTGCGCTCGACCGCCGTTTCCAAAAGGTATTGGTCAATCCGACGACGCCCGAGGAGACGCTTCAAATAATGAACAATATCAAAACGCGCTACGAAGATCATCATAATGTACAATATACGGATGAAGCCTTAGAAGCTTGCGTCAAATTGACAAATAGGTATATATCAGATCGTAACTTACCTGATAAAGCTATTGATGCCCTTGATGAAGCCGGTTCGAGAATACATATAACGAATGTACTCATTCCTACTGAAATAGAGAATCAACGGGAAGCTATCATAGAAATGCAGGAGAAAAAGAAAACGGCCGTTAAATCTCAGAATTTTGAATTGGCCGCCAGCTTTCGTGATAAAGAACGCAAATTGGAGCTTCAATTGGCAAATATGCAGAAGGATTGGGAGAATAAATTGAAAGGGCAACGCAAAACCGTAACAGCAGATGATATTGCAGATGTGGTTTCATCGATGTCGGGTATACCTGTTCAACGCATAGCACAAAGTGAAGGATTGCGGTTGACGAACTTGAAAAAACAGCTTCAATCTGTCATTGTGGCTCAAGATAAAGCCATCGATAAAACGGTAAAGGCGATTATGAGAAATAGGGTAGGGCTGAAGGATCCGAGCAAACCGATAGGAACGTTCATGTTTCTGGGGCCGACCGGAGTGGGTAAAACATATCTGACCAAAGAACTGGCCAAATACATGTTTGGCTCGGAAGAAGCTTTAATCCGAATAGATATGAGCGAGTATATGGAGAAATATGCCGTATCAAGACTTATTGGAGCGCCTCCGGGATACGTGGGCTATGATGAGGGAGGGCAGTTGACCGAAAAAGTGAAACGGCGTCCGTACTCTATCGTACTTTTTGATGAAATAGAAAAAGCTCATCCGGATGTATTCAACCTATTGCTTCAGATAATGGACGAAGGAAGACTCACGGACAGCTATGGCGTAACGATTGATTTTAAAAACACAATCATTATAATGACCTCGAATGTGGGTACTCGCCAAATGAGAGAATTCGGGAAAGGTATCGGTTTCTCGACCTCTTCTTCGATAAGCGACCAAGAATTGTCAAGAAGCTATATACAGAAAGCTTTAAACAAAACGTTCGCTCCCGAATTTATCAATCGTGTTGACGAAATTATCACCTTCGACCAATTATCGAAAGAAGCCATTTTGAAGATTGTCGATATAGAGTTAGATGTTTTATCCAAACGTATAGAAGCACTCAAGTACAGAGTGATTGTAGACGATGCTGCCAAATTGTTCTTGGCAGATAAAGGATACGATGTACAATTTGGCGCCCGTCCATTGAGACGCGTCATTCAAACTTATATAGAAGATAAAATTTCTGAAGCAATCATCTCTGGAGAAGCTAAAGAAGGCGATAGTATCTTGATTACTCGTAAAGAGAACGAAGATAATCTCTCATTGTCGGTAATGAACGCAAAGACATTGCCTTTGCCCACGAGGAAAAGAGCAGTAAAATCTGCCGATAAAGATGAAAATAAAATCTGATATAGATTTATTAACCTTTTAATGCCGGACTATTAGTAGTCTGGCATTTTTTTTGTTATCTATTTTATAAAATATTTTTTGAATAACGATTTTAAAAAAATAGTATTATGCAAAAAGGTAATATTGGAGTCACAACCGAGAATATATTTCCGGTTATTAAAAAATTCTTGTACAGTGATCATGAAATTTTCCTCCGTGAAATAGTATCTAATGCTGTTGATGCCACCCAAAAGCTCAAAACGCTAATTTCGAATGGCGAATGCCAACAAGAGGCCGGCGATTTGACCGTTCGTGTTTCTTTGGGTAAAGATACCATTACTATTTCTGATAGAGGTATCGGTCTGACTGCAGAAGAAATTGATAAATACATTAATCAGATAGCTTTTTCTGGTGCCAATGATTTTTTGGAAAAATATAAAAAGGATGCCAACGCTATTATAGGTCATTTCGGACTAGGCTTTTATTCGGCATTCATGGTATCAAAACAAGTAGATATCATCACTAAATCGTACAAAGACGATACCAAAGCTGTTAAATGGTCATGCGACGGAAGTCCATCGTATACGATAGAAGATGCTGATAAAGCAGATCGCGGAACAGATATTGTACTTCATATAGACGATGATTGCAAAGAATTTTTAAGCGAAAACAAAGTAGAAGAACTACTAAAGAAATACTGTCATTTCCTTCCGGTTGCTATTGCATTCGGCAAAAAGAAAGACTGGAAAGACGGCAAGCAAGTAGAGACTGATGAAGATAATATTATCAATGATATCAATCCGTTGTGGTGCTGCAAGCCGATAGATTTGAAAGAAGAGGATTATAAGAAATTCTATAAAGAACTATATCCGATGTCCGAGGATCCATTGTTCTGGATTCATTTGAATGTGGATTATCCATTCCATCTGACGGGTATTCTTTATTTCCCCAAAATAAAATCGAATCTTGACTTGCAGAAAAACAAGATTCAACTATACTGTAACCAAGTATTCGTGACCGATTCGGTAGAAAATATCGTTCCCGAATTTCTGACTCTTCTGCACGGTGTGATCGATTCACCCGATATTCCACTAAACGTATCGCGCTCTTACTTGCAAAGCGATGCCAACGTTAAGAAGATCTCGACGTATATCACTAAGAAAGTGGCCGATCGTCTGTTGTCTATCTTCAAAGAAGACCGCAAACAATTTGAAGAAAAATGGAATGACTTAAAGATATTTATCGACTATGGAATGTTATCCAGAGACGATTTTTACGATAAGGCAAAAGATTTCTTCCTCTTTAGCGACACAGACGACAGAAAGTTTACAATCGACGAATACGAGAAGCTGGTTAAAGATAATCAGAAAGATAAAGGAGGCGATACTATCTATTTGTATGCCAACAACAAAGACGAACAATATTCATTCATCGAAACAGCTAAGAACAAAGGCTATAATGTGCTTTTAATGAACGGCCAGCTTGATGTTGCAATGATCAGCATGTTCGAACAAAAACTGACAAAGACTCGTTTCACTCGTGTTGATGGTGATTCTGTAGAAAACCTTATTGCCAAAGAAGATAAACAAGGAGAAACTTTAGCAGCAGACATACAGGAAGAATTGTCTTCAGCATTCAAAAGTCAATTGCCTAAAGTAGATAAAGCCGATTTCAATATAGGAATTCAAGCGTTGGGCGAAAACACCTCACCGATTATGATAACTCAAAGCGAATATATGCGCCGCATGAAAGAAATGGCAAATATTCAGCAAGGTATGAGCTTTTATGGGGAAATGCCCGATATGTTCAATGTCATCTTGAATTCGGATCACAAATTGATTAAGGTAATATTGGAAGATGAAGAGAAATCTTGTAAAGAAGCAACGACTCCAATACAAACGGAGATGAACGACGTTGATAAACAACGTAGCGAACTACGCAAAAATCACGAAGGAAAGAAAGACGAAGAGATTCCGACTACGGAGAAAGATCAACTCAAAGAGCTGGACAATCATTACAGCGAATTGAAGAAAAAGAAAGAAGCTATATACGGCGATTACGCCAGCACCAACAAAGTCATCAAGCAACTAATAGACTTGGCTCTGTTGCAAAATGGCATGCTGAAAGGGGAGGCGCTGAGCAAATTCGTTCAACGTAGCATTGAACTTATCTGATATAACTAAATAAATTATTTCGAGCGGGAATGGCTGTTTTGTCATTCTCGCTTTTTTTTATTGTCAGATACAATTATTAGAAATGTTTTTTCTATATTTGACTAGTATTTACAAAAGACATTACATGAAAAGGATAAAATATATTTTCATAATCGTATTGTGCCTGTTATCAAATAATCTGCAAGCGCAGAAAGTGGGACTTGTATTAAGTGGGGGTGGTGCAAAGGGTTTAACCCATATCGGAATTATTCGTGCTCTGGAAGAAAATAATATTCCAATAGACTATATTACTGGAACTTCTATGGGAGCAATTATCGGAGCTTTATATGCGATGGGATATTCTCCTGACGAAATGGAAGAGCTACTTAAATCGGATGATTTTAAAAGGTGGTATTCGGGCGAAACAGAACAAAAATATGTTTACTATTTCAAGAAGAGTCTTTCTACTCCCGATTTTATTAGCATCAGACTGTCGCCGACTGGTAAAGATCAATCTAAAATAAAAACACAGTTTTTGCCTCAAAGTGTGGTGGATCCGACACAAATGAATTTGGCATTCCTCAATATCTTTGCGCGAGCAACAGCTGCATGCAATAATAACTTCGATAAACTTTTTGTTCCTTTCCGCTGTGTAGCATCAGATGTATATAACAAAAAAGAAGTTGTTCTGGGAGGGGGTGATTTAGGGGATGCTGTCAGAGCATCCATGAGCTTTCCTATCATGTTTAAACCCATTCAGATAGATGGAATATTGACGTATGACGGAGGTATATACGACAATTTCCCCGCTGACGTAATGAAAAAAGATTTTAATCCGGACGTGATAATAGGAAGTGTCGTATCATCCAACCCTTCAAAACCTACAGAAGATGATTGGTATGGACAATTGGAAAATATGATCATGCAAAAAAGCAATTATCAGCTGCCCGACTCTAACGGTATTTTACTCACGTTCAAATATACCGATGTAGAACTGATGGATTTCGATAGAATAAACGAGCTTAGCAAGATCGGTTATGATAGAACGATGCAAATGATGGACACCATAAAAAGTAAGATATTCCGTCGAGTAAATAAAGACAATGTACGACTGAGACGGCTGGTATACAAAAGCGAATTTCCGGAACTATACTTTCATAACATATATGTTGAAGGAGTAAATTCTCACCAGGCGGCTTACATCAAAAACACTTTTCAACAATCAGGAAAAAACGTCTTTACGTTTGAAGATTTAAAACAAGGGTACTTCCGCCTGCTATCAGACAACATGATTTCTGAAATCATACCACATGCCATATATAACGAAAACGATAAAACATACGATCTGCATCTGAGTGTTAAAATGCAAGACAATGTTCAAATACGAGTAGGTGGAAGTGTTTCTTCTTCGTCTTCTAACCAAATATATTTTGGAATAAATTACCAAAATATGGCATATCAGGCAAAAGAAATCACTTTTGATGGACAATTGGGTAAGGTATATAACAACTTGCAGTTGATGACTAAATTTGAATTGCCTTATGCTGTCCCTGTCTCTTTCCGTATTATAAGTTCTATGTCGACTTTCGATTATTTTAAGAAGGAAAAGATATTCTCTCATAATTCGACTCCAGCTTTCAATCAAAAAGATGAATACTTTATTAAACTGATGGCAACATTACCCTTCCTGACAAACAATAGAGCCGAATTTGGCATCGGATATGGATTGCTGAGAGATAAATACTTTCAAACAAATATCATCAATTTTAATAATGACTATAGCGACATGACAAAACATCAGCTATTTGGTGGCTTTATCAACTTTAATGGCAGTACACTCAATTATAGACAATACCCAACGACTGGCGATCATACCGAACTTTCGGCACAATTATTTATTGGTAAAGAAAAATTTTATCCGGGAGAAGCAAGTGCCACACAAACAATTACAAATAACTTTCAGTCATGGCTACAATTATCTTTCATGAAAGAAGCATATCATACAATGTCTGATCATTGGACACTGGGCTGGCTTTTTCAGGCACTCTATGCGTCAAAGAATTTTTCGTCCAACTATGCCGCTACTAAAATGAATGCATGTGAATTTTCTCCTACGGCTAATAGCAAGCTAAGTTATCACGATGCTTTTCGGGCGAATCAATATATTTCTGCAGGTATACGTCCCATCTTTCGATTCAGTAAACGAATACATTTTCGTACGGAATTCTATGGATTTATGCCTATATACCCTATAAAATGTAACGACAACAATCAAGCTTATTATGGTAAATCATTCAGTCAATTCGAATATATGGGAGAAGCATCGTTGGTTTATCACTTACCTTTTACCTCTATTTCTCTATATGTCAATCATTATAGTACTCCCAAGACTGATTGGAATGTAGGTATTACTTTGGGATGGCAATTATTCAACTATCGATTTATTGAATAAACACCATAAAAAAGCAGCGAAAACCCTTGCAGACTTAAAAAATATTAGTACCTTTGCACCCGTTAAAACAATGGCCGCGTAGCTCAACTGAATAGAGCAGCTGACTACGGATCAGCAGGTTATAGGTTTGAATCCTACCGCGGTCACAGATATAACAAACAAGGGATGGCCATGTAGCTCAACTGAATAGAGCAGCTGACTACGGATCAGCAGGTTATAGGTTTGAATCCTACCATGGTCACTACAATAAGGGAATGAAAATTCCCTTATTTTTATTAGTACCACTGAATATCAATCATTTACGCCAATCGGCTCGAATTAAGTTTAACTGATTCGTGCCCATTTTTGCAAGCAAAATCAAGCAAAATCAAGGAAATGCGCTACACATTTATGGCACGTATCACAAAATGTGATACACATTATGGCAAATTTAAAAACAATTTTCGACAGACGAAAAAAGGCATCAAATGTAACAAAAGGTGCCGTTGAAATTGAAGTTTATTTTTCGCGTAACACACGAAAGTACATTCCAACAGGTGTTTTTGTATATGATTATCAATTTACAGACCATGTGGTAAATCATGATAATTCATTGGAAATGAATAGAATAATATCAAAAAAGCGAAAAGAAATAGAGGGTGTGTTACACTCTATGGAAGTGGATGGAATTTGTAACACAATCGAGAATTTCAACGAAATTTATAACCCTCCTACAAAACCTCTATATTCAGATTTTTTGGACTTTTCCTATAAAGAAATTAATAAATCAAATATTAGAGACTCTACGAGAAAACAAGTAATGGTCGCTTTCGAAGCTCTGGAACGTTTCGGAAAAATAAAATCTTTTGATTCTATCACACCTGCAAATTTACAGCTTTTCGATAATTTTCTGAGAGCTGAAAATCCCCGTAGAGTACAAACAACGATTTATGATTATCATAAGAGAATTAAGCCTTACGTATTGAAAGCTTACAGGCTGGGATTAATTGAAAACAATCCATATAATATCTTCATTACGAAAAATGGTAAATACAAAGAGCGCATACCATTATTACAAAATGAGATCGACTTAATTTCATCTACAAATTTCACTCCCGTATTAAACAAAGTACGGGACATGTTCATTTTCCAAATTTATACAGGATTAAGCTATGCAGACATGCAATTATTTTCAATGGATGAAGTAATAGAAAGTAACGGCGTATATTATATTGACGGCAAAAGATACAAAACCGGAACAAGTTTTTATACTCCTATACTACCTCCAGCCTTGGAAGTCCTTAAAAAATATGACTACGAACTTCCTGTAATGACAAATGAAAAATACGATATTTATCTTCATGTGATTGAACACTCTTTAGGAATACACAAGCCATTGACTTCTCACGTCGCAAGACATACATTTGCAACTACAATAGCGCTTGCACACAATGTACCTATTGAAACTGTTTCGAGGATGCTCGGGCATAAAGATATTAAGACGACTCAAATTTATGCAAAAGTACTAAAGACAACCGTTGAAAGAAATGTTATAGAAAAATTGCTATAGCCTTTTGGATGTGCCATTTTTTAATAATGCATATACCTTATAATATATCAATTAAAAACATCCATAAAAAGTTGTATAACTGTATAACATTTATTATTTTTGTATGAAAAAGATAATCGCATATAAGAAATACTATTCTGAATTTATGTCAAAGCTTTCGGAAAGAGAGCAAAAAAAGATACAAAGGGCTTTGTTGCTGCTTGAAACGGAAGATAAAATACCCTATCATTACATTAAATTTATTCGCAATGATATATATGAGTTTCGAGTTAACTACGGCAATAATGAATTCCGGCTTCTTTTTATATACGACGGGGATAGCATTGTAGTATTATTGAACTGTTTGAGGAAGAAAACTCAAAAGACTCCGAATAGCGAGATAGAAAAAGCAATAAAATTAAAAAATGAATATTATGGGCAAAGATGAAATTTATGATGTAAGTGCCGAACTTACTGCAAAATTTGGCAAAATAGGTTCACCTAGCCGTGAGAAAGCAATCGGACAAGCATGGGATGAATATAATGCACAAATATTGCTGGAAGCCCGCAAAAAAGCGGGATTAACGCAAGAAGAACTTGCTAAACGCATAGGAATGGATAAGGGATATATTTCAAGAGTAGAAAGAGGCCTTACAGTCCCTACCGTATCCACCTTTTATCGTATAGTTGCTGCTATGGGATTTACAGTAGAACTGCGACCTATAATAAAGTAAAAAGGCGGTTGAAAAACCGTCTTTTTTTATTAATAGAATAAATTAGTATCTTCTCCTAACTTTCCTCCTGCTCTTATTTCGTTTAATTTCTCTCCCAAGCTAAATACCCACGCATGTAATATATCACATTCATTTCGTACCCTTTCAATCTCTTCTTTTGTAGGGCTCTTTCCAATGGGATGATCGAAGTTATGATATGAAATATTTCCACGGCTAAAACCTCTGTCAAAGTTAGCAGTCATACCTGTTTTACTGTCTTTTGCAAAAAACAGCTCTTCTGTCAATTTTTCAAGTTCAAATCTCATGATAATTAAATTTAAGAGTAATAAATCACAAAGATAGCAAAAATCTTGATCTATAAAAATAGGGCACATAAGAGAGTAACATAGCAGATGTAATACTTGTTTTATCTAGCATATCTGTTTTTAATATAGTTATCGTATATGAGTAGGCTTTACACCATATAAATTATAATGATGGCTCTCATATTTATATCGCCATATAACGATGTTAAAATCTAAATGGTTCTCTTCAGAGAGTCTCCTTAATTTATTGACAATGTTGCTACTATATAAACTATTAGTTTCAGTATGCATTATTTTTTCCCATAAAACTTGATCAATTAGCATATTTTCCGCAAACTCATTAGCTTCTTTTTCCTGTGAATTATTCATAGAATAGGCTTCGTCAAATGATATAAACACAGCATTGTTCGAATCTTCATTCATGTGTAATTCAATGTGACCTAATTCATGAAGGATATTGAATACTAACCGGCTCATATCATTGTGTCGATGAGTTGTCACAATTGCAGGATGATTTTCCACCTTAATAGACACTGCATCAATTGGAGCTTTTTCTAATTTTTCGACTACAGCATAAACAATACCATTATTATTTAATATCTGTTGAATTTTTTTTTCTGAAAGATTTTCAATATGAACCTTCTGAGATATTTCCTTTGCTGCTGTAAGAGCATTCCCTTTCGAATAAGATGATTTTAAACAAATGCCTCTTGCATTAATATAAGCCAATGTAAGCCATGTCGCTTGATTTTTCTCATCTATATTCAATTTATCACTTTTTTTATAACAAATTTGTTGAGCAAATCTTTTTTCCCGAATATCTAATGGTTGAAAACCTAATAAATCTTGTAATATTTGGAGTTTTTTTTGAATAAAAAAAGAAGTATTAATATTTAGACGTTTATATAATTCAGGTAAGTTCAATATTGTAGAGAGCATTCGCTCAGTATTAAAAGATGCTCTTTCCTGCTCGTCTCGGATATTTATAGCCTTCACATCTTTATCGTATTGAGTTTGTAAACTTAACCATAAGTTAGCAGGAATATCCAAAGCACGCTCCAATTTTGCAGCAATTGATGGAGTTAAATTTTCTCCTTTCAATAGTCTACTAAGATTAGACGGTTTCATGTCCATGCGCTCTGCCAATTCTTTTTGCGACATACCTCTTGCCTTGAGCTCATCCTTAATGATGGCAGTAGGGTGAGTAAACATATAAGGTACTATTGCAGCATTTCTACTTGTCTCCATAATGCTCATTTATTTCTATTAAATTGATTCTAATACCACCGTCTAATTCTTCAAAAATTAGACGATATTTTGTTTTATAACCGATTCTTACGCTATTTTTACCTATCCAATCATATTTGAGAGCTTCGTAATGTAAAGATTGAAAGCTTTCCAAGCTTTTTGTATTAGGAACTGATCTTAAAATAAATATTACTTTATTCAGATCCTTAAGGAAAGTGCCATTACTTTTCAGTTTTTTATAACGTTTATCAGTACTACAACCATTTTCTATCAACAATTTCAATTCTTCATCGCTGTAATCGATTTCCATGATTGACCACTTTTTGTTCGCAAAGATAAGTACAAATTATCAAAAATGATAATTTTCAATTAAGAATTATCATTTTTCTCTATACATTTTTAGAATTAACTTTATGATACTAGCACTAAAAAAAATACTTCATAATTGCATATAAAACAAGGCGATCATTTCTGACCGCCTTTCTCAATCTAAAATTATCTACTTCGACCTCTCGGTTTACTTCTTCACTTTATATTTCACAAAAATATAAACTCCCGATGAAAGAACCAACACAATCAATGCAATAATTGTTATTCTGCCGGTATTCATTTCTACCTTTTGCCACTTGGTGAGTTGTTTTTCTACAGGATAAGGCACACGAATAGAATCGGTCTTGTTTAAGTAAATGCTATCTGTGCCGAAAATATACTTATTCACGTATTTCGTCCGATACTTATTCCAAAATACCGTATCACCTTTGATATACGAATAAATCGAATCGTGCAAATAGATGGAATCATGCTTCTGTACAAGTTTATCGACATATTTTGTTTCTGTTCGTACGCTCTCAACCGGTACATACTTAACCGATCGGCATGAAGTTATCAATACCATGCCAAAGAGCGTCATGATTAACGCTATATTTATTCTTACATGTTTCATTTTCATTGATTCTTATTTTTCCGTCCATCTTTCAGCCTCCCATACACGGCGTTCAACCAATCCATCCAAAACAAGACCACCACCGTGGCACCATTTCTTTAGTTCCTCTTGTATGGCCTTTGTTCCCGCTTTTACCTTTATCAACTTCAACAAAGTGGAGCCAACCAATTTTCCATATCCCATATTGAAGTCAAAATCGACGAGAGTGTCGAACTGCCCCTGCGTGAGAGACAGCCTTAGCCCATTGATTTGTTTTTCACATATAAGGATATCACCCTTTAGCAACACTTCTGCTTGTAGCTTACTAATAACTTGCCCGGGTTTCACACCTTTGGTGTGTCCGTATCCGATGGTCCATACTCCTGCGGGGCATTTATAGGACTTTAGCCTAAGCCTTTCAAATTCTTTGATTTTATCAATCAGTACTTTGCTTGCCTTCATCTTCTTTCCCTCTTATCAAATCGAAAATTTTATCGGCCTTATCCTGTCCGTAAGCGGTGGCAATGGCTTTCATCAATTCCACAGGATCGTGGGTATCACTCTGTCCCTTGTGCATGTTCTCCCTTATCGAAACGACTTCTATGACCGTTTCCGCAATCGCACAGAAGATGCACAGGATAGGCATTTCAATGAAGAAGCTGAGACAGCAGTCAATAAGGGCGAAGAGAAAGAAATACGTTAGATATTCCTTGTCCTTTCCCACCGTTTTCCTAAGTCCGTAAGACGTCGTTTTAAAATTTCCAAGCCTCTTGCTGGCTTTAATACCGGTAACCAAGTCGAATATGCTGGCAACATTCGGTATGATGGCCAATATGGCGACGACAAGCAGCCATATAGCCACTTTGGAATAGTCACCGGACAACAAATAGTTAATGAATAACATTTTCATTTTTTATCCTCCTTATTTTTAGGATTGATGATCTCGTCCAAAAGAGGAAAAACCGCTTTCTTTATCAGGGCGAGAAAATGTTCCTGTTCCATATAGCATTTTATAGCCTTTGCATTTTGAGCATTGACCTCCACTAGGCCATTATGAAATATTTCATGACCGTAATCAAACTCCCCGTAATCTGAAGTGTGTCTCAGGAAGGAGTCTCCGACATCTTTTGAAATGTCCAAACACATTTCTTTGTCGTCGTAATCTTTTACTTTAATTTTTCTAAAATCGATTTTCATTGTTGTTTGTATTTAAAATTAATTCATCCAGGTTGCCAATTGAGCGTAATAACCTGTAGAAAGGGTATATATGAGAAAGAAACTGACCGTGTCGCCCGGAGCCATATTGATGATCGACCTGTTCCATTCATTGCCATCATTATCAATCAACATACCCGCTTCAGCAACACTTACGGGATTACCCGCCTTACTTTGGGGACAAAGTCTGATATTATGGGGACTGTCTTTCGCGATGGTAATTCTTATAGGGACGCAAAACGGTGCTGGTGACGAAACTCCAAGTTGCGCCCTGAGATTTGTAAGGGTAGGCAAGAAAATTTGATAACTGTTATCCGAGTATATATTTCTTATTAAAATAGTAGTCCCAAAACTTAAATCAATCACATTTGCACTGTCTGAACTCATGATACTCATGAAATTTCCCGTTTCCATCACGCCACCGTATACACGCAAACCACCGGTCAATTCGAGAGCGACATTCCGATTGACCACGTTATCACTGATAATGCGAACAGCTGGGTAATATGGGTCTAAATCATAGTTCATCTGGCGATAGAAATATCCAGAACATAGGCAATCAGATAAATTTAATGGATCTATACTTGGGTCTGCACCGTCACCTATTCCAACTTTTATATTGGCAATATCGCCTGACTGAAAATATCCGTATTGTTTTTGTATCCTGACACATCCCGGAATGACAGATGTCAAATCCTGTTTATAAGTGGATGTGGTCCATTTGCTGGGGTCACCAAAATAGAGTCCGTTGTCATCGATGGATAAATGACCGATAGCACCTGATGCCGCCGTCACCTTGCCGCTTACGTCTGCATTAGTCATTTTTATCGTATCTACATTCAGATTTTTGATCGTGGCGTTGCCCGCATCTATCGTTTGGGCACTGAGACCTTGCGTGACGACATTTTTAACGTCAATCAAACTCATCTTCAGAAAGCCGCCACTTATTAAGCCCTCGTCTTTCATTGCCTGTTCGACTTGAGCCTTGTAGGCAAGCCCACCCAATTTCTTTGTTAGAGAGCCCAGATCGTTATTTGCCGTGTTGGCCGTATTCTGTGCAGTAGTAATACGTCCGTTCACATTCTTGTAGTCCGATAATGAATTAAACGAAACCATCCCTGTAAGACTGATCTTCTTACCGAAAAGGGAGACACCATTCGGATCTATAGTAAATGAAGCCTTTATTTCGTCTGTTGTCGGACGCAAGTTGATATTTGCGTCGACATCTTCAGGAGCCGGTGACCAATCTGTTCCCTTATTGCCCCATTCAAGTTTTATCCATTCAAATGTCCATGAGTCTGTTGCAGACTGATTACCTATCAAATATATACCGACAGTTCTGTTTGAAGTACCTGATGGAACAGATATGGCAGTGGAAAATATTCCGGCCGATACTTTCGGAATGGGATACCCTCCGTAGCTACCTCCATTGAACCATATTCCAAACAGTTTTGATGTGGATATAGTACCTTTTATCGTTACAGTCAATGTCTCTCCTACGACAAAATCTCTTGAAGAAATCCAAACACCTATATTATAGCCTGTACCTGATTTTGATATCTTACTGTTTAACAATAAATTTCTTCCGCCAATCTGTACGTTGGCTACGGCAGTATTTATTTGTGATTTGACGGTCAAATTGATTGCATCGGGGGTTATACTCGCTTCGGCTGATTTCATTCGATTTCCGAGAGCGGTAACATCCGACTGTGAGGCTTTTAAAGCTATGTCTTTCGAATTCTGTTGAATCGTGGTCGAATGAGCAGAGACGGTTTTGCCAAGAGCATCGACGGTAGTTTTCGTTGCATAGCTTGTCATTTGGTCACCTACAATCGTCTGCGTATAATTTTTGACGATGGTATAATCCACGATGGTAAACGTATATCTCTCTATCTTGACAAAGCTGCCATAAACGACCTTTATATCCACATATCCCGATTTGGTATTATTCGGGACGGATGCAATGGACACGTTAAGTCCCGAAATACGGGCCGAACAGTTGGAAACGGAATCGATTGAAATGACAGGCGTGACGGCCGTAGAACCCTGATAGAGTTTCACGGTCGTTACGGCAGCCACAAGACTTCCTATCACACCATTCGAATCCGAGTTCAACATTGTCGAATACGATGTAAGAGAACAGGAATAACCGTCCCTGTTCGCCCTTTTGATGCTGAATGAACCTTGTGCCAATATTGTCATTTCGTTATCCTTCCATTTGAAAACTGAAACTTGTTATTTGTCCCGAAAGCAAATCCGATTCGGCAATGGCCAGACTATATTTGCCACTGGTGCTGTCCAATGTAGCCGTCTTGTATCCGGATGTCCCCCAAGTCGTATCAAGGACTTGCCCGCTCGTATAACGATAAACCTTGACAGCCTTTGTAGAGGTGAAGGCGGACGCCGTCATGTAAGTGTTTGCTTGCCGTATCATGAATTGTACGGTGGTCGAGCCACCGGATACAACGGTATCACCACCCGGAGTGAACACATCGACATCATAAGGATCCGACATATCGACGAATGAAATGGTATCCGACACGCTGACATTGTACGTCGAACTTGAGGAATCCGTATCCGTACACGTACATTTAAAGATGGCCGTATTAAGAACTGCCGACGCGGGGATTGAGATTTCATTCGTTCCGTAACCCGTAATACCCAATGTGTTTTTCGAATCGATTGTCGTCCATGCCCCGCCTGATAACATACTCCATGCATAAGTCACGTTTGTCGTATCGATCACACTTCCACGATACATGTCACAGTGGGCTTTCAGTGTGGCAGCCTGATTATTTTTGAACACTTGTCCTTGTGGAGCATAGCCTACCGCTCTTATACTGGTACCCGTATTGCTCACTTTTGTAAAAGTGATGGTTGCCACTACGGGAGTTTCGACTAATGTCACGGGCTCCACATAAATAGCGGTACAGGTTATTTGATATTGAGCGTCGCTTACCAAATTCTTTTTGATCGTCAGCGAATAAGGAGAAGCGGAAGCCGCCGCCGCATTATAATTGGACAGTGTCGAACCGCCGTTGATCGTCCATGTCGGAGCTGCCTTCAAACAGGCTATCTGGTCGGTTGCCTGACCGGAAATAAAGAGGGAAGGAGTGATTACCAAATAAGGACTTGCCGAATAATCCGGTGCATAAGTGGGCGGATCCGGTGTAAAAATTTGGGTAACCGCCTTATTAGGGACCAAGACAAAATTAAGTGTCTTGCCGTTTACCATTCTCTTGATACTGAAAGTACCTTGTGCTAAAATTGCCATAACATTGATATTTTAAAATTTTGTAGTTGCTATTATGTTTTTATTATTGTCCAGAAACTGACAGATGAAAGCCGTATCACCCGCCAAATCCTGATAAGTAATGTCTATCGAATAAGCGGAAGATTCATGCAGCTCGTTCCATGTCGGATCTCCGGCCGTATTTTCCGATACACGTGTCCAAACGAACCGAGTAGATGGAAGTGTATCCGTTATATCATTTTCATTGTAGAACACCCGAATGGCAAGAGTGGCCTTGTAGGTGGTTTGGCCTTCCGTATAGAACTCAAACATGGGACTTGTAAACTTCTCAATTCGGTAACCGGTATGCTGTGTTAAGTCCGTCACGCTACCATCTTCGGTTTGTATCTTGAACGATTTGGCAATAAACTCGTCTCCTTTGGGAGAAAGCACCGTTTTTCTTTTACCTTCCAACGAATAGGAGTTGACGCCCGCATATTCGATGAATGCCGGAGCATCCTCACCGGTGACGACAATCTCGATCAGATTCTGTCTGTCGGTATTTGTCCTGTTGCCCATTTGTACAAGCGAGTCACCCGCTGCAGGTATGTCCGTTCCGTCACAATCCGTTTTACTCAGCTCGATATAATCGTTCCCGACAGCCGTAACAAGCCTCCAATAATACTTATTTGCCACGCCTGTATATTTGCCCGCCTTGATGTTGAAAGTCTGACAGCGTGCCTGATCACCAACGGAAAAGCCGTTTGTTGTCGCTGTGGTTCCGTCATCGGCCATGAAATAACACTTGTAAGACGTATCCGTTTCTTCCACTTTGCAAATCTTCGAGCCTGCACTCGAGAGTATAATGTTACCACCAACATAAGATAGTTTTCGTATTTCCAATTCAGCGAATACCGCCTTCAACCTCACAAGGAGCTCGTCCACCTCAAGGTAAGATTTACCATCCTTGTCATATAGCGCAAGTCCCGAACCTGATTGTCCGGAGATGAAATCCTTTGATTTGAGATTGTTTGTGACAATACCGCCAAGCAGGTTAACGAGAAATTCGGTCGTATCTTCTTTGTCCTTGCGTAAAAACATGCCCGCCGCTTTCAAAGCCGACAAAATGGAAGAATCTTTTATATTGCTATCACTGGCTTCATTTGTAGAAAGGATGATGTCGGATAATGATTTGCCGCCTATTTTCAGACCTTTGATAAAAGTGATGACTTCCGACGCGGTATCGGCATCCGTTTTGGAAAGATATATTTTTTTAAGGCTCTCCACCGCAGCGGATATTTCTTTTGAAAGTCTTTTCGCCGATAGAACCTTTTCATCGGAAAATGCCTCATTAGAATTCTCCGTGATAATCCTTGACGTTATTTCAAACAAAGTTCGCAAGGAAGATAATACGTTGCTGTCCGTAAATACGGTATTGTCGAGCTTCTTAACGATGTCCACATTACTTGTACCGTTAGGTACTACCGAAACATTGCCGTTATTTATAACGGTGCTTCCCTGCGGATAATTCTTACTTCTAGGTGTCGAAGGAATACTCTTTGATATGATAGTGACCTCTTTCATTTTCCATTTATCCATTAAAGAAAACTTGGTGGCATTATTTTTCTATCATCTTACACTCGAATTTATTCATCGCCGCATCTATCGTGCCACCGGTAATCATAAACTTCTTATTAACCATATAATTGTCCGACAGAACGGATATAGGAGACAGCTCATCCGAATTGTTTATCTCTTGGGTGAGCTTTATCCTTGTATGGTCATATCGGTTGATGATCCTTTTTATAAGCGATTCTTCAAGACGTACAGGTTTTGATTCAATGGCGGAATATAAATTATCCGTGAGGTAAACATTCCCAAGGGCAACCTTCGAATAACAAGCACCGTCTTTGTTATAAGTGGAAATTTTCAGTTCTATTTCATCCAATTCGTTCACGTAGCCACCGTTGACGACATTCTCATAGGTACGGTCGGATTTGTTTTCTTCCTCTTTTTTTTCGGAATCTTTTTTTACGAATTTCATGGAAAAATCTTTCAGATAAACAGCCGTGACATTTCCATTTACAGAAGGTGTATACATTTTAAAGACAGGGCTTCCCATTAGGTTCAGTTCATTCGGTATTTCAATAATATATCCGTTGCTGCCTGAATACCATTGGCCAAGTACTTTTGTGTCGGGTATGCTTCTGTATTGCGAATAGGTGTCTTCCTTCTTTATTGTTATGCTGAATTTGCTTTCCGTCGTAGTCCATTCCGTTCCGTTCCAATAATAATTTCCTATCTGCAGTGAAAAATTTAGCTTTATATCTTCACCGCTACCAACCACCGAACTGCATACATGAAAATAAGGATCCACGCTCTGGGCGATATTGCCGCTGATGAAAAAGGCACCGTCGGAATATTTGGAAAGCGGCAAATCCTTTTTGAATGAAAGGACTTCTTTTCCGTCGGGTAATGTCATCGTACCGGCCGGAAATAAACTATGAGGATCCGGAAGCGTGACGGACTGCATAAAAATGGCAATGCAATTGTCGTAACTCAGTTCATTCGTACTATAAACCCTTTTCCCATCCTTTTCCACTATTTCGACGATCGTCGTCCTCATGATTGTAGAACCGCAATACAAATAACTTAGATATAAACCTTTGTATGGTAACAATGTCGGCCAGTTCGATGAATAATCCAAAAAGTTATATACCAAGTTTTCAGTTTGCTCGACTCCGCCGAAATAGTAATACATGATATTCTGATCCTTGTCAAGACCGTTACCCGCATGTTCCAAATCGGGCTTGAATCCATATTTTTCGTGTGTCTCGTCAATGTCCCCGGTCTTTTCCAAAAGGACATAGTATTTCTGTTCGGGGAAAATATCGCCCACGTTATAATTGGAATCTTTAACGGTACATTTCGTATATCCCCCAAGGATGTCCAACGTATGGTTGCCGCCTTTAAACCCTATATTTTGAATGGTTAAGGTCCCGGGTGTATAAGTGCTCGACTTGGTCGCTAAAGTCCCGTCATAGACCCAATAATCACCTGTATGGTCACAATCCACAAAGTAAAGGGAACCTTTGAAATCAACGCATGTCCATGAAAGCAGCTTGCATAAACTTTCCAATACTTCCTTCAACTTCATGGCCTTGCCATCTTCATCGAAGAAATTTTGTTCGGAAATCGTCAGATTCTCAAGGACATTCACCGAGCCTGCTTTGTAATTGTCCGCACTGTCCGAATATACATACGGTATATAGATGGATGTATAATTGCCATTTGCAGAGGAAATACATTTCAAAAACAGATACCATAGGGAAACGAATTGCAGTGAAGCCTCTTTTTTTGCATAATCGATATACTCAAGAGTTGACAATGCGGAGAGGCATTCTATCTCCAAGGTGAATTTGGATGTGACGTAATCTTGGGTATACGCTTCCGGCTTGACAAATCCACACCACTGGACTTTGCCATTCTTGAGATAAGTCACCCTATACTCTTGGTACGAAGTCGAATAGATTCCTTGCAGATAATCACAGCCGACTATGTCAATTTTCGCCGTTGAAAATCTTGTCGGGGTATAGAGGAAATCCTCATCCTCTATATCTATTGTGAAGGGTGTTTCCCCCGCTTGCAGTTCGGTAGATTCACCCGTATAGTCTTTTTTCTCGATATTTATGACGCAAGGCTCATTCTCCAAGGTCATAAAAGGTATTGTGTATATTAAACCGTAACTCATAACGTTTTTTTCCCTTTTCTCTTTAATTCATTGTTTATAGTCAATAAAATATCGGTTCCCCTGACTCTGGAGGTAATGATGCTGTTTATGACGGAACTGTTGCCTAGTGCTCCGCTGTTTATAGCCTTGAACAGATTGGATTGCTGTGATTTGTTTAAAACCATCTCTCCACTGTTTACTCTGGCTATGACCTTATCCCCGACATCATTTGTCCCACCGATGATACCTCCTGTTGCAAAAGCGGGTATTTCCGCTGTTTTAATCATGGCTAATAAGGCTGCGACTTGACCTGATGCCAGTTCGGCTCCAATAAATGGAATACCTGCGTAAGCGGCTGCGCTTTCTGCGGCCATCACCCCCTGGGCGGATACTTGTGCCGCTTTATTTGCAGCTATTTCTGTCCCTTTTGCCGTAACATGGGCAGTCGCTCCGGCTGTTACAGCTGCTGATTCTGTTGCTTGCGTGCTTGCTTGTATGACCGTTTCCGCTTTTTTGGCAAGTCCTAGTTTAGTGGTTAATTCCGTCAAATTTTCGATCGTGTCGGATACTGAGTTGATCGTATCCACTACAGAAGAAAAAGCATCCCAAAGAGCCATTAACTTTTTCCAGGTACTTGCATTGCTTTTCAATGTGCCCGTGAGGTTTTCTACTGAGCTGGAGACATTTTCCACTCCGCTGACGGCGTCTTTTATCCCGTCCCAACTATTCCGTGACAATTCCTTTTGAATGTCTTTAATATCTTGTTTTAAGACAACCAGTTTCAGAACTTTCTCTTTACTTTCCGCCTCTACGATCTTTTTATCGATTTCGGTGGATATGGTATCTCCCAGTTCTTTTGCCTTATCTTTGAGTATTTGAATATATTCTTCAACTCTTTGCAAGTCTTCTTCATTGGATTCATTTTTCTGCTTCCTATAGTCAAAAGTGGTATCCGCTTTTTTGTCTTTCAGACTTGGTATATCCAGGTTGCTTAATGCCGTTTTTTGCATGTTTCCCACAAATTTGTCGGCACCCCTGCCTATATTTTCAATTGATGCGGCAGATTTTGCAGATTGAAGTGAAAGGTCCAGGACCGCTTTGTTATAATCTTCCTGCGACATGAGTCCGGTTTCCAGCATTTTTCTGTTGGCTTCCACCTCTTCACTATATCTGTTTTCAACTCCCGAAAGATCTGAAAGGGCGACGTCTGATTTCAACTTGGCCAAAAAGCCGTTTGCCTTGTTGCCGATATTCTTGATGCCTTGCGCCTGCTGCATGTATTCCGAGGCAAGATTTTTTGTCGCGTCACTCAATTCCTGTTGGGTGATGGCATGATTGGCATATAACTTTTCATTCACCTTCATCTTATCGGAATACTCCTTTTCAATATCCTTCAGTGAATCATTGGGGTTGGATATGGGGTTATTCGCTTTTTTAAGCATCAAACCATAAAACGATCCTGTCGTTATCTTATTTCCCCTTAATTCGGACAGGGTTTTTACATTCAGTTCATCATACTCTTTATTGTATTTTGATTGGGTTATTTCTTTATATTTGAGTTGGATGCGGAGCTTGATGTATTCTTTATAATATTCTTCTTCCAATCTTTCAAGCTCTGTCTTTTTATGTTTTTTATTATTTGTAGTGTCTCCTTGAGGAATCGTCACATTATTGTTTTTATTATTCAAGTTGGTTTGTCCCAATTTGTGATAATAGCTCTTTGTTTTGGCGAGTTCTCCCAGTTCATTCAAATCGTTTTTCAATGCTCCGTTAAAAGCGTTTGCGTCACCTCTTGCTCCGGTTCTTTTTCTTATATCTCGAAAACCTGCCAGATCCTTTGACATTTGTTTTAAAACATTCCTTCTTTTATCCGCCGTGTTCAGTTCCCCTTCAATGGAGTGCTCCGCTATGGCAGCCTTTTTGAGCAATTCGATTCTTTCCTTGACTTTGCCGTTTATATTTCCGTTGATTATCAAGCTTTTTGCATCAATGGAGAAGTTGGTGTTTAGTTGCGTATTCAAGTCCTTCAGAACATTTTTCCTGGCTGAAAGGTTATTTTTTATGTTGTTTACAAATTCAAGTTCATTTTTTAATTTCTGCACGTCTTCTGTGTTACCGGCATTTTTGATCCCTTCTTTAGCATCCGACAACATCTCCTTTATCTGCTTCGAACGCTCATAAGTGTTATATAACTTTGTTCCTATCATGGCTATTATGGTGAAGAACGCCATCGGAACCATGGAAGACAAAATCGATTTGACGGCCACCGCGAATCGGGCAGTAGCCGTTTTCATGGTATTGCATGCTTTCTCCCATTTGCCGGGAATTTCAGCGGAAGAAGCATTTATTGCCGCTACCCGGGCTTCCTCTGCAGCGACCGATTCTTTCTTGATATATTTGAAATAGGAAGCGTCGGCGTCTTTTATCCTTTTTTGTGCCGCTTGTGTTTCTTCCTCTGTCTTCGCATTTATAAGCGCGGTATTGGCAAGTTTCATTTCCTCTTCTGCGCCCAACCGCTGTTTTGTAATGCTTATTAATTTATCGGATGACAGATTCGCATTTTTGATGAGATCCTCATTACGTTTTTTATCCAATGCCACCCGAGTATCTTTCTTTGCCAATTCTTCAGCCTGCAGAGCGGCACTCAGTCTCATTTCCGATTGTAAAGAACCGCCGCTTCTTTCAACCGCCACTTCAGCGGCGATTCTTTCTTTCGTCGCATTAAGCAGCGCCGTATTTGATTTATAGGCTTGGGCTTCCAGTGTTTTTGCCTGTTTCGCACTGGTAAGAATGAATTCAGCCCCTTTGGAAACGATATACCCGATAACGACCGACCAAAAGCCGGATATGATATTTTTTATATTGTCCGAAGCCGTCCTAAGTGCCGATGTTATCCAATCTATCAGGGACTTGTATTTTTGTTGTACGGTTGTATTCTTGACCATTCCGGTAAACGCATTATCCATACGTTTGACGGATGTCTCGAGATTATCCGTATTCACATTGGGAATCAACTTGTTCAGGGCGTCGGCGAACTTAGGTAAGACATCCTTCGACAATAATTTGCCGTCCTTCATCATCTTTTCCATGTTCCCGACTGAACCGCCTGCGGCAAGTGCCATGGCCTGAATCGCCACAGGTAATTTTTCGCCCATCTGCAGACGGAGTTCCTGTGCCTGAATCTTTCCTTTACCCATCATTTGGGATAGCGCCAGAAAGACGGAATTGGTATCGTCCGCAGTCAAGGCGAATCCCGAACAGGCACGGGCTACCGATTCAAAAATCTTTTTCTGATCCTTCAGAGGCATATTCATAATGTTACCCGCCGCAGTGAATTTGGCGAATTCACCCGTAAGTGAATTGACCTCCACACCGTATTTCTCTGACAAATCAATAAGCCATTTTTGGCTCTTCACATAGGTGTCTATATTTGGAGATATATTTTTAAGGGCCGTAGTAACCCTGTTTGTCTCACGGGCCGTATCGACGAGCTTGGATACAAACCCCGATAACGACAAATCCGCAACCCTGAGGGCTGCAACGAAAGTCATTACTTGTACCTTTATGGAAGCAAATCCGCTTTTTACACTGCTTACACCGTTTTTAAACTTGTCGGTGAGCAGATTCAGTGCGATTGAAAAATTAAGTTGTGCCATTGTCTCGTTTCTTATATTGTTCCATTATCCTGTCAAATTCTTCTTCGCTCATGACGGGCTGTTTTTCAGCTGTGGGCTTCTCGCTGTCCCAAGGAAAAGAAAGGATGTCTTCCATTCCGTTCTTCAGTTTGGAAGTATCTATATGGGGTAACATGGTGAGATATGTGAAAGTCCTCTTGTCTTCCAAGCTTATCCGCCTTTTCGTTTCCAACGCTTTTACTATCAGGGGCAAATCCTGCAACTCCATTTCTTCCATGACAAAATGAGGATCAACACCTGAAACGATAATGAAGGAAACCACGTCTTTCATGTATCTTGTATCTTTTTCCCCGCTTTTGCCATCCTCTTGTTTTGGCATGAATTGGGAAGATATGGCAAGGTACCGGTTTAGGTCTTTGAGCATCTTATCGACGACTTTTCTACTTTTAAAGACTTCCTTGAAGGTATCGAACGTAACCTCTGAATTATCACATATATACAATAGGTATTCAAGATCGTATTCATTCGAATAATCGATATTGAAAAAGGACTTTCCGGTAAGCTGTTCCCAGCGTATGATGTCTTTAAGCGTTATTTTCATAAGAAAAAAGGGAGGCTTATTACCTCCCACCTCCATTTAATTATACAAGCTGAAATTTAACTTGCGGCTTTAACCGCTTCTACGGGTTTAAGTGCACCGACTCCTTTGAAAGTTGCGCTACAGGTAACCAAAGTCCCCGCTTCGGATGATAATTCAAGGGATGTGATGATCACTTTCCCCTGATATGATCTCTGTTTGGTATCGGGCGTGAATGTCCCGCCGAAAGAATCTTTATCCGCCGATGTTCCCGGAGAGAATTTAAAGTCAAGGGGTGTACCTGCTATTTGTGCGTCCAAGAGGCTGTCATAGCTGAACGCACCTTCTTTCTTGGTTGTAAGGGCATCACTTGAAAAGGTAAACGACTTCTTACCGGACAGGGAACCCGCCCAATCACCCATAGTCTTGTTGGTAATGTCGATTTCATCCGTATTGACGGATAATTTGCTCGATTTCTCGAATGCCAGCGGATTATCACCGAGAAACAGCATAAGCGAACCGGTGAAAATATCCGCACTTGAATCTAATTTTACTGCTGACATGATTTTGTTATTTAATGGTAAATTGAAGAATTTGAATGTATTTTTTATCTACAAGGTCCTCTGTGGAATCCTTTAGCCTTATTTCCCTAACGTCCCCGCTATAATTCCCTTCCAGACATTTATAGATGGCCATCGAAATTTGTTGTGAACGCTCGTAACTCTCCGAAATGACACCTATATTCACGATTGCGGTCATATCGGAAGTTCCCAGTTTCGTTTCACTTTCCTTGATACCGTCACGCTGATAGAAAATAAAATCGCCTTCTGTCTGTTCGGGTGCCACAATAGGGTAAATTTTGCCTCCCACCAATGATTTTAAAGTATCGTCAGCGATGAGCAAACTTCTTATTTCTGTCGTTGCACTGAATGGATTGATCATCTTCTTGCATTTATACGTTCTACGTTTATCCTGATGGCTTCCATCATCCTTTCGGCCGCCGTATCCTTTTCACTTTCGAAGGCATCCGTCCAGAAATGGTTGGCCGGCATAATTCCACGGTAACTCCCTTTTTTCGTATACCTGGCAGCTGTCCCGAGATCCACGAGGTGGGCATGGTTGCCGGCGTTCTTGTATTGCACCCATCTGGTGCTTCTTAAAAAACCGGTATATCCGCCGAGATTATTTCTTCTTGTTTGGGTCCTGAAGGAGTTCTCCAGTGCATTGGTGTGTTTACCGTGATAAAGCATCCTTTCAAGCAGATTGGCTTTACCCTTGCGCTTAAAAACGTCCAGAGCTGCACGTATCCCGTTCTTGATAGCCTTGTTCTTATCGAAATCATCAAGGTTTCGGACCAGATACAAAACGTCCCTCTCGTCATAGTTTGTTACTATCATGGATTTAATTTTTCAAGCGTCAATCTGATAGAATTGTCTTCGGCCATTCTCTCAAAAAACTTTATCCGATAAGTGTTCCCGTCGTAAACTACCCTGTGTGTGTCTTTTATCTGCGGATAGTTACGCACCCGAAATACCAGATCCATATTGTCAAAAAGCTCTTTGGCATTTATGCCGGACTTGATGCTTGTATCGGACTTGACCTTTGCGGCACGGCAGACAAATGCCTTGCTGTACGTCTTCGTTTCTTCTCCGGTTTCATTCTGCTTTTTTATGAGCTCCTGAAACTCCAATCTATATACCAAAGTTCCCGCATTCATTTTGAAAAATCCCTATATAGTCCCAGAAGGGGAAGATATCTTGGAACAAGTGCTTTGGATTGAATTCCGGTGGTATCTTCCCTGTATTTATAGTATTCCGCAACGTTAAGAAGAATAGCCAGAACTATCGGCCCGGGGATTTTCTCACTTCCGCCTATGGAGGCAAGTGCATCGATGGACACACACAGATAGGAGGCTATCTTTTCTTCGCATATGTCACATAACAATGTGATGTAGGAATCGTCGTCCGTAAACCACGATTCCACATTGCATTGTCTTTTGGCCATATCGAGCGTAACGTACTTCATTATTTCATCGAACCGATGGTAAACGATTCTTTACGGACGAAGCCCATATTCCAGTAAGAATTGACCACGATCCTGATGGTCGCCTCCAAATCTTTCGTGTATTGATCGACGATAAGGTTTATAGCTCCCCATTGTCCCAAGAAATATTGGGACCAGTCACCGAATACGATACCGTATTCATCCTTATCCGTCTGTAATCCCGAAGGGATATTCGTAGAACGGAATGCACGATAGCCGTTGAGCATTCCGGCGCCGTCGTTTCCGAAGATGAAACCGCCTGCTCCGCTCGCATCCTTGACTTTCGTCTTTGCGGATCCGATAAGAGAGGGATGCATGACATAAGCCAAGCTTCCGAAGAGGGCATTGTTGCAGTCCGCTAACGTTTCCAACTTGACGATATTCGCCCATGACATGGCACCTGTTACGGCCGTAGGAACCGTTTGAAACATTCCGTCCGGTACCAAGTCGTCATGCGCTTCGGTGGAAAAGGCCGTCGCTTCTATCTTTTGCGAAATGGCTACGGCGAGAAGTTGGCGCACCAAATTCTCCACAGACATGTTTTCCTGTACGAGAAGCTGTTCGGAGATGTCCACGTATGCCGTAAGACGTTTCGGTTGGAATATCGTACCCTTCGATATGGTATTTGCACCGTCTTTGGCTTCGGTATTTTCACCTTCCCAGAATACGTTTGCCTTGGAAGTGTTTGGCCACATGATATTTCCACGAAGTCCCGTCATCATTCTCACCCCCGCTTTTGAAAGTACCAGATTGGGCTCGAGAGGTAACAGTATCTCCTGTTTGTCGGTATCGACAATCACACCGGTGGATGCTTCGTTGGCCGCGGTAAAGGCCGCGCGCGACTCGATCGGTATGCAAATGGAGTGCTTTCCGCTACGGGTTGCAATACCCGTACCATTTTGGGCCTGTATGCCTTCGTTGATCACATTCTGTTCGGCTTCCCTTTGTTCTTCTCCATAAAGGCTCGCCACAATAGCCCGGCGAAGTGAGAATCTTTCTTTCGGTTGCATGTGGGGTTGATGTGCGGAACGGTTCTCATCGTCCATACGGTCTACTTCCACGTTAATTTCCTGCATGCGGCACTGAATACCGCCGATTTCTTCCTGCTCTGCGGCAGAAAGCATCCTTTTTTCACCTTTGGCTTTATCGGTGATTTCTTTTGAACGCTTTTGAAGTCCTTTTTTCTCTTCACGCAGTTCTGTCGTACTTTTTTCCTTTGGCATAGTTCTTTTGTCGTTAAATATTAATACTTCTGTTTAAATTCTCATAGTAGGTATCAAGTTCGTGTTGTGCAATCTCCTCTTGCGATTTGTCAAGGTCTTCTTTTCCTCTCGTGTACACGGATGTTTTCGAATAGGCGGCATTATAGACGGGAGATACGTCATAGAGGTTGCCTATCTTGTGGATGGTTCTCGTATAGTGCCCGTTCTTGTCTTTTGTCCAAGTGTCCGACTCCACATCGAAACAGAAAGAAGACTGGTTTACTTCCCCGCGTTTGAGATTTTCCAGCAACTCGTCGCCAAGCGGGGTCTTCGGTGCCTCAAACCGGTATAAAAGGCCTTTATCGTCTACTCCTAGGGTAAGTGAGCCTTTTCCCTTGTTGGAACGTGCCAAAATGCCCCGGAACTGATCATGGTTGAGCAGTGCGAACACGTCACTTTTCCCGATCACTCCATCCAGTGCGCCCCTTTCTATCTTTTCCGTGAAAGAAAGGCCGTCGGAAGGCGTATCGAACAGCATGGCGTATCCTTCCACCGTCCTTTTTTCGTCGTCTTCGCCTACAACGTTGATATTGGAGACGAAATTCCTTGTTTCCTTTTTGTTCTCTTCGTTCATTATTCGGTAGTTTTATCGTCTTTCTTATTAACCATTTGAGTGTCGGACACTTTTTCTTTTATGGCATTGTCCAAGGTCTGCATATTGACTTGTATGAAGGCTTTGTCCCCGTTTTCTATCTTGGGTAGGTTCATTTCCCTGCGGATCTCATTCGGAGTGGCGGACGCCGTTTGGAACATATTGCGCCAATAACTGGCTTGTGCCGCCTTATCGGTACGAAGAATGGCTGAGGTGTTGAATTCCGCCACTTCCTTTCCCCATTCGTTGGGCATGAATATTTTTCTATTGATTTCCTGCTCTATTTTCGTAATTACGGCAAGGGCCGTATCGGTGAGATACTGCAGTTGTGTAGCTTCGACCGTGGAGTAGGAAGATTTTGAAAGGTCGAAGGCCTTGACAGGGGAAACGGAGAAAAAACGGCATATATCCACTACGTTGAATTGCCTGCTTTCGAGAAGTTGTGAATCTTTCGGAGAAATGGATATGGGTTGGTATTTCATGTTTCCTTCCAATATCGTGATGCCATTGGGATGTCCGGTGACCGGATCCGTCCTGTCGGACCATGTCTTATAAACCTGGTCTTTCTGCTCTTTACTCATTCGAGTGCCTTCAACGGTCAATACCCCGCTTGTTGCCGCCCCACTTTTCAGGAACCCTTTCGCATGCTCTTCGGATAACGTTGCAATATCGATAGTCTGCCTTGCATGCTCCAAGGTCGAAACCCCGATAATACCGTCGTAAGTGAAATTCAGGACATGGATCATATCCTTGGGTTCTACCAAGTCACTGAATCCTGTCACCTTATATCTTTTCCTTTTGGTACCTTGGTCGTCTGTCACCCATACGATGGAACAGGCAGGTGTTGGGATATAGACCAACTGCTGAATGGAATTGTCCTTATCACGATCAATATAGGCGTATCCGTTTCCGGTCAAGAGGACGGATGTCATGAGCGTCTTCATGAAAACATACCTTGTCATGTTCTCATTCGGTTCCAAATCCAATATGTAATAAGCCGGATGGTTCCTGTCTTCGGTTTTAAAACCGTCTTTATCTATTTTGTAGGTCTTCAGGGGAAGTACACCGATTGAATCGCTGATCAGGTCTACACACCGATATACGGTACTGAGCAGCATCGGTTTGCTGCGTGAGGACAAGAATGTCGGTGTATTCGAGTTCCATGCGGTAAAATTGTTTATCTCCGTTTTTGTGGCTTTCCTTATTTCATATCCTAAAAATCTCATTTCACAGGGTTTTACAGGAAACCAAAAAAGTGTCGGACAATTTTAATAAAATGTTCCGTAGCGTGGAGATACGAGATAAATGCCCAGCGCTTCTATCATGGCGATGACTCCGTCGATCTTCTTTTCGGCGTGTTGCTTGGATGGTTTGATATTTCCATTTCGATCCCGTGCCATCTCCACATTTCTGAAACAGTGGCGATTGATAAGGTTGTTATCAATGATCGCTTTATGTGAGAGAAGGAGCCTTTCCATCTCTTTTGTGGGTTTGTTGAAATTCCCGACCGTCTGCGAATAGGGTTCCATGGGAAGCCCTTGGTCGGTAGCATTGATGACAAATTGAGTGGCATTCCATGCATCATAAGCGATCTTTTGAATCTTGACGGTCTTGTCTATGTCCATGATGTCATTCAGTATATAATCATAGTCCACGACATTGCCCGGCGTAATGGTTATAAGTCCTAGACGTTTCCAATTCCCGTATAGCTCCTTGAAACGCTTTTCCTGCAGGGCCATTTGTGGCAGATAATATTTCGTGATGAAATAGCATGCATCTTCGGTGGGAAACATGAAACTGGCGGCGGTAAGATCCGATGTGGCGGAAAGGTCAACTCCGCAATAGCAATCCATATCGGCGAATTGTCCGAATGAAAGGTCCTTGGAAGCATCCAGAATATAATGTTCCGGTATCCAGACTTCTTCACTATCACACCAAAGATTGAATGTTTTCGTTTTAATGCCCACTTCCTCACTCGGTGAATTCTCGGCTGCCACGACCTGCTTCTTGAGATAGTCCTTTTGTACGGTGATTCCAAGGTTCGGATTTGATTTTTCCCATATGGCAGGGTCTTTCCAATCGTCTTTTTCATCCTGGCAGTAGATGATACAAAAGAGGGAATCGTTTTCTTTGAGCCCCTTCAATACCTCCGTGCACATGGTCCTGTATTCATAACAAGGTCCCAGCTTGTCAAATCCCGCCGTCGTGATGATCACACCCAGCGGGTTCTCACGCATGGCCTGAGACGATTGCAGCACGTCTTTTAGGCCCGTATTCTTGGCGGCATGGTATTCATCGATCAGATACATGGAAGCGTTGAATCCGTCCAATTTGGTATCATCCGCTGAAAAGACCTGAAGCAGCGAAATCATCTTGTCAAATTTGACCTTGTCACGGTAGGGCAGGAGGTATCTACCTGTAGGATCCAACTCCTTGGAGAACTGTGAACAGAATTTGAATGCGATTTTCGCCTGGTCCTTTGAATTGGCGGCCAAATCCACTTCGGCGTCCATTTCCCCGTCGGCAATGAGGTTATACAGACAAATGCCCGCGGCAAATGCGGTCTTTCCGTTTTTACGCGCCATTTCGATATAAACATAGTTGACAAGACGTTTTCCACTCTCCCGGACATAAAAACCGTATATGGAAGCGATGATGAACTGCTGCCATGGCTGCAGAATGAATGGTTTGCCTGCGTGACGTCCTGTGAAATGCTTCAGTGTCTTGAAGAATGAGATGACTCTGTCCACCCGATCCGGCTTGAATTCATAGGCATCCTCTTCCATCAGGCGGAAAAACCGTTCTGCGGCAAGCCGAACCCATTCTCCGCAAGGTATGCTTCCTTCGATAACATCTTGGGCGTATTTTATGTATGGCTTAACCGGCATCAAATAAAGTTTTCGATCGGTGATTTCGTTTCGTCATCGGATTTAAGGGATTTGATCAGCCCTTTGCTTCTTGTGGTGAGTCCATATTCCTTTGCGAGTTCCAAATACTGTGACCAGCTTTCCCTCATGATGTTCACTTCGGGACGCTTTACCAATTCGCCTTTTAAGTTTATCATGGTCATTCCGCCATCTTCACTGTAGATGATGTCCACGCAAGAGAGATACATGTCGTAGGCAATGGCCATACGGCATAAATTCGGAACGTCGCTTTCGGTAAAAAGCCCTTTTTCGTTCATATTCCTCACGAGATTGGTGATTGCTTTTCTCGCTTCTTTGTGTTTCAGGCACTTGGGTACTTTGAAGTATGTAGGTTTTGACATAATTTAAACGAGTTTTTTGAATAAAAACCGTTGAAATGTCCGACAAAAATGCGATTTTAACATTTTGGCTTTTTTGAAAAAGTGCCGTGTGTGTGAAGCGAGGTTTGACGAGGTTTGGCGGCCTTGACGCGTAAAAAAATGACCCCCATACCCCTATCTGACTGGATGGTAGATAGATATGGGAATGGGGGAGCTTTGCTGTGATGCGACGTTGAAAGTCGCCGGAGATTTACTGCTTAGATTGTCATTGATGCAAGCTTTATGTCCTGTCTTTCTTGTTGTGCAGCTCTTGGTGGCATCTCTTGCATAGGCTCATGAGGTTGCCCATGTCATAGGCAAGACGGTATCTTTCCTGTCTGTCCGTTGCAGTCATGAAGCTTACGATATGGTGTATATCCTCAGTGGGTGTTATGATGCCTTTCTTCAAACACATCTCGCATAGCGGGTTATTAGCTAGCTTCCATGCCCGCAGTCTTTGCCAACGTTCCGAGTTATAGATTCTGCGACGTTCCATGTAGTAGTTGTCACCTGTTCTCTCTTGTCTTCTCTTTGGCTTGTAGATAGTCGGCATAATGAATCTCTTTCAGCTGTTTGTCATCGTTTATCGTTTGAAACTGTATCATCCTGTAACGATAGCGGAAATAATCGATTATTTCTTTGTCACTCTTCAGGGATGCAGCCTTTGTGTCCTGTGCCACAAATAAGATCGTATCTTCAAAGATGTCTTCATAGGACTTGGAACAATATAATCCGGATTTCTTATATCCGCATAGTTGTTTAAGTTTGTCGTAGTTTCCGGCTAGGACTTCCATCACGTGGTTGTCCGCCGCTCCCTTCTTTATGCTTCTCATCTTTAAAATAACCGTACTTGTCAATGAGTGTATCAAGCTCTCTCTTTATCAGTGAGCGCACGAGCAGGGACATGTTCTTGCAGGTTCTCTCCGATAGTTCATCGAGCATCATCAAAGTATGTTCATCCACACGTATGGAGATTCTCTTACTGCTCATTTCAGTATTGTGTTTAGTTATTACAAATATAAACAATTACTTTAATAAAAGTATATAAATACTTATAAATAAATCAATTATTTAAATATAAAATTGAATTTTAAAATAAAAAAAGCCGTGAAATTTATTCCCACGACTTGCTTACAAAATTCTATGATATAAACTATTTGATACCGAGATTATAAAGAAGCGGTGCTTAGTTCAGCACCAAGTTTTTTGATTGTATTTAATATTTTTGTAGTTGTCTTTTCGCTGGCAAATGCGAGTCCGCTTTTGTATTGTCTCATTTTAGATTCATTAATACCTGCGGCAGTTGCAAACTTGCTAACGTTTATCCAATCGAAGTAATTAAAGAAAGATTCAAGATCATATTTGAAATCGATCTGTATCAATTCATATTGAAGTGGCAAAGATCCTTGTTCTTTCTTAACCATTTCCTTAGCTTCTTCTATGCTTTCCACAAAATCTTTCTTTGCGACCTCTACACTTTCACCGAAGCCGCCGATTCCATGTGTCTCTATTTCCGATTCCGTATAGATCGAATAATAGCCGTCGTTTCCTTTCTCAATGATAGCATTTATCTTCATAATAGTATTGTTTTAAACAAAGTTCTTATCAATAATGAGATCTGAAAAGAGAAAGAGAGGAACTTTATATTCCTGCTCTTTTCTCTATTTGCCTTTGAGTGCCTTTGGGTATTTCTTGGCTTTGATGGCGTGGTACCTGAAACGTCTTTCCTGTTATAGGACTATACCAGTTATCATGTCTGCCACCATGACTAAGGAAATAGCAACCTTTTGCACTGAGCATCTTTGTCAATTCAGAGGTTTTCATTACATCAAAGAACTTTTGTAATGCAAAAGTAACTATATTGTTACTGTTTACCAAATTATCAGGCAAATTATAGTAACTATTTTGTTACTATTAACATTGATTTAATAAATAAACGAATAATATATACCGATTGAATCTTTTGGCAACGCGTCATTAATCCTCTATTTCATTGTAAGTGAGGATTACTTTCTCACATTCTATTTGTGCGTGAACATCTTTCCTGAATTCTTCAATATCGTTTGCTATTATGCAGCATGGAACGGAAGCAATGATCTTGTTTGCATCCTTGCACTCATATTTCGTTATTTGATATGTCATCACGTTATTCCCCGTTTATAGCCCTAATTTTTCCATTGCTTTCTTCCTGTATTCTTCATTGCAGTTTTTAGGCTTGACGAGTATAATCGTCTTTTCTGTAAGTTTTAATGGAACAAGTTTCTGTTCTCTCTCATTTTCCTTGCTAATGGACTTTTGAGTTTGAGATCCGTTTTGAGTTGGATCATCTTTTGTGACATTATGTAATACCATGTACATATATTTTTTCCTTTATTGTTTTTCAGTGATTTAAGAAGATCATGTATATAATCTTTTTAATCAATGCTTGTTATATTTGATTTACAAAAACCATTCCATCTTGTCGGTGTTTTTTATAAACGATAATAATCTATTTCTCTGAAAAAGGCTTTAGAATATATCCCTCTATTCGTTGGGACATTCTATTCATAAGCTTGTGTTTATACTGAAAATGTATTTTATTTACATAATGTAGAGAAAAAGATTATACTACTTTTATACATATTCAACTTTATTGTCCTTATGTCTCATTTCGCTTTTACAGCTTTTCCGTTAATGGTCTCCACCACGTCAATTTTTCGTTGACGATAGAGAATGTTCAAATCATTTTTAAGCTCTCCCATTACAGCTCTTTGTAAATCCAGATAGGGTACATGTGAAGGCTCTATATGCTTGGATATTCTTTCCAGTTGCAATTTCTCAATAAGTTCCAACGTATTCATCATTTTCATGCAGGTGTTTTTAAAAGTCCAATATCCTCTTTGTCGGCATTACTAGCTTTCTTCTTTAGCGTTTGATATTCAACGTATGTAATGCACCCTTCCATCTTTTTGGTGGAAGGCAGTCCTTTATAACTGTTGCATTCTTCGATACTCATCTCTTCCGCTTCCTGAACACGACACATATCATATCGGCGCATCCAATTCAATATTATAGGCCCGTCGATACGTCCGTATGACTCACCGAAATAACCCTTCTTCGCCATTTTGAAAAAGACCTTGAAGTCTTCAAGAGTGTAATACGGATATTCTTCCATGATCAGGCTGATCGTATCGGCCACTTGTATTTCATTCATCGTGTTTGCCGTAGAATAGGCTTGGATGAAAGAATTTAAAATTTTCACCATTATGGCCAGTACCCATGCAGAGCCTTTTTCCCTTTTCAATTCACCTATCGTAATCTCAGGCGAATGGAAAACGTCCTTTATGCTCACAGGATTGATCGTTTGCCAATATTTCATCGGCCAGTTTTTCAAGGTGTTCACGGCTTGCTGCCTTTTCTGCAGCTGATTGGTATTTTGTTTTAACAATTGGTTTTCCATAAATTTGAGAAATAATTTCGTTAAACTTTGAATTGATGTTTGTCACGCTGAAATTTTCAAATATCCACCCGTCTTTTATCGACGAGAGAAACACGTTCAAGGCGTATAGAAGCGAATCATCATCATTGGTCAGATTCTTTTTTGAACGGGAATAACTGAGCTTTTTAAGCAGACTGGACATGGCTCCGGCATCTTTGCCGGTCCAGTAGTATTCGTTTCCGAAAGTATCCCTAAAGCATTTTTCAAAAACTTCTCTTGCCCGGGAGTTTATCGACGCCCCCTTTGTAGGGGGAGTATACGAAGTATACGGGGATAATTCTTTATTTTCTTTTCTTTCTATACTTTCTTTATCTTTATTATTATTTGTGCCCAAGGTGTGCCCCATGTGTGCCCTTTCGTTGCCCTTTAGCGTGCCCTTTTCTTGCCCTTCATCTTTGTATACATCACAGAAACAATCGGTTAAGTGTGCCCTTTTCTTGCCCCATGTGTGCCTTTTTATTGCCCTTTAGCATGCCCTTTATTTGCCCCTGATCGCTGTATGCATCACAATTACAATTAGTTAAGTGTGCCCTTTCGTTGCCCTTTGGCGTGCCTTTTATTTGCCCCACATCATTATACTTATTGTAATTGCAAACTGTTATTAGTGCTTGACCTTTGCCTTTTTGTATGCTTCTCGTTATCATCCCTTCACTTTCAAGCATTGCCATGAAGTTTCTTACTTTTTTTATCGACCATTTCCAACGCTCGGATAAGTAGCGAAGAGAGACAGGCATCTGACCTCTTTTAATTTCTACCTGCCTGTTCCCTGTAAAAAGGGCCGTGTCCTCAAATCGTGTCGACTGTAATATGTCGAGCCATGCTTCGAATCGCGAAAATATGCGCTCTTCGCACCAAAAACGGTGCTCAAATAGTCGCCGGCTTATAGGTATAAAATTGTTGATCATGTTATTTGTAACTGTTTTTAAATATTATCGTACAATAGAATTTACTGATAAAAATATTATGTAGTATATATAAAAAGAACCCCGTTTCAGATTTATTTTTGATTTTCATATGCTATTCAAACATTTTTAATGTATTCTGTTATTTCTCTTTTGAATTCTTCGAACGAACGGCATACTACGTATTTGTTTCCGGTATTTTCAACCTCGTTCTGCCATTCTTTTTGTGCGGGTGATTGATTACCCTTTGGCGTTTTCATCTCCACGCACAAAGCTCCGTATGTACCACTACTTTTTAAAAGTATAAGATCTGAGACGCCTGCCATAGCGCCTTCCTCTTTCAGCCGTGCTCCTGTCACGGCATCACGTCTGCCACCATTCGGTATGGCAAACAAGACCTCTTCCAGCTTTGGATAGGCATATCGGAACCAACGTACACAAGCACATTGCAACCGGTGTTCTTTGTCCGATGGTTTCTTTCGGGAGGTCGCTTGATTTTTAATAAATTCTTTATAATCCATTTTTCTGAATTTTATTTATCACTTGTGGGGATAAGGGGAATCGAACCCTTGACTATAGATCAAACCTTTGCAGCTATCTTTCCTGCTCTACCTGCTGAGCTATATCCCCGTTCGTCCTTCCGTTTGTGGAAGGACTACGATATTAAAACTTCAACTTCTCTTTTTGTATGATACCTTAGAGGGCTTCACAACCTCACGCCATCCTTTGTGGCGGCATTTATGTATTTCAGTTAATTATTCTAGGGTGTACTTCTATAAATTAAAGTGACTAATTTTAAAGTTTATGATAAAATGAAATACACCTTATTGCATTATTCTATATTTTTGTTATGACTAATTTTAAAATTTATTTTCATGAAACTTACAAAAGAACAATCCGACTTATTTAAAAGTAAAATCAAAACAATTCAAGACATTGAAATTAAATGCCCTATTTGTAGAAGCACCGATTTTGAGGTATTAGACAATGAATATCAGTTAATTTCGTTTGATAGAGATCATGAGAATCTATCTGTTGATATGTCTAATATCACATATACTCCACTTTTAGCTATTACGTGTAAAAATTGTGGTCATGTTGATTTTTACAATAGGATAGCTGTGCTTGGAGAACTTAATAAATAACTTTCCATTGATAGATGCTTTTTTGACATCAATTTTACCGCCCTTACTTTTGTTTGTGGCGGTATGCTTTTTAACCCGTTTTTTTGTCATTGCTATTTTTATTAATTATTCTTCTTCTCCGGATGATAAGGAACCACATCCATGAGTTGTGTTTCGATAATTTTTTCAACGGTATAGTCAACCATTGTTCCCTTCATTCCTTCGTCCAAATATTTTTTAGCATCGTCGATGTTATTTGCCCGAACGAGCATATCATGCTTGCTTTTCTTTTCATTTCCCGATTCATCCAATAAGAGATAAGCCAACCGGCAGTGGTACCATTTGTCCCCTTGATCACTGTTCTCTAACCCAAACACTTCATCATAGTTTTGAATTTTAATAGCCGTTACCGAAAATTCACCGCTTATGAACGGCTTTATGTATTCGTTCATCCGCGCTTCGGCTTCCGTAAAGCTCAAAGCATCCATAAGGTAGGGTTCCGTTACACATTTTTCAACTCCGTCATCCAATGTCTTTTCATAACGGACTTTGCATTCCATCCAATTATACATCATGATTGTTTTATTTTAAAATTTTCAGATATAATTTTTCTTTTTCTCAATTTCTATTTCAGCCATCTCGAGCATCCTTTCATTTTCCGGTGATGGTAGATAAATATCCGCTTCATTCGCCGACCAATTACGGAACCTTTCGATAGCCGTTGTCATTTCACCGGTATCCAGATCTGTCGAACTTCTTACCGTCCATGTGTCACCCATATATTTATCTCTTTTCTGTCTTACAAAAAGCTCCTTGTTGCACAGACATTTAAAATAGTAGAGTTTGACATATTCAAGCGTATTACCGCTTTTTGCGGCGAAGTAGCCCAGTATCAGGTGCAAGTAGCTGTTCTGTGGCAGGCTCCTTTTGGGTTTCTTTTCCTTCAGTTCCACAACCTTTCCGCTTTCGGCCAACTTCTTGCACCGAAGTATGAAATTGGCTTTGTCAAGCGGGTTTGAAGTGTCGTAAAGCATGGCCTAAAAAGGTAGATCGTCCGTCCTGCCTAACGGTATGCCGTCTTTGTCGACAGGTGGCGGAAAGGGGACATAATTGTCTGTCGTTTGCTTCTCCTGCCGAGAGGAAGTCGGCGGCTCTGAAGGTACCTGTTGCGTAGAAACGTTCGATTGTCCACTTGGAGCATATACCTGCCTTGATTCAATGCGGTAGCCGCGCACCTTGGTGAAGTATTTCGTTTCATGCGTCGTCTTATCCTCATACTTCATTCCGAATACATCGAATGAAACGGTAACCACTTGTCCCGGTTTGAATTTATCCAGTTCCGCACATCTTTCACCACCGAATTCGAAAGACGGATAATTTTCAAATCCCCTTTCTCCGGTATAAGGATCATAACGGGTTGCGTCAAGTATGATTTCACGCTTTTGGAATGTCTTGCTCCCGTCTTTGGAATGCAGTACCTGAACCGCCCCGATCTTTTCTATTTTTCCTGTTATTTGATTAGCCATCTTTTTCTCCTCCGAAAACCTTTTTATCTGTTATTAAACTCTTGTTCGCTTCCAGAAATTCGATAAACCGTTCCGTGTGATTTCTCAAAATGGGAATATCGCGCTCTTCTTTGAACACATATGTTTCAGTATAGGTATCCTTGAAGTTGGTGACGTTGTATTCGAAAAGGTGTATGTCATTGCCCGAACACAGCAGGCAATAGGGATAAACGTAGTGTTGCCAGTGCGAGCGGAATTTGTAAGCCTTATAACTTTTTGTAGTCTTGATGTCGTGCACCGACAGGGGCATCAATTCATCAATATAACCATATAGAAGAACATTCCCGTAAGAGGTGGGTAGAACGGCTTGGACGAACTTTTGTGTCAGGGCTCCTGCATAATAGTCGGCAAACTCATTGCAAAGGGAGAGGGGAAAGACATAGCGGTTGCCTTTATAAGTGGCTGTTATTATTCCTTTGTCCTGCATGGTAATGATCTCTATCTTTTCGCTTTCCCTTTTTTCTATGATACTATCCACCACTTCATTGAAAGCTGTGCCCTTGTCGGCTGCCTCACTCTCGAAAGGCACACGGTTTATATGGTCTATCAGCTCTTGCATCGCTGTCCTTTCATATTCGCCAACCGACATCTTTGGGATCGTCGCGTCCACCGTAGAACGTCTCCCAATTTTTCTCGCTGTCGAGATAATTTTGAAAGGCATCCAGCAGAGACGGATAAATCTTGTAACGGATATTTTCAGGCTGCGGGTTCATACTTGCGTGTCTCCTTGTTCAATTTGAGTCCGAGTGCCTTTGTCTTTTCCGAAACGAGTTTGGCAGCCATGGCCTTTGAACTTCCCACATGTTTGAAAGCGTTGATACGGCTGCAAAAATCATTGGCTGATTCCGCGTCGGTAATGAGTACGATCTGCTCCTTGATTTCTTCGATCACTTTATGATAGGATTCGTTTATTTTTTGACGCTCTTTCAGGCGCTGGATAAACGGCTTGATCACTTTTTCGCTGATGAAGTTATTTTCACCTATTGCATTACCTTTTTCATCCACCAATAGGGGAATGTTCATTACAGCCGGCATGTTGCAGGTGTTTTTCCCATCATTGCGCGAAGTGGGATCGAAAGTGATCGTACGTTTTCTTCCATTGGCTTCCATGTATCCCACCAAGTCAAGTTCGGTAACCAGGCTGTCGTAGTTGCTGCCACCGAAAAGCGGTACATAGCGCATGTCGTCGCCGTCTTGTTGCGTCTGTCTATGGGCCACGAAGACGACATGTTTGTTTTTCTCGGTTATCAGTCGGCACAGAGCGGCGAACTCCACTTTGCGTTCCCCATATCCCTGAAGCGTTAATGAACCGTTGGCTTTACCCAATTTCGGGTTGGCGTGAATAATATATTCAGCCATCCGATCCAAACACTTGCCACCGGTATCGATAACCAGTGTTTCATAAGAAGACAAATCTTCCTTGTTGATCACCTCAAGTAAGTCATCATATTTTTCGATTTGTACCGTGTCCTTGATATGGGCATAATTGACACGGTTGATGCCACCGTCGAAATCGAACAACAGCGGACTTGGAGCGGACAGCGAAATGGTTGTCTTTCCGATACCGGCTTGTCCGTAGATTAACATTTTGATTTTTGGCTGGACCTTCAGTTCAGCCGGTTTCCTTATTAAAGTCATAATTCTTGTATTTAAATGGTTAATTGGTTCATTGTAAAGGCTGTCTGTTCCAGCCTGCCAGAGCCCCGCTTGATATTCGTCTTTGTGTCCTCGTTTAAACGGGTTCCCATGAAACGTGTCGGCACTAAGTTTAATTGAAATCGTCGGAATTGTCCTTGACGGATGGAAGTTTACCTTTCTTATTCCATGTGACGGATATTGCCGTTGTCAGAAGAATAAATGCGATAGCCAGAAATGGGTGCTTTTCGACAAGCCCGAGCGCCGCCAAAGCCAGTAATGACAATAGGCAGAATCTAAAGATTTTCATGATTTATAGGATATTGTACAATGATTTATATATCGCTATCCCATCGATAATAATCGAAATGACGGATATGATAACTGAAAGATTATAGAAAAAATAATCTGTTTCTTCTTTTATGCAAAAATCTTCATATTCTTCCTTCGAAAGTGTATTTAAAATCGAAGGATGGAGGAGACTTGTATTTCTATAATGTCTATATTCTTTATTTGTCATCTATTCTCCTTTCACGTATTTATATAAGGTTGTTTTGGATAAATTAGGTCTTTACCATAGGCTCTAATAAGTATTAGGAATGTTTTTTCAGAAGTATTGCAAGTAAAAAACCTAGTATACTACCAACCATCATCATTACTATCCATAGGTTTAGTGCTAAGAACTTGAGTCGGATGTTTATTGTATACAGATCTACATACTCATCCTTAAAATACTTTTTCTTTTTAGCTTTTAATTCTTTATTTTTCATCATTGGTGCTTTTAATCGTTGTTCCCGCCCCGAATATTCACTGCGTCAAGACGGGCATATGTTGTAACGAGCACATTTCCTGTTCGCTTTTGATTGTTCTCAATCGTCGAAACACTTTTTCACGCTGCAATAATCGCTACCATAGTAACAGGCTATAAGATCACGGCGTTTCTTGCTACTTCGTTTTATTCGCTCCCATTGTGTAAGTCCGCAACATAAAACGGTTATGGGTTCCACGCGGTATTTATTTAAAGAGTATTTTCCGATCCTCTATCTGCTTCCCGTATCGGAATCGGACCGACTTATTATCACACTCCATTAGTGCTAACGGGAATCCGGAAAACTATCAATCATTTAGGCCTCTCGGCTTCGTATAAAATTCAGTAACTTCATTTTTTGAAAAATAGTATAGCCCTTTATGCTTATGACTCGGGATGTCCCCTACCCTAGCCCGCTGTGTTAAGGCCTTTGCAGAGATACCCAACCATTCGGCACATGTTTTCGTATTCAGAAGCTCATCTTTCGGTTTCAAGTACTCGACAATCTTTTGAGCGATGTAGTCAAGCTGTTTCGGTGTTAACATAGGTGTCTGCATTATCTTCTTACCCTCATTCTTTTAGCGCCGAGATTATTGACGGCATAATCACGTATACTTTTGGCAATGGCACTGCTTGTTTTGTAGTTTAAAGCGTTATAGACGGTTTGTCTCGAGCACTTGAATTTTATTTCGAGTTCTTTTCTGAGGCCGTTTTTTAAATAAAATTTCCTCATATTAAATTTGTTTTTAATTTTCATAATTAATAACTTTGGCATTCGTATCTTAATAGTTACATTGTAAATGAACATTGTAATTATGTAATGTAAATATATTCTCATTTGAGAACAAAAGCAAATTTTTTAAATAAAATTTGTTCTCAAATGTGTTATTTAGAATGATTCTAAAAAAGATAAAAGAATGGAAGTTGATATTATAAATAGAATTAATCAAATAATAGAAGCTAAAAAGCTATCAGGTAGGGAATTTGCTGCCATAATAGGAAGTAAAGCAAATACTTTTAATCAACAAATAAACAGCAAAAGATCTGTAAGTTATGAAACAGTGAAAAAGATTCTATCCACATTTGAGGATATTTCTTCTGAATGGCTATTACGTGGTGAAGGTGATATGCTAAAAGCAGTTCCACATATATCTTATGTCACTGGAAGACCTTATTATAACGTTGATTTTATAGGTGGCTTTGACCTTATTCTTAATGACCAAACAATTAATCCGGATTATAATATAGATTTTGCACCTTACAACAAAGATGGTGTAATGTGGTGCAACATAACAGGGCATAGCATGGAACCCGAAATAAATAGTGGTGATATTCTCGCTATCAGAGAGGTGCCTGAATGGAATCAATTCATTGTGTTGGATGATGTGTATGCTATAGTTACAAAGAATGAACTACGGACAGTTAAGCGTGTGAAAAAGGGTAGTAGTGATAACAAGTACTTACTGGTTCCAACAAACCCCGATTACAGTACGCAAGAGATTGGCAAGGAGATGATATATAAAGTATTCTCAGTACTTGGATGTATGAAAAGACTATAGACTGTAATAACTCAAGATTATTTTTATAAAAGAGCATTAATTTATTTAATCAAAATATTATGAAAATTGGAATTTTACATTTAAGCGACCTGCATATTGAAAATAATGAATGTTTAAGTAAAATAGATTTAATTATAAGCGCATGTAATTATGACATTAAGTTACTGAGCAATTTGTATATTCTAGTTACAGGTGATATTGTAGATCATGGTAGAAAAGAAGAATACGATAATGCCGAATTATTTTTAAATTTATTGAAAGATAAAATTAAAGACTCTAATAAGTTATTACAAATTAAGTTTATTTTAGTTCCGGGTAATCATGATTGCTGTTTTGATAAAGTAAAGTCAACTAGAGAGGATCTGATAACAAATTGTTTAACAGATAAGATAGAAAAAAATGATTATTTTGATGATATTGCTGTTGTACAAGAAAATTATTGGAATTTTTTTAATAAAATAAAAGGTTTTATTCCAGATGACAAAATTTCATATAAAGAAGACTTTCCTATTTCAATTAATTGTGAACATATAGTTTTTTTATGTTATAACAGTAGCTGGATGTCTGAAAAAGAAGAAAAATGTGGTAATATCGTTATTCCTGAGAATAAATTTATTAAGAATATTAACGATGATATTATAATAACATTATTTCACCATCCAACAAACTGGTTATCACCGAAGACAAAGAATAACAATAAAAAACGATTTGAAGAGCATATTATTAATACATCTAACATCATTTTATGTGGACATGAACATGATAAAGGCATAACGAAGAATGTAATACAGAATGATAATAATGTTATTTATATAGAAGGTAAGGCGTTCAAAATAAAATCTCCGGATGTGACAGGTTTTAATTATATTGAAATTGATATAGCGAAAAGAGAAGGTTTCTGTAAGAAATATATTAGTGATGAAAATGTATATATTACCGAAGATCAATCCCCTTTTAAATTATATAAGAAAGAAAAGCGAAAATTCATACTAAGGGATGACTTTTGCACAAAAATTGAATCATTAAATATACCATTGAAACATGCTCGAAAGTCACCTCTATTATTAACAGATGTTTTTATATATCCAGATCTAGAGCCTGTAAAAGAAGATGATACTATACAATACCCAAATTCAGAGTTTGTCATCGATTCAATAAAAAATAATAATAAATTAAATTTTTTTATTGAAGGAGAAGAACAATCAGGAAAAACGAGTTTGCTATTTGCATATTATAAAAAATTATATGAAATAGGCTATAACCCTATATATTTGCGTGGTAATAATATTAATCATACGGATATTAAAGGATTGATTACAAAAACTTTAAAAGAACAGTATGAAAATAATGATATTAATCTTTTTTTTCAACAAGAAAAAAGAGTCTTATTGATAGATAATTTACAAAAATCCGTTCTAAATTCAAAGTATATAGAAATTTTATTAGATAATATAATTAAACAATTTGACTATATAATTATTACTATTGATAGCTCAATTATTGCAAATCTAGCCTCTATTGAGGCTACAACTAACAATTTTGATTCTTATAGAATATTGCCACTAGGCCATGTTAAAAGAAGTGAAATGATAAAACAATGGCTTACAATAGGGGAGAATGCGATGACATTACAAAAAGAAACTCTTTTGGAACTTATTAAATCACGTCTAGATGAAATAGACCAATTAATAGGGAATAAATTAATGCCATCATATCCTATTTTTATTTTAACTTTATTGCAAGGACTTGATGACCAAATTTTTCCTCAAGATTATACGCAAACATCGTATGCTCATTGTTATCATGCATTAATTACAGTTGGATTAGTTCGAATTGGATTACAGAATGAATTGGGAAGTTATTTTAATCTTTTAAAAGAATTATCTTTTTATGTGTTTGAAAAACAGACTGACAATTTTTCAAAAGTAGAGTTTGAAGATTTTTTTATAAGGTTTAAAAATAAGTTTTATACAACTCATTCTTCCGAAAAAATGTTGCAAAATATATGTGATGCTAATCTTATTAAATTTGATGATGAAATTTATTCATTTTCATATAAATATATTTTTTATTATTTAGTAGCGCAAAAGATGGCCACTAATATTGATCAGTATGAGAAAACAATAGAAAATTTGTGTGATAAGATTCATATTGAAAAGAATGCTAATATATTAATTTTTCTTACTCATCACTCTAAGGCACAGCTCTTACTAGATAATATCATATTAGCAAGTGAACTTCCTTTTGAAAGATCTGAAGAAATTACACTTGATAAAGACGATCCGTTTACTAAATTTATATCTGAATTTGCAGAAAAAGTAAAAAATGATATTATTGAAATAAAGGACCCGGAACAGGAAGTCAAAAAAGAATTAGAATTTAAAGATAATATTGAAAAAAATAAAGGTAATCATAAAATAGACAATGAGGATTTGCCTCCTGAATTGATAGAAATTAATCAATCGCTTAAGACAATTAGAATTTTAGGGCAAATAGTAAAAAACCAAAATGGTGATTTTGAAAAAGAAAAATTAGAAATATTAGTTGAATCTGCATATAGGGGTTGTTTTAGATTTATGGGTTTTTTTACAGATCTTTTACAAAAAGATAAAAATATAATTGTTGATGCTATTTCTGATAAATTGAAAGAAAAATCACATGTAGATAAGAGCGATATAGAAAAGAAAGTTTTAACTTTTTTACAATTTATTTCTTATAGAATATGTATTGATAGTTTTACTAATTTAATGTTTTCAGTCGGTACCAATGTAAATGAATTGTATGAGACAATTGCCAGAAAAATAGGAACATCAGCAGCAAAAATAGTAACTTTTGCTATTAAATCATATTATGCAAATATTAATACAACGGAGCTAGAACAGCTTTTCAAAGATGTTCAATATAATTATATTGCGCAAAGTATACTAAGAATATATGTGAAAAAATATTTATATACAAATTATGTTGAAAGAGGTAAACGAGAGAAAATAATTAAAATAGCGGGATTTAAACCAAAATATATAGTGCCAAAATTGCAAAATAAATGAATATGGTTTCATTAAAATTATTAATAAGCTATTGCAATATTTTATAGGATACTAGAACTTAAATTCAATAACATGGCAACCAGAGGTAAAAAAGGCGACGGACACCGAAATGGCGCCGTAAAGGTAGAGATCAGATTTATAATCTTCAAAAATGGGAAGTGAGTGAAAGTTAATATACCGAAGATGGTAAGTTTACGAATTGGAATAAGGTGGAAAAGGATTAAATTATATATAGGATGAAATATAGTAGAAATCAAATAAATAAAGCCGGAAATGTAATAATCACTTCAAAAGATAAAAACTTAGTAGATGAAGCTATTGACACTATTAATGATTGGAGAACTAATCACTTGATTCCATTAAATGATTTGACCTATAGAATAAAAGCTCTTTTAAATGGGTACATAATAAACCCTTTTTTAGTTTCTCAAAGATTAAAACGATTAACTTCTATACAATACAAATTAGATTTAAATCCTTCTATGGGGTTAGGTGGTATGCAAGATATAGGTGGACTTAGAATAGTTCTTAACAATGTCCCTGATCTAGAAGCATTTTTTTTGATTTTGAAAAAGAATGCAATCAAAGGTTTTACTTTAGAAAAAATAAATAATTATGTGAACGAGCCCAAAAGTAGCGGATATAGAAGTATACATCTTATATATAAATATGACTCTAATAACGACATTTATAATGGCTTACGAATAGAGCTACAAATCAGAACTAAATTGCAACATAATTGGGCTACTGCAATTGAAACAGCAGGATTATATACAAAAACATCTTTAAAATCTAGTCAAGGAGATAATAATTGGCTTACTTTTTTTAGAATTGTTAGCTCACTATTTTCCATAAAAGAGAAATTGCCTATACTCAAAGACTATGAGCATATAGAAATGAAAGAACTGATGAAAATGTGCCACATCTTGAATCAAGAAAAAAATTTTTGCAACATATTAAAGGCATTAAGGGTTACTGTAAAATGTATAGGAGAAGAACTACTAAATTATGAATATTATATTATAAATATTGATTTTCAACAAAGATCAGTTGCAATAAATCCATATAAGAAAAAGGATAAAATTGATGCATCCGAAGCATATTCCAATATGGAAAAGCATCTTGAGGATAATAAAAATGCTGTCGTTTTTGTTTCTGTCGAATCCATTAAAGATCTAAAAAGCGCTTATCCAAGCTATTTTTTTGATACTTCTGAATTTATTGAAGCATTAGAGAAAATAAGCCAAAATTGTGAACGATTCAATTTAATATGAATTTTTCCATAATAATATAACACATCTAAATTCTATAAAAAAGATGAAACGAGCTAAACATGAATATTCCTTTGGTGATGATAATACACTTCTTATTATAGGAAATGGATTTGATATTAATTTAGGGCTAAAAACAAGTTATTTTGATTTTATAATGAGTGATCAATTTCGATCTATAAATTCTTTTTCTAAAAAGGGAAAGAATCTTTCTGAAAAAGATATTAACAATTTTTTTGCGTTTTACCTAGAATTAAAATATACTATACAAAATTGGGTTGATATTGAAAAAGAAATATCTAATTACGTCATCGATGGATATAACTTTACCAATATTAGAAGAGTCTCATCTATTAATTTGAGAGAAGATGATGGTTCCATCACACAAAAATACATTCAATTTGATAGGCCTTTTACAAGCAATATACCAAATTTCAAAGAAGAATATTGCCAAGTTAAAGAAGCCTTGAAATCCTTTTTAAAAGCTCAGCCCTTTAAAAATAGTGGTATTGAATATAGTCATAATACTGAGGCATATCTTTTAATGTCGAAAATTGAAGATATAGATAATATCTATGTTATAGACTTTAATTATACAGATACCGTAGACTCTTTTTTGAAAAATCCTAGTCACATAATTCACATTCATGGTTCTATAAAAGAAGACGATGATATTGTTTTTGGTATTGCAGATGAAATAAAAATAACGAAACGACAAAAGTTGGAACAATATAATTATATATATAAATCGTCAAGCCCATATTTAAATTCATATGGTATAAATAAACTGTTTGCTGAATGTAATCATTTAGTGTTTTTTGGATATTCGCTAGGAGAGACAGATCGCTCGTATTTTGAAGACTTTTTTCAAGAATTATCAGTGCAGGGACGAATGTCGGAAAAGGAAATAGATATTTTCTATTATGATGATGGTGAACTTGACCAAATTAATTCTCGAATAAGAAATTTTGCTAATAGCAAGGTTTCAGAAATACGTAAAAATCACAATCTTTCATATATTCCCGTACATGACATGAATACATATGAATTATCTAGGGAAAGTTAATATATGCAATCATTAAATTTATGAGACCTTTCCCTAACAAAAACAGTTTATGTAAGCTGTTAACCCTAAATGTTATGAAATTTATAATCGGTCATTAAAGTTGAAAAGTTTTGCTAAAAAAGTGATTATTTTATTTTAAAAGATATATTGTTTCCGAAATTTATATATATAAGCTCTAAATTAATAATTTTAATTGTTAAAACATGGAAATAAAATTTATAAATATTACAGAAGAAGATTTTTCAAGTAAAAAATTTCTTAATAAATATATGTCATTAGAAAGTGCTCTTAAAACTTTAAACAATAAAAAGTTATGGTTTGCTAATCCATCAATATGGAAAGACCCTTTTGAAAAAAGATTTATTGAAGCTAAGTATGATGATAGCACAAAAATTAGTGATTTCATTTGGAAAGATAGAATTTTTTGCATTTGTATGACTCAGACTGCAACAAGCGAAGCATACTGGAACACGTACTCTCAAAAGCAGATAGGAATTGAATTCAAGATCGTTAGAAAAACTCTATTAGAAGAACTAAACAGATATACAAGTCAATATGATATATATATAGGTAAGGTGGAGTATATGAAAACTTCCAACATAAAACATGCAATTAATAAAATTCCATTTGCTAAACCTATTCCTAAGAGTCAAAGTCCTGAATGGTATGCACGGCTATTATTACTTAAACGGATCGCATACAAATATGAAGATGAGATTCGTATTATAATGATTAAAAAAGATAAAACAAAAGAATCAGGTATTTATTTAGATTATCAATGCGAAAACACTGATTTGATCAAATTAATATTCTTAGACCCATCAATACAAGATAATATAACAAATTTACTAAAAGAGGTTTTTGAAAATAAATATCGATTCACTACTATAAAGAATACACATAGAGTGATGAAATCTCAGCTTTATGCTAAACAGAAACCTCAAAATTTAAAAATTTGAATAGCTAAATTCTTATATTTATGGAAGTTGTTTATTAATAAGTAAGCATTCGGCGAACCGCGTATTTACTTTCTAAACTCAGAGCCCTACTTTTGTCAGAAAATTAAAAAGTAATGATGACACAAGTTCAATTCGAAGAGGTTTATAAGCGTTTTAAAGAATCCGGCTTAAACGTTAGCGATTTCTGTATTAATGAAGGTTTTACAGAGAGCCGTTTTTATTATTGGCAGAAAAAACTGAAATCAGCAAATAAATCTTCCGGATTAATTCCTTTGCTGATCGACAAATCAGGATCAGTCCCATTGGTTAATCACGGTCATAGTAAAGTGCAGCCATGCCGACAACCGGATAATGATTTTGCCGTTGAAGTAAGTTTCCTCAACGGTGCGACCCTTCGAATCAAAGGGAATGTTGATTCATCCGTTTTACGGACACTCATTCACTTAGACGACTGAAAACGATGTTTAATCTGAATGAATCAATGAACTACTATCTGTGCCCGATGCCCACAGATATGAGAGTAAGCATTCGGTGAACCGCGTATTTCAAAATCGTTGAAGAATATCTATAAACTTTTGACATTCTTCAAAGATTTTGAAATACGCGGTTCACCGAATGCTTACATTAATAATAGGATTTCTACAGAGAATTGTAAAAGTATAAGGGTTGCAGAATAAATTAATATAGATGGTCATTTTTATAGATATGTATACCTCACCACAATTTTACAACACAGTGTTAATAATGCAAATAAATGTACCAACTTTTAATAACAATTACTATCTTTACAATGTAAATATAGACATAAAATGATAATAAATTGAATTAATAACCCCGATACATGTTGTAATTGTGTGGCACCCCTTGCATTCAGTGATTGTAAATTATTAAGATACAATAGAGTAGGCAAAATCTACCATGGTCACAAAAAAGAGCGAAAGTAATTCGCTCTTTTTTGTGTATAAGCTAATATCCGGGTATGATTTACAATAGTAGCCTATTTCTTACTATTGGTGTCCGACAAAAATGATCAGTGCAAAAAATAGGGTTGCTTTCCACTCTCGGAATTCAGCCTTTTTATTTCCTTTGCAAGTACTACACATCATTAAGGGAAATCACGAAGGGCAAAAGTATACATTTTACCCAGACGCCAATAGGAATTACTATAAACCTTGGAAATTATATTTCAATAAAAGAATAGCATTTAAATCTAATAGTAAAGTTAAGGCTGAAAAGAAAATTGAAAGATATGGAATAAAAAAAACAGCCCCACGATTCACATCGTAGTGACTGCACAACACAAACACAAAATAAAACACGACAAAACTACTATGCAAGCATATTTGTTAAAGAATAAATCTTTTGTACTCCATTGCCGCTATTCACATAGATACAATGGCGATAGCCAAATATGTGCTTCTTTAAAGAATGAGATATCGTGTTACATCTCATTCTTTTATCGTCTCGCGAACACTACATAATGCCACGTTCGCGAAGTTTCTTTTGCCAATTCCATGCGGAGAGCAAAGTATCTTCAATACTAGTCTCTGCTTTCCATCCTAATTCATTATTAGCATATTCCGGATTGGCCCATATTTGTTCGATATCACCGGCACGGCGGTCGGCTATTTCGTAATTGAGTTTGACGCCTGTTGCTTTTTCAAATGCATGGATCAGTCCTAAAACAGATACACCATTGCCTGTCCCCAAGTTGAATGCCTCAATTTTGTTTTTCTGTTTTTTATCCACGATACGATGCACGGCTGTAACATGTGCTTTTGCCAAATCTACGATATTGATATAATCGCGAATACATGATCCGTCGGGAGTATTATAATCGTCGCCATAGACTTTGAGCATAGGACGAATGCCCATAGCTGTCTGCGTAAGATAAGGAATAAGATTTTGAGGAACGCCGTTGGGGAGCTCACCTATCAATGCTGATGGATGTGAACCGATCGGGTTGAAATAACGAAGCATGATAACATTAATCGGAGCGCCCGAATTTACGGTGTCACGAAGAATGTCTTCATTTATTTTTTTTGTATTGCCATAAGGCGATTCTGCTTTCTTGAATGGAGCATCTTCGGCTACCGGAAGTTTGTCAGGCTGCCCGTATACAGTGCACGAAGAAGAGAATACAAAGCCTTCTACTTTATGTACCTGCATTAAATCCAGCAGATTAATTAGCGATAGAATATTATTGCGATAATATAACAACGGCTTCTGAACCGATTCGCCAACTGCTTTGCTAGCTGCAAAATGAATGATTGCTTTAATCCCAGAATAGCGTTTAAATATTTCATTAAGAGCATTATAATCACAACAATCGTTTTGTTCAAAAGCTGGACGTACACCTGTTATTTTCTCAATACTATCGACTACATCGACACTTGAGTTTGATAAGTTATCTACAATAATAACCTCATATCCGGCATTTTGGAGTTCTACTACAGTATGCGATCCAATGTATCCTGTGCCTCCAGTTACTAAAATTCTATCTTTCATCTTATTTGAATTTGTTTTTATTAGCCGATGCGAAATTAAGAATATTCATTCGAATATAAAAGCACTTCGTGTTATTTTTCTGTTTGATATTTTTCACATGAACCATTACCATGCATAATTTATACCAAAGCTGAAGTATTCTTTAAACTGAAAGTAACTTGTCCCTTCTGTTGGAGTTGCAGAATCGTCATAACGTCCATGAATAAAAAGCTGTGCAGAGAGATATTTATTTAATAAGAAGTTAAAGGTGTTTTCCCATTCCGCTTGAGAAGTTGTATAATCGGTAAAATAATATAGACGGGATGTCCATGCTACAGTCGGAATGATTTGCCATGTCCAAGTAGAAGTTAATTTGGAACCGAACAGATTGAGGGACTTTCTACCTTCTTCCAAACCGTAAGTTGTTTGATTTACTCGATGATCGCCCACATAACGCCAATTATAGGCCAATGGTGATAGCAATAATGAAAAATCTAATTTGCTTGTTTTGACCTTATAGTCCATACCAATACTCAATATTAAATTGGCCGGTGACATAAAAGCCGCCAAAACATCGTTGGTATTCTTTTTATATGAATTACTGAACTGGGTATTAAATTCACCTGATAGAGTATAATACCAGTGCTTTGACGCCTGAACACCAAGTTTACTATATATTCTCAACAAATCATTTGACACCAAATATTTATGACAAGTATCCGATGGGGAAGATGTTACACCGTATTTTGCTTCAAGTAAATTATCCCATTGTATCTTCTCATTGTCATTATAATTTGCCTTAAGAGCCAAATAGCCTAGTGCAGTATTGGTGCTTTCGCCTCCTTTATACCAGTTATCTGATACATAATTTTGTGTCATTTGCAAGGAGAGACTTCCACCATAAGTCCACCAGTTAGGTTTGTATGACATAAGAGAAGCTTTCTCTAAATTTTCTTCTTTAGATTCTTGTTTGAATAAACTGGCAAATTTGGCCTTTTGTACTGGAGCAGCAGATATATTACTATGAAATAGTTCGCGACTCATAACTTGGGCTTCTGTAGTTTGAATAGCCTGATAATTTTTTAAATATAAGTTGAGCAATGTTTTATTAACCTGTGCATTGGCCAATTTATACTCATTAAGACTAAATATAGAATCTAGCGGAAAAACAATGTCAGAAATACTCTTTCCTTCTATATCGGGCATCTTCCAATTTAGTGTAGAAATGGTTTCTATCGGAGCATAATAATAAGTAGGAGTTACAAAAAGCCTATAATATTTCGGATTATAGTCTATTGTAGCAGCCAAAGAATCTGTCATTATGGGCATACTCAAGATGTCTTTAACATATAGAGCAGAAAGGCTGTCTTGCTGAACGATATTTTTTTGATCATTGGTCAAAGGTGGTGGTATAAATCGCCCAACAAAAGAATTGGAAACATTTATTCGATTTGCCGAATAAGAAAATAAGACTGAATTTGAGGGTTTCGAAGAAGCCGATAAAAAAGTCACAAAAAACAAACAGAATATTAATATTTTTCTCATCTTCTCTCATAATTTTGAATGCAAATATAATGAAGATAAACCTATATATAAAAGTCTTTAAGCGTTTTTTAATTATTAATAATGAAGAACATCAAACGATAACGCCTGTTGATATTCTAGCATCCCCAATTTAGATAAATTAGTTATTAGAAAACAGAATAAACATAAAAGTGCACTAATATCCACCAAAGTGTGGTGAGGATGCATTCAAATTATTAAAATTAAATGCTTTTATAGGATAAAATTAATTTGATGATAAAAAGAACTTTAGCAGTTTATTCCTATTTTGTAAGTAAAATATAGTTGAATGAATATGTTAATGTACGAATAAAGAAAAAAATATATTAACCTGTTTTACACGTCAATTACTGGTTAGTGCGCCGAAAAATGACTACTTTTGTAGTTTGAAATAGTAATGAGGGATGATATGAAACAGAAAAGAATACCTACCGAGTTGGGTACAGAGAGGATTGGAAAGTTGTTAATGAATTATGCCACACCAGCCATCATAGCGATGACAGCATCTTCTTTATACAATATCATAGATAGTATTTTTATTGGCCATGGAGTGGGTCCGTTGGCCATATCGGGATTGGCTCTGACCTTTCCGCTGATGAATATTGTTGCTGCATTCGGTTCTTTTGTAGGTGTGGGCTCGGCTACTTTGACATCAGTACGTTTGGGGCAAAAAGATTATAGTAGTGCTAATGTCATTTTGGGCAACTGTTTTATATTGAATGTAATGTTCGGTCTTATGCTTACAATATTGGGACTGATTTTTTTAAGACCGATATTATTGTTTTTTGGCGCATCGCCCCATACTTTGCCCTATGCCTACGATTTTATGTTTATCATATTGATAGGCAACTTGGTGACTTGTCTTTATTTCGGGCTTAATGCGATGCTTAGAGCATCCGGAGCACCCGAAAAAGCCATGTATGCTACAATCGGTACGGTGTTGATCAATATTGTGCTGAATCCGTTATTCATTTTTGGGCTGCACTTAGGCATCAGAGGTAGTGCTCTTGCTACTGTTATTTCACAGCTCACGGCATTATGCTGGCAGTTGAACTACTTCCGCAATAAAAATAACTTCATTTATTTTAAAAAGGGAACTTTCAGGCTCCATAAGCAAATAGTCAAAGACACTCTGTCTATAGGACTTTCTCCTTTTTTGATGAATTTAGCTTCTTGTCTGATCATCGTTCTCATCAATAAAGGACTCAATAAGTTTGGCGGCGACATGGCAATCGGTGCATTTGGTATTGTCAATCGTTACGTCTTTGTTTTTGTGATGATCGTGTTCGGCTTCAATCAGGGTATGCAACCGATAGCGGGGTATAATTTCGGAGCAAAACTTTATGGGCGTGTCAATCAGGTGCTCAAATTGACAATTATTTGTGCTACTGTTGTTACGACGATTGGGTTCTTCTTGGCTGAACTTTTCCCTGAAACTATCGTCAAGGCTTTTACTGCTGATGCCGATCTTATCAAGCAGGCGACACTCGGTATGAGAATTGTGATGGTGACGTTTCCTATTATTGGTTTTCAGATGGTGACATCCAATTTCTTTCAAAGTATTGGAATGGCCAAAAAAGCCATCTTTCTATCGCTCACCCGGCAAATGATATTCCTCGTTCCGGCCGTTATTATTTTACCTCTTTTCTGGCAATTGGACGGAATCTGGTGGAGTATGCCTTTCAGCGATATATTTGCAACGATTACTTCGGGAACAATGCTCTATTTGCAGTTTCGACAGTTCAAACGGCTAGAGAGTAATCAAATACAGTCCGGTAGATTATGATTATTAAAAGAAAAAATACTAATTTTGCACATCATTTGAAATAGTAAATAATAAAAAATAGAATAGAATGGCAGTAGAATTGAAAGGTCTTACAAAACGTAATGACAATTACTCGCAATGGTATAATGAGTTGGTGGTAAAGGCTGACTTGGCAGAACAATCTGCGGTGCGTGGCTGTATGGTAATCAAGCCTTATGGATATGCTATATGGGAGAAAATGCAACGCCAATTGGACGATATGTTTAAAGAAACAGGTGTACAAAATGCATATTTCCCGTTGTTGATTCCCAAATCGTTTTTGAGCCGTGAAGCCGAGCATGTGAAAGGTTTTGCCAAAGAGTGCGCAGTTGTCACTCATTATCGCCTGAAGAGTTCGGATGACGGACAAAGTGTGATTGTGGATCCTGACGCGAAACTTGAAGAAGAATTGATTATTCGTCCAACTTCAGAGACCATTATTTGGAATACTTATCGTAATTGGATTCATTCTTACAGAGATCTTCCATTGCTCATCAATCAGTGGGCAAATGTCTTCCGTTGGGAAATGCGTACTCGTTTGTTCCTTCGTACGGCCGAATTCCTTTGGCAAGAGGGACATACGGCACACGCCACTAGCAAGGAAGCCGAAGAAGAAGCCGTTCGTATGTTGAATATATATGGCGAATTTGCAGAGAAATACATGGCTGTTCCCGTTATAAAAGGGGTGAAGAGCGCCAACGAGCGTTTTGCCGGAGCCCTCAATACATATACTATAGAAGGTATGATGCAAGATGGCAAAGCTTTGCAGTGCGGAACATCTCATTTCTTGGGACAAAACTTCGCAAAGGCTTTCGATGTACAGTTTATTGATAAAGAGAACAAGCTCGATTATGTTTGGGCTACTTCTTGGGGTGTTTCTACTCGATTGATGGGTGCGTTGATCATGACTCACAGCGATGATAACGGTTTAGTACTACCTCCTAAATTGGCTCCGATTCAGGTGGTCATTGTTCCTATTTATAAAAAAGAAGAACAACTTCAACAAATAGGGGAGAAGGTTACCGGAATCGTCTCAGGGCTCAAAGCGTTGGGCATATCAGTGAAATATGATGATGCGGACAACAAACGTCCGGGATTTAAATTTGCCGATTACGAGTTGAAAGGTGTTCCTGTACGTTTGGTAATGGGAGCCAGAGATTTGGAGAATAACACTGTAGAGGTGATGCGCCGTGATACATTAGAAAAAGAAACTGTTTCTTGTGACGGCATTGTAGATTATGTCAAAAATCTGCTAGACGATATTCAGAACAATATTTATCAGAAAGCTCTTAGTTATCGTAAACAAAAGACAATCGAGGTAAATAGCTATGATGAATTTAAAGAGAAGATAGAAGAAGGCGGTTTCTTGCTTTGTCATTGGGACGGCACTACCGAAACCGAATTGAAAATAAAAGAAGATACAAAGGCTACTATCCGTTGCATACCGATTGATGGTGATGAGACTCCGGGTGTCGATATGGTGACCGGCAAACCTTCTGCTCGTCGTGTTATCTTTGCCAGAGCCTATTAGTTGGAGAGGCGCATGTACGAAGATAGAGTGACTAGAGCCGTCGAACTTTTCAAGGACGGTTACAATTGTTCTCAAAGCGTAGTGGGGGCATTTGCCGATATGTATGGTTTTACTCCCGAACAAGCTTTCAGAATGTCATCTTCATTTGGTGGTGGCATAGGAAGAATGAGAGAAACATGTGGCGCGGCATGCGGACTGTTTATGCTTGCCGGACTCGAAACCGGCGCCACAAAAGGATCCGATAAGGAAGGCAAAGCGGCCAATTATGCTTTGGTTCAAAAGTTGGCCGATAAATTGAAGTCCGAGAATGGTTCTATCGTATGTGGCGTTTTGCTAGGATTGCGTAAGCCCGAGGTCGAGTTGCAAACGATAAACAATCTTTCTTCCGTACCTGCCGAGCGCACCGAACAATATTATAAGAAACGTCCTTGTGTTCAATTGGTTGAGCAGGCTGCACGCCTTTGGACGGAATATTTGGAAGACCGGATGAGGAAATAGGGCGAATTTTTTGGTCAATTTAGTAAAAACCGGTAAAAATATTTCGGTTAAAAGTGTTGTATAACATATAAAATGTTATCTTTGTAACGAAATTAATTTCAGGAGAATAAGAGAATTATAATATGTCTAACATTTAAAAACTGAAAGAAATGTTGAAAGTTAAAGCAGGAGAGATAGCCGGATCTATTTGGAACGCTCTTAATGGAACGGAAGGCATGACGGCTAAACAGCTTAAGAAAACGCTTAAAGTAGTCGATAAAGATCTTTATTTAGGTCTGGGTTGGTTGTTAAGGGAAGACAAAATCTCTGCAGAAGTGCAGGAAACAGATGTTTTTATTAAATTGATCTAAATTGATTAATTCTTTAAATAAAAATGCGTTGGCAAGTTCTAAGGATGCCAACGCATTTTTATTTTGCTAGAGGGGTTTCATACTTTCTTATACTGCTATCATAAAAACGTAGAAAGGATGGCATAGAATTCCTTTTTGCAATAAAAATCAATCAATTTATTTTCTATTCTCTTCCTCTTGCACTATCTTTGCATACAAATAGAGGACATTGAATGAAGAATATACGCAACTTTTGTATTATTGCACATATTGATCACGGTAAGTCAACTCTTGCCGATAGGTTACTCGAATATACCAAAACGATAGAGATTACCGAAGGCCAGATGCTTGATGACATGGATTTGGAAAGAGAGCGTGGTATTACTATAAAAAGCCATGCCATCCAGATGGAATATAATTATCAAGGAGAAACTTATATACTCAATTTGATTGATACCCCGGGACATGTGGATTTCTCTTATGAAGTTTCACGGTCTATTGCTGCTTGCGAGGGCGCTTTGCTCGTCGTCGATGCATCTCAAGGAGTGCAGGCCCAAACTATTTCCAATCTTTACATGGCTATTGAACACGACTTGGAGATTATTCCTGTCATCAATAAATGTGATATGGAAAGTGCCAATCCGGATATGGTGGAAGATGAAATTGTTGATCTTTTAGGCTGCAAGCGCGAAGATATCATTCGGGCTTCGGCACGTACGGGTTTGGGAGTCGAAGAAATTCTAAACGCAATTGTAGAGCGTGTTCCGCATCCTATGGGCGATGAAGACGCTCCGCTGCAAGCATTGATATTCGATTCGGTATTCAATCCGTTTCGCGGTATTATTGCTTACTTCAAGGTTCAAAACGGTGTGCTCCGTTCGCACGACAAGGTGAAGTTTTTCAATACCGGTTGCGAATACGAAGCCGACGAAATAGGTGTACTTCGTATGGATTTGGTACCGCACAAAGAAATGCGTACAGGCGAAGTAGGCTATATCATTTCCGGAATAAAGACTTCTACCGAAGTCAAAGTGGGCGACACTATAACGCATGTTGTAAATCCGTGTAAGGAGGCTATCAGAGGCTTCGAGGAAGTAAAACCTATGGTCTTTGCCGGCGTTTATCCTATCGCACCCGAAGATTTTGAAAATCTGCGTGCTTCGCTCGAGAAACTTCAGCTCAACGATGCTTCACTAACATTCTCTCCGGAGTCGTCCATTGCTCTCGGCTTTGGCTTCCGTTGTGGTTTCTTGGGATTGCTACACATGGAAATCGTTCAAGAACGTCTCGACAGGGAGTTCGATATGGATGTTATCACTACCGTCCCGAACGTATCTTATCGGATATACGACAAGCAGGGAGAGATGACGGAAGTGCACAATCCAGGTGGCATGCCCGATCAGACATTTATAGATCACATCGAAGAACCTTATATTAAAGCGTCGATAATTACGACCACCGATTTTATTGGTCCGATTATGACGCTATGTCTTAGTAAACGTGGCGAACTCATTAAACAAGAGTATATTAGCGGTAATCGAGTAGAGCTTTACTATAATATTCCTTTGGGCGAAATTGTGATAGACTTTTACGATAAGCTCAAGAGTATTTCGAAAGGCTACGCTTCGTTCGACTATCATCCCGATGGATTTCGCCCTTCTAAATTGGTGAAACTGGATATTCTGCTCAATAGTGAGCCTGTCGATGCTTTGTCATGCTTGACTCATGTCGACAACGCCTATACTTTGGGACGCCGTATGTGCGAAAAGTTGAAAGAACTTATCCCTCGCCAACAATTTGATATTGCCATTCAGGCAGCTATCGGTGCCAAAATTATCGCTCGCGAAACCGTTCAACAGGTTCGTAAAGATGTTACGGCAAAGTGTTATGGCGGTGACGTGAGCCGTAAACGCAAGTTGCTCGAAAAGCAGAAACGTGGCAAGAAGCGCATGAAACAAATAGGAAGTGTTCAGGTGCCCCAAAAAGCTTTCTTGGCAGTACTCAAACTCGACTAATATAAGAGATAGATCCTTTCTCTTCTCTATCGAAATTTTACTCGGCTGTAATAATCATCTGCATCAACAGAGGCAGATGGTCGCTATAGCCGCTTTCATATTTCATCCCGTAGTAGGTTCTATAAGGGCGCTTTCCTCCGTAAGTCTTATCTTCGGTCATCAGAAAAGGCTGATGTACGATTTGTGCCAATGATTCGGAAGTATATACAGTGTTGGCCGTATTAAGCAAACTGCCCGAAACAATCAAATGGTCAAGCAGATTCCACTCTCCTCGAAATTTGTAACTGCCTTCTTTACTTTGCTTTACCTGCCGCGCCAACAGATGGTATAGTTTGTTATCGTCTATTTCTTTTTCCGGTGCTTTTGCTCCCAATACTTTATTGACAGAAGGGCTCTCGGGAAAGTCGTTAAAATCGCCTAGAATTAAGATTCTCGGTGTTCTCCTCTGAGATTTTAGTTTCTCTATCTCGGTCATCAGAGTCTTGGCGAAATGTGTCCGATAGGGGCGGGATGCCATTTCTCCACCACTTCTGGATGGTGCATGTACCACATAAATGTCAAGCGTGTCTTGCAGCGTTATCAATCCTGTTACATGAAGTATATCGCGTGTAGGCCGAAAATCATTCAACGGAGTTACCCCAATGCTTTCATATCCCAGTAGTTTAAATCTGTCTCGTTGGTAAAGCAATGCCACATCGATACCTCGTTGATCCGGAGAATCGGTCATGACGTACCGATAATTTAATTCTCTCAAGGCCGAATAGCGAGTCAAAGCGATCATTACACTGTCGTTCTCCACTTCACACAGAGCGATTAGTGCGGGTGGACTCCAGTTGCCTGTTGCAGCGACAATTGTCTTGGCAATCTTATCCAGCTTCTGACGGTAACGGTAGTAGTTCCAATGACGAAGTCCGTCCGGTAGAAATTCATGATCATTCTTCAATGTATCATGTCGGCAATCGAACAAATTCTCGACATTCCACTCCATGATACTGATCGTATCGTTAGAATGACCGAAAGCAGGCAATACTGCATATAGGAATACCAGAAAGAATGAAAGACGGTGTGTTATGATAGTATTCATAGATTATCAGCGCTTGCAGAAAGTGACTTTCTGTTTCAAAGTAAACAAACAACCCCGAGCTAGCGAGAATAATAAATAATCTTTCCAACCCGAGGTTCTTTTATATAAAATAGTGATATGCGCGTTGCGCTTTTATCTTTTTGCAGGAATATTCTTCAATATATCAAGCAGTAACTTCCAGAATTTGTCGACAGTAGGGATTAACAGACGTTCGTCGGGCGAATGGACGCCGACAAGCTGTGGTCCGAAAGAAATCATGTCGAGATGGGGATATTTCTCCAAAAACAAACCGCATTCGAGTCCTGCATGGATACTGCGCACGATGGGTTCTTCATTGAATAGACGCTTGTACGATGTTACCGTGATATTCAGAATCTCCGAATGGGTGTTAGGTTTCCAACCCGGATATCCGTCATTGTGCACTGCCGTAGCACCTGCCATTGTCATGACGGTTTCTACCATGGCAGCTATGTCGTTGCGCGAAGACGTGATATCGCTACGCTGGCTTGTCTCGATGCGAATGACGTTGCCCTCTTTCATCTTTACAGAGGCCAGATTGGTCGATGTCTGAACAAAACCTGCAATCTCCTGACTCATTGCAAAAACACCATGAGGCATGGCATAGAGCATCTTCACTAAGTTTGCAGCACTCTTTTTGTCTATAGCTTTCGGATGTGCTTCGACCGATTCCAACGTCATCTTGAAGTTGGGTTCCGTCACGCTGTATTCGTCTTCTATTTCCGAAATGAATATATTCAGATCGGCACGGACGGTATGTTTTTCATCTTGAGGAATTGCACATACGGCGTAAGCTTCTCGTGCAATGGCATTATGCAGGTTTCCTCCGTCGATAGTGCAGAGGTACATATCCATTTTGGCTGCTTCCTTGTATAGAAAGCGATTGAGCACTTTGTTGGCGCAAGCCCTGTTTTTGTTGATATCGTCGCCGGAGTGTCCGCCAACCAAGCCCGATACGTGAACTTTGAAAAAGTAATAATCTGTTGGCACCTCGATTTGTGTGTACTTGAGTTCTCCTACGGTGTTGATACCACCTGCGCATCCGATAAACAACTGTCCGTCGTCTTCCGAGTCGAGATTTATCAGAATATCGCCACTCATGAATCCTTCTTTCAACGCATTGGCACCTGTCAATTGCGTCTCTTCGTCTACAGTGAACAGACATTCGATAGGACCGTGTTCGATCGATTCATCTGCAAGAATAGCCAGTCCTGCCGCTACGCCTATGCCGTCGTCTGCTCCGAGAGTCGTTCCCTTTGCCTTCAGCCAGTCGCCATCCACTTCTGTCTGGATAGGATCTTTCATGAAGTCGTGCTCAACGTCACTATTCTTTTCGCATACCATATCCATGTGACCCTGCAAAACAACAGTTTTCAGGTTCTCTTTACCTGGAGTGGCAGGCTTTTTAATTACTACGTTGCCCGCATCATCAACTTTGGTTTCCAAGTGATGCTTCTCACCGAATTTTTTCAGATAAGCAACAATCTGCTCTTCGTGTTTAGAAGGGCGTGGTACTTGGCATATTTCATGAAAATAATGAAATATACCGGCCGGTTTCAAATCGGTTTCTTTCATAATACTAATATTAAAGAGTCTTTTCAAAAGACTTGTTGTGCTAAATATGTTTAATCTGATAGGCAATTATGATTATTCTGTCTGATTTTACATAAAAAACATAGCGATAAATCGTCACAAAAGTCTATCTTTGCATCGCAAAAGTAATTGAAATGTACCTAATATTGTTATTTACTTTGTTAATAGTTGCTATTTGCGTCCTTTTTTTGGGCGTGAAAGTCTTTTTTGTGAAAGGTGGGAAATTCCCCAATGAACATATCAGTCAAAGCAAAGCAATGCAACAACGCGGGATACATTGTTATACTGAGCAGGATGCCGAATTCCAGAGAGTTTGCAATCATACGATAGCAGAAAAAAAGAAGGCGGTAAAGAATGAATATGGTAACTAAAAATATAAACTATTTAAAGACAATATCAAAATTATGAAGAGAATGAAACTTCTTATCAACGTTATTGCAGCAGTTGCGATCGTTGTTCTTTTTGCCCAATGCAACAAAAAATCGGATAAGGACAATGTCGATGTAAAGCCGATTCCTGCCGGTTCTTTAAAAATTGCCTATGTTGAGATAGATACATTATTGACTAAATACAATCTTTGCAAAGATGTTAATGAAGCAATGGTGAAGAAAGAGGAAAACAGTCGTATGGTATTGAATCAAAAAGCCGGCGAACTTGCCAAGGACAAACAAGAGTTTCAGAAAAAATACGATAACAACGCTTTCCTTTCAGAAGACAGAGCTAAACAGGAATACAATCGCCTGATGAAGATGGATCAAGATCTTCAGACATTGCAACAGAAATTGCAAAGCGAATTGGCTTCCGAAAATCAAAAGAACAGCTTGCAGTTGCGTGATTCTATCAATGCTTTCCTGAAAGATTTTAATAAGAAGTATCATTTCAACTTGATTATCAGCAACACCGGTATGGACAATCTGTTGTATGCCGACAAGTCGATGAACATTACCAGCGCTGTGCTTGAAGGTTTGAACAAGCGCTACGCTATTTCGAAGAAATAATAGTTTTCAATAATAAGTATTAGATTTTAAGGGAGACATCGTTAGATGTTTCCCTTTTTTGGTATTATATGAATGATATCAGGCATAATAATACCTTTTTTTGTGTATCTGTATTTATATTGGTTATTAGTTGGTTATGAATTTTACCCAAAAATAATTCAATAAACAGCTTATATTTTTCTTAAATATACTTTGAATATATTGCAATGTTTATTACCTTTGCACTCACAAAACAGAAAATGGTGCGTTAGTTCAGTTGGTTAGAATACATGCCTGTCACGCATGGGGTCACGAGTTCGAGTCTCGTACGCACCGCCAAGTTAAGAGAATGTCTGGAAATATAAAATTCCAGACATTTTTTGTTTCTATATGGTTCTGATTAAGCCGATCCGAATCTAGTAAACAAAATATTGAAATGCATAAGGCAAGACTTAATGCCAGAACCTTGATAGAGATGAGTCGAATAATGAAAGAAAGTCAAGTTTAGTATGACTTTATACTTTTCTAGAAGTTACAAAAACATCATTAGGTGCAGCGACAATAAATAATATTTGTAAATTTGCATATTAACCAAAACAGAATAGAATGATACAGTTGCGCTGTCATGAAGATTTAGAACGATTGGTGATGACAATGGGGTTTTTACCTTTCTTCAAAAACGAGATACCCAATTTCTCTGTAGAAGAGGCTACTTCATCCGAATTCTGGTTTTCGGACGAGAATGAGGGGGCATGGGAATGGAAAGGACCTGTTGTTCGTAACGGAAAGTGTGTATATGGCAAGCTGTTTAATGGTAAAGCTGGTTTTGTCAGTTTGGATTGGTTTCCCGAACTAGTTAACTATAGACGATACGATCATGCTATTCTCAATATACCCGGTACAAGTAATTTTGGTCATAACGATCATTTGATATACGATGCAGTTGTCACTCATGAATCATTATTATCAAAAGAGATCAAAGCCCTTTGCGGTTTTGATATACCGAAGAAGAAAAAGAAGGTGGATTCATTTATTATAGATGAAATAGAAAAGCCTGTACAAAAGAAGTCTTATGTCGGTCCTCGCGAATCGTTCGAAGCTGTGATGACTACACTCCAGATGAATACTTATCTGATAATTGCCGATTTCGAATATTTGCTCAACAAACGCAATCAACCTTATGGCTGGGGCATTGCCCGCTATACTTCTCCCGAGTTGTTGTTTGGTAAATCGCTCATTGTTTCGTGCAATCAGCATTCTAAAGAAGAATCGCTGCAGCGCATATTGACTCATCTTCACGAAACACTACCCCAGGCAACAGATAGGCAAATAATGAAATTGATAGAAGAATATCATTGATATGAATAGTCGAATTATTTTATGGTTCGAACTAAAATAAGATGCAATGATATTATGATTGCTGGTATTGTAGATACCATGCCTTTTATGATCCATTATATAGATAATTGAGTGGGTGGATAATGTCCCTTCTTTATCGATCTGATGATGTATTAATACACCATTTGCAAAACAATACTGATCTATAAGGCGTACGAGTCGAGTGATCGAATCTTTCTATAAGAAAATAAAAATAGAAAACTTAAATCTCATAAAAAGCGCTTTGAGTGTATTGTGTAGCTGCATAATGGATAACTTATAAAAATTATAATAAAAAAAGTTGCTGTAAATGATGCACTTTATATTTAATTATTATATCTTTGTCATCACAAAATGGTTCTTTTATCAAGAAACTACTTGGTGAAGATTAATAGGGAATGCCGTGAGAATCGGCAACAGTACCCGCTGCTGTAAGTTCCACCTTATATATATTTATAAGGCAAATATATTCGACGATTATAACCACTGACCTGCAAAAGATTGGGAAGGTGTCGAAACGGAATAAGTCAGAAGACCTGCCATGGCGTTATATCTAAGTTTTGAGACTTCGGGAATAAGGTCTTTTCAAAGATGTTTATGTGAATAGTAATTCATGTGGATCATCGTTGCAAATTTCCCGTTGGAAGAAATTCTTCTTCATTTCTCAGTCTTAGCTATATATATTTTAGGTAAAGTAAATATTTTATTAAGAAATTATATATATACTATTATGGACATTTTAGGGATTCAAATTGTAAAGCGGGATGGCAAACGCGAGTCGTTTTCTATCGACAAAATTAAGAATGCGATACGTAAAGCATTTCTTTCAATAGGTAGCTTTGCCACAGATAGCGATCTAACCGCTATTTTGGGTAGGGTGAATATTAAAGATGGCATGAGTGTCGAAGAGATTCAGAATCAAGTAGAGGTAGCACTCATGGCAGAGCAGTATTATGCGGTCTCCAAATCGTATATGCTTTATCGCCGGCAACACACGGAAGATCGTGAGGTGCGTGACAAACTCAACTTCCTGATGGACTATTGTGAAGCTCAAAATGCAGCGACAGGAAGCAAGTTTGATGCTAATGCCAACGTTGAGAATAAAAATATCGCCACTTTGATAGGAGAACTCCCTAAAAAGAATTTTATTCGATTGAATCGGCGTTTGCTCACCGACAGATTAAAAGAAATGTATGGCAAAGAATTTTCGGATCGTTATCTCCAACTACTCATCAATCACTTCATCTATAAAAATGATGAAACCAGTCTGGCCAACTATTGTGCTAGTATCACCATGTATCCGTGGCTACTGGCAGGAACCGTTTCTATTGGAGGCAACTCAAAAGCTCCTACCAATTTGAAATCTTTTTGTGGTGGATTCATCAATATGGTGTTTATGGTGTCGAGTATGCTGAGTGGAGCATGTGCCACTCCAGAATTTTTAATGTATATGAATTATTTCATTCAGAAAGAATACGGAGACGATTATTATAAGGATGCCAATAAAGTAGCAGATCTGTCCAAACGCCAACGTTCGCTCGACAAGGTGATATGCGATTATTTTGAACAAATTGTATACTCTATCAATCAACCCACGGGTGCGCGCAACTATCAAGCGGTATTCTGGAATATTGCCTATTATGATCATCCTTATTTTGATTCGTTATTCGGCAACTTTATATTCCCAGACGGAAGTCATCCCGATTGGGATTCGCTCAATTGGCTTCAGAAGCGTTTCATGAAATGGTTCAACAAAGAGCGTACGAAAACAGTGCTTACTTTCCCGGTAGAAACGATGGCACTTCTTAGTGAAAATGGTGATGTAAAAGACAAGGAATATGGTGATTTCACGGCAGAAATGTATTCCGAAGGACATTCTTTCTTTACCTATATGAGCGATAATGCCGACTCATTGTCTAGCTGCTGCCGTTTGCGCAACGAGATACAAGACAATGGCTTCAGTTATACCTTAGGTGCTGGTGGTGTATCTACAGGCTCGAAAAGCGTACTTACCATAAACCTCAATCGCTGCATACAATATGCGATAAAGCAAGATATTCCTTATTTGGAATATTTGGAAGGTATTGTTGATTTGGTACACAAGGTACAACTTGGTTATAACGAAAACTTAAAGATGTTGTACGACAAAGGTATGCTGCCGCTGTTTAATGCCGGATATATCAATATGGAGCGTCAATATCTTACGATCGGTGTAAATGGACTGGTAGAAGCTGCGGAGTTTATGAACATCCCCATTGACGATAATCCCCGTTATGAGGAATACGTGCAAAGTGTGCTTGGTATAATAGAGAAATATAACCGTAAATATCGCTCGAAAGAAGTAATGTTTAATTGCGAAATGATTCCGGCCGAAAATGTAGGCGTGAAAAATGCTAAATGGGATAGAGAGGATGGCTATGTGGTACCACGCGATTGTTATAACAGCTACTTTTACGTTGTAGAAGACAATTCGTTGAATGCGATAGATAAATTTCGCCTTCATGGTCATCGCTATATTGAGCATCTGACGGGAGGTTCAGCACTCCATCTCAATCTTGAAGAGCATTTGAGCAAGGCTCAATATCGGCAGCTGCTTCGCGTATCGGCACTAGAGGGTTGCAACTATTTTACGTTCAATATCCCCAATACCGTATGCAATGATTGCGGCCATATCGATAAAAGATACTTGAAAGAATGTCCCCACTGCCATAGCCAAAACGTTGATTATCTGACACGAGTGATCGGCTATATGAAGCGGGTAAGCAATTTCTCCGCAGCACGTCAGGAAGAGGCTTCACGTCGGTATTATATCAATGCATGCCGTGAAGACATGGGAGAGAAAATGACAATTTCCAAATCGCATATATCTATTAATGCCTAACGATAAGTTCAATTTCAGAATCAATGCTAAAGTACTACAATTACGACATCGTATTTGCTGAAATTCCGGACGAGGTAACCCTTGCAGTCAACATCACCTGTTGTCCCAACCATTGCAAGGGCTGCCACAGTCCATGGCTTCAACAGGATGGGGGAGAGATACTCGATAGTTGTGCAATCGATGCGCTTATCAGCAGATATGGTGGACAAATTACCTGCTTATGTTTCATGGGTGGAGATGCTAATCCGCAAGAAGTAGAACGACTCTCATTGTATATCCGGAGCAACTACGGTTTGATAAAGACTGCATGGTATTCGGGCAAACCACAACTGCCTGTAGCCATCAAGACCTCGTCGTTCGACTATATTAAAGTAGGAGAATATCAAGAGAAGTATGGTCCTCTCAATAAGCAGACAACCAACCAACGACTATATAAAATGAATGCGAGAGGAGATATGGAAAATATTACTTCGCGCTTCTGGAAGTAGCGTTGTTATTACCATATAACAATGTATTTAGGCCTTCAAAATGACGTATGCTCCTAAAAAAAATTTCTTCCATACGTTTTCATAAAAACTTAAGGACGTCACCGAAAAAACTAACATACGACACTTTTGGCTCACAACTGTGTGTTGAAAGTGTCGTATGTATATCATCATAACAGGACATCGCAGTCTTTTCCACAGCACGTGTATGCCTCTGTATGAGAGTTAATAAACTTTTCTATTTTTAGAACATGCATACCCCATTGATGCAGGATCGCATGGGCTGACAGGCATTCATTTTCAAACCGTTTTTAATTATGATTTTCTCGCTGTTTGTCAATACATTGCAATTCGTAAATTACCTCCAACGGTTGTCGTATAACGCTTTGTAAATAAGCTAATGTTGTGTCAATACGGGGAGTGGAAGTCATGAATTTTCAAACGATTCGTTGCTTTAAAAGTTCTCTTATCTGTGTTTTTCTTGCGTTTGCATTATGCGCAAAAAGATAGTTAAATGGGTGCCATATCTACATAGGGCACTAAATTATTAATCAAAAAGATAGTATATTTATTGTTTTTATATAAATAATGGTTACTTTTGTAGCATATTAATTTTTTAAACTTTATAACAACTATGGAAATACCATTTGCGGAATCTTGGAAAATCAAGATGGTGGAACCGATCCACAAAAGTACTCGAGAAGAACGTGAACAATGGATTAGAGAGGCACATTACAATGTGTTTCAGCTGAAGGCTGAACAAGTATATATTGACTTGCTGACCGACTCTGGAACAGGAGCCATGAGCGACCGTCAATGGGCTGGCATCATGTTGGGTGATGAGAGTTATGCCGGTGCTACTTCTTTCTTTAAGTTTAAAGATATGATTACTTCTCTGACAGGTTTTGAGTATGTTATCCCTACACATCAGGGAAGAGCAGCAGAGAATGTGTTATTTTCGTATCTCGTTCATGAAGGAGATATCGTTCCGGGAAATTCGCATTTTGACACTACAAAGGGACATATTGAAGGACGTAAGGCTATCGCCTTAGATTGTACAATCGATGAAGCAAAAGATACGCAATTGGAAGTTCCTTTTAAAGGAAATGTTGATCCTGCGAAACTAGAGAAAGCTCTTGCCGAACATGCTGACCGCATTCCATTTATCATCGTTACGATTACAAACAATACTGCGGGTGGACAGCCGGTGTCAATGCAAAATTTGAAAGAAGTTCGCAGTATAGCCGACAAATATCACAAGCCTGTCGTTTTCGATTCTGCCCGCTTTGCCGAAAATGCTTATTTCATTAGAACACGCGAGAAAGGATACGAAAATAAAACGATCAAAGAAATAGTAAAAGAAATGTTCTCGTATGCCGATGGCATGACAATGAGTGCCAAAAAAGATGCGATTGTCAATATGGGTGGATTTATAGCAACGCATCTCAAGGATTGGTATGAAGGTGCCAAAGGGTATTGCGTACAATTCGAAGGCTATCTTACTTATGGCGGTATGAATGGGCGTGATATGAATGCCCTCGCTATTGGATTGGACGAGAATACGGAATTCAATAATTTGGAAACCCGCATCAAACAAGTGCAATATCTCGCTAAGAAATTGGATGAGTACGGTATCCCATACCAGCGTCCTGCTGGAGGCCATGCCATCTTTATTGATGCCGATAAGGTTTTGACACATGTTCCTAAAGAAGAATTCCCGGCTCAAACACTTACGGTTGAACTTTATTTGGAAGCTGGTATCAGAGGTTGTGAAATAGGCTATCTACTTGCCGACCGTGATCCGGTGACTCGTCAAAACCGCTTCGGTGGATTAGACTTCCTTCGTTTGGCAATTCCCAGACGAGTATATACGGACAATCACATGAATGTCATTGCTGCGGCTCTGAAAAACGTATACGACAGGAGAGAACAAATTACTCACGGTGTACGAATTGCATTTGAAGCACCTATCATGCGGCACTTTACGGTTCAACTTGAAAGAATTTAAATAGAGGAGCCCATTTTAAAATAAAAGTAGAATATTTATTTATATCCCCAATTGATGGAAGATAACTTTCAGCAATTGGGGATTTCTTGTATGCGCAATATTCTTATTATTTTCTTCTCTTATATCTTTATGAGGTTCTTTTGTGCCACCAAATATGGAAACACCTTTACAAAAACTGGAGTAACAAGCCTGCATATCACAATAAGAAGTAAGAACATGAGGACAGAAGACCATCCTGATAGATGTATATACATGTTGACAAATAAATATAGAAAATGAAAGAGAGGACCGTGGATGCCCAGAGTGATAACAGAATAGCGGCCTATGTAGGATACAAAAGGAATGGTGCGAAAAGATTTTCCGACCACCATAATAAAAATAATACCACAAAAAGCTGCCAAATATGTTTGAAAAATATTACCCGGATACCAATTAGTTCTCATTCCTATATTTGTGGCGGTGAAATACATCAGAATGACACATGCTACAGCTATCAATGGTATGGATTTATCAAAACGGTGATGGGGATATAGAAAGAAATTGTAACGGCGTATCCAAAAGCCACAGACATAAAAAGGCATTGCCGTCATGGCCACATCCAAATAGCAGGGGAGAGGAATACCATATTTGCCTAAAGTAAAACCAATGATTCCAATTATAAATATGGCAATAAACATCAGATATAGATGATTTTGACGTAAAAGATGAACAATATAAAAAAGAATATTACAATTGAATAAAGCGATCAAAAACCATATAGGCGGATTATATCTGATAAGTTCATGGCTTTGGAAGATATATAGTAGTTCCTCTATGCGCAACGGCAAATGGAATAATCCAGGCATCAACTTTGAGAACAAGAACATCAAAATGAAAGACGAAAAATAGAAGAACAAAAAGGGGATAAGCAACTTGTTGACCTTGCGAAGCAGGAAGCCGAAGAAGCCTTCGTACGATTTGAAAAAAATACCTGAGATGAAGAAATAGAGAGGCATGCGAAAGCAAGTCAACATGTGGTGGTAGTCTATTTTGTCGAAAATGCCCCCTACGTGTGACATCACAACCAGAATGATACAAATGCCTTTTACTAAATCAACAAAATCTATACGAGATGTTATTTCTCCTTCACGATTCTTCATATAATGGTATTATACATAGTTAAAAAGCCCAACCAATCAAGCAAATCTAAAATGGGTTTAAAAAGATATGAGAATATCAATATTGACATTTTAGGAGCAAGCATCTACAATAGATGAAAAAAGAAAGTTTATAATACATTGTTATTTAGAAAATAAGACACGAGCGAGTCTAAACTCTACGCTCGTGTCTTATTTATTTATTTCTTCAGCCAACGGTCCAGCCATTCAAAGAAAGTGCGTTGCCACAAAATTCCGTTTTGTGGTTTAAGTACCCAATGATTTTCATCGGGGTAAATAAGAAGTTCAGCAGGGACACCGCGTAAAAGAGCTCCATCAAAAGCAGCCATTGCTTGACTTGCCAGGATACGATAATCTTTCTCGCTATGAATGCAGAGGATAGGCGTATCCCACTTGTCTATAAATTTATGAGGAGAAGTGGCAAATGTCTTTTGAGCCGTTGCATTCTCTTTTTCCCAATAGGCGCCACCCATATCCCAATTGGCAAACCACATTTCTTCTGTCTCGAGATATTGCATTTCCAAATTAAAAATACCGTCATGAGCGATGAACGCTTTAAAGCGTTTGTCATGATGTCCGGCAAGCCAGTATACTGAGAAGCCACCGAAACTAGCGCCTACACATCCTAAATGATCACGGTCCACAAACGGTTCTTTCGATACTTCGTCTATAGCAGAAAGATAGTCTTTCATGCATTGACCACCGTAATCACCACTAATTTCTTCGTTCCATTCGTTACCGAATCCGGGCAGCCCGCGTCGGTTGGGAGCAACGATGATATAGTCATTGGCAGCCATCATCTGGAAATTCCAGCGATAACTCCAAAATTGTGATACGGGACTTTGTGGCCCACCTTCGCAATACAATAAGGTCGGATATTTTTTATTCGGATCAAATTTAGGTGGATATATCACCCATGTGAGCATGTCTTTACCGTCTGTTGTTTTTATCCAACGTTCTTCGACACGTCCCATTTCTACCTGATCGTAAATATGTTTATTCTCGAAAGTTAGTTGTTTGGTTGCTCCGGTAGCAGGATTAATAGCATATATTTCGTCTCCACAACTCATCGAATGGCGCTTGGCAATAAGTTGTTTTCCAAAAAGCGACACCCCATCATAGTCGTATTGTCCGGTCGTAATCTGTTTTACCTTCTCTGTTTTAAGATTCACATTATATATATGTTCTTCTGCATGCCATACACCGGTAAAATAAATGGACTTAGAGTCTTTATTCCATTGAAATGCATCGACATTCGATTCAAAAGCCTTGCTTACAAAACGTTTAGTTCCTGTTTTGAGGTCCATCACAAAGAGCCTGTTCTGATCGGCCTCATACCCATCGCGCTCCATACTTTGCCAAGCTATGCTTTTACCGTCAGGAGAGTATTGAGGATTTGTATCATATCCCATCATTCCTTGAGTAAGGTTACGAGTCGTTTTGGCTTTCAAATCATACTCGTAGATGTCAGAGTTTGTCGATAAAGCATAAGCCTTTCCCGTTAATTTCCGGCTGGTATATGCCACTTTATCAGAAGTTGTATTCCAAGCTAGTTGTTCGATGCCGCCAAAGGGTTTCATAGGAGATTCATAAGGTTCGCCCTGCATGATATCACTAACATTTGTGAGCGAATTACCGTCAAAGTCTGCGACGAAAGGATGTGGGGCGGTTGTTATCCATTCATCCCAATGCTTGTACATCAAATCTTTTACAATGATGCCGCTAGCTTTTGGTAGATCGGGATATTTGTCTGCCGTACTTTTTACTGTTTTTACTTGTGCTATAAATAGAATCTTCTTTTCATCGGGCGAAAATTTGAAACCTTCCAAATCACCGTCGTAAGCAGACAATTTGGTACGACTACTACCGTCGGCATTCATTTCATAAAGTTGGCTGGATCCGTCATCGTTGCTCAAAAATGCTAACTTGGAACCGCCTTTTATCCATTTTACATTATTCTCTTGGTAAGGAGTATGCGTGATTTGTCGATTATCTGTGCCATCGGCATTCATTACAAATACCTCGCGATTACTTTTATTTTGAGGAACACTATAGTACGCCACTGTGTACACAATCTTTTTACCATCAGGAGACACATCAAAATCTCCTATACGTCCCATGGCCCAAAGAGCCTCCGGAGTCATGCGCTGTCCTTCGATTTTAATTTCATTTTTCCCGATGAGTGAGGTGCCGTTATCTGTCACCATCGCTGCTTTCGTCCCATTACTGAGTGTTAGCATCATTGTTGCCATCATTAATAAACTTATCTGTCTCATGCTATAAAATTATATTATATTAGATTGGATTTTTGATGCGAAGATACACAAATTTTCAATACCTTTGCGCCATTATGGAGAAAAGAAATACAGCCATATCGATATGTAAAGCTTTTGCTATAATACTTATGGTGATAGGGCATGCAGATTGTCCACCATTGCTTGGAGCTTTTTTATATGAATTTCATATGCCGCTATTCTTTATTACGGCAGGATATTTCTTTAGTACAAAATATCTTGATAATGAAAAAGATTTTATAGTAAAGCGATTTAAAGGGCTGTATATTCCTTTTATAAAATGGGCGATATTCTTTTTGCTCATACATAATGTTCTGTTTCATTTCAACATTATCAATGACCAATATGGAAATGGCAGTCCCGGAGGTGTGGCTCATCTTTACACGTGGTATCAACTGCAACAATATATATGGCAATGTATCACTCAGATGGGAGGATATGATGTCTTTCTGACCGGCGCCTTTTGGTTCTTCAGAGCATTGTTGGTAGCAAGTATACTCTATCTAGTATTGTTCAAGCTCGTATTTAATATAAAACACCTAGACTCTGACAATGAAAGAATTAAGAGTAATAGGGTAGGTGCAATCATTTGCATACTGATGCTATTGCTTGCTGCATGGAAAACTTATTCTCACCTCACTATCTCTGCTTTTCCTATGGGCGGCTATCGCGAGCTGATGGGAACATTCTTTTTTGGTATCGGATTTCTATTTAGGCAAAATCAGAAACTCTTAAAAGCAAATATTTGGAGCTTCATCGGTTGTTTTATAATCGTATTTGCATTCTCGAGAGTAGCAGGAGCAAGTATGGCATGGAATTCTACATTTACAAACTTTTTATCACTTCCTATCCCTGCTATATTAGGATTTGTAATGACTTATCAAGCGAGCCAATATATTGACAAATACGATAATAAATTCAAGCAATTTATGATCTATTGTGGAGATAATACGTTACCTATATATGTATTTCATACGATTTCGTTCAAGTTGGTAAGTTTGATAAAAATATGGTGCTATGGACTTGATTTTAAACAAATAGGATGTCACATGGTGATACACGACTATACACATACAGATTTGTTTTGGATACCCTATGCTATTGTTGGAATAGGGTTACCATTGGTGGTAAATTATATATATAAGAGAAGTATGAAAAAGGTGAATAATAAAAGGATTGCTCATTAGCCGAATAATGTGCTGTTCGTCCCTTATTAACTATTATTCAATATTTTTCGAAACAGATATTATTATTTGGTCGTATATTTACGGAAAGAAATAAAAAGAACTATCTTTGAGTGATTAAATACAGAATATATGCCTTTTTTAAAATATGTCATCATATTATCAGTGTTGTTGTTATTACCCGATATTTATATCTATCGGTATTATATAGCACAAACTAAAATCTCTAAATGGATCAAACGTTCTTACTGGTTGCTCGATGCATTGATTGTTGTGGTACTTGTTGCCTTTTTACTACACCCGGTTCGGATGGGTGCTACAGGAATGCATGAGTCAATTATTGCAATCTTTATTATCATCTTTGGAAAATTCTCATTTTTCTTACTATCAGCTCCCGGAAGACTCTTTTTTCATCGCAAAAAAAAGATCATGCGCTATTTCAATATAGCTGCTATACTCTTCAGCCTCTTTATAATAGGTTGTGTGCTATATAGTTTTATCTATGGCTACAAACGCTATGTCGTTAAGGAGATAACTGTATATGCCAAAGGATTGCCCAAATCGTACGATGGGTATCGTATTGTTCAGTTTTCCGATTTGCATATAGGAAGTTTCCATAATGCTAATGATAAGAACGTTAAACATATTGTAGACCTCATTAATCATCAGAAGGGGAATTTGATCGTGTTTACCGGCGATTTAATTAATGTTCAGGCAAACGAGTTAAATGGATTTCAGAAAATATTGTCGCAACTTAATGCTCCGGACGGCGTTTATTCCATTTTGGGTAATCATGATTATGGCAAATATAGAAGATGGGATAGCCCGCAAGCTGAAGCTGCAAATTTGTCTCAAATAAAAGCCTCTCAACGTTCTTTTGGGTGGCATCTATTACTTAACCAAAGTGTGATGTTGCATCGAGGAGACAGTTGTATAGCACTTCTTGGTAGTGAAGATTACGGTGAGAAGGCTGCTTATAAATATGGAGATTTGAATAAAGCACTTTCAACGCTTCCCAATAAAGGTAAGGGGCTATATAAAATATTATTGACACACGACCCTATGCATTGGCATCTCAAAGTTCTTCCCGAAACAGATATCCAACTCACTCTATCGGGACATACGCATGCCATGCAGCTCAAAATCGGTTCATTCTCTCCTTGTCAATGGCTTTTTGACGAATGGGACGGTCTATATGCTGTAGGCAATAGAGAATTATATGTTGATACAGGTGTTGGAGCTTTGATGTCTTACCGTTATGGGGCGTGGCCTCAAATCTCTGTTATTACGCTAAAAAGAATCAATTAACTAAATAAATATAAAGATGGAAGATAAACTTGTCATATTAACAACGTGTGAAAATGCAATGCATGCACACATTCTGCAAGGAGCGTTGAAGAATGTAGGCATACCTTCTATGCTTCAAAATGAACTTTCGGCATCAGTAGCCTTGCAAGGCTTTATTGGAATGGGCGTCCAAATTCTTGTTTTCGAAAAAGATTTAGAACGTGCTAAAGAAATACTAGCTATTGATGAAGGTCAGACAGATTGAAAAATTCAAAAAGATGAAAAAGATATTTTATACTTTACTCCTGTTATTGCTTGTCACATCTTGTGAGACAGTAAATAAGGTTACTATAAGCTGTATGTCACCCGGCATATTCAATTTTCCGAACCAAATAAAGAAGGTTGGCGTCGCAAATAATATTCGCTATACGTTTGGTACTGATAGTTTAGGTAAACATTATAAGCTATCAGAAAAGATACTGAATTCACCTTTTCATACAGATGGTTCTCGAACTGCCGATTCTTTTGCCAAAGCGCTTGCCGACAATAAATATTTCGATGAAGTAGTAATATGTGATTCGGCTCTTCGCTCAAGAGATGAATTCTATCGTCGAATCCCATTGGATACTGCTGAAGTCAGAGATCTTGCTGAAGGACTAGAGGTTGATGCTATACTATCGCTTGACGAACTCAATATTACTGCCGAAAAGTCAATAACTCCAAGGCCGCAATTCAATTGTATTGAAGGGGCGATTAATTCAAAAATACAGCCTATCGTTAGCATTTATGTTCCAAGCCACAAAGGTCCGGTATTTACGATAGCTCCTCAAGACAGCATTTTGTGGGATGAAACAGGATCTACTGTCGGTGAAGTAGAAACCCAATTGTTGCCTCCTGATTCGACAGTGATAAGAGAATCTTGTGAATATGCAGGAACCATTCCTGTGAAATACCTTATCCCCCATTGGGAGAATGAAAATCGGGTATATTTTTCCGATCAGATGTCCACACAACTCAAAAATGCAGCCTTTTATGTAGATCATGGGAATTGGAAAGCCGCAGATAAAATATGGAGGTCTGTCTATAAAAACAAAAAAGGGCAGAGCACATTAATGAAAATGGCATTTAATATGGCCCTTTATTGTGAAGTAAATAGCCAATTCGGTGAAGCTCTCAAATGGATAGATAAAGCCCGTACACATCTTATGACAAAATGTAAAGCTAGTAAACCCGAAGAGTTGGCAGGCAAAAGTGCTTATTACTATGATTTGATAAAAGAATATGAAGATATTTTAAAGAAAAGAAAAGAAAAAACAGGTCAATTGAAGATTCAATTATCAAGATTCGGAAATGAAAATAAATAAAAGTGTGGAATTTATAGAAATTTTTCATACCTTTGAAGTGTTTTAATCAAACTATGAATATGAAGTTAAGTCAGCAATCATTATTATCCATTGAGTCGACCATCAAAAAGGCTGTCGCTAAATACCAAATACCTGAAGGCGAAGAACCTAGTATTGTTACAGATATTCATCTGCAACCTAATCCGACTTCTGGCGAATTATTAATATATGACGACGATGATAACGAATTGGCATCGACCACAATCAACGAATGGGTATCTTATGAAGCAGATGATTTTGAGAAAGAAGCAGAAAGAATACTAACATCTGTATTAGGTAAAGTGAAACATTCGGGATATTTTAACTATTTATCTCTAATGGAACCATATTCTTTTACTCTTATCGATGATGATAAGGAGACCACTACCGAATTGCTGTTAGTAGATAGTGAAACCTTGATTGTTAATGATGAACTACTTAAAGGACTTGATGAAGAATTGGACACTTTTTTGAAAAATTTGCTTGAAAAATAATTGCTAACAACATACATAAAGAAACATGGATAATGCTATACCGACTTTGCAAAAAATGGATTTACATTCCATTCACGGCATAGAGCGATTAGAATATATGGATGGTGACTTTATTATTTTTGAGACAAACGGTGACACTGAATTTAATCATTTGGTAGATTACCCGACTCGACCTAATGCGGTAATTATTAATATTTGTATAGCTGGTTCGTGTAAAGTATCTATCAATCTCAAAGAATGGGAAATTAGCAAAAATACCCTAACGGTTATAGCTCCTGATAATATTTTGCAAAATCATGGTATGACTGAAGACTATCATGCATATACGATAGCCTTATCCAATAATTTTTATGATGGTATATTTTCGCGTCAGACAGATGTAGTACCGCTATTGCTCTATTTCAATGAGCATCGTAATTTCATGCTGACAGATGAAGAGACTCAAACACTGTTGGATTATTATTATTTGATGTACAAAAAAATAAAAGATAATAATAACTCATATAAACGCCCTATCATACAAGGATTGCTTACGGCCATGCTATTTGAGTTTTATAATTTTTATCAGCAATTGGCATCGACTCTCGAAATAAAACCACAATCACGCAAAGAAGAGATATTTACTCAATTCATAAAAGCTTTGTCCAAAAATTATCAAAGCGAACGAACAGTAGCATCGTATGCGGATATGCTTTTTCTTACTCCAAAACATTTATCAGGGGTTATCAAAGAAGTAAGTGGAAAGACTCCAGGAGAATGGATAGATCAGCGTGTGATACTCGAAGCAAAAGCATTACTTAAATCATCGGATATGAATATTCAGCAGATAGCAGAACAATTGCACTTTACCAATCAATCATTTTTTGGAAAGTATTTTCGCCATCATGTCGGAATGTCTCCCAAAGAGTATCGCAGAAGTTAAGAGATTCAATCTATCCATACGTATTCAGGAGGATTTAGCAAACACGAGTCGAGTCACTCAATGTTTGTCCCCAAAAGTTATTTGTAGCATTTAATATTTATCAAAAGTGAGGACGCAGTTCCTTATACTCCAAGTCTGCTTTAATCTTATCGAGTATAGTCGTCACAACATGATAAATGTCTTTCCCTTTAGTGTAATCTGCCGCACATGCAAAGTTTACTCTATTCTGATGAATCAGTTTCTCTGCAACTTCTTTTTTTGAACGTTTATAGACGGCGATAGAATTTCCACCATGTTCTTTAACCATTTTCATACAGGGTATATCGGTCTCTCCATCTCCGAAATAAATGAAATGCTCAAATGGAATAGGGCGTTTGTCTTCCGGAATATATTCATTTATTTTTGTATTGTCGCTTACTTCTTTGATTCCCTTATTAATTTTAAATAGAAATTGTGTCTTAGCCGTATAATCCACGGCTACTGCCGGCCAGTATGCAATTCCGTCTACGTTATATAAATAAGAACATGCGTAAATATTATCAAATTTGGTCGCAATACTAGTTCCCTCAATCATTTCGCGTAAGCCCGAAGATATGATATAATGCCGAATAGTCAACATGCGTTCGGAAGCATATTCATTGACAAGATCGAACCACTCGGATACGCCATTGAACAACTTAACTTCTTTACCAAAGTTTTGAAAAGATTCACGACGCAATGATATGTTACTTTCTTGAGCCTTTTTCAACATCAAGTACATGTAGCATAAAATACTGTTTGCATCATTTTTATCCGACAAATGTTTGTTTTCTTCCCAAAAGTCGTTTTTGTTTTTGCCAATAGCCTTTATAAAGCCATATTCTTGCATATTACTCGGCGACAATGTTCCATCGAAGTCGTATACAAAAGCGATCGTGTTTTCTTTGTTTTTAGTCGTCATGTTTTTCTGTTCCTCCTATCACATCATAAGATTATTTCGGACCTTCTTTGTAGACAAAAAACGCAATGAATGCATATATAATATTTGGAATCCATACCGCTATCATCGGTGGGAAGTTTCCATTGATTGCAAACGATGAGGACAATGACTGGAACAAAATATAAGAGAAACTCAATGCTAAACCAATACCCAATGAAAGCCCCATGCCTCCCTTCGTTTTTCGCGATGAAAGTGAAGCTCCTATCAATGTAAGAATAAAGGCGGCAAACGGAATGGCATAACGCCGATAATATTCAATTTCGAAGCTCTGGATATTAGCAAAGCCTCGTTCCTTTTGCCTTATGATATACCGTTTTAATTCGGGCGTTTTCAATTCTTGTTCTTGACCTTTCACTATTAATATGTCAGTAGGTTGCATATTAATAATCATCGTTTTCGTTTCTCCATGGGTTATCTTCTCACGCATTCCCACGAGTTGGCGAATCATATAGTGATGGATAGTCCATCGGCTTTTTTTTGTATAGGTAGAATCGTAGCTAATAGAACTTGCTGTTAGATGAGATACCAATTTCTTACCTTCAAATTTATCCAGAGAAAAGTTCATTCCTGTCTTTTCTTCGCGTTGATAATTCTCAATATAGGCAATAACTCCCTTGCCAACTTCAAGCTGCACATTACTGGCAAAATTTGTTTGTTGGCGACGGATGTATTTTTCCGTGAATTCCAGACGTTTGGTACTACTTCGTGGTATAACATAAGCTCCCATATAGTAAGTAGCCAAAGCTATAATACCAGCCGATATCATGTAGGGACGGAGAATTCGTTTGAAACTGACTCCACTCGAAAACATCGCAATAATCTCAGAATGTTCCGCAAGCTTGGTTGTAAAGAATATAACAGAGATAAAAACAAATAGTTGGCTGAATAGATTAGCAAAATAAGGGATAAAATTCATGTAATAATCAAAAATGATCGCTTTCCATGGAGCATTATGATCCATCATTTTATCCATATTTTCATTGAAATCGAAAACAACGGCTATCGAGATAATTAGAATAATAGAAAAGAGATATGTTCCCAAGAACTTCTTGATAATATACCAATCCAATCTCGTTATCAGTTTGAAAGGAATAGATAACTGAAACAACTTGTTCTTCTTCCGAATTTTAGGTATTTTCAATTTAAACTTTATATGCCTCATTGTTTTATAGTCTCGTAGACAATTTTTCTATCATTCGCGGTTTCCATATTGCAAAATCGTCAGCCAAAATATGTTTTCTTGCTTCTCCAACCAGCCACAAATAGAAAGCCAGATTATGCACGCTGGCAATCTGCATGGCAAGTAGTTCGCGAGCATGAAACAAATGGTGAAGGTAAGCCTTGGTATATAATACATCCACGCGCGAAGCGCCATCCGTTTCGATAGGAGAGAAGTCGTCTTCCCATTTCTTATTTTTCATATTCATGATGCCGTCCTTGGTAAACAGCATGCCGTTACGACCGTTGCGCGTAGGCATCACACAATCGAACATATCAACGCCCAGTGATATTCCTTCCAAGATATTTGCCGGTGTTCCAACTCCCATCAGATAGCGTGGCTTGTCTTTAGGCAAAATACCATTGACCAACTCGATCATTTCGTACATCTTCTCAACTGGCTCGCCCACAGCCAATCCCCCAATAGCATTTCCATCAGCCCCTTTGGCAGCGATATACTCGGCCGACTGAATGCGCAAGTCACGATATATACATCCTTGTACAATGGGAAAAAGGGATTGTTTGTAGCCATACTTGGGTTCCGTATGGTCAAAACGTTCAATGCAACGATCAAGCCAACGGTGTGTAAGTGCTGTAGATTTTCGAGCGTATTCGTAATCGGAAGTCCCTGGTGCACATTCGTCAAAAGCCATGATAATATCCGCACCGATAGAGCGTTCAATATCCATCACCCGCTCGGGAGTAAACATATGTTTGCTTCCATCAATATGAGATCTAAATTCAACACCTTCTTCAGTCAATTTCCGAATACCCGTAAGCGAAAAGACCTGGAAACCGCCACTATCTGTAAGCATCGGGCGATCGAATCCGTTAAACTTATGCAATCCTCCGGCCTTCTCCAGAATATCTATTCCGGGGCGTAAGTAAAGATGATAGGTGTTACCCAAAATAATTTGAGCTTCAATATCATTCTTCAACTCGTATATTTGTACAGCTTTGACACTACCTACTGTGCCCACAGGCATAAAAATAGGCGTCTGAATAGTTCCATGGTCTGTTGTTATCAGTCCGGCACGAGCGTTGCTTTTACTATCCGTATGTTGTAGCTCGAATTTCATTCTTTATCTTTATTCTCTTTTGCAATAGTGAAATCGATAGGATCTTTAACCAACTCATCTGTCAATGCCAGTTCAAGGACTTCTTTTGCATCTTTCACATAGTGGAAAGTCAAACCTTTCAAATAAATATCTTGTATTTCTTCAATATCTTTCTTGTTTTCTTCACTCAAAAGGATGTCAGTAATGCCTGCTCTCTTTGCTGCAAGAATTTTTTCTTTCACTCCACCTACGGGCAATACTCTACCTCGTAAAGTCATTTCGCCGGTCATCGCCATATGAGGTTTTACCTTACGTTGAGTGAAAGCAGATGCAAGAGCCGTAGTCATGGTGATACCCGCAGAAGGACCGTCTTTAGGAATAGCACCTTCCGGAACATGAAGATGGACATTCCAATTATCAAAGACATCGGGATTGACATCAAGTAGAGAAGCATGAGTCTTAATGTACTCATAAGCCAACATCGCCGATTCTTTCATCACGTCACCTAAGTTTCCGGTCAACGTCAGACGTCCACCTTTTCCACGGTTCAAAGATGTTTCAATAAACAATATTTCACCTCCTACAGCAGTCCAAGCCAATCCGGTAACTACTCCGGCATATTCATTGCCTTGATATTTGTCTCTACTATACTCGGCTACACCCAAATATTCTTTCAGATCTTCAGGCTTTATTTCACGTTCTAAGAAATATCCATCGGTAGCATACTTACGAGCAATCTTTCGTAACACTTTACCAATCTTTTTCTCCAATTCACGGACACCGCTTTCACGAGTATAGTTTTCTATAATTGTTTCGAATGTCGGCTTCGACATTTTCACAAAATTTTTCTCCAATCCGTTATTCTCCAATTCTTTAGGGAATAGATGCTTTCGGGCTATTTCGATTTTCTCTTCAGTAATATAGCCATTTACTTCTATCAGTTCCATACGATCGAGCAAGGGGGCTGGAATAGAGTGCAAATCATTGGCCGTTGCAATAAACAGTACTTTGGACAAATCGTAATCGATATCCAAATAGTTGTCATGAAAAGCACTATTCTGTTCCGGATCAAGTACTTCGAGCAATGCCGACGAAGGGTCTCCCTGGCGATCGTTACCTACTTTATCTATTTCATCAAGAACAAATACAGGATTAGATGATCCTGCCTTGATTAATCCTTTAATAATGCGACCGGGCATTGCTCCAATATAAGTCCTGCGATGACCACGTATTTCAGCTTCATCGTGAACTCCACCTAGTGACATTCTAATATATTTGCGCTTTAACGATGCGGCAATAGACTTGCCAAGCGACGTTTTACCTACTCCCGGAGGGCCATATAAACAAATGATGGGCGATTTAAGACTCCCCTTCAGCTTCAATACCGAGAGATGCTCCAATATACGTTCTTTTACTTTCTCCAATCCATAATGGTCGCGATTCAGCACACGCTCGGCGTTCTTTAAATTCAAATTATCTGCCGTATAAACATTCCAAGGCAAATTGAGCATGGTTTGCAGATAATTGAGTTGCACGCTATAATCAGGTGATTGGGGATGAGTCCGTTCCAGTTTTCCCAGCTCTTTCTCAAAGACTTTTGCAATATCCACATTCCATTTCATCTTCTCGGCCTTTCGGCGAATATCTTCTACTTCTTGCTCTTGCGTATTACCACCCAATTCGTCTTGGATAGTCTTTATTTGTTGTTGCAAGAAATATTCCTTTTGTTGTTGATCAATGTCTTCGCGAGCTCTCAACTGGATAGAGGCTTTTATTTCAGCCAATTGCACTTCTCTATTCAAGAATTCCAGCAATTTATAAGCTCTTGCTTTCAGCGAACTTATTTGCAACAACTCCAACTTATCCGATTTCTTAAGCGGTAAATTATTGCAAATAAAACCGATAAGAAATTGATAGTTATTAATATTGCGTATAGCAAATATAGACTCCTGATGCAAGACCTCTGATACACGAACGTATCGAATCGTCAAATCTTTACAACTCTCGGCAAGAGCTTGAAATTCACGATCATTTTTTTCTGGCCATTCATCTTCTAGCAGGTTTATCTTTCCTTGCAGATATGGTTCATGTTCGCTAATATCGACCAACTCACAGCGTTTTACGCCACGGAGTATGACAGTCGTAGCATGATCTGGCATTTCGAGGATGCGAACGACAGTGGCAACCGTCCCAATATGATGTAAATCGTCAAAGTCCGGTTCGTCTGTATTCTGATCTTTCTGACAAAAGACCGCAATGTTCTTTTCTTTCCTTTCGCATTCACGTATCAATTTCAAAGAACTTTTGCGTCCTACAGCAACAGGCATATACACACTTGGAAATAAAAGCATATTGCGAAGTGGTAGAACAGGTATTGTATCGCCGGATTGAATTTTGATTTTCAAATCCAAATCTTCATTATTGTCAATGTCAGCAATAAAGGAAAAAGAATTCTGTTCGTTACTTGAATCTTCCAAATTCCTAATTAAATAATCATCTTTCTTCATCATTATCTTTTCTCGTCTTCTTTCTTATTCTTTAATATTCGGATATAATAGCGCACAAAGTTAATGGATTCTCTTTGATTAACGAAAAGTCTGACTTACAAAAATCAATAACAGGCCCAAAATAAATATACTACAGATTCAAATCAACATATTGTTTTTGATTTTTAGTGCAATTATACAATTAAATGTTTAAATTTGCACGATTTTCAATAATGTCTGAATACAATGTTTAGTTGTTGAATAGAAAAGTAAAAAGAGAAAAATGCCAAAAATTTCTATTAGAGGAACGGAGATGCCAGCGTCTCCAATCAGAAAACTGGCTCCGCTATCCGATGCGGCAAAGCAAAGGGGAATACATGTTTATCATCTCAATATCGGCCAACCCGATTTACCAACCCCACAAGTTGCTATTGATGCCATTCGTAACATCGATCGTCAAATATTAGAGTATAGCCCTAGTGCGGGCAATCGCAGTTATAGAGAGAAATTAGTAAAATATTACGAGAAGTATAATATTAAATTATCGGCCGACGATATTATTATTACTACAGGTGGTTCAGAAGCGGTATTGTTCTCCTTCCTTTCTTGTCTCAATCCCGGAGACGAAATTATTGTACCAGAGCCGGCTTATGCCAACTATATGGCTTTTGCCATTTCGGCAGGAGCGGTTATACGTACCATTGCCACCACTATTGAAGAAGGATTTTCGTTGCCCAAAGTGGAGAAGTTCGAAGAACTGATCAACGAACATACAAAGGGTATATTGATATGCAATCCAAACAACCCGACAGGTTATTTATATAGCCGGAAGGAAATGAATCAGATTCGTGATTTGGTAAAGAAATACGACTTGTTTCTTTTCTCTGACGAAGTCTATAGGGAATTTATTTATACCGGTTCACCATATATATCGGCATGTCACCTCAAGGGAATCGAACAAAATGTAGTGCTCATCGATTCTGTCTCAAAAAGATATTCGGAATGCGGTATCCGCATCGGAGCACTGATTACAAAGAATGAAGAAGTTCGTAAGGCTGTAATGAAATTCTGTCAGGCACGGCTTAGTCCTCCCTTGATTGGCCAGATTGCTGCCGAAGCTTCTCTCGACACTCCCGACGATTATCTACGAGATACTTACGACGAATACGTTGAGCGCCGTAAATGTCTTATTGATGGGCTCAATCGTATTCCCGGCGTTTATTCTCCTATTCCGATGGGAGCATTCTATACCGTAGCCAAATTGCCGGTAGATGATTCCGACAAGTTTTGTGCCTGGTGCCTGAGCGACTTTGAATATGAAGGCGAAACGGTGTTTATGGCTCCGGCTTCCGGATTTTACACTACGCCGGGCGTAGGGCGAAACCAAGTACGAATAGCATACGTACTGAAAAAAGAAGATCTGAATCGTGCACTTTTTATTTTAGAAAAAGCACTCGAAGCCTATCCAGGTAGAGTCATTTAATATGTAATTAAGGTATAAGAACGAAAAGATGTTATCATTTTTTATTGCCAAACATATATATCGCGGTTCGGGATCGAAGAATTCGTCCCGACCTGCTGTCTTCATAGCAATGGCGGGAATCGCAATAGGCATCATTGTCATGTTGGTGTCTGTAGCGGTGGTCATCGGATTCAAATCGGAGGTGCGAAACAAAGTTATTGGTTTCGGATCTCATATTCAGATCAGTAATCTGGACGATGCACGATCTTATGAAATGCGCCCGGTAGTTGTCAACGATAGTTTGTTGGCCGAACTATCTGACTATAAACAGGTAAAGCACATACAACGCTTTTCTACCAAGCCGGGTATCATCAAGACCGACAGTACTTTTCAAGGTATGGTACTAAAAGGGGTTGGGCCGGAATTCGACCCGACTTTTATGAAAGAACATTTGGTTGCCGGTGTCGTACCTCATTTTAGTGATACTCTTTCGACCAATCAGGTACTTATCTCCAAAGCCATAGCCGATAAGCTGGGGCTTAAATTGGGTGATAAAATATATACTTATTATATTAATGATAATGTTCGTGCCCGCCGTTTGACTATCAAAGGAATTTATCAAACGAACTTTGCCGAATACGACAAGATATTCCTTATTACAGACATTTATACGGTAAACCACCTGAACGGATGGAAAAAAGACCAATATGGAGGAATCGAATTAACTATCAGAGATTATGATTTGCTCAATAAGACGACTTATGATATAGCTTCCAATATCGACAAAATGAAAGACAAATATGGTGGCGTTTATTATGTCCGAAATATTGTTCAGCTCAATCCTCAACTATTTGCATGGCTCGGATTGCTCGATATGAATGTCTGGGTTATTCTAATACTGATGATAGGCATTGCAGGATTCACCATGGTATCCGGATTGCTCATTATCATCATCGAACGTACCAATATGATTGGTCTGCTCAAGGCATTGGGTACCAACAATTATACTGTTCGTCGAATATTTTTGTGGCTATCGGTATTTATTATTGGAAAGGGAATACTGATCGGCGATATTATTGCCGTAGCATTAATATATCTGCAAGGGCATTTCAAAATAATCAAACTCAATCCGGCTACTTACTATGTCGACACTGTTCCAGTATCGTTCAACGTATTGATTTTTATTATTATCAATGTTTGTTCGTTCCTGGTATCGCTTATGATGTTGTTAGGTCCGTCTTATCTGATATCAAAAATACATCCGGCTAACTCCATGCGTTATGAGTAGGATTATTGATATAGACACAATTATTATTTTTGTTTGCAAGTCTTGAATGTGCGAAAATCATTGACTGCCACGGTAGCAGCAATTCAAAATAGAGGAGAGAGAGGTAATATCTTCTCTCTTCTTTCATATCACGGGCAGCCTTATTTACTACAGACATAGCTACCAAAAATCGGGTGAGCCACATAACAAAAGCAATACCTGCCATCAACCAATGAAAGTTTATGGCACTGACCGTAACTGTAGCGATAAAGCAAGCGATAAACAACAATCGGGTAAGTGTTTCAAAACCTAAGACAAAGCGTTGCGATCCATGATAAAAACGGGACGTAACCATATAGCTCACTTTATCTTTCTTCCAATCGAGCTTTGCATACTCGGCTCCATCTATCCAAACAATAGCGTCTTTGGAGGTCTCTACTCTGGTATTTATATCATTGGACACTTCGTTGATGAACAAATCGTCTTCACCGCGAAATAGTTCCAGATATTTGGAGAAACCTTTATTCTCATAAAACAATTTCTTGCGATAGGCCATATTTCTTCCGATGCCTTTGTATGTTTTCGAATTTAGCGCCATACCCAGATAGCGCATCGACTCGAAAAGCATGTCAAAACGACCCAATTTGTTCAGCCAGCCTCTTTTATATGCATAGTTACTATATCCTAATACAATATCTGTAGATGTTGTAAAATTCCTGGCCATAGCTCTTAACCATTGATCGCTGCTAGGTCGGCAATTCGCTTCGGTAAATACCACCCAATCGTATTTGCTTGCTTTAATGCCTATGGTCAGAGCCAACTTTTTACTACTTAGATTTCGCACTTTTTCGGGAGTGAAACTATGGTATAGATTGTCATATTTGTTCTTTAGTTCATTCAAATAAGTTTCACTTTCGTCGGTAGAGCCATCGTTTACAACAATAACTTCAAAAGCCGGATAATCTTGTTGCAAAACACTCTCCAAATTTTTCTTCAGATTAACCGATTCGTTACAAGCCCGGATAATAATAGATACGGGAGGTAAATCATCATCTAAAAAATCAATATTATTTTTTTTCACAGCCTTGTTGTGGGCATGAATACGATTGTATATGCCATATTGATAAAACAATTGGATAATGAATAACAGGCCCATGACGGACAATAAGATGATTTCTACTATATTGAATGATAATATTTCCATTTTTAGTTGTGCTAAAACAAATATACTGCTTAAAATTGGCTACAAAATTACTTTTATTTGTCGAATAACGGAAGAGATTTCAATAAAATTACGTGTTCAAACAATCGCTCATTCTGCTTATCGAACCGACTATGAAACGTTATTGATAAGTCAAAGAACGATGACGCATACTTATGAGACTTTAGTGTGGTATGAAAAATGGATAAGATACTTTCAGTGATAACTTCCGTTTGTTTTTCTAAAAACGAAAGGAAGTTATAGAGCGCTCATCTGTTAGTTATTATTGTCTCACCCCTGTGAGACGTGCGTCTCACTAACGCAGGGCTGACGCATTAAGAATTTGAATTTTGGGTCCAGTTAGAATCCAATAGCTCTATCATGTAATTTTCATCCCATCCTGCAAGTTTTCTTTTCATTTTGAAGCTGCCTTTTCTTTGGCTGTTCTTTATTTGGGCGAGTGCGATCTTGCTGATGAGGGAGAAATTTTGCGCCGCATTCTTCCTTTTTCTGGTATCGTCCTCGTTAAAGGTCACGTCCAACTGCCAATGCAGATTGTTCTCTATGCTCCAATGCGTCCTTATAGCCTGCATAATCCTGTCCGAATCCAGAGGTAGGGATGTGATATAATAATGTTTTTCCTCTACCGTTTTCTTGCTTTTCAGATGAGTCGTGATCTTTGTCCGGCAAACGACGGAGCGGACACCTTCCCACCCTAAAATTTTACCTGTCACCCCATTGTTATATACTTGGCAATATCTCTTTTCCTTCCGCCCATGACCGCATTCCTCTGTGTATGAAACCTGATATCTGGTTGGTGGTATATGCCCGTGTCCATTGATCTTATTTCCATTAAAATCGATGTCCCTGAACCAACTTTTTATCTCATTATGCAGTTTCTTCTGGTTGTCTTTCACACAGATGACAAAGTCGGCCTTATTTTTGATGATCGTTTCAACTATTTCATGTTGACAACCCATGGCGTCTATGGTCACTACACATCCGGCCAAATCTAAAGCCTTTATCAGTTTTGGAATGGCTTTTATTTCATTGCTCTTCTTGCCCACTTTCTCCTGCCCAAGTGTAACGCCATTGGATGCAGCCCATGCACTGACCATACGTAAAGGCTCGAAACTGCCATCCTTCTTTTGCGTTCTTGCACCACATATTTCCTTCCCGTCTATTGGCACGATACCCCTATATTTTCCACAGATCTCCTGAATCCACTGTCTGAAGCCACACTCCAGTTCCTTGGGATCAAGAATGGAGAATACTCTATTAAAGGTGTCATGGGAAGGAACTCCTTTAAAGTCCTTTATACGGGAACGTAAAAAGGGTTCTTTCATTTTGCCGAATTCAGCTACTTCATACCAGCTTTCAGCACCGCAAACTACAGCGGCCATTGTAATATAAAAAATACACTCCAAACTGTGTTCTTTTAAATGGTCCCTTCTGGGGTCTTCTACTTCTCTTAATATTGTTACCAAATCCATATTATTGATATATTTAATGTATAAAAACTACACAAATATAGTAAATAATATTGACATGTATAGCATTCAATGTTCTATATATCAATATAATAAGTTAATAATATATAACGTAAATGATACGAGGTGATTCTTAATGCGTCAGCCCTGTCACTAACGTGATACATGTGTCTCACAGTTGTGATACACTCGTCTCACATGGGTGAGACGACAAAAACCAATATACGAATCAAAATTTTCATACTGATCTTGTCCAATAATTAGACGGTAGTGTCCAAAAGTTGGACACTATCTTTTTCCTGCAAAAGTATTATATATCTCATAATCAGTATAATAATAAGTTTGGCACGGGGATTGCATTAACATGAGAAAAGAATGATAAAAAGATGAAAAGATATATTACATTTATATTGGTTAGTTATGTTTTTGTTTCATCGGGACAGGCACAAACAAAGTTGTGGACAATGGACCGCTGCATGAAATATGCCATCGAGCACAGCACTACTGTGCAGAAAAGAATCTTCGAGGCTTCAAATTATAAAGCAGACTATCATGCTGCAGTCAATTCTTTCTTCCCTAAACTAGCAGCAGAGGTCAATGCGCAATATAATTGGGGACGTAACATCGATCCGTCGACCAATACTTACAATACAATTACTACTTTCAACAACTATTACAACCTATACAGTTCGGTTTATTTGTTCGACGGGGGACAGATAATAAACCAATTCAAGCAAGCGCGTATAAACAAAATGCAAGGAGAAAACGAAATACAGCGAGCACGTGATGATAAAGCCATCGAAGTGATGCAGGCTTTTATTGATGCAGCATACTACAACGAATGTATCAGCCTTGCCCAAGACAAACTGGCCGATAGCAATCAGACACTACTAAAAACGAATAGGCAAGAAGAATTAGGTATAAAAGGGCGCCCCGATGTGGCGCAAATCAAGGCACAAGTAGCCGAAGACGATTATAACCTCACTCATCAACAGAATTTATATAATACGGCTTTACTTACACTGAAAAGTACGATGAGTTATCCATCGTCCGACTCGTTGACAATAGATACATTGACCCAATGTATCAAGCCCGAGTTCAAGATAGAAAATGCCGCCGACGTATACCTTTGCGCTTTAAATGGCAATCCCGTAGCAAAGTCGGCAGACTACAACATACAGAAAGCAAGATACCAATACAACATAATGAAAGGAAAAATATTGCCGTCTTTCTCTCTCACGGCAGGTGTCGCTACCAACTACTACAAAAACTTTTCGGGTAGTGACACCACCATTCCTTTCAGAACACAATTCAAAAACAATAGGGGAGAGTATGTGGGTGCTGTATTATCAATTCCGATATTCAATGGATCGACCAGAAGTGATATAAAGAAGGCAAAGAACAATATCCAAATTGCCATGCTCGATAGAGATGAAACAACACGTAAGCTGCATACGGATATCGAACAAGCCCTGTTGGATTGCAATGGCTATGTGAAAGAAATTCGGCAAATGGAAAATAAAGTCAACGCAGATTCGTTGGCCTATTATGTTGTCAAGCGGAAGTTCGAAGAGGGAATGGTAAGTGCCATAGATTTACATACTTCGTCGAATACGCTTTTACAATCGCGCGTTACATTGTTGCAGAAGCGTATGCTGTATATGATAAAGAGCCGTTTGATAGACTATTATAAAGGAGAAAGTTTAATAAAATAATAAAACATATTTGTCTAACCGCAAAAAGGAGAAAACAATGGATATCAAGATAGAAAAGAAAAAAGGTATCATCCCGCGCAAATATATTCCATATATAGCAGGAAGCGTCGTATTGATTGCAGCACTATTATGGCTGGGACTAAGCAACTTTTCGAGTACGCTGAAGGTTGAAAAACGTGGGTTGAGTATCGACGATGTTAAGAAAGAACAGTTCAACGACTATGTTCGTCTGGACGGGCAAGTGGCACCTATCAGTGTGGTGCAGATCAGTCCCGAAGAAGGTGGCATTGTGATGCAAAAAGTGGTAGACGAAGGTGCTCATGTAAAAAAGGGCGATGTAATAGTCAAATTAAGCAATTCGAGTCTCGACTTGCAAATACTGAGCGCAGAGTCGGAACTTGCTGAAAAACAAAATTTACTTCGCAATACGCAGATCAGCATGGAACAGGACCGTCTGAACAACAAAAATGAAAAACTCCAGTTGGATATGGATATTGTTCGCAAACGTCGTATTTATCAGCAACAAGCCAAGCTTTATAAGGAACAGCTTAATTCGAGAGAAGAATACATTCAGGCAAAAGAAGATTATGAGTTGGCAGTGAAGAAGCATGGTTTGATTGTAAGGAGGCTGAGTCAGGATAGTTTGTACAGACGTACACAAGTAAGCCAGATGTCAGAGAACTTGGATAACATGAGAAAGAATGTATTATTGGTACGTCAGCGCAAAGAACATCTCAACATACGCAGCATGATAAATGGAGAAGTCGGATTGTTGGATGTAGAGCTAGGCGAGAATATTGCTTCGGGACAGAAGATAGGTCAGATAAACGACATGAGCGATTTCAAAGTCGAAGCTACTATCGACGAGCATTATATAGATAGAGTACGTCAGGGACTTGCTGCCACCTTTGAGCGCGAAGGGAAATCGTATGGGCTTAGGGTGCGCAAAGTTTATCCCGAAGTGCGCGACGGCAAATTCAAAATAGATTTCGTCTTCACCGGAACTCGCCCAAACAACATTCGTACGGGGCAGACTTACTATATCGATCTACAACTGGGACAGTCCGAACCGGCCGTTATCATTCCCAAAGGAACTTTCTTCTCCGTAACCGGAGGCAACTGGATATTTGTGGTCGATAAAAGTGGCAAAAAAGCATATCGGCGCAAGATTCGTATCGGACGTCAGAATCCCGAATATTATGAAGTGCTCGAAGGCCTTCAGCCGGGTGAGAAAGTCATTACCAGCGGTTACGAGGCATATAAAGATAACGAAATATTAATACTACAATAATACTCTTTAAGCGATGAATCATCTATTTCATTTCAAATCGTATTTTAAGTTTCTCGAACGAAACAAAGCTTATACATTGATTAATGTCTTCGGGCTATCTATCAGCTTGATGTTTGTTATACTCATCGGCGTCTATACACAGCAAGAATATAACATTGATAAGATGCACTCTAAGGCCGATCGAATATATGCCTTGGGAGGAACAGTGAAAGGAGAGCCCCAACCGTTCGAAGCTTCGCATCACGATATTCAGGCTAAGTTGTTAAGCCGTTATCCCGAAATAGAATCGACTTGTGCCGTATCGAGAGCAGAGTTGTATCTCAACATGCCGTATGGAAGTAAACTAAAGGCAAAAACGTTGCTCGTAGATTCGACTTTCTACAAATTGTTTGACTTTGAACTGGTAGAAGGCAACAGAAATACGGTGCTAAACGAAAAAAACAGCGCTGTCATCACTGAAGAATGTGCAAAAAAGATATTCGGTAACATAGATCCGATAGGCAAAACGCTAACTTACAATGATTCTATTCATTTAGTAGTGACTGGAGTGGCAAAAAAGATGGAAAACTCTTGCCTGTGTGATAATGATATACTGATTCGATTTGAAAATGCAAAAAATTACAATTCGGCTTTACTTGGTTCAGGGATGGGTAATGCAACGGGATCGTCAGTATTTATCCTTACCAAGCCCAACACGGACCTGATGTCAAGAACAAAAGATATGAAGAGTTATTTTAAAACGTTCTTTTGGTTTTACAAAATGCCCGATTGTGGAGATAGAGTGCTCTTGTTACCACTCAGTAAATTGTATTTTTCGAATACTGACAGTTGCACGGAAGTGACTACTCGAGGAGATTTGAAGCTGGTAAATATTCTGTTCACTGTAGGTTTGGTCGTTTTACTTTTTGCCATCATGAATTATATAAATCTGACAGTTGCCCAAAGTGGATTTCGCGCTCGCGAAATGGCAATCAGAAGATTGCTAGGCAGTCAGCGCAAAGAAATCATCACCCGATTGATATTTGAGAGCATATTGCTTTGTTTCATTTCTTTATTGATAGCCCTCGCACTTGCATTCTCGCTAGCACCTTATGCCAATGGGATACTAAATACCAAATTGATAATGGGCAACATATTTCATGTGCTCGATTTGAGTATTATCTTTTTTGTTCTGCTGGTTGTAGGGACACTCGCCGGCGTATTTCCCGCTATTGTTATCTCGGCATCCAAACCCATAGAGATAGTACGCGGCACATTTCTACGGCGTACAAAAATGGTATTCAGTAAAATATTCATTACTTTTCAAAACATGATAACCATTGTAATGATTGCAGTTTCGCTGACAATGATGCTTCAAATTCATCATCTTATCAAAGCACCACTAGGCTATGATACTAAGGGGCTGGTATATATCAATAATCCTGGAGATAGCACTAAGACAACGACTTTCATCAACGAACTCCGCAATCAATCATGTATATCGAATGTTTCGGCATGCGATGGAATCCCATTTAACCGTGGTAACAATAATACGATTCCGTATCAAGGAAAAACTATCAGTTTTCAAACATTGATAGGCGACACTGCCTATATGAATATTTTAGGTTTGAAATTGAAACAAGACAACCATACGGCCAATACAACGAAATGTTATTATAATATGCAAGCCTTCAACGAACTCGGACTAAAAAGTGATGCAAGAAATATTCCCTGTTTTGAAGACAAATCGACTATTGATGGTATTATTAGGGATATACATATTGGCGACATCACTACCGAACAACACCCGTTGCGCGTCATCATCAAAAAGAGTATAGCACAGCCATGGGGATTTCTCATCAAAGTAAATGGTGATGCGGTAGAAGCTTACGAACAAATACAAAAGACATACAGCAAGATATATCAGTTAAGTCTAGACGAAGATCATCCGTATATTGATCAACAGATAGAACAGAATTTCGAGAAAGAAATACGTCTCTCTCACATCATCTCAATCTTTGCTTTCATTGCCGTGTTAGTATCTTTGTTGGGCCTTATCGCTATGAGTACTTACTTCATCCAACAACGCCGCAAAGAGATAGCGATACGCAAAGTATTCGGCAGTACTAATGTGCAAGTTTGGAAGAAGTTATTAAAGGCGTTTCTTACGTATGTTATCATAGCTTTTGTACTTGCCATACCTGTCATCTATTACTTCATGTCTCATTGGTTATCGAGCTATAGTTATCGCATCAGTTTGAGTCCATGGATATTTATCATTGCCGGACTGTTCTGCTTCATTATTTCTTTTGTCGCCGTATTCGTTCAGAGCTATCAGGCTTCAAATGCCAATCCGGTAGACAGCGTGAAAGATAATTGATCATAAACATTCAAAACTATAAAATATGAGATTCTTCAATAATCTAGCAAAAGCGTTCCTTTCTTTAGGAAGACGAGGACAACATAATATTGTTAAGATATTATGTTTGGGTGTTGGGTTGGCAGTAGGTTCTGTGCTCATTGCGAAAGTCTATTTCGAACAAAGCTACGATACTTTTTTCAGCAATTGGGATCGAACATACATCATAAGTGAAAAAGCGTTTCAAAATGGGAAGTTGGAATTTTACCCACAAACCAGCGGAGCTGTTGCTCCGGGTGTAAAACGATATGCCCCACAAGTTGAAGTAGCAACACGCTATACCGGCATTGCCGATGAATGCAATTGCGAAACGCAAGATAAAAAGAAAATAAAGGCAAATATTGCGCTGGCGGACAGCTGTTTTTTTGATATTGTCAATCGTCCTATTATTCAAGGCAATCCAAAAGAGGTATTATCACGCCCTTTCTATTGCATGATAAACCGCAAGTTGGCTGCTACATTAGGAGATAATGTAATAGGAAAAGAACTGGTATTAAAAGACATGAGTGGTCTTCGTATCATTATTGGCGGAGTATACGAAGATATACCGCTCAATTCGAGTATGAAAGATCTAAATATTCTGGTTGCCATGCCCAGTCTACGAAAAATGAGTAAATTCGATGGGTCGAATAACTGGGTAGGAAATGACAGGTATATCGGACTTATTCGACTGGCCAAAGGATGCAAGATAGAAGATATCCAAAGGTCGGTAGAGAAGATGCGTCAAGAAAATCTTCCATTGAAGGAAATGAAACAGGCAGGTGTTGATTTGAATTATATGTTCACACCGCTGAACAAAATACATACTTCCGATCCGGCAGTGAAAAAGATGGCTTGGATATTATCATTATTGGCTTTTATTCTCATCTTCTCGGCCGTAATGAACTATTTGCTCATCGTTATTGGCAATATAGTGGGGCGGGCGAAAGAAATGGCGGTACGAAAATGCTACGGAGCAAAGAGGAATAACATACATAGCATCATTTTCAGCGAAACATTGGTACATTTGATTATCTCGATAGTATTGGCAGCTTGTTTGATTATTGCCTGTAGGGGCATGATAGAAAAACTGCTTGATGCGTCGCTTATAACGTTGCTATTCAATAAAGGAAGTTGGATATTGTTGGCCGTGTGTATTGGCATTTTATTAATTGGAGGTTTAGTGCCCGGTTGTCTCTATTCATCGATTCCTGTAGCTACTGCATTCCGAAGATACAATGAGTCGCGCCGTCATTGGAAGCTATTACTTCTTTCCATTCAATTTATAGCAGCCGGATTTTTAGTCAGCCTACTATTTGTGATAAACAAACAATATAGTTTGATGATAAATGATAATCCCGGTTACAATTACGAAAATCTGGCAACGGCCAATATGGTTGGAATAAAACCTGAACAGTGTACTAAAACAATAGAAGAATTAAAGAAACTTGCGTCTGTTGAAAGTGTAACTTCTGCCGATTATCTGCCACACAATCATTTAAGCGGAAATAATATCAGTCTACCGGGAGACGATAGAGAATACATGAACATTGCCGACCTATACTCTGTTTCTGATGGCTATTTGAAAACGATGGATATAAAGATCGTTCAGGGGAAGAGTTTCACTGAACAGACCGACAGCTTGCGCGAAATAATGGTGAGCAAGAGTTTTGTAGACAAAATGAGACTATTGGCTCATTGGGATAATAATGCAATAGGGCGCAGAGTATTGGTTTCGGAACATAGTCAATCATCAACGGCAACTTATACCATTTGTGGTGTATACGATAATATTCGCGTTGGTAGTATTTCAATGCCCGACGATCGTGCCAGTGTGATGTTTTATTCGAAGAAGGCATGCCCCAATAATATATTGATTAAATTTCATAATCTGACAAACGATAATATGAAAGAAGCCCAACAGTTGATTCAAAAACTCAATCCTGATAAGGAAATATATCTGACAAGTTACAAATCGACTATGCAAACAATATACCAACCGCAATACAACTTCAGAGAAGCCGTGTTGATAGGAGGAATTGTAACACTTGTTATCGCCTTGTTGGGACTAATAGGTTATACTAACGATGAAGTGGTACGACGTCAGAAAGAGATTGCTATTCGTAAAGTGAATGGGGCAGAGGTGAACGACATTTTGCACCTTTTCATTAAAGATGTACTCCGTATAGCAGTGCCATCGCTCATTTTTAGTGGCGTCGGCGCATTGATAGTTGCCCGCAAGTGGTTGGAACAATTTAGCGATAAGGCTCCTTTAAGTTTCTTTCTCTTTTTGGGGAGCGGTTTGCTTGTATTGGGCATTATTCTTGTCGCAGTTGGAATAAACTGCTATAAGGTAGCCAACGGTAATCCGGTAGAATATATTAAAGGAGAATAATACAATCGTAACAACATAACAATTAAATATAGAATTATGATCAAAATTGAAGGTTTATGCAAGAGCTTCCGCACGGAAGAAGTAGAAACCATTGCATTGAACAATGTGTCTCTCGAAGTAAAAAATGGTGAATTTGTCGCTATTATGGGACCCTCAGGATGTGGCAAGTCTACTTTGTTGAATATTCTTGGTTTGCTGGACAACCCGACAAGTGGAAAATATTGGTTGGACGAGAAAGAAGTAGGAAATCTGAAAGAAAGAGAGCGGACTCGTGTGCGCAAAGGAGAAATAGGATTCGTATTTCAAAGTTTCAATTTGATAGACGAACTCAACGTAGCAGAGAATGTAGAGCTGCCGTTGACTTATCTCAATGTGAAAGCCGGTGAACGCAAAGAACGTGTTCGCGAGATACTGAAAAGGATGAGCATCAGCCATCGCGCCAGCCATTTTCCGCAACAGCTTAGCGGTGGTCAACAACAACGTGTCGCTATTGCTCGTGCTGTCATATCGAACCCCAAAATGATACTGGCAGATGAACCTACCGGTAATCTTGATTCAAAAAACGGAGAAGAAGTAATGAACTTGCTTACAGAACTCAATAAAGAAGGGACGACAATTGTCATGGTAACACACAATAAGCACGATGCTACCTTTGCACATCGTACGATCAATTTATTTGATGGACAAATTGTTGATACGGTCAACGATTTCGTATAACGCAACCAATATGGTCGTTCGATAGAAGATAAAGAGCTATAAACCTCTTTTTTTATCACACGAAAATAACAGACGTATGTCGCTGCCGTAACTTACGGTTGAATTTTTAGAACCCAAAAATAGTGCAATTTAAGGTATCGATCCGTTACTAATTTCATGACAAATATTATCTCTGCATTAGGAGCATATCGTTTTTTGAAAACAAGTGTCAAGCATTTAGAAAATATATCTTTGAACAGACTAAACTACTTTATTATTCTAATGACTTATCCCGCACTGATGTTGTTTTCTAAAAAGAGCCCTCGCTACAACTTTTTGTAACGAGGGTTTATATTTGTACTATAAATGTTTCTAGTAATAGTTACCAGATCTTTACTCTGTCTTTATCGCTACGCCACATTTTATCGCCTTGCTTTACTCCAAATGTTTGATAGAATTCGGGCATATTGGATAGAGGAGCAAGCACTCTCCATTTGGCCGGTGCATGTTCGTTGCTCTTCACTTGTGTCATCAGCGCTTCGGGACGCATATTAACCATCCACTCCATGGCATATCCCAAGAAGAAACGTTGGCTAGGATTAAGCCCATCAATCATTTCGTGTTGTTTGAACTGTGGGGTCTTCTTGAAAGCCTCGTAAGCCATGATAAGACCACCAAGATCGGCGATGTTTTCCCCTTGGGTAAGCGAACCATTAATATGTAAGCTATCGCTGACGAAGTAGTTGTCGAACTGATTGACTATCTTTTTGGTCTGTTCATCAAATTTTGTTTTATCTTCTTTCGTCCACCAGTCCTTCAGATTGCCTTGAGCATCATACTGGCACCCTTGATCATCAAATCCGTGGGTTATTTCGTGACCGATGGTTCCTCCGATAATAGCATAAAGTATAGCGTCGTCGGCCATTTTCTTTTCAAAACCGGGTACAATAATATTGCAACCCGGAATAACTATTTCATTATTCGAAGGATTGTAGTAAGCATTGTATGTCTGTGGTTCCATGTCCCATTCGGTACGGTCTACGGGTTTGCCGTATTTATGAATGTTGTATGCGTTGAACCACTTATTGGCATTCATCGCATTTCTTACGTACGACGAACGATCTATATTCAATGCGCTGAGATCTTTCCATTTATCGGGAGAGCACATTTTCATCATCACGGCATTTAGTTTCACAAGAGCTTTTTCTTTTGTGGCATCGCTCATCCAATCCAAATTCTTAATGCGTTCGGCAAATTCATTGCGAATAGCATTGCCTATCTCTATCAATTTGTCTTTGGTACCTTTGGGCAAATATTCGTCAATATATACTTGTCCTATAAGATCTCCCAAATTTCCGTTCACCAAGGATACCACACGTTTCCAACGTGGGCGCTGCTCTGTGACTCCACGCAGTGTTCTATTGTAAAAATCAAAACTTTCATCGTATGTCTTATCGTCGAGGAAAGTATCCAAACCTTCAAAGAAGCGGAACTTTATATAGTTTTTTAAATCGGTGGGAGAAAATTGCGCTATCAACTTATCTAGCCCGGTCAGATATTCGGGTTGTCCTACAACGACACTGTCAACCTGTTGCAATCCGATACCTTTCATGTATACATTCCAATTGATATGTGGAGTAAGACGTTTCAAACTATCTACAGACATCTTGTTGTAATTGGCAAATGGATCGCGCGTATCTTCGCGTTTCCGTGAAAGCCGTGCCATGTTTGTTTCGAGTTCCATTAGTTTGGATGCAAGCATAACGGCATCTTTTTCGTCATACCCCATAATAGCGAAGACTTTCTCTACATGGCATACAAATTTATTACGGATTTCTTCGGCCTTAGCATCGGTATCGGTATAGTAATTGCGATCGGGCATCGTCAATCCACCTTGAGTAATATATACCTGATATTTGCTGCTGTTTTTATCGTCTTGTGCTACTCCGAAATTAAAGAAAGTAGAATTGGAAACACTATTTACGAAAGCCGACTTTCCAAAGACTTCGTCCTTATCTTTTATATTATCAATTTGATTCAGATATTCTTTTAAGTCGCTTGTCCCTTTTTGGTTACGTGTTATACTATCCATTCCCGAGAAATAGAAATCTCCGATTTTTTGTTTATTACTACCTTCGGGATTCGTTTCGGTAGCAGCCAATTTGCAAATATGAAGCACTTGGGCATTGACCGTATCTTCAATTATTTGGAAGATGCCGTTGCTCGGTTCGCTAGCGGGAATAGGGTTCTGTTTGAACCATTTACCATTGGCAAATTGAAAGAAATCGTCTTGAGGACGAATAGTAGAATCAATATGGGCAATTAGCGGATCGATATCTAACTTGGGTGTTACCACTAAGAATTTAGATTGCCGGCATGACGTCATCGCAAGAGGTAACAACAAAACGCTGCTACATAGAAATTGGAATGTCACTTTTTTCATTGATATATATATATTATTTATTGTTTTTGCTTTAGCTGGCAAAGGAGCGAAAAGACCTGAGGTATAATAGGATGTACATCGTCATTCCATATCGTAATATCCGACAATCGGCAACGTTCTTCATCACTCAATTGTTTATCCATGCGCTTTTTTATTAGTTCGGCAGACGAATGGTCGCGAAGAACTGCTCTCTGAATCCTTATATCGATAGGGGCAGATACATTGACAACAACATCAACGATATCTTTAAACCCTGTATCAATGAGTATAGCCGATTCCATACCCACAATAGGAAAACGTTTTGCTTGTAATGCCGCCCATTGATAGAAATCGGACTTCACTACAGGATGTATAATCTTATTTACTGCTTGAAGATGGCTTTCGTCGTCAAAAATATAAGAAGCCAGCATTTGTTTGTCAAGTTCGGATTTATGATAGAGCGCTTTACCTACTAAGCAGGTCAGACGTTTACGAATATCGGGATTTTCTACGACCAATCGTTTCGACTCAGCATCACAGTCGTATACTGGAACATTCATCAGTCTAAGTAAATGTGATATGACACTTTTACCGCTTCCTATACCGCCTGTTATGCCTACTTTGAGTATCATATTACGATGCCTTAATTTTGTTCGATTAAAAAATCTATTCTCCGAGGAGTAATTTGAGCATTCCGAATACCATGCGGCATTCGGGTAAGATGCAGTGGATATTTGTCAAAACGGAAATGTTCTAGTTCTTTATATGAAATCTCAATGCCAAAATCAGAAGCTTTTATTTGTTTATAAAGAACTGAACCTACCTGAAATGTAACATTAACTTTGGAAGGGAAAGTAAGTAAATGTTTGTTGGGTGGGAAGTTTGTCCCTATGACAGGTATTTCGATTTTCTTTTCGCTATAAACATCTGTATGAAAAACTAATTTGATTGTTGAAGGTACAAATTTGACTCCCTTCACCGGACGAAGTGATACTTGATAATACGTGGTATTATTGATATCTTTTAATAGAATCGGTGTTGTATAGGCAACCCGCAATTTATTGAGTATTTTTCTGGGAGCATAAGCCATTACTTTGCCTGGCTGAACCAAAGTATCGGCTATATAATATTGCCTATCTGCATTTATGCTGCCGGTGAGCGATACTGGAATTTTCTTTTTCTCACCTAAAGTATAGATCAGCTCCATCTTGTCCGGTGAGATAGATATTGCTTTTGTCGTCGAATTGAATTGCGAAAAAGTATTGCGGTCCAAAGAAGCTGTATTGATAGTGACTTGTTGTCCGTCTTGTCTATAGTCGTTGAAATTAATACTGATAGGAGCAAAGACCTTTCCCATTTTGTATCCAAACAGTACCGAACCTTTGTCTTTAATACGAAAAGTGAGATGACTTGGCAAATTATTAGTGATAATAACGTTATCCGGAACATTCGACAATCTGACCGGAATCTGGATATCTACCACATAATCATCATTAAGTGCTCTAATAAACCAGAAGGTTGAAGCTATAGCGAAAAAAAACAAAAAGACCAAAGCTTCCCTACTAGTATTACTTAGCAAGAAGGCTTTAATCTTTTTAGTAAATATTGCTATAGAGTTCTTTATGTTCCGCGATATGAACATAACCTATATATTCTTAAAAAGAAATATTACTTGGTCATGCTGGCACTCGCATCGGCAGGATCTGCAAAAACAGAACTTTTCTCTACTTTTATTTTTATGCCGTTGGCAATTTCGAGCATTAAATAACTATCATTGATCTCTTTGATCTCACCATGAATACCACCGGCTGTAATAACTTTCTGACCTACCTTTATTGTCTTACGAAAGTTATTGATTTCTTTTTGTTTTTTGCTTTGAGGGCGAATCATAAAGAAATACATAATAACGAAGATGGCAATCATCATGATCCACATCATCGATGCACCACCACCTTGGGCAGCAGCTTGAAGAAATACTGTCATTAAATTCATAAGTAGCTATTTTTAATTGGTTATATTATCTGTTTATATTTTCAAAATTATCAACTATTTTTTAGCAAGCAGACTTTGTTTCTGCAACCGCTTGATAATAGCATCAAGTGTACCATTGATAAAGCCCGTGCTTTTTGGAGTGCTATAAAATTTGGCAATTTCCAAATATTCATTCATCGTAACGTTGATTGGTATATTTGGGAAATTGATTAATTCGGCAATAGCACATTGCATTACCACCATATCCATAAAAGCTATTCGCTTTATATCCCAATTTTTAATGCTTTCATTGATCAATTGGCGATACTCGTCGGCATTCATTATAGAGCAGCGGAACAAACGGCGGGCAAATTCCAAATCTTCTTCATCTTTATATTCGGGTAGAAGTTCCTGATCGGCGCCATTCTTCAGATCGAAACGTTTAATCGTTTTCAAAACAAAAGTATCAACAATTTCTTTATCATCATTCCAATATAGACTTTGTTCTTCCAACAATTGGTCCAAACTTTCGTTATTATATATAAACGTTTTGTACAGCTTACGCCAAAATTCGCGATCGGTCTCATAAGTAGGGTTTTCTTCTACCATATATAACTTATAAAGATTCGATTCAATGATTTGGTCATAGATCTCTTTAATAAAAGCTTCGTCATCATCTACCCAATTACGCTTTTGGTTACCAACAAATTCGTTTAGCTGTTTATTTGTTTGCAATTGTGCAATAAACATATTGTCCACAAATCGGGTGTTCGGATTTTTATCCTCTTCAGTTTGAATACGTTTCTTCTTTCCAACTTCTATGCGCCTCTCTGCATAATCTTTAATTGCCACCATCAAGGCTAATAGATTATTATATAGGTCATACGCTTTTGAGAGGCTGAATAATAACTCTTTCTCAGCTGAATCAATATTTTTATTCCCATTTTGATAAAAAGCGTAGATCAGTTGAATAATCTTTAAACGTATAAGAACTCTGTTAATCATAATTGATAAATACTATTTAGAGTACAAAAGTAGGCTTTTTAGATTATCTATACAACTAAATCACATTTTTTAATGCAAAAATATTAATCTCTTGCCTTTTTCTTTTGACAGCTTAAAAAAAATATCCAAATTTGGGGTCGATTTCGAAGAATTGAAGTTTTGATGAATTAAAACAATTGTTTATGGAAGATTTAAAGAAGAAAGCAGCAACAGCGGAGATGATGGACAAAGAAATCGTTTTCTCGAAGTCTGTTAAAGCCGGTAAAAGGATTTATTACCTGGACGTGAAGAAAAACCGAAAAGAGGAAATGTTTCTCACGATAACAGAAAGCAAAAAGATTGTAATGGGCGATGGAGACAATTCGCAAGTGAATTTTGAAAAGCACAAGATATTCCTTTATCAAGAAGATTTTGAGAAGTTCATTACAGGACTAACCCAAGCTGTCGGCTATATCAACGATAACCAAGAAATGCATTATTACAGTAATGAAGGGAAATCCGGCGAAGCTGAGAAAACAGCAGAAAGTCCATTGAATACTGATACCGACAATGCAGAAGAAAGTTTAAAAAGAGACTCTGAAGCAAACAATTTGGGTGGAGAAATCAAGTTGGATATCGATTTTTAATTGAGATCCTTTGTCATATCAAATAAAAAGTATAATTTTGCATGCTTTTTTACGGCATCAAGCAATTTAATTTGCTTAGTGTAATGGTGGATTAAGCAATAACTAACTTAATTTAGAGTAACACAAATTTTTATTTAAATGAAATCTATTGAATTAAAAGGAACTGCAAGAACTATTGCAGCACGCTCTTCTGAACAATCTAGAGCATTGAAGGCTATTCGTAAGAATGGCGAAGTACCATGTGTAATGTATGGTGGTGGGAAGAACTACAACTTCACCATGGTAGAAAAAGATTTGAACAAAATCGTTTATACTCCGCACATTTACGTTATTGATCTGATTATCGACGGTGAAAAGAAAAATGCTATTTTGAAAGACATTCAATTTCAGCCTGTAAAAGATACAATTCTTCACGTTGACTTTTATGAAATCGATGAGTCGAAACCTATCATAATGAATGTACCTGTAGAACTCGTTGGTTTGGCTCCTGGTGTTCAAGCCGGTGGTAAAATGCAACATCAGATGCGCCGTCTGAAAGTTCGTGCTCTATACACCACTATCCCCGAAAAATTGACTATCGACGTTTCTAAAATGGGTCTAGGGAAAGCGATCAAAGTTGGCGAACTATCATTCGAAGGTTTGGAATTGATCAACCCGAAAGATGCTGTCGTATGCTCTATCAAAGCAACTCGTAACTCCGTTGATACTACCGCTGTAACAGAAGACGCTGAAGCTCCTGCTGCTGAGTAGTAGAAACAGTAATCTAACATAATAATATAAACGCAGATTATTGCTGGAGCGCATAAACGTTCTGTTGAGCAATAATCTGCGTTTTTTGCTTTTTACTTCAATTTATGGAAAAGTTTTTAATAGCCGGTCTTGGCAATATTGGTCTTGAATACGAAAACACCCATCACAATGCGGGTTTTATGGTACTCGACGAATTTGCCCGTCTCAATGTAGCGCCATTCGAAGATAAGCGTTATGGCTCCATAGCCAAAACTTCGTTGAAAGGTAGACAAATATTCCTGCTTAAGCCGTCTACCTTTATGAACTTGAGTGGCATGGCCGTACGTTATTGGATGAACAAAGAAAATATCCCCATTGAACATTTGCTTGTCATTGTAGACGATTTTGCCATACCTTTCGGTTCGCTCCGACTCAGAGGGAAGGGGAGTGCCGGTGGTCATAATGGATTAAAAAATATCACAGAAAATCTGGGTACTGAACAATACGCCCGCCTTCGCTTCGGAACGGGGAACAATTTTGTAAAAGGTCATCAAATAGATTTTGTCCTCAGCAAATTTGATGACGAAAGTATGCAGAAAATGCCCGATTTAGAATATACTTGCGGAGAAATCATTAAAAGTTTTTGTCTGGCAGGACTTGAAATCACCATGAATCAATTCAATCATAAGAAGTAATATAAAAAAGTTATGAAAGAAGAAGCTCGTATAGACAAATGGCTGTGGGCTGCACGTATCTTTAAGACTAGAACTATTGCTGCCAATGCCTGCAAAATAGGTAGAGTAAAAATAGGCGATTCCGCAGTCAAGGCATCGCACACGATTAAGCCGGGCGATATTATAAACGTACGCAAGACTCCCATAACATATTCTTTCAAAGTATTGCAAGCGATAGAAAATAGAGTGGGAGCAAAGCTCGTTCCCGAAGTGATGGAAAATGTAACATCGCATGAGCAATACGAACTGTTGGAAATGAGCAAAATAAGCGGTTTTGTAGATCGGTCGAGAGGAACTGGAAGGCCTACAAAAAAGGAGCGTCGCGAGTTGGATGGTTTTATCGCTCCCGAATATATTGATGAAGAGTTTGATTTTGACGATGAAGAAGGCAATACTAAGTAAGTTGCTATATTGTCGTTTGTGTTTTACACGGTCATTTCAACAAATTGATATCGTCTTTATCTTTCTAAAACTACATATGCCCCTAAAAATGATAACGTCCTTAAGTTTTTTTGAAAACATATGGACGTCACAAAAAAAACTAACATACGACAATTTTACGTTCAATATGTAACGTGTAAAGCATTGAGGAACAGCGTGGGCGTGGAGCGTGAATGTGGTGCTTATCAAAAAGAGTAGAGCCACTCGTCTATGTGCAAACACGCTTTCAGCTATCTCTAGACTGTCATTTAGAGGCGTTCTAAATAAAGGTCCGCTGAAAATAACGTATCTACGATATGTTCTATAGCCGATTTTGGGACCTCTTTTCGCTGGCGTTGTATACGGTGCATCATTAACTTACTGTGTGAAAGCGCCGTATGGTGTCATACGGAGGTGACAAAGGTTACAAATGACGATAAAGCTTTTGCAGATATATTAAGCCAAATAAATTTGGTATGCATTCTTAGTTATTCCAGTTCTGAGCGTTCCATTAATTATATTACTCAAGTTTCGCAAAGCAGAAAGATTGAAGTATAGCCGTTATCCGATCGTTTGAGAGATTATTTCAAAGAATTTCAATTCGTTGGTATTATTGATATAAAGATAAAATCTTATGCACATCTCCAAATTCTATCAGTGAATCAACATTTCAAAAAAAAGATAAGGACGAACACTAAAATTCGCCCTTATGAATTTATAGCTATATATCAATGTGTTGTGAATATCATATCCGAAACAGGTTGACACATCAATGCACGCTGTAGTCAAAACACATGTGCATGCACAGCATCTCTCCATTATTAATGGTTTGGGGATAATGCTTATTCGTAATGATGATGTCGATGATGATGTTTGGTCGAAGTAGTTGTCGAAAGGCCTTTCTCCTGAGGAGGAAATTTGGGTAACAGCTTCATAATATGCATGATTCTTATTTTACGACGCAACATATAGGGAGAAGGGTGGGCTGAGTCGAAGATGAGGGGATTTGGGAGAGTTGCGGCAATCAACGCGCATTGTCCCGTTGTCAATTCAGCAGCTGTCGTTTCAAAATTATACTTGGCAGTTGCTTGAACTCCATAAAGACCTCTTCCCATTTCTATCGAATTCAGATAAACTTCCATTATACGCTGTTTCGACCAAAAAGTCTCGATCATGAACGTGAAATAAGCTTCAAAGCCTTTACGAATCCAGTTGGATGCAGGCCACAGAAACACATTCTTTGCCGTTTGTTGGCTGATGGTACTTGCTCCGCGACTACGCCCTCCATCCATTTTCTCTTCAACCGCTCTTTGAATTTCGACAACGTCGAATCCATGATGATAAGGGAAGCGATTATCTTCAGAAGCAATCACAGCCATTGGCATGTGGGGCGATATTTTATCAAACGAGACCCATTGATGTTTCCACCTAACGGGCTCGTCTGAATGTAGTTGTTCGAAGTATCTCTCGACCATCAATGGAGTAATATGTACCGGAAAAAAGCGATACCATATTACCGCCGCAAAAGTCGAGATGAAAAAGAAGATTAGTAAATCGCGGATGATTTTAAAAATTATTTTTCCTGCCACAGTGATACTTCTATAAAATTGAATACTTAATTATTGCCAGCCGCCTCATTGTTGGCTTTATTGATCATGTTTTGGTTGGCGTACATATAGATCTCTACTTTTCTATTCTGAGCTGCAGTTTTTGTCTCATCATATTGGCTGTAGCCCAACCCCTGAATACTCTTAAACTGAGAAGGAACAACTCCCTTCATAGACAAATAATTGCGAACAGAATTAGCACGGTCTGTAGAAACTTTCAAATTAGCTTCTTGCGTCCCTACTTTGTCGGTATATCCATATATGTCAATATCTACATCTTGGTCTTCGGTGAGCAATTTAGCAAACTGAGTTAAAGAATTTTGAGAAGCTGCATTCAAGTCCGATTTATTGAAAGCGAAAAGGATTCCCGAGTCAAATGTAACTTTAACGGCTTCTAAGCCATTTTTATCGGTTACAGTCTCTACCTGGGCATTCTTGATCTTCGCCGCTTCGGCTGCTTTTTTATCCATCTTTTTACCAATGACGGCACCCGTTCCGGCTCCTACAGCAGTACCGATAGCTGCACCGATAATAGCACCTTTACCGTGACCGGCAATAGCACCGATAATAGCACCCAAACCTGCACCGGCAGCCGCTCCAATACCTGCACCTTTGCCAGTGTTACTGGTCGTACCGCAACTACTGACAACTAATAATACACTCAATAAAATTGATAATAGTTTTATTCTTTTCATAATGATAAAATATGTAATTGTTTCCGCTACAAAGGTAAGTACTTTTATCGTAGAATATTTAATATTTAAATTAAAAAAACAAATACAATGGGCGAATGTGCTAGAAAAATAGTACTTTTGCCCTAAGAATTTGTATTAAGAGTATGAAAATTGTTCAAGTAAAAGATAAAAAATTTACACTTTCTATTCCAGAAAGTGAAATTCTAAAAGGTGTAACAGAAGTTGCAGAACGTATCAATAAAGATTTGGCAGACAAAAATCCACTGTTTATCGGTGTGCTAAATGGCGCTTTTATTTTTGCAGCAGATTTATTTAAACGTATCACTATTCCATGCGAAATTTCGTTTGTCAAATTAGCTTCGTATCAGGGTATCACTTCGACTGGAAGGGTAAAAGAGGTTATTGGTCTGAATGAGGACATCACAGGCCGGACAGTTGTCATTGTTGAAGATATAGTCGATACGGGACTCACAATGGAACGACTCATTGATACATTGGGAACCCGCAACCCTAAAGAGATCCATATCGCAGCTTTATTGGTAAAAGAGCAGAAACTGAAAGTAAAATTAAATATCGAATATAAGGTTTTGTCTATTCCCAATGACTTTATAGTAGGTTACGGCCTGGATTATGATGGACTTGGAAGAAATTTGCCCGATATTTACACTGTAGTTGAGTAATTATTTTAATTTTTTATATTATAAAGTAAAGATGTTGAATATTGTAATTTTTGGTGCTCCCGGTTCAGGAAAGGGAACGCAAAGCGAACGTATTGTTGCAAAATACGGAATTAATCACATATCAACCGGAGATGTCCTCCGTGGCGAAATCAAAGGTGGTACAGAACTAGGTAAGTTAGCTAAAAGTTATATTGATGAAGGCCAATTGATTCCTGATGAATTGATGATAAAAATATTGGCAAGCGTACTCGACAGTTTCAAAGATAGCAAAGGTGTCATTTTTGACGGTTTTCCCCGCACTATCCCTCAGGCAGAAGCTCTCAAGAAAATGTTGAAAGAACGCGATCAGGATATCACTGTCATGCTTGATCTTGAAGTTCCTGAAGAAGAATTAATGAAACGTTTGATACTAAGAGGTAAAGAAAGCGGACGTGCCGATGATAATGAAGAGACTATAAAAAAACGTCTACTCGTTTATCACACGCAGACAGCTCCGTTAGTGGACTTTTATAAGACAGAAGGAACATATCAATATATTAAAGGTATAGGAACAGTCGATTCTATTTTCGACTCGATTTGCCAAGCTATAGATTCTAAAAAATAAAAACAAATTATTATGCCGGAATCAAATTTTGTGGATTATGTGAAGATTCACTGTCGCTCGGGTAAGGGTGGTAGAGGCTCTACTCACATGCGGCGGGTGAAATATATTCCGATGGGTGGCCCCGATGGAGGCAATGGTGGAAGAGGAGGACATGTCATCTTGCGTGGCAACCGAAACTATTGGACACTCATTCATCTTCGATACGACCGCCATATTTTTGCCGGACACGGAGGCTCGGGTGGAAAAAGCACGAGCACCGGTGCCGACGGTGAAGATAAAATAATAGAAGTGCCCTGTGGAACGGTAGCTTATAATGCAGAAACAGGAGAATATCTATGTGATGTGACTGAAGACGGTCAAGAAATCATCTTACTTAATGGAGGTCGTGGGGGCAAAGGCAACTCTTTCTTCAAGACTGCAACCCAACAAGCTCCACGTTTTGCCCAACCGGGCGAACCGATGCAAGAAAAGACTGTGATTCTCGAACTGAAATTACTTGCTGACGTAGGGTTGGTAGGACTGCCGAATGCCGGAAAGTCGACTTTATTGTCTACTGTATCGGCTGCCCACCCCAAAATAGCCGATTATGCTTTTACAACCCTTGAACCCAATCTCGGTATCGTATCTTATCGTGATGGTAAGTCTTTCGTGATGGCTGATATCCCTGGCATTATCGAAGGCGCGAGTGAAGGCAAAGGTCTGGGGCTACGCTTTTTGCGACATATTGAGCGCAATTCAGTGTTGCTCTTCATGGTTCCTGCCGATGCTGACGATATCGCTACCGAATATAAAGTATTACTCAACGAACTCCAGAAGTTCAATCCCGAAATGCTCGATAAGGGTAGAGTTCTTGCCATAACCAAAAGCGATATGCTCGACCAAGAGTTGATGGACGAAATAGAACCTACATTACCAGAAAGCGTTCCGCATGTTTTCATCTCATCGTTGACAGAACAAGGGATAACAGAGTTGAAAGATATTTTATGGAAAGAATTAAATGACGAATCCAATCGCCTGGAAAATAGCATTGTGCATCAACCTAAAGATCTTGACAAATTGCCCGAAGAACTGAAAATAATGGGAGAAGATCACGATCTATTGGCAGAAGGCAAAGCCGACAATGATGACGACGACGATTTTGAGTTTGAATATGAGGAAGAGCCCAATCAAGACGTATGAACCCGATTTGCTCCGATAAAAGTCTGTGGCAGTTTAATCTTTTTGAGCCGTTCAGCAAGAATATAACCAATTTTGTAACTTCCCGCCACGGTGGATATAGCGAAGGAAATTATGCCACTTTTAATCCTTCTCCCTATAGCGGTGACGATGTACAAACGGTAGAAAAGAATCTTGATAAGCTGAAAGCCTCGCTTCCTCAAAAGCCGAAAGTTCTATTTCGTCCTCGACAAGTGCATGGCATAGAAATGCAGTGCATAGATGCGGCTTTTCTTTCATTACCGCAAGAAGTACAAGAAAAGCGACTGAGGGGCGTTGATGCTATATGCACCGATATACGCGGGTATGCCGTTTGTGTTTCGACAGCCGATTGCGTGCCGATACTCTTGTATGATCGGCGACATCAAGCCGTAGCAGCTGTTCATTCGGGTTGGCGGGGAACAGTCCAACATATACTATCCCTCTCTCTCCAACAAATGAATCGATTATATGGTACTGAAGGGCAAGATATTTATGCCGGTATAGGACCAAGTATTTCAATCAATGCATTTGAAATAGGAGAGGAAGTCTATGATGCTTTTAAAAAAGCAGGATTCCCGATGGAGCAAATTTCTACTTGGAAAGAATCTACCCGCAAACACCATATTGATTTATGGAAAGCCAATACAATGCAACTCGAAAACTTTGGTGTTCCCACCAATCAAATAGAAGTTTCGGGAATATGCACTTTTACAAATAATGAAGATTTTTTCTCGGCACGTCGGCTTGGAATAAATTCCGGCCGTATTCTGTCGGGAATTATGATAAACCAATCAGTATCATGTTCGAAATAACAGTATCCTCAATATTTAAAGAGAAATGTCCGGATTTTCGCGGAGTCGCACTTTACGGTTCAGTAAACAATACAATGTATTGCGAAACTTTATGGAAAGAAATAAGTGACTTTACAAAAGAATTGTTGTCTATCAGTAAAATAGAAGATATCAAACAACAACCGGCAATTGCAGCAACTCGCGAGGGATATAAAAAGTGTGGAAAAGATCCTGCCAGATATAGAGTTTCTTCGGAAGCACTACGGCGACGCCTCCTTCGTGGACTTGAATTGTATCAAATAGATACACTCGTTGACTTGGTCAATTTAGTTTCTCTTCGTACCGGATATTCAATAGGCGGTTTCGACGCCGATAAAATTCAAGGTAATCGCATTGAGTTGGGAATAGGACGGTGTGAAGAACCTTACGAAGGAATAGGAAGAGGACTGTTGAATATTGAAAATCTACCAGTATATCGTGATGCCATAGGCGGAATAGGTACGCCGACTAGTGATAATGAGCGTACCAAGATGGATATGTCTACCAAACATATTCTAACTATTATAAATGGCTATGACGGATGCAAACACTTATCGGAAGCTGTGGGAATGATGCAAAGAATAGTTGCAGAATATGCTGATGGTAAAGATTTTGAAACGATTTATTTTGAGTAAAACATAATATTTATGAAATTCATAAAATACAGAATATATTTCATGGCCATTCTTCTGTTAGGTATAGGAGAAGCCAAAGCACAAAAAAAGACAATAGATTATGTTGATCCTTTCATTGGGACAACCAATTTTTCGGTTTGTAATCCCGGCGCTGTATGCCCTAACGGACTAATGTCTGTTGTTCCTTTCAACGTAATGGGATCAGACCTCAATAAATATGACAAAGACGCTCGCTGGTGGTCGGCACCTTATGAGTATTCTAACAAATATTTCACAGGGTTTGCTCATGTCACTCTGAGTGGAGTAGGTTGCCCCGAGATGGGCACATTGTTAGTAATGCCAACGATGGGCGATTTAAATGTTGATTATCACAGTTACGGTTCGGAATACAAAGCCGAAAAGGCAATGCCCGGCTATTATTCCAATTTGCTGACTAAATATGGCATTCGATGCGAAGTGACATCAACCTTACGTACTTCTGCCGAACGTTATACCTTTCATAAAGGCAAAAGCCATATACTTATCAATCTGGGTGAAGGATTGACTAACGAATCGGGCGCTATGGTACGTCGTGTGAGTGATACTGAAATAGAAGGATCTAAATTGCTCGGCACTTTCTGCTATAATCCGCAAGCCGTATTTCCTATTTATTTTGTGATGCGTGTTTCTAAAAAGCCTGTCGAATGTGGGTTTTGGAAAAAGCAACCTTTGAAACATGGAGTAGAAGCCGATTGGGATCCAGACGATGGGAACTATAAACTATATAAACAATATGGTAAAGAATTGGCTGGCGATGATTTAGGATACTATTTCACTTACGACTGCTCTGAAAGCGAACAGATCGAAGTACAGATTGGAGTTTCGTTTGTCTCTACAGAGAATGCCCGGAAGAATTTGGATGCCGAACAACCCAATTTCAATTTCAACAAAGTACTTGCTTCGGCACAATCTTTATGGGAATCTTGTCTGAATCGCATATCTGTAGAGGGAGGTAGTGAAGCACAAAAAAAGATATTCTATACTGCACTCTATCATACGCAGATTCATCCCAACATATTGCAAGATGTGAATGGTGACTATCCTAAGATGGAAAGTTATGAAATAGGCAATACAAAAGGCAACCGTTACACTGTCTTTTCACTATGGGATACTTATCGCAATCTAAGTCAATTGATGACATTGGCCTATCCGGAGAAACAAACGGAAATGGTACGTTCAATGATCGATATGTACAAGGAATGGGGATGGTTGCCCAAATGGGAACTTTTCGGAAGAGAGACTTTTACAATGGAGGGAGATCCTTCTATTCCAACAATAGTCGATACATGGGTCAAAGGATTGCGGGATTTTGATATTGATACAGCCTACAAAGCTTTCATAAAATCTGCCACAACTTCTGGCATCCAGAACAAACAACGTCCGGATATCGATCCATATCTCAAAAAGGGATATGTGCCATTAGGTGTGTTCTCCGGCGATCTTTCGGGTGATAACTCTGTCTCTCATGCTTTAGAATATTACGTTGCCGATAATGCCCTTTCTGTGATAGCCGATTCTTTGGGACACAAAGCTGATTCCAAACGTTTCATGAAGCAATCGATGGCATATAAGCATTATTATTCCAAAGAATCGGGAACGCTCAGGCCTATCAATAAGGATGGTAGTTTCTACAAGCCTTTTGATCCGAAAGCGGGAGCTAATTTCTCTAATGCACCGGGTTTTCACGAAGGTAGTGCTTGGAATTATACGTTCTATGTGCCATTTGATATACCGGGACTTGCCAAATTGATGGGTGGCAGTAAGTCGTTTATACAAAAATTACAGTATGTATTTGATAACAACCTATATGATCCTTCCAATGAACCGGATATTGCCTATCCGTATCTATTCAGCTACTTTAAAGGCGAGGAATGGAGAACACAATACGAGGTGCAACGCCTAATGAACAAATACTACTCGGACAAACCCGATGGAATACCGGGCAATGATGATGCAGGGACAATGTCTGCATGGGTAGTCTTTTCTATGATGGGACTTTATCCCGATTGCCCGAGTTTACCTTATTACACTCTTACGACTCCCGCTTTCGATAAAGTAACTATTCACTTGGATAAAAAATACTATCCCAATGGTGATTTGATCATAAAAGCCAATCGGAAAAAGGCCGGCGACATCTATATCGACAGAATAACATTGGATAAAAAGAAGTTCTCATCATATAGAATTTCTCATCACAAGCTAATGAATACTCGCATTTTAAGCTTTGACTTGAAAAGCACTCATTGAGCATGTCGTATTGAGATATAAAGGTTATAGACACAATAAAGCCGGCTTTATAGCGAAGTCGGCTTTATATATTATATAAGACAAAAGTGTCCTTCTGTCAATTTATCAATTAATCGAACCAGCTACGAAATTTTTGAAAGATTTTTTCTTTCACTGAAGGAGTCGGTTTGAAATTATTGGATTCTTCCATCTTTTCCAACGCTTCCTTTTCCTCCCGATTCAAGTTTTCCGGAACATAAATGCTGACATTCACCAATAAATCTCCCGTACCATACCCATTTACATCTGGAATACCTTTTCCTCTTAGGCGAAGCACTTTCCCGGGTTGAGTTCCTGGTTCTATCTTCATTTTGGCATGTCCGTCTATAGTGGGAATTTCAACGCTACCGCCTATAGCAGCAGTTGGAAAACTGAGCAATAAGTTATATACCACATTATTTCCGTCGCGAACCAATTCAGCATTGGGCTCTTCATCGATAGCAATAATTAAGTCTCCAGAAACGCCGTTATGTTTTCCGGCATTACCTTTGCCAGTCATAGAGAACTGCATCCCCTTGCCAACACCGGCAGGAATCTTTACCGTCACTACTTCTTCACCGTATACAATGCCATCGCCACCACATGCTTTGCACTTGTTCTTTATGATTTTACCTTCACCACCACATTGTGGACAATTTGTCCGAGTCTGCATTGTTCCCAGAATGGTCTGCTGATTTCGGATGACCGTACCTGTACCATGACAGGTAGGGCACGTTTCTGTTCCCCCCGAACCTTCAGCACCACTGCCGTTACAATGGGAGCAAGGTACATATTTCTTTAATTTAAACTTCTTCTCAACACCTTTCGATACTTCTTGCAAGTTCAGTTTTACTTTCACACGAAGATCTGAGCCGCGAAACATTCGTTGCTGCGACGAACTGCTGCGTCCACCGCCGAATCCTCCAAAGCCCCCAAAACTACTACCAAAACCTCCTTCGTGTCCGCCGAAAATATCACCGAACATTGAAAAGATATCATCCATAGACATACTACCACCACTGAATCCTCCGCCAAACGGTCCTCCATTGCCAGCAGCTCCGCCTACTCCGGCAAAGCCGAACTGATCATATTGAGCACGCTTCTGTGGATCGCTTAGTACTTCATAAGCCTCGGCCGCCTCTTTAAAATTTGCTTCGGCAACTTTATCGCCAGGATTGCGGTCGGGATGATACTGAATAGCTTTTTTACGGTATGCTTTCTTTATCTCGTCTGGTGTGGCAGTCTTGCTAACCTCCAGCACTTCATAATAATCTCTTTTTTCAGCCATAATATATTATTGTCCTATCACCACCTTTGCATGGCGAATTACCTTCTCATTTAGTGTATACCCTTTCTGAGTGCAATCGATAATCTTACCTTTCTGATTTTCGTCCTGAACAGGAACAAGAGCTATGGCCTCATGATAATCGGTATCAAGAACCTTGTCTGATGTTTCTATTTCTTTCACCCCAAGAGAGGCTAATATCTGAATAAACTTATTATATATCAATTCTACACCTTCGCTTATCGCTTTTACATCCTCTGTATTCTGCATATTGGACAAAGCCCGTCCCAAATCGTCAAGCACAGGCAAAATACTGTTTATGCATTTTTCAGAGCCATTCAGTATAAGTTCTGTTTTTTCTTTCATCGTGCGGCGGCGATAGTTATCGAACTCCGCAGCCAAACGCAAATACCTATCCTTGTCTTCATCCAATTCTTTCTGCACCGATTCAAGCTGTTTTGCCAGTTCCTCTTCTTTAGTCAAAGGCTCTTTTTCGTCGGGAACATTATCCTCTTCTACGCTGTCTTCTTTCTTCTTTTCTGATAATTTGTCTTCTGAATGAAGACATTCGGTTTCTTCACAAGTCTTTTTGTCTGCTTCCGAAACATTCTGTTGCTGTGAATTATCCTGAGCAGTATCCTGTTGCACAGTTTGCTTTGCCTCTGTGCATTTTTCATCACTCGAAGTGGTCGTCCTCTTTTCTTTTGAATCCATATTTCTAAATATATTTTTTATTTTCATTGTTTTAAATTATCGAACAATAACTTTGCCACTAGCGGCTTTGAAATATTATATTTTGCAAAAATAGATAAATAAATTGAGACTTCTAACATCTGAATAAGCAAATATAGCTTTGAACTCATTCGGGAAAATACAAACTCACACTTAACTAGAAACAAAAACGACATCTTTGTTTCTCTTCTAAATACTGCATAAAATATCCAATTATCATTCATCAGATTTCCAAAGAGAGATTAAAACATCAGAATATAACTTCTGTGTAATACCTCTTTATACCAAAATAATTCGTACCTTTGTGCAAAATTTAAGAAGAATATAGAATGATAACAGTTTCTGATTTAGCGATTCAATTTGGTAAAAGAGTATTATTTAAAGATGTAAACCTAAAATTTACAAATGGCAATTGTTATGGTGTCATCGGTGCCAACGGCGCTGGTAAGTCTACCTTATTAAAAGCTATTTCAGGTGAATTGGAACCAACCAAAGGAGTGATAACGTTAGGGCCGGGTGAACGCCTTTCTGTTTTAAGTCAAGATCACTTTAAGTTTGATGCATTTACGGTGTTGGACACAGTATTGATAGGCCATTCGGTGTTATGGGATATCATGAAACGCCGTGATGAGCTTTATTCAAAGGCCGATTTTAATGAAGAAGACGGTATAAAGGTAGCCGAATTGGAAGAGAAATTTGCCGAAATGGACGGATACAATGCCGAGAACGACGCTGCAACATTATTGAGCGGTCTTGGCATTAAAGAGGCAAAGCACGGACTACTGATGAGCGAATTGAGCAATAAAGAAAAGGTACGCGTTTTGTTGGCTCAGGCTCTATTTGGCAATCCCGACAACCTGCTGCTCGATGAGCCTACCAATGACTTGGATATGGATACCGTTACCTGGCTCGAAGATTATTTGGCAAATTTTGAACATACAGTATTAGTTGTGAGCCACGACCGACATTTCCTTGATTCGGTATCTACTCATACTATCGATATAGACTATAACAAAGTAACAACGTTTTCCGGCAACTACAGCTTTTGGTATGAATCAAGCCAGTTGGCACTGCGTCAACAGCAAAATCAAAAACAAAAAGCTGATGAGAAAAGAAAAGAACTGGAAGAGTTCATCCGCCGTTTCAGTGCCAATGTGGCAAAAAGTAAACAGACCACCAGCCGCAAAAAGATGTTGGAGAAACTCAATGTTGGAGATATACAGCCTTCTTCCCGCAAATATCCGGGAATCATCTTTAGCATGGATAGAGAGCCGGGCAACCAGATATTGGAAGTAAAGGGATTAAAGAAAGTATCAGAGGATGGAACGGTATTATTTGATAATGTGAACTTCACTGCCGAGAAGGGAGACCGAATTGTATTCATCTCTCACGACCCTCGTGCAATGACATCCTTTTTTGAAATCATCAACGGCAACATGAAAGCCGATGCCGGAACATACGATTGGGGAGTTACTATTACCACCGCATATTTACCACTAGACAATACACAATTCTTTAATACGGATCTTAATTTGATAGATTGGCTTAGCCAGTTTGGAGAAGGCAACGAAGTATACATTAAAGGATTTTTGGGACGAATGCTCTTTTCGGGCGAAGAAGTTCTAAAGAAAGCCAGTGTATTATCGGGTGGCGAAAAGATGCGTTGTATGATAGCTAGAATGCAGTTGAAAAATGCCAACTGTCTGATTCTCGACACTCCGACCAACCATTTGGATTTGGAATCTATTCAGGCATTCAACAATAATCTAAAAACATATAAAGGCGTAATCCTTTTCTCTTCGCACGACCACGAAATGATAGAAACGGTCTCAAATCGAATTATCGAACTAACACCAAACGGTATTATTGATAAAATGATGGAATATGACGAATACATCACTTCGGATCACATCAAAGAAATTAGAGAAAGAATGTATCAATAGAGAATAAGGTAAAAAAAAGAATGAGGCTAATGGAATTAAATCTATTAGCCTCATTCTTTTTTTTACCTTATTAGTCTTTCAACAAGTCAGGTCTAAGTTTCTTTGTTCGTTCTATAGACTGTTGCAATTCCCATTCTTTTATTTTGGCTTCATGACCGGAGAGTAATATATCGGGTACTTTCCACCCCTTATAATCTGCCGGACGAGTATAAACAGGTGCTGCCAATAAGTTGTCTTGAAAAGAATCGGACAGTGCCGATTGATCGTCCGATATAACACCCGGAATAATCCGAACCACGGCATCAGCAATTGCGGCGGCGGCAATTTCACCACCGGTCAACACATAGTCACCGATACTAATCTCTTTCGTTATCAAATGTTCTCTAATTCGGTAATCGATCCCCTTAAAATGCCCGCAAAGAATAATAAGGTTCTGTGTAAGCGATAGAGTATTGGCCATAGGCTGATTGAATTGTTCACCATCAGGTGTCGTAAAAATCACTTCATCATATTCACGTTCGGCCTGCAAAGCCTCAATACAACGTTCTATCGGCTCTATCTTCATGACCATTCCTGCAAATCCGCCAAAAGGATAATCATCTACACGGCGATACTTGTCTTCCGTATAGTCTCGAAGATTGTGAATCTTTATTTCAACAAGCCCTTTTGTTTGAGCCCGCTTCATGATTGAACAATTAAAAAATCCTTCAAGCATCTCGGGCAAAACAGTAATAATATCAATCCGCATAGTGTTTATTTTCCGCAAAAGTACAAAATTAATAGCTTCAAAATGCCATATAGACCTAAAAATGTTTTCGCCCTTAAGTTTTCAAATTTACATAAGGACCAAAATAAAATTTCTTCCTTATGAAACTTACGACTCACGCCCGTGAGTCGCAAGCCACGTCCTTATGTCATCGGGAGAACATACAGAAGTCACTGCAACGGCTCTATACCTTGGTCTACCTTATATCCATAATCGCCAGCTATAAATATGGAATAACGAGATTGATAATCGCGAAAGATATTCAAAAAGAACATGGAAATAGTGCAATAATTTAGTAAATTTGTAGGCAGATATTAATACCCCTAGAAATATGGATTTATTTATAAAAGACAGAATAGATCAGCTTCGTACAGCGCTACATCAACATAACTATAGCTATTATGTTCTCAATGCTCCGACCATATCTGATAAAGATTTTGACGATATGATGCACGAGCTTCAGAATTTGGAGGAACAATATCCGGAATTTATGGATGAAACATCTCCGACGATGCGGGTAGGGAGTGACTTGAGTTCTGAATTTAAACAGGTGAAACATAGATATCCAATGCTTTCATTGGCAAACACTTACTCTGAAGACGACGTCTCTGAATTTTATGAACGCGTAAAAGGGCTGCTCGGCGGAGAGGATTTTGAAATCTGTTGCGAACTGAAATTCGACGGTACATCTATTTCTTTGACCTACGAACAGGGCCGATTAATTCAGGCCGTAACAAGAGGTGACGGCGAACAGGGGGATGATGTGACGAATAACGTCAAGACCATTCATGCCATACCTCTGAAACTGACCGGTACCGGTTACCCCGATTCCTTTGAAATGCGTGGTGAAGTATTGATGCCTTGGACCGTGTTCGAGCAACTCAATAAAGAGCGTGAAGAGCGAGAAGAAGCTCTGTTTGCCAATCCACGTAATGCGGCTTCGGGAACACTCAAATCACAAAATTCTCAATTGGTGGCTTCCCGAAAGCTAGACTCTTACTTGTATTATGTATTGGGTGAAAATCTGCCACACGATGGTCATTACGAAAATTTGCAAGAAGCGGCAAGGTGGGGATTCAAAATATCTAAAAATATGAAGAAGTGCCGCACACTTCAAGAGATATTCGATTATATCAAATACTGGGATATAGAACGCAAAAATCTTCCGGTTGCAACAGACGGCATTGTACTCAAAGTAAACAGCCGTCGCCAACAACTCAATCTTGCCAATACCGCTAAATCTCCCCGATGGGCAATAGCCTACAAATTTCAGGCAGAAAAAGCGCTCACCCGATTGAATAAAGTAACATATCAAGTAGGAAGAACAGGAGCTATCACTCCGGTAGCCAACTTGGACCCTGTGCAACTCTCGGGGACAGTTGTCAAACGAGCTTCTCTTCACAATGCAGACATCATCGAAGGACTCGATCTTCATATCGGAGATATGGTCTATGTAGAAAAGGGGGGCGAAATAATCCCTAAAATCACGGGAGTAGATAAAAATAGCAGAACGCCTGAGTTAGGAGAAAAAGTGTCTTTCATCACCCAATGCCCCGTGTGTGGTACAGAATTGGTGAGATATGAAGGCGAGGCTGCCCATTATTGTCCCAACCAGACAGCTTGTCCTCCACAAATAAAGGGGATGATAGAACATTTTATCAGCCGCAAAGCGATGAATATTGACGGATTGGGACCCGAAACGGTCGACCTGTTCTATCGTCTTGGCTTAATTCACGATACCGCAGACTTATACGATTTGAAAGCTATTCAGATAAAAGGTCTCGATAGAATGGGAAGCAAATCGGCTGTAAATATTGTAGAAGGAATAGCAAAAAGTAGAGAAATTCCGTTCGATAGAGTCATCTTTGCATTAGGCATACGCTTCGTAGGCACAACAACAGCAAAGATCCTGGGCAAATCGTTTGCCAATATAGACCAACTGACGGGTGCTTCAAAAGAGCAACTTATGAGTGTGGAAGAAGTAGGAGAGAAGATTGCTCAAAGTATCATCGATTATTTTGCCGACGAAAAGAACATTCGCCTGATAAGCCGCCTTCGTTTGGCTGGCTTGCAATTTAGCCGTAGCGAGACCGATACAGCGCAACAAACAGATAAACTAAAAGATCAAATCATTGTTATAAGCGGCATTTTCAAGTACCATTCTCGCGACGAATATAAAGAGCTTATAGAGAAAAATGGCGGAAAGAATACGGGAAGCATATCGGCAAAGACTACTTTTATTTTAGCTGGCGAGAATATGGGACCGGCAAAGTATGAAAAAGCAAAAAAATTAGGAATAGAGATTAAAAGTGAAGATGATTTCCTTGAACTAATTTCATAACATCAGAATTTTTCGTATTTTTGCGACACAAAGAAATAATATCAGTATGATACAAACAAGACTTAGAGGACTCGGAGTCGCTTTGATTACTCCATTTAAAGAAGACGAAAGCGTAGACTATGATGCGCTTAGACGTTTAGTCGATTATTTGCTGCAAAACAGCACAGACTTTCTTTGTATTTTAGCTACTACGGCAGAGACTCCCACCCTTAGTGAAGACGAGAAACATCAGATAAAGGACTTAGTAATTGAAAGAGTTGACGGGCGTATTCCTATCGTAATGGGTGTAAGCAGCAATTGTACCCGGAACGTGATTCACACACTCGAAACGGAAGATTTTACGGGTATCGATGCCATTCTTTCTGTCGTACCCTATTATAATAAACCTTCTCAAGAAGGAATTTATCAACATTATAAAGCAATTGCCACTTCTACAGATATGCCTATTGTGCTCTATAACGTACCGGGACGTACAGGTGTCAATATGAAAGCCGAAACGACACTTCGTATCGCCAACGACTTTCCAAATGTTATTGCGGTGAAAGAAGCTTCGGGCGACATCACTCAGATGGACGATATTATCAAAAACAAACCCAATACATTCCAAGTAATATCTGGTGACGACGGCATCACTTATCCGTTGCTTACGTTGGGGGCAGTAGGTGTTATTTCTGTCATTGGAAACGCCTTTCCGCGAGAATTCAGCAGGATGATACGCTTGGCCATGCAAGGTGATTATGCCAATGCATTGACCATTCATCATAAGTTTGCCGAACTCTTCAAATTGTTGTTTGTCGACGGCAACCCCGCAGGTGTAAAATCGATGTTGAATGCAATGGGAATGATAGAAAACAAACTTCGTTTACCACTCGTTCCAACCCGTATCACTACTTACGATGCGATTAGAAAAGTGCTAAATGACTTGAATATTAAATGTTAGAATAGTTGAAGAGGTAAAAAGAGAATACAGTGAATTTTTTAGGCGGATATTAATCAACAAATGATTATTATCCGCCTCTACTTTTTCATACGATTATAATAAGTCATTCTACTTTTCAGACTGGATAAGTCGATATACATCATCGTGTTCTCCAACAACCCATACCGTATCGTCTTTTTGCAATGTTTCATTGGAATTGACTAAAACGATAGATTCGCCCTTACGGTCCAGACCGGCAATGAGGCAACGATATTTATCTCTAATGCCGGACTCTCTGATACTTTTGCCAGCAAATACAGATTCTGCATCTATCACAAATTGCCTTAATATCATTTCGCCTTTGGATAACATCGATTCGTCAAAGACACAAACTCTATTGTTTATATCTTCTTCGAGACGTTTTAACTCCTCATCGGTACCTATTATCTGCATACGGTCGTTGGGAAAGAGCCGTTCGCTGCCGCCGGGGATATTGATGCGGCAATTGCCTCGAATGATGGAAACGATATATACACCATATTTTTTACTGATACATAGCTCTTGTAATGTCTTTCCGGCCCAAAGCGATTCATTGGGCAACACGAAATGTGTAAGGTGAAGGTCACGCGTCAATAAATTTTCAGCATAAGCGGGCTTTTTCCGTCCCAAGTATTCATCTCTAATGTCACGCCTACTAAAATTGCGTACAAAGATCCTCTCTATAAGAATAGAACGTCGTTTTAATGGCCGTGAAAGCGACATTATTATCAGGGCAACAAGAGCAATGCCTATCGAGAGTCCTATTCGTGCCCTGAAATAGTGAGAAATGATATAAACCACAAATAGCGCGGCCAGCATAATGCGGAAAAAGATAGTCGAGACCAACAATCCGTGATTGTAACTATTATCATTCCATAATGACATGAATTCTACTGAATGATTTTTTTTCATCATAAGGGCTCTCAAGAAAGGCGAAATGAGAATAACAGTAAACGAAACCGACAACAGCCGTCCCCAAAAGCCCGGAATATAATGCAGAAGGAATGGATTGACAAAATGAACAGAAATGAGGATGATAGCTACCGTAACGATAGAATAAATAATGATGATACGCAATAACGCAGTAATTAGTTTGCGCCACATACTCTCTTTGTTTACAGGGGCAAATCCGGACGAATAACCCACCAGAAAACGATTCCATGAATCGGGTATTTTATTATCCACCCAACAGGATACCGGCTCTGATGCTTTTATCATGTATGGAGTTATAAATGTGGTTATCACCGAAACAGCTACGACAATAGGATATAGAAAACCGTCCATCACCTTAAGCGAGATACCCAACGAGGCTATAATAAAGGCAAATTCTCCTATTTGACATAGACTAAAACCACATCGGATGGAAGTTTTAAGTGGCTGTCCCGAAAGAAGTACCCCGAACGTGCCAAACATTGTTTGTCCAATAACGACTGCCACGGTGATTGCCAATATAGGAGTAGCATACTGCACGATCATTGCTGGGTCGACAATCATACCGACCGAAACGAAAAAGATAGTGCCGAAAAGATTTTTCACCGGTTCAATCAATTTTTCTATTTTTTCTGCTTCAATTGTCTCAGAAAGAATTGACCCCATTATAAATGCACCTAAAGCAGAAGATAAGCCGGCACGGGAAGCTATAACTACCATTGAAAGACAAAGAGCCAATGATATGATAAGCAGTGTTTCATCGTTCATTAACTTATGGCAATATTTCAAAATGGAAGGAATCATAAAAATACCTACCACAAACCAAAGAACCAGAAAGAAAGCTAACTTGAGAATACTCATAAGCAAACTTGTTCCTTCAAAATTACTGCTTACCGCCACAGTAGATAGCATTACCATTAAGACAACAGCCAAAATATCTTCGAGAATAAGAATGCTCAACACCAATCCTGCAAAATATTTATTGCGCAATTTCAAGTCGTCGAAAGCCTTATAAATAATGGTAGTAGACGACATGGCTATCATTCCACCCAAGAACAAACAATCCATCTTGGACCAACCGAAACAGAATCCCACACCGACGCCTAAAAATATCATACAGAAAATAATGGTACATGCTGCGACGACGGCCGTCCCGCCTACCTTCATGATCTTCTTAGGACTGAATTCCAATCCTAAAGCAAAAAGGAGGAATATGACACCAATATCAGCCCATGTCTTTATACCTTCCACATTTAATACATTGGCCGTATAAGGCATGTGCGGGCCCGTAAGAAATCCGGCGACAATATAACCTAAGACAAGTGGCTGTTTCAACTTTTTGAAAACGAGTGTCATGAGTGCAGCCACTACAAGTATCAAAGCTAAATCGGTAATTAAAGAAGGTATTTCAGACATATCTATTATATATATTTATGATGTTGTCATTTTCAATATATTCAAAATTTACTAAACAATTGTGCACGAACCCGACTCAACGTTTCTGGCGTCATTAATAGATAGGAAGCAATATACGACAGTGGAGCACGTTTGATAACTTCTGGCTGATTTTGCAATAATTTATTGTATCGTTCGCTGGCTGATTCATATCTCATGGAATCCGCTTTCTGCTGTGAAGTAATGAGAGAATCTTCGAGTACCCGCCGATAAAGAGTATCAATATCCCACGACGAAGCAAGGTTGGATCTCAATTCGGCATAAGGAAGTAAATATACGTCACTGGGTTCAAGTGCTTCGGCAAGAAGATATGTCGGTTGCTGTTTGAAAAAACTTTCAATGCTTATCAAAATACTTCCTTCGTAAGAAAAATGTTCTGTTACATCGTGTCCATTTTTAAAATAAAACTGACGCAACATTCCTTTCTCAACAAAAACAAGATCACGACAGACATCACCATCATCAAACAATCGTTCACCTTTCTGCAATTTTCTTTTCACCAATAAACTAAAGAACAGTTTTCGCCCTTCATCAGAAATACTGGGGTAAAGATTATCGATAATGCCGTCTATCACCGACAATGAGGTTTTCATAATTTTTTATTTTAGTAAATTAATACTATACAAAGATAATGCAAGCCGAAGATAATAAAAAATAAATTCATTTATTTTTAGTATTATACTATATTGGAATAATGATATCCCGTTCTTTTGCAAATCGTTTGCATTTATTATTTACATATGACAGAAAATAGATAAAAGCTGATGATATACTGACATATTTTTACTATTTTTGTTGCATTGAAATCATTAACTTACTAAAATTATGAAAATGAAAAAATTGGTCTTAATAATACCTTTTGTACTATTAGGCACTGTGATTAACGCTCAAACTAAAACAATTGCCCATCGTGGTTTTTGGGATACTGAGGGTTCCGCTCAAAACAGTCTGAAATCGCTTCGTTTGGCTAATGACATTCATTGCTTTGGCTCCGAATTTGATGTATGGATAACCAAGGACGGAGAAGTGATAGTAAATCATGACCCGACTTTCCAAAATGTAACACTCGAAACGGCAACATACAATGAAGTTAAGAATCTTAAGCTGAGTAATGGCGAAAAGATCCCTACTCTAAAAGACTATTTGAAACAGGGCAAAAAACTGGATGTACAATTAATACTCGAAATAAAGACTCATCAAAATATTGAAAGACAAAACGCAGCCATTGATGCCACATTGCAATTGGTGAAAAAGATGAAACTCGAAAACCGCGTAACTTATATTGCTTTTTCTCTTGATGCTGTGAAAAGATTAATAAAAGAAGCTCCTAAAGGCACCGAAATATATTATCTGAATGGAGAATTGTCTCCACAAGAACTGAAAGCCATAGGATGTACAGGTCCGGATTATCATCAAAATGTGTATAAAGCACATCCCGAATGGATAAAAGAATGCCATGAATTAGGTTTGAAGACAAACGTTTGGACTGTCAACAAAAAGGAAGATATGGAATTTTTCATCAAAGAGGGTATGGACTATATCACAACCAATAAACCTGTTGCATTACTAAAAATAACAGGCAATAAAATGGATGACAAATATTCTAAATAAAAAGCACACAGCTTGATCAAACAATAAAAATCAGAAAGAAAGTTATTTTAATATTTTACTTTCTTTCTGATTTATCCAATATAAGAAAATAAACAATGAAAAGAGTATATTTAGGATGAAACGAGGAGACGTCAATTGACAGTTTAGATTATTTTGTTATTAAAAAACCGTTTTCTCTTTCAGTTTATTACATAATCGCCTTTTCATGTAATAAATTATAATTAACCTTATTTGATCGATAAAAAAGAAACCCACTAATACTATAATAAATCAAAAAGTTGTATATTTGCAACCGAATTAATCATAATGAAACAACAAACAAAGATAAATATATCAAAATGACAAAGACAATTCAATTCGTAAAAATGCAAGGAGCCGGAAACGATTATATATATGTCGATTCGGACAAATATCCAATTGCCGACCCCAATAAAAGAGCAATTGAATGGAGCGCTTCTCACTTCGGCATTGGCAGCGATGGACTTGTTTTAATAAGTAAATCTACATTAGCCGACTATAGAATGCGCATATTCAACGCAGATGGCTCGGAAGCCATGATGTGTGGCAATGCTAGCCGCTGCATAGGGAAACTCTTATTTGAAAAAGGTTATACCGATAAAAAAGAAATAGCACTCGAAACACTATCCGGCATCAAAATATTGAAACTCAACATTATTGACAATAAAGTAAATAGTGTTACAGTAGATATGGGCGAACCGAAATCCGAACTAGTCGATTGCGACGGAAGAGGTAAGAAGGAGATGATATTGAAACTGTTGCCCAGCGATAAAGCCCCTTTCAAAGGTACTGCGGTTTCGATGGGAAATCCACATTTCGTGATATTTGTAGATGACGTAGAACATTTTGATGTGGCAGGCGTGGGGCCGATCATTGAAAATTTGCCTTGCTTTCCCGACCGCATCAATGTAGAATTTGCTGAGATTAAAGAAAACGACAAGATACGAATGAGAGTATGGGAACGTGGTTCGGGCATTACGATGGCCTGCGGAACAGGAGCTTGCGCTACTGCCGTAGCTGCTGCAATGACCCGAAAAGCAGGAAGAAAATCTGAAATTATAATGGACGGTGGAGCTCTCATTATCGAATGGGATGAAAAAACCAACCATGTCTTTATGACAGGACCTGCCACCAAAGTATTTGAAGGGACAATAGAAATCAAAGAAGATTAAACCAACAACATTTAAAAACTTAAAACAATTATGGCACTAGTAAACGAAGAATTTTTAAAACTTCCGGGAAGTTATCTGTTCTCGGATATTGCTAAAAAAGTAAATACGTTCAAAATTACTCATCCCAAAGAAGACGTTATCAGACTGGGTATCGGTGATGTCACTCGGCCATTGCCTGCTGCAAGTATTGAAGCAATGCACAAGGCAGTCAATGATATGACTTCAAAAAGAACTTTCCATGGATACGGCCCTGAGCAAGGATATAGCTTTCTGATTAGTACCATTATTAAAAACGATTACCAACCGCGAGGCATTCATCTCACGCCCACAGAAGTATTTATCAATGACGGCGCTAAAAGCGATACGGGAAACATAGGCGATATACTGAGCCGCGACAACTGCATCGGAGTTACCGATCCTATCTATCCGGTCTATATCGACAGCAACGTGATGGGAGGTCGTGCAGGCGTCTTACAGAAAAGCGGTAAGTGGAGCAATATTACTTATATGCCCTGCCGAGGCGAAAACAATTTCATTCCGGCAATACCCGAAAAACAAATAGACATTATTTATTTATGCTATCCAAACAATCCTACGGGAACCACTCTGACCAAAGCAGAATTGAAAAAGTGGGTAGACTACGCAATAAAGAACAATGCCATTATTATGTTCGACTCAGCTTATGAGGCCTATATTCAAGAAGATGATGTGCCACATTCGATTTATGAGATAAAAGGAGCACAAAAATGTGCTATTGAATTCAGGAGCTTTTCAAAAACCGCAGGCTTCACAGGTATCCGATGCGGTTATACCGTAGTGCCCAAGGAAGTTATGGCTACCACACTGTCCGGCGAAAAAGTTTCTCTCAACGCCTTATGGAATAGGCGCCAATGTACCAAATTTAATGGAGCTTCTTATATTTCGCAACGGGGAGCAGAAGCAATCTATACGCCGGAAGGCAAAATGCAGATAAAAGAGACTATTGACTACTATATGGGCAACGCCTCGGTAATGAAAGAATCGCTCGAAGCCATTGGACTACAGGTCTATGGTGGTGTCAATGCTCCTTACGTATGGGTAAAGACGCCCGATAATACAAGCTCTTGGAAATTTTTCGACCAGTTACTATACGAGTGCTATGTCGTTACTACTCCCGGTGTAGGCTTCGGCCCTAGCGGAGAAGGTTATATCCGATTATCGGCTTTTGGTACGAGAGAAGATACAATAGAAGCAATGCATCGAATACAGAACAAACTATTATAAGATAAAAACTATATAATATAAGGTATTAGTAAAAATTAAAAAAATTCGATTATGTCAACAAAACTAAGATTCAGAGTAGTCGAGACAGCATTCAAGAAAAAAGCTGTCGAGGTGGTTCCTCCCAAAGAAAGACCTTCAGAGTATTTTGGAAAGTATGTCTTCAACAAAGAGAAGATGTTTAAGTATCTTTCGAGCAAAGTTTACAACAAACTGATTGATGTGATAGACCACGGCGCTACACTCGATCGCAGCATTGCCGACGAGGTTGCTTCGGGAATGAAGAAATGGGCTATCGAAATGGGCTGTACACACTATACTCACTGGTTTGCTCCCCTCACCGAAGGCACTGCAGAGAAGCACGATGCATTTGTTGAACATGACGGAAAAGGTGGAATGATGGAAGAGTTTTCAGGAAAACTTCTCGCTCAACAAGAACCGGACGCTTCAAGTTTCCCCAATGGTGGTATCCGCAATACTTTCGAAGCTCGCGGTTATTCGGCATGGGATCCTTCTTCGCCTGCGTTCATAGAGGACGATACCCTTTGCATTCCTACTATCTTTATTGCCTATACAGGCGAATCATTGGACTACAAGGCTCCTTTGCTTAAAGCCCTACGTGCGGTAGACAAAGCAGCTACGGACGTTTGCCATTATTTCAATCCCGAAGTCAAAAAAGTATTCGCTTATCTTGGATGGGAACAAGAATATTTTTTGATAGACGAAGGATTATATGCTGCACGTCCTGATTTACTTCTTTGCGGACGTACTTTGATGGGGCACGACAGTGCTAAAAACCAACAACTCGAAGACCATTATTTTGGTGCAATCCCAACTCGAGTAGCAGCTTTTATGCGTGAGTTAGAAATCGAAGCACTAAAACTTGGAGTACCGTGCAAAACAAGTCACAACGAAGTAGCCCCCAATCAGTTTGAATTGGCACCGATCTACGAAGAATGCAACCTTGCCAACGACCACAACCTGCTCACTATGGCATTAATGAGAAAGATTGCTCGCCGCCATGGATTCCGTGTTTTACTTCACGAAAAGCCCTTCAAAGGAATCAACGGCTCGGGTAAACACAACAACTGGTCGCTCGGAACCGATACCGGCATCGGATTGATGAGCCCTGGCAAAACTGCCGAAGATAATTTGCGCTTTGTAACTTTCGTAGTGAACTCATTGATGGCTGTTTATCACTATAATGGCCTTTTGAAAGCTTCCATCTCTAGTGCAACGAATGCTCACCGTCTGGGAGCCAACGAAGCACCTCCAGCTATCATCTCATCATTCTTGGGCAAACAAGTTTCCGATCTGCTCGATCATATCGAAAAAAGCACAAAGAACGATATCGTTACAATGAGCGGCAAACAAGGTATGAAACTCGATATCCCGCAGATACCAGAACTTCGTATCGATAATACCGACCGCAACCGTACCTCACCATTTGCCTTTACCGGTAATCGTTTTGAGTTCCGTGCAGTGGGTTCGGAAGCAAACTGTGCTAGCAGTATGTTAGTATTGAATGCAGCTGTTGCCGACCAACTGACAATATTCAAAAAAGAAGTTGACGCTCTCATCGCAAAGGGAGAACCACAAATGTCTGCTATTCTTGAAATTCTTCGCAAATACATCAAAGAATGTAAGCCTATCCGCTTCGACGGTAACGGTTATTCTGACGAATGGGTTGTAGAAGCAGAAAAGCGTGGATTGGATTGCGAAAAGAGCGTTCCATTGATTTTTGATAATTATCTAAAGCCCGAAACAATCACCATGTTTGAGCGTACAGGCGTCATGAACAGGAAAGAACTGATAGCCCGCAACGAGGTGAAATGGGAAACATATACCAAGAAAGTACAAATCGAAGCTCGTGTATTGGGAGATTTGGCAATGAACCATATCATTCCGGTTGCTACGCAATATCAGACAGATCTTATCGACAATGTCTACAAGATGAAATCGATCTATCCTGCCGAAGTTGCCGACAAACTATCCAAACAAAATAAGGAATTGATAGAAGAAATAGCTAATCGCACCTTATTTATACAGGAACATGTCGAGAAAATGATCGAAGCTCGTAAAGTAGCCAATAAGATAGAGAGTGTGCGTGAAAAAGCAATTGCATATCATGACACGATCCTTCCGAATTTGGATGAGATTCGCTATCACATAGACAAACTCGAATTAATAGTTGACGATGCTTTGTGGCCACTGCCCAAATACAGAGAATTATTATTCATTCGATAATTAAAAGAATAAAATGGTAGATTAACTGAAAAGTTATCTATTTATTTTTGTTGGTTGTTTTAAGTTGTAGAAGAGGGGTACCGCGAGGCAGTCCTCTTCTTCCATTTATGATATAAAACGGCTATAAATACCATTTCAGAAATGGTCTAAAAACAGACGTATGTCACCGCCATAACTAACGCATGTTACTGCGGTAACTAACAGAAGTTATCATGACAACTAACGTTAGTTTCGTCAACAACATCCGTTAGTTACCGCTGCGACATACGGTTGATTTTTTGCAAAGTAAGACAAGGTCACGGCCATCATTGTCGTATGTTAGTTTTTTCGGTGACGTCCTTATGTTTTTCGAAAAACTAACATACGACAACATTTTTAGGAGCATACGACGTTTTGGAAGGATAAAGACAGTGCCGATTTATTGAAGTCGTCGATTCTTACTGATACTTAAAGATACCTCGTGTGGATATGTAAAACCCTGTTTTCATATTATAGTTACGAAACCATATCCGTCACCTTTATCCACTGTATATCAGTATTATACATGTGTCTGGTGCCAAAAATGGACCTGTAAAGCATATCTTCTCGCAGAGAATCAATGCGTTATGATTTCTCACAAATGAGTATTGATAATGAGCGATATAAGGGGCCGATGAAAGTTGGCGTGCGAAAATCATTTTTCCGACTCCGTTTTCAGAAGTGAATATTGGGAGCAATACTGATACTATTTTAACCATATCGGAGAGATATTTTTTGATGCGCGGAATCGACACTTTGTTTTCGAAAAATGATAAGGACGAACACAAAAATTCGTCTTGACGAACATAAAAGTTTGTAAGTATAAACATTTGTTTTCGTCCTTATGAATTTATCACTGTATATCAACGATTTATATCCAATATATTAATGTTATGGTTCTGATTTGAATAACATTCGAGCAATGAAACAATAGCAAAAATAGTGCTCTACAATGGCCTGTGGTTTAGGCTGGGATAAGAAAGTATCAGAATATCGGAGAATATTCACCTTGAAATACGTCCTGAAAATGAAATGTATACAAAGGATTGTATCATCGCTTCCTTCTGTGTCAATGGGATGAGCACTCCAACTATTTACATAGAGATAGGGCAACATCAATATGGCTGTCCATAGAATCTTTTTCTGCAAAACAATCATTTTTGAACCTTTGTCACTTCAGTATTACACCATACGGCGCTATCATACAGTATGTTAACGACACACCATATACAACGCCAGCGAAAAGAGGTCCTAAAATCGAGCCAAGAGTATGTTGTAGGAACGTTATTTTCAGTAGGCCTCTATTTAGAGCAACTCTAAATACACCAATACAGATAGCTGAGTGGCCGATTTGTGCATAACGAGTGTGCTGCATTCGTTTTGAGAAGTACTTCATTTCCGGCAGTCACTTTTATATCTATCTCTGGTGTCATCGACATCTTTTCAACTTCCTTTCGCACTCCTGCGAACGTCATTATTGTCACATTCGACATTTCTACGTGTCACTTAGCTCTCTTATATTTTACTAGTGAACCTACAAAAATACTCGTTAAACTTTCAAGCCTGCATTCTATATTATTGCTACTTGTTTGTGTGCAATAAAAAAGCTCATAAGGATTTATAGTTCCTTACGAGCTTTTTTATTTTTAAATAATTATGTATTATTCTTATTTCAGATTGGGATTAATCTCTCCCCATTTATCGACAGGAGGAAGAACACCCATATTGATGACTTGATCGCGTAAATCGCATAGATGTTTATAGCTGGCATCAAGACTTGCCATTTCATCGTCTGTTCCAACAAAATCTTTCCGATAAGTACCGTTCTTCGTTATCACAGTAGGCATAGCCATCATGATGTGATTGTACTTTGCCGTATCGGCATAGCATCCTGCCGGCCAAGCGAACTCGGCACCACCCATAGCAGCAGCCATCATTTCAACAGATACATAGGCCGGACTTTGGAAAGAAGAACGTCCACGGAGCTTGATAATGGCAGAACCGCCCTGCGTCACAGCTTTCTTCATAGCTTCCCATTCGTCTTTCGACAATGTCTTGCCGTTGACAGCTTTTCCTGTGCCAATGATATCAAGCAACGGAGTGCCGTCTATAGTTACAGGAGAAGCAAATACAGCCATCTGTTCGCCGTGACCGCCGAAAGTACAACAATTTTTTACTGCACACTGCATCACGTCAAAATGTTTTGCCAATGCACTCTGTAAACGTGTACTGTCCAGAGCCGCCAATGTGGTGAGTTGAGATGGTTTCAGACCCGCATACAATAGAGTAACCAAACCTGTTATGTCGGCAGGATTGAAAATAATGACAACGTGTTTGACATCCGGACAATATTTTTTGATATTCTGTCCCAATTCTTTTGCAACTCCTGCATTACCGGCAAGGAGATCTTCACGAGTCATGCCTTCTTTACGGGGAGCGCCACCGGAAGAAATGATATATTTGGCATCTTTGAACGCTTCTTCAACACTGGTTGTCGCTGTAATCTTAGAACCGGCGAATCCACAATGCCGAAGTTCTTCTGCAACACCTTCGGGAGAGAAGATATCGTATAGACAAAGATTAGAAGAGAGGTGCATAACCAAAGCTGTTTGGGCCATGTTTGAACCGATCATGCCGGCTGCGCCGACAATTACTAATTTTTCATCAGTTAAAAACTTTTCCATAATCACTTATTTATTAATTAATTTAATCTTCAGACAAATATAACGATTATATCATTGAAAGAAAAATTACTTATACATATTTAATGTATTCTTAATTCGGCAATACTCACTTCATTCACATCATTCACGATGCGAACAGCTTGAAGTATCACATAGCGGGTTTTGATAGGAGCAAAGTAGATAGATTGCCAAATGGGATTGTTTTGGATATTCGAAAATTCACCTTCGGCCAATAGCTTTTTATTTGTTCCTTGAGCATCGTCTGCCGAATAAAGAGCATAATTGGATATAAGCCCTCTGCGTTGCTGACTATTATCGGGAAGCATATCGAACTCTCTAACCATCTGTTCTTTGCCTAAATCTATAACGATTGTTTTCTGGGTCGTACGGCAAACGCTATTCTCCTGTCCATCGATAGCTTTGGCAGCCTCTGTAGCCGGCAAGTTTACGATAGAGAGTGGGAGAGTAGGGGTCGCATTTTCATTCTTTTCGGTACTGAAAGACTGGTCGTTGCCCGAATAAAAGGCAGAAATACTGTTGATGCAAAGACATTCACCGCGAGCTTCCAGAAAACGGACACGGATCTGTTGTGCATTGACTGTATCGAAACGCACGATTCGCTTATATCCGATGGTTGTAGTTTCTTCATGCGGATTGACTTTAATCCATTTGCCATCGGAGTTATATTCAATAACAAAAGAGGAGACCCTTTGCCCTAGAGGAATATATTCTTGAAGCATCAGCCTGTTTATCTTTTCTGTTTTTTTCAGATCAAAAGTAACAGTAGCCTTTGTCACACCGTCTTGAGTAGCCCAATAAGTATCATACAAATTGTCTGTCATCGCTTTCGGCCCAAATTTACCACCTCTTGTATTCGATACCCGAGGCGTCAATCCACGCAGTAGATCAGTTTTTAATTCGTTTAAAATCTGTTGATGATAAGCCACTGCATTTGTTGAATCTATAGGATGAATAAGCCCTTGTCGGTCAGCTGGGAAATTCAATAAAAATTGGGCGTTGTGTCCTACACTTTGATAATATAATTCGACCAAGTCGTTCACGGTTTTCACCTTGCTATCTTCTTCAGAATGATAGAACCAGCCCGGACGAATAGAAACATCACACTCACCCGGAACCCATTGGTCGCCGTCTTTGTGTCCATTGGTCAGTTCATAATATTTTTCATAACCTGGGAAAACAACACCTTTTCTCAAGAACGACCAATTGGTAGCACCGGCAATACCGTTTTCATTGCCTATCCAACGACAACCCGGTCCTCCATCCGAAAAAATAACAGCATGAGGTTGGAGCGTCTCAACTAATTTATATGCTCTAGGAAAATTATAATAGGTACGTCTATCTATTTTGCGCACTTCTTTTGCTCCGCCATACCAACCATCGCCGCCATTGGCACCATCAAACCATATTTCTGAAATTTCGCCATAGCGAGTCAACAATTCATTCAGTTGTTTATAAAAGTATTCTACATAGGCAGAAGTGCCGTAAACAGCCGAATGACGATCCCAAGGCGATAGATACACACCGAATTTCAACCCGTACTTTTTGCAGGCGGCAGCCAGTTCACCGACAATATCGCCCTTACCATTCTTATATGGTGTATTTCGAATGCAGTATTCAGTAAGCTGAGTGGGCCACAAACAGAAACCATCGTGATGCTTACAAGTGATAATAACCTCTTTAATTCCGACCTTGACAAACGTTCTGACCCATTGCTCACAATTCAGATTGGTTGGATTGAATGTCTTCGGATCAATATCGCCATATCCCCACTCTTTATCATTAAAAGTATTCAGACCAAAATGCACAAATGCAATCGTTTCCATTTTCTGCCAATTTACCTGTTTAAGTTCCGGTATAGGCAGAACTGCTTTTGGAGTCTTCTGAGCACAAACGGGAAACGCTAAAGTAGTAGATAAAAATAGCGTCAAAAATAATTTATTCTTCATGTGTTTTGTTGATTTATAGACGGCAAATATATAAAAAATATAGTTGCCCCTATTGCTCAAAAAAGGTACTTAACTTAATTTCGCAAATTGTCCGAACCTTTTTTATTACAATCCTTTTTTAACTATTCCAACCGATGTTTTGTTAATCATTATAGTTGCATCAAGCACCTACTTACTTTCATTGCATTGAATATTAGCATACTAACATTGGTTGTGTATTTATTTAATAAAGACTGTTATAAAAAAATATTAATATCTGATAATATATCGGCCGAAGGTCTATGAATTGTTGGCAAATTATGTATCTTTGTTACAGACAAAACAACTTGTTATTTAATCAAAGAATAAATCGTATTCATTATTTATAGTTCTTTTATGGAAGGGTATCAAGAAAAAAACCATCAAGGCCAAACGAAGAGGTATTGCCAAACCTTAGATTTAAAAAACGACCCTGGAATTATTGCAGAATATCGCAAACGGCACAGTGAAACAAATGCTTGGAAAGAAATTATAACAGGCATAAAAGCAGTGGGAATACTCGAAATGGAAATTTATATACGAGAGAGCCGGCTTTTTATGATCGTCGAAACTCCTCTCGATTTTGATTGGGACAAAGCGATGGAACAACTTGCCGTGCTGCCTAGACAACAAGAATGGGAAAACTACATGAGCATCCTCCAACTATGCAAAACGGGTGAGACCTCGGCTGAAAAATGGAAACCTATGGAGCGTATGTTCCGCCTCTATTAGTGATACATTTTCTAAATATTATTCACGATAATTTGCATATCTCGCCGATTATTACGAATATTGCACTCCGAAAACCAAATAAACAAATATGAAAATTTCAATTTTGGACGGATATGCAGCCAATCCGGGCGATCTGTCGTGGGAAGAAATTAAATCGTTGGGCGAGTGTACTATTTACAACAGAACCAAACCCGAAGAAGTAATCGAACGGAGCAAAGATGCTGATGCTATCCTTATAAATAAAGTAGTAATCAATAGAGAAATCATAGAAGCTCTTCCTAAGCTCAAATACATAGGCGTACTTGCAACCGGCTTTAATGTAGTAGATATTGAAGCCGCTTCCGAACATGATATCGCAGTGACAAATATTCCGGCATACAGCACCGAATCGGTTGCTCAAATGGTATTTGCTCACATATTGAATATCACAAATACAGTGAGTCATCATTCCGAAGAGGTACGTAAAGGGCGTTGGACACAAAATGCCGATTTCTGCTTTTGGGACAATCCACTTATTGAATTAAAGAAAAAGAAGATAGGTATAGTAGGCCTTGGACATATAGGACAAGCTGTAGCACGTATTGCCATCGCTTTCGATATGCAGGTATATGCTGCGACATCGAAAGTAAATCTACAATTGATACCCGAAATCAAAAAGATGGAGCTTGATGAAATATTTAAAGAGTGCGACATTATTTCACTCCATTGCCCGCTGGTAGACGATACGTACCATTTAGTAGATGCCCGCCGTCTGTCATTAATGAAACCGTCGGCCATTATCATCAACACCAGCCGTGGACCGCTTATAGATGAGCAGGCTCTGGCCGATGCACTCAATAGCAAGAAAATATATGCAGCAGGAGTAGATGTTCTTTCTACCGAACCGCCCAAAGCCGACAATCCATTACTCACTACTCGTAACTGTTTCATCACCCCGCATATCGCTTGGGCTACAATTGAAGCACGTCAACGGTTGAGCGGAATAATGATCAATAACTTGAAAGCTTTTATCGAAGGCAAGCCTATTAATATAGTCAACCCAAAAAAGAAAAGTTTGAAATAGTATATTTCAGGGCTTTGAAAGATCGATAATCGACCATCTAATGCCCAATAAAAAATAAAACCGCCGCGAGATTAAATCAAAGATATTTAATTTTCGCGGCGGTTTTATACATTTATTTGAATAAACAAATATCGTATACTCCGTTTTTTCTCACGTTTAAGATTTTCCCTCCTATTATCAACCGATAAAAGCCGAAATAAACTTATTGCGCTCCGAAACCGATATCGGAATTATTCCGAATCATCTTTAAAGCCTATCTTATGATGTGCACCATCGCAGAAAGGTTTGTTCTTCGATGCCCCGCAACGACATAAATGAACTGTACCGTCGTTAGGAATTTCTTTACCATCTTTACCGATCAAACTAAAATTGCCTTTTACTTCGCAAGGTCCGTCAGGGAATACCTTGACAACTACTTTTTCGTCATTCTTTTCCATCTTTTCTCTTTTTAAAAGTTAGTGTAAATATAACGATTCAACGTCGAAAGTCGTTTATTTCTATTCGTTGTTGAAATTGATTGATTAGTTGCTATTTATTATCAAGTATTTTATCTAGCTCTTTAACTATCAACATCGGGTCTTTATTAATATCCTTTGTTGATAAGGTCTCATTCTCCAATTTCTCTGTGAGAGCAGGGTATTCCTTAAAAGAATTTATCATTCCACTCTTACCCTTTCTAAATATAGTACCGAAATTTAAAAAGGGTTTGGCTACCTGAGATTCTTCTAATTTGTAATAGGCGATAGGTTCTAGATTCCATGCTACAGAATTGAACACCCAAACAAAACCGACATATCCATTTACATTCTTACCCTCATAGGTAAGTAACAACATCATTGGATGGTCGGATATAGAACCCTTCCCGCTTCGCATACTGCTATATACATATATAGGATAATACTCTGCAGTTTTATCAGAGTCTGTTTGGGCTAGCAACAACAGCTTCTCAACTTTCTTTATATCATATTTTATCTTCTTGCCTTTTTGTTCAGGACTGATTGCTATAATAGTATCTCTGTCTGATAGTTCAGAACGCAAATAACCTTCGACTGCGGTACTGTCTTTTAATATTAACTTTACTCTTGGTAATTCTTTTTTTGCAAACGACATACTGCACACCATTAATCCAGTTATAGCTAGTATTAATATTCTCTTTATCATAAATAGTCAATGAATTTATTTTGTAAAAACAACACTTTTTACAAAGTTCATTATTTTTCTCGAAATATGCAAATATTTCTTTGGGAACTTCGTAAACAAAAAGAGAAAAAAATCTACTCTGTAATATTAGGGAGTAGCAGCATTCAGTTGAGCTGTAGAACCTGAATACATAGACGGCTCAATTCAATTATTTATGAAACTTACGAAGACATTAATATGACAAGAGAACTTATAATTTAGAGATTTTTCTTATCTCCCCATAAGTGTTGCATTCGCTCGGCCAGTTTGCTTTCTGACGAATTATCCTGCGACTCCCATAGGCGGGTCGTTTTCAATTGATCGGGCATAAATTGCTCTCTCACGAAATGGCCGGGATAGTCATGAGAATATTTGTAGCCGTCGCTATACCCTAAATCTTTCATTAATTTGGTAGGAGCATTGCGCAAGTGAAGTGGCACCGGCAGATTCCCCGTTTGCCTCACCAATTCGAGAGCGGCGTTGATGCCTTTGTAAGCCGAATTGCTCTTGGCCGACGTAGCCAAATAAACGGTTGCTTCTGCTAGAGGTATTCTACCTTCGGGCCAACCAATCTTCATTACCGCGTCGAAAGCGGCATTGGCAAGCAGCAAAGCATTGGGATTGGCAAGCCCTACATCCTCTGAAGCCGATATGACCAATCGGCGTGCTATGAACGCAGGATCTTCTCCTCCTTCTACCATACGGGCCAACCAATAAAGAGCGGCATCAGGATCGCTACCACGTATCGATTTGATGAATGCCGAAATGATGTCGTAGTGCATCTCGCCATCTTTGTCATAAGCCATTGGATTCTGTTGCAAACGCTCGGCAACAATCTCGTCGTTGATGACCACCGGATCATTTCCCGAAGATTCGACAATCAATTCAAGAATATTCAGCAGTTTACGGGCATCTCCACCCGAATAGCGCAACATCGCTGTTGTCTCGTCTATCTGGAACGTATGTTCTTTGAGCAATATATCGGTACTGACGGCATGATGCAGCAAGTCGAGCAAATCGTCTTTAGTCAAAGGCTCCAGCGTATATGTTTGGCAGCGCGATAATAATGGTCGAATCACTTCGAAAGAAGGGTTTTCGGTAGTCGCTCCGATCAGTGTCACAGTGCCTTGCTCTACAGCGCCCAATAATGAGTCTTGCTGTGACTTGCTGAAACGATGTATTTCGTCGATGAACAATATTGGGCTGGGGGTATTAAAGAACTTCTCCTTTTTCGCCTTCTCGAGCACGTCTCTAACGTCTTTCACACCCGAAGTTACGGCACTGAGAGTATAGAAAGGAGTATTCAGTTTGCAGGCTATGATATGTGCCAAAGTGGTCTTTCCCACACCGGGAGGGCCCCATAGAATAAATGAGGTAATACGGCCTGCATCTATCATCCGGCGCAAGATAGCATTTGGTCCTACCAAATGTTTCTGACCGATATAATTGTCCAAACTGTCCGGTCGCAGTCTTTCGGCAAGCGGTTTCATACTCTTATTCTCCCAATAATATCTTTACAATTCTTTCTGCCGTATGTCCATCCCAACGTTCAGGAATACTACCTTTCTTCCATTTGCCGCTATTCAGCATGTCCAGCGCTTCGGCAAGCTTTTCTGGATCTTCGCCCACCAATTCATTTGTTCCCTGTTTCCAGGTCTCCGGATGTTCGGCATAACTACTGATCGTGATGCAGGGTATGCCAAAAAAAGTAGCTTCTTCACTCACGTTTCCCGAATCGGTAACGATAGCTTTGGCATGGCTGACAAGATAACCGAAAACCAAATAGTTTTGAACGGGCATGACATTAATATTGGATAGTTTAAGCCCCAGTCTTTTAATGCTGTCACTTACGTAGGCGTGTAGAGGCGCAATAATCATGGCGCCGGCAGCCTTTTGCGAAAGAGTGGTAAGCAATGATTTTATCATCGCTTTATCTTGCAGCAACTTGCGACGGTTGAGTGTGAGCAATATATATTGTCCTTCGTCGAGGTGCATAGCCGAAGCCCATAGAGGTTTAAGCAGTCTGGCACGGTTACGGCGAATAGCATCTATCAAAATATTGCCTACATAATATACATTTTCTTCTTCTCGCCCCGACTGATTCAAATTTCTGTTTGCCATTGCACCGGCAGTAAACAGATAGTCCGACAGGCCGTCTGTTATCATACGGTTCACCTCTTTGGGTTGATTCATATCGAAAGAACGAGTACCGGCAACCAAATGAGCAACTTTGATGCCCATTTTCTTGGCCACAATGGCACAGCTCATGGTAGCCGTGAGATCATCTACCACCAACACCACTTGAGCAGGATTTTCAGTCAGTTCCTTATCGAATGCCAGCATGATACCAGCAGCCAATTTCGTATTATTTTTGCTATCAATGCCAAGGTAAACATCAGGCATCTTCATCTCCAAATCGGAAAAAAGCGAAGGTTCCAAACTGCTATCGTCCTGTTTTCCGGTATAAACTAATCTATAAGAAATTCGTTTTCCTATTCTTCTTGCCGTATCGATAGCATGAACTATCGGAGCAATCTTCATAAAATTGGGGCGTGCGCCCGAAACGATGGTTATCTTCATCTCTAATCTATGTGACAAAATTTATGTGCAAATATACAAAACTTTATTAGTATAAGGCAGATAATTTGCTAATTAATTAGCGTGCCTGAATGTGTGCTTCAATCTACAGCAAACTTGCTTACAGTTGATAACTTCATCACTCGAATTTTACCATAAAAAGACAATAATAATAGAGAAAAACGTCGTATGCTCCTAAAAATGATAACGTCCTTAAGTTTTTTTGAAAACGTATGGACGTCACCGAAAAAACTAACATACGACAATTTTGGCTCATCATTATGAATCGAAAGTGAATAAACTCTCAGAGAAGAAGCACTCATTTGCAATTTGCAAAAAACAAGTCCAACGGGCTATTTTAATATCTGATTAGCAAAATTAAACTGTCTTATAAAAACATTTTTCATTAATCCGTGTTATTACACATAAAATTGCTATTTTTGCAGACTAAAAGGAAGTTGCACGACTCACAAGCAACAAATATAGCTATTGTTGGAAACAAAATGAATGTAGTCATTATAAAATATAACGCCGGAAACATACGATCGGTTGATTTTGCTCTCAAAAGATTAGGTGTTAATGCCCAAATTACCGATAGCGCGGAAAAGATACAGGGAGCTGACAAGGTGATATTTCCAGGTGTTGGAGAAGCCGGTTCGACCATGCAATTTCTTCGCCAAACGGGGATGAATAAGCTATTAAAATCTCTTCACCAACCATTTTTGGGTATCTGCCTAGGCATGCAACTCATGTGCCATTCTTCTGAAGAAGGAGACACCAATTGTTTGGGGATGTTCGACGAGAACGTCAAACGCTTTGTTCCGCAGGTACATGCCGATAAAGTACCTCACATGGGGTGGAATCAGTTGGAAAATCTAAAGGGAAAACTTTTCCGTGACATAAAAGCCGGAGAATTCGTTTATTTCGTACATAGCTTTTACGTTCCGGTATGCGACTTTACGGCTGCATCGACACAGTATATCGTGCCATTCAGTGCAGCCCTCGAAAAAGATAATTTTTACGCTACACAGTTTCATCCCGAAAAGAGTGGGAGTGTAGGCGAGACAATACTAAAAAACTTTTTGGAATTATGATAGAGTTGATTGCAGCCATTGATTTACTCGATGGAAAATGTGTACGTCTTGAAAAAGGCATATACAATACTAAAAAAGTTTATAGCGACAATCCGGTGGATGTAGCTAAAATGTTTCAAGATTATGGCATACAGAAACTGCATGTGGTTGATCTGAATGGAGCTGTTTCGCATCACGTAGAAAACTATCGGATACTGAATATGATTGCTTCACGAACTTCTATGACCATTGATTTTGGAGGAGGAATAAAGAGTGATGAGGACTTGGTGATCGCTTTCGAAAATGGAGCGCAGCAAGTCACTATAGGAAGCGTAGCCGTGACCAACCCTGCACTTTTTGATAAATGGTTTGATTGCTATGGAAGAGAGAAAATCATTCTCGGCGCCGATGTGAAAGACCGCATTATAGCAGTGAAAGGATGGACCGAAGAAAGCGAATGCCATCTGAAAACTTTTCTTGAAGACTACATACACAAAGGAGTCGAAATAGTTATTTGCACCGATATTGAGCGCGACGGAATGCTGCAAGGCCCCAATATCAGGCTCTACAAGGACATTTTGAAAGAACATCCCACACTGCACCTGATAGCAAGCGGCGGCGTCAGCAGCATAGGCGACGTGAAGAAATTGAACGAGGCTCACATTCCTGCCGTAATAATAGGAAAAGCATTCTACGAAGGTAAAATTACTCTCGAAGATATTGAGAAACTATAGTGTGTGTGCACAAGCATTTAATTAATCAGAAAGAACAAGAAATAGCGTGTTAGCAAAGAGAATCATTCCATGTTTGGATATTAAGGATGGGCGCACCGTGAAAGGTATCAATTTCGTGAACCTCCGTGAAGCCGGCGATCCTGTCGAATTGGGACGTGAATACAGTCGCCAAGGGGCAGATGAGTTAGTGTTTCTGGATATCACAGCAAGCTATGAAGAGCGCAAGACCTTTACGGAATTGGTAAGCCGCATTGCTGCCAATATCAACATTCCGTTTACCGTAGGCGGTGGCATCAACGAGATTGAAGACGTCGAACGGCTATTAGCTGCCGGTGCCGATAAGATTTCGATCAATTCTTCGGCTTTATTGCATCCTCAATTGATAGAGAACATCGCCACGCACTTCGGATCTCAAGTATGTGTGGTGGCTATTGATGCTCGAAAAAATGAAAGCGATTGGTTCTGCTATCTGAAAGGTGGTAGAGAGCGAACGGAGAAGAAACTATTCGAATGGGCCTATGAGGCTCAAGAACGAGGAGCAGGCGAAATCCTATTTACCAGTATGAATCATGATGGAGTTAAAAACGGCTATGCCAATGAGGCATTGGCTCAACTGTCCGATAAACTTTCTATTCCGATTATCGCCTCGGGGGGAGCGGGTAAAAAAGAGCATTTCGCCGAAGCTTTTACGAAAGGTAAAGCAGATGCCGCATTAGCTGCAAGTGTTTTTCATTTCGGAGAGATACCAATTCCCGAATTAAAATCTTATCTTTGCAGTCGTAATATAACAGTAAGAATATAAGATAGATAAAATGAATATCGATTTTGATAAAATGAACGGACTTGTTCCGGCAATTGTACAAGACGCCGACACCCGGAAGGTGTTGATGCTTGGCTTTATGAACCGTGAAGCGTATGATAAAACCAACGAAACAGGTTTAGTTACTTTCTATAGCCGCTCTCGTCAGAAATTGTGGACCAAAGGCGAAGAAAGCGGTCATGTGCTCCATCTGGTTTCGATGAAAAACGATTGTGATAACGATACCTTATTGGTTCAAGTTCACCCCGAAGGGCCCACTTGCCATACGGGAACCGACACATGTTGGGGCGAAAAGAACGAAGAGCCGGTTATGTTCCTCAAAGAATTACAAGATTTTATCGAAAAACGCTACAAGGAGATGCCGAAAGACTCGTATACCACCAGTTTGTTTGAGAGCGGTGTAAACAGGATGGCTCAAAAGGTAGGCGAAGAGGCCGTAGAGACAGTGATAGAAGCGACCAATGGCACACCCCAAAGAATGGTATATGAAGGGGCCGACTTGCTCTACCATCTCATCGTATTGCTCACTTCAAAAGGTTATCGCATTGAAGATTTAGCTCATGAATTAGTTGAAAGACATAGTAAATCATGGAAGAAACATTAGTAAAATATCTGGATGTTGAAATACAACAAGAGGGGGCACCTATTCTTGAACACGTCAACTTGGAATTTCACAAGGGTGAATATATCTTTTTAATAGGTAAAGTAGGAACCGGAAAAACAAGCTTGATGAAAACGATGTATGGAGAACTCGATATCACTTCGGGCGAAGCATGGGTTTTGGACAATGATATGACTACTATTAAAAGAAAAAACATTCCTCAACTTCGTCGTCGCCTGGGTATTATATTTCAAGATTTCCAACTTCTCATCGACCGTACGGTATACGAGAATTTAGCTTTTATACTGAAAGCAACCGGATGGGATGATAAAGTCAAAATCGGCGAACGTATCGACGAGGTGCTGAATAAGGTAGGCATGCAAGATAAAGCCCAGAAAATGCCCAGCGAATTGTCTGGAGGAGAGCAACAGCGTATTGTTATAGCAAGAGCTGTCCTCAACAATCCAGATATTATTCTAGCCGATGAACCCACTGGTAATCTTGATACTCAAACGGGTATTGATATTGTCAATCTATTGCATGAGTTCAGCGAAAAGGGAGCTTTGGTCATCATGAGCACTCACAATCTTCATATTGTTCGTAAGTTTAATGGCAAAGTCCTGGAACTGCAAGACAAAGGGCTGACAGATGTAACCGGCGAGTATGGAGAAGAAACAATTAAAGAAAATAACTAATAATTAAACACTGTACAAAATGAAAGTTTTAAAGTTTGGAGGAACTTCTGTAGGGTCGGTAGAGCGCATCAAAGAAGTAGCCAAATTAATTACCGACGGTGAACGTAATATAGTTGTCCTTTCGGCTATGTCGGGGACTACCAACACGTTGGTAGAGATTTCTAACTATTTGTCTCAAAAGAATCCGGAGGGTGCCAACGAGATCATCAACAAGCTGGAGGCTAAATATAAACAGACTGTCGATAGTCTGTACTCGACTGACGAATATAAACAGAAAGCTCTTGGAATCCTTAAAACTCATTTTGACGAACTGCGTTTGCTTGCTAAAGATATGTTCACGCTATTCGAAGAGAAAGTGGTATTGTCGAAAGGTGAACTTCTGTCTACGAATTTGATGCAGCTTTATCTCAACGAACAGCATGTAGCTTCGGTATTACTACCGGCATTGGACTTTATGCGCACCGACCGCAACAACGAACCGGATGCGGTTTATATTAAAGAAAAGCTACAGACAATACTCGATACATATCCTGATACTAAGTTGTTTATCACTCAAGGATATATTTGCCGCAATGCCTACGGCGAGATCGACAACTTGCAACGTGGCGGAAGCGACTACTCGGCTTCATTAATCGGTGCGGCAGCCGGAGCTTCCGAAATCGAAATATGGACAGATATCGATGGTATGCACAATAATGATCCGCGTTTTGTGGACCATACTCAGCCTGTACGTCATCTGCTATTTGAGGAAGCGGCAGAATTGGCCTATTTTGGTGCCAAGATATTGCATCCTACCTGCATCCAACCCGCAAAGTATGCCAATATCCCCGTTCGTTTGCTCAATACGATGGACCCGTCCGCTCCTGGAACATTAATTTCTAACAGCACAGAACAAGGTATGATAAAAGCAGTAGCTGCTAAAGATAATATTACAGCAATCAAAATCAAATCGAGCCGTATGCTATTGGCTTACGGATTCTTGCGCAAAGTCTTTGAAATCTTTGAAAGTTATCGCACCGCTATCGATATGATTTGTACATCCGAAGTAGGTGTTTCAATCACAATCGACAACACAACCCATCTGAAAGATATTCTCGACGATTTGAAAAAATATGGTACTGTGACCGTAGATCATGACATGTGCATCATCTGCGTTGTCGGCGATTTGGAATGGGACAATGTAGGGTTCGAAGCCAAAGCGATCGAAGCGATGGGTGATATACAAGTTCGAATGATTTCGTACGGCGGCAGTAACTACAACATCTCAATGCTGATACGTCAAGAGGATAAAAAGAAAGCCTTACAGTCTTTGAGTAACAAATTATTTGCAAATAAATAATTCAATGAACTATCAATTTCCATTAGAAAGGCTCTCTACCTATCAGACTCCTTTCTACTATTATGATTTGGATCTATTGACCCGAACTCTTGATTGCATCACTAAAGAAGCCAGCCGCTATGCCAACTTCCACGTTCATTATGCCGTCAAAGCCAACGTAAATCCTCGTGTGCTTTCTTTGATCGCTCAGAAGAACTTTGGAGCCGATTGTGTCAGTGGTGGCGAAATAGAGGCTGTATTGAAAGCCGGATTTCCTGCCAATAAAATAGTATTTGCAGGAGTAGGCAAATCCGATAAAGAAATAAGATTGGGTTTGAGAACTGGCATTGCTTGTTTCAATGTGGAGTCCGTACCCGAATTGGAAGTTATCAATCAATTGGCACAACGTCAACATTGCATCGCCAACGTAGCTTTCCGCATCAATCCGAATGTGGGAGCTCATACGCACGCCAATATTACCACCGGATTGGCTGAAAACAAATTCGGTATCAGCATGAACGATATGGACAAAGTCATAGATATGGCTTTGCAAATGAAGAATATAAAATTCACCGGACTGCATTTCCATATCGGTTCGCAGATATTGGTCATGGACGACTTTATTGCTCTATGCCAACGGATAAACGAACTGCAAGACAAACTTGAAGCGAGGGGTATTCATTTGGATAATATAAATGTAGGAGGGGGCCTAGGTATCGATTACAAACAGCCCGACAAGAATCTTATTCCCGATTTTGCAACCTATTTTGCGACTTATGCCGAACATCTTAATTTGAGAAAAGGACAAGAACTGCATTTTGAACTGGGCAGAAGTGTCGTAGGACAATGCGGAGCGCTCATCTCACGCGTTCTTTATGTAAAGCAGGGCACCAACAAACAATTTGCAATTCTTGATGCAGGCTTTACCGATTTGATTCGGCCGGCTCTTTACCACGCCCATCATCTGATTGAAAATCTCTCATCGGATGCTCCCAAAAAGAAATATGATGTTGTGGGTCCCATTTGCGAATCAACAGATGTTTTCGACAAAGATGTTAAATTAAATGAGACAAAACGTGGTGATATCATCGCTATTCGTTCGGCTGGAGCCTATGGAGAAATTATGGCATCACAATATAATTGTCGAAAGCTTCCGAAAGGTTATCTTTTTTAATAAAAATATTAAATTTTCTCAGAAATTGTAATTACCTTTGCACGCTGTTAAGCAATATATGTCTTATAGAATTATTAAAGAGAGTTTGTTTTAAGTCAGGTAATTTATGAAAAGAATGGTTGCAGGATTTATTTTCCTGCTATTGGTTTTGGGTTCTTGCAACAACAAAAAAAGCAACAATCTTCTTACTCGAGTGTCCGATTCTATCCACCGTTTGAACGAAGATTCGTTAGCTCAGGCAGCCAAAGGTCCTCACCAGACCAATGCCGATGAATTGTTTAATGATTTCATTTACAATTTTGCATCCGACCCGGCAATTCAACGCCAACGAATAGTATTTCCGCTATTGGTTGACAATGGTGGAAAAAAATCATTTATTGATGCCCGTCATTGGAAACACGATTATCTGTTTATCCATCAAAAGATTTACACATTGATATTCGATCGCCAGAAAGATATGGATTTGGTGAACGACACATCTCTGAAGAACGTACAAGTGGAGTGGCTCTATCCCAAAAACAAAATGGTAAAACACTACAACTTCAAAAGGGTACGCGGCATGTGGTTGCTTGAGTCTATCAATATGAGTCACATGACAAATATCGAAGACGAGACATTCCTCAATTTCTATGGCCGTTTCTCTACTGATAGTTTGTTTCAGGCTCAAAGAGTGTGCCAACCGCTGAAGTTTGTCACCGCCAATCCCGATGATGACTTTTCGATGATAGAGGCTACTATTGATGTCAGCCAATGGTTTGCGTTCAAGCCGCAGCTACCTGTGCTTCAATTGTCGAATATCAATTACGGACAACAAAATTCGGACAAGTCCATACAAAAAATCGTTGCATTCAAAGGTGTAAGCAATGGCTTCTCCAACATGCTCTATTTTCGCAAGAAAGCAGGCAAATGGAAGCTTTACAAATTTGAAGACACGAGCATGTAAGGTACAGAAATATGAAAGATGAAGTAGATTATTCCCTCGTCGGACACAATACTTTCGGCATAGCCGCTACGGCTTCCCGATATATTGAATATGACTCTGTAGCCGAGTTGAAACAGTTTATAGCGTCTGGTGCACTGACCGAACCTTATCTGCATATCGGACAAGGCAGCAATTTGCTTTTCACTCGCAACTATCCGGGTACCATCCTTCACTCGCGTATCAAAGGCAAAGAAGTGATGTACGAGACCGACGACGATATCGTTGTGCGTGTAGGAGGTGGTGAAATATGGGACGAATGGGTAGCATATTGCGTCAGCCACCAATGGTACGGGGCAGAAAATCTTTCGCTTATTCCCGGTGAGGTGGGGGCAGGGGCTGTTCAAAACATCGGAGCCTATGGCATAGAAGTCAAAGACATTATACAATGTGTAGAGACCGTCGATGCAAAAGGTGAAGATTGCATTTTTACCAATCCGCAGTGCCAATACAGCTATCGTCAAAGCATCTTCAAACGCCCTGATATGAAGCGCTATTTTGTGACTTATGTCACCTTCAGGCTCAAAAAGCAAGCGTGCTATCATTTGGATTACGGTTCTATTCGCGCCGAATTGGCAAAGTATGCATCGCCCAATCTCGACAATGTACGACAAGCCATCATTTCGATACGCTCCAACAAGTTGCCCGATCCTCAAACGATAGGCAATGCCGGCAGTTTCTTCATGAATCCCATCATCTCTCGCAAGAAATTTGAGCAGATTCAGAAGAGCTATCCCGATATTCCTTTCTACGAACTAGATGCATTCAATATCAAAGTGCCTGCCGGATGGATGATCGAACAATGCGGATGGAAAGGAAAGTCGCTCGGACCGGTTGCCGTATACGACAAACAGGCTTTAATACTCGTAAACAAAGGTGGAGCCTCAGGCAAAGACGTAGTTGCCCTAAGCGATGCAATCAGACAATCTGTTTTCAGTAAATTCAATATTGATATTCACCCGGAAGTAAACTTCATTTAAAGTATTACTTTAAAAAGATAAAAGCCATCATGAATAGCATGCAAGTCCAAATATTAGGTAGCGGAACTTCAACCGGTGTGCCTCAGATAGGATGCACTTGCCAGGTTTGTACTTCTCCCGACACACACGACAAACGGTTGCGCTGTTCTTCGCTAGTCACCATAGGCAATACACGTATTCTCATTGACTGTGGGCCCGATTTCCGTGAACAAATGCTCCATTTGCCGTTTGCTCCAATCGATGCGGTGCTCATCACACACGAGCACTACGACCACGTAGGCGGATTGGACGATCTACGCCCGTTCTGCGAGTTTTCCCCTATCCCTATCTTCAGCGACAAGCGCAGTTGCGATTCCATCAGACTGAGGATGCCTTACTGTTTCAAAGAAGGCAAGCTTTATCCGGGTGTTCCTCAACTGTCTCTGCACCAGATTTATCCTTTTCGTCCCTTTCGGGTGAAAGATGTTGAAATTATGCCGTTCGAAGTAATTCATGGCAATATTCCTATTCTCGGATTCCGCATCAATCAACTCGGATATATCACAGATATGTCTACCCTGTCAGATATGTCTTTCAATACCCTACACGGCATTGATACGCTCATTCTGAACGCCCTTCGCATACAGCCTCACCATTCTCATCAGAACATCGACGAAGCTATAGTCGCCGCCCAACGCATCGCCGCCAGGCAAACCTTTTTCGTGCACATGAGCCATCAGGCGGGACTGCACAAGGAGTTGAACGACAAACTTCCCGACAATATCCGGCTGGCCTACGACGGGCAAGTCATAGACGTATCCGATGAAGTGCGTCAAAAATCCTTCAATCCGAACTCATTTCAATAAGATTAAGAAGTATAGGGAGAGAGATAAAAGCACCGTCCAAAATCATCGCTTACAGATTCTGGCGAAATCGCAGTATTGACACCGCTTCGTGTCTTCCGTTTGTACAAAGGGAATATCCCGATTGAATATCTCGTGTATCAGTGCCGATAGCTCGCTGCGAAATTCATCTTCGTATGTCGCTATGTCCTCTATCGTTTCTTTGGGCTTTCTCGGTTCGCCTATCTGGATATCCGAAGAATACTCTTTACCGGCTGCCCTATGAATATAAAGCAACGTAGGCTTCACCTTCTTGCCCGGCATCTTGTTGCCTACAATCGAAGCATACAGAAACGCCTGAAAGATATAATTGGCACGTTCTTGATCCTTTTGAAACAGATCGCTCACAGCAGCAATAGACTTTGGATTTCCTCCCGTTTTATAGTCCACTATACGTATTGTACCGTCTTTTTCATCCATACGGTCTATTGTTCCTCCCACATTGATATCGATGCTTCCTGCGTCGGTATCCAAGTGCAACGGCTCCTTTACCTTTTTCTCTTCGCCCACTATCGTGAACGGTGTACGACGTTTGTCAAAGTTTAGCAACTGCTTCACGTAGGTTTCTATCACTCTGAAGTTGATGAGATACGTACCGTTATAATCAGCCTTTTCGTCCATACCTATCTTGAAGAACTCTGTTTTGAAAGCGCCGTCTACAACTTCATGCAACGACTTCGGATTCTTCAAAAAGGCTTCTATGGCTTCGCCACTTACTACCTTTCCACCGCGCAATATAGCTTTATAGGCCATCTCGGCCGATTTGTGAAAGATGGTGCCGAACATCGGTGAGTTTATTTCCACCGTGACTTCGTCGGGCACCTTGATGGCAGCCACATACTGAAAGAAGAAGCGCAACGAACAATCCATATAATGATTGAGTGCCGAAGGAGAAAGCACCGCATGGGGGCGCACGTTCGTATCGAAATGCCTCAACAGGAGTTTCATCACTTCGTCCGTCTTCTGCACTTTCAATTCCTCTATCTGGTTGGGCGATTGTTTGGCCTCAAGCATCTTGCGCTCTATGCTGTACGGATATTCCACCAACAGTTGCAACATGAAGCGCGACATTTCGCCTTTGCTCAGTCCCGTCGTTGTCGAATTATACAGCAAGGTGATGTTCTCCGCACGCTGAATCAACCGATAGAAGTAGTACGCATACACGGCGTTCTTGTGCTCTATCGTGGTCATCCCGAAAGCCTTTCGCAGATTATAAGGGATGAACGACACTTCACTGCCGCCCTTAGGCAACTGCCCTTCGTTGAGCGAAAGCATCAGCAGATTGCGGAAGTCGAGATTACGGGTTTCGAGCACTCCCATCACCTGCATACCGATAGCCGGCTCACCATGAAAGGGAATCGAGGCACCATGCAATATATTATGGAGCAGGCGGTTCAGCGTATGCGATGAGATCACAATCTGTTGTTCTTCGATGAGCGAAAGCAACCGATTAACCTTCACATAGCTTTGGTAGAGCGATTCTCGGTATAGCTGGTCGTACAAGTCTGTGTCCGATACCACTTCTTCATCATCCGTTTCCGGTTTTCGATAGAGCGATGCGATATCCTGTATCAGATTTATCAAGTAACGGCACAAGGCGATATTACCGTTTTGCCATACAAATACCATTTGCAGAAAATCATCACCGTGCAACTCCGACGGAGACACATAGGGATGATTATTAAGCGTCAGTTCGCGAAGCAGCGATGTCGCCTTATCCGATTTCTTTTGAACGTATGGATGATTCAGCACCAACCGGACGTTGGCGTATGCAAATTGTCCCGTACCGGCCTTATAGCCTTCTGTTTGAAGATCGATCACCGCCTTTATGAAGCTATAGATCGGTGTTTGCGACAGCGGAAACCCCATCGTCACATTCACATTCTGTACCGTATCGGGTATGGAATGCAGCACAGGCAACAGCAATGCTTCATTGCACAGCACCACGGCGTTCTCTTTTTCGGCACAGCCTTCGGGCAGTTGTTTTGCCCACTGCGACAGATAACGGGCTTGAGCGTTTTCAGACGATGCGGCAATAAACCGAATCTTTTTGGGCGTAGCCAGATGATTAAAATAATCACCGTCAAGTTCGTTACCGAACAGGGCTAAGTTTTGACCGATAAACTCTCCGGCTTCATAGTTGCAGTATTTGCCCGCCTCCTGCATGTAATACGTGTCATAGTCCCAATAGAACATGGCTTTGCCGCAATCTTTCACCATCGAGAAGAAACGCTTCTCAACCTTATTCAGCACATTGAATCCTACAAATACATAATGATCGTAAGGCAGTTCTTCGGGGGTTATCCTATCTATCACAGAGCGGTATAGCATGCCTTCGTACGCTATTCCCATTTCTTCCAGCTTCGTACGGTAGGCATGGTAGATATCTTTCAACCTGTTCCACGAAGTAGCAAAGCGGTCTTTCAATTGGGTATGTTTCTCCATCGAGAAATTCTGAAAGAACTGTTCCAAGGCCTTAACTTGTTCTTCGTTCAGGAAGTCCAGGTCGTTCATCTCGTTCTTCAGGTCACGCAAGTTTTCAAAGATGCGGTCGGCATCTACCAGATTCTTGTCTACATCATCAAAGTCGCCTATCAGCAGTTGTCCCCAGGGGTAGAAACTGTCCAGCGATTCGTCGCTTCCCGTCTGGCTTATATATACATTATACAGTACGGCCGCCAGCAAGATGGGGTCGCCTTTCTTCAACGGAGAGAGCTTTTGCAACAAGTCGCTAATGCTCACATATACCGGTGCCCACATGGGGCCGCTCCCTTCTTGGGCCAGGTATTCGTTGAAGAACAAGCCGGCACGCTTATTCGGAAAGACGATGGCCGTTTTCGAAAAGTCACCGTTCAATTTGCCGAACAGATCGTGCGCTACATCTTGCAAGAAAGTTTTCATACGTCGATAGACATGATATAATCGTTCATAAAATAACCGTTGCCGATAGCAAAATCGCCTTGACGCACCAACTTCATTCCCATACGTTTGTAGAAGTCCAGAGCCTTGTTGTGGCGGTTCACATGGAGTTCCATGCGGCAGGGCTCAGGATGTACTTCTTTGATATAGACCTTAGCGGCCTCGAACAAGAAACGTCCGCAATGTGCATGCTGAAAGTAGGGGAGAACATATATCTTCTGAAGGTTAAACAAATCTTCGGCTTCCTGCTGTATCGAGATATAGCCGCAAGCTTCACATTCTTCGTAAGCTACGAAGTATACATGCCCTTCTTCCATCTGCTTCTGTATGTTGGCGGGGTTGTACATCCAGTCCATCATATAGTCTATCTGTTCCTTGCTCAATATCTCGGCATAGGTTTCAGGGAACACCCTTTCCGCCAAAGAACCGATCAACCGGCAATCGCAGACATCAGCTTTTCTCAACGTAAACATTTACGAGGTCCTCTATTTAGTACGACAGTATTTCATTACCCGTATCGGTTATCAATATCAAGTTTTCCCATTGGGCAGAGGGCAGACCGTCTTCCGTACACACCGTCCAGTCGTCGTCTTCGTCTATAAAGACATCGTAAGCTCCCATATTGATCATCGGCTCTATCGTGAAGGTCATGCCCGGCACCAATACCATTCCGGTACCTTTCTTGCCAAAATGCTCCACATCAGGATCTTCGTGAAACTCCACTCCGCAGCCGTGTCCACATAGGTCCCTCACTACGCTGTAGCCGTTCTTCTCGGCATGTTCTTGTATGGCGGCTCCGACATCTCCCAGTTGTGCCCAGGGCTGTGCGGTCTTTATACCTATCTCCATACACTCTTTGGTCACCTGCACCAGTTTCTGCATCTCGGGCGATACGTCGCCTATCATAAACATTCTCGAGGCATCGCCATAAAAACCTTTGTATATGGTCGACACGTCCACATTAATAATGTCGCCGTTCTGCAATATGTCATCTTTGCTCGGTATGCCGTGGCACACCACTTCGTTGATGCTCGTGCATACGCTTTTCGGAAATCCGTCGAAATTGAGCGTTGCCGGTATGGCATCGTGGTTCGAAGTATATTCGTAGACCAGCAGGTCTATTTCCTGTGTCGACATACCTTCGTGGATATGTGCCGCTACATAGTCCAGCACACCCGTATTGATGTTACAAGCTTCTCTTATTCCTTTCAACTGTTCCGGAGTTCGCAATATCTTTTTGCTCGGCATCCGATAGCCGCTACGTTTCAATTCCTGCGCTTTTTTTTCTACTTCTTCCGGATAATTGGATGGGGTATACCGGTTCCCCTTCATAAATTTTTTCATTGACACGATCTCTTTTATCTTTACTCCTTTTTCTTTGAAGTTTCAACAAAATTACATATTTCTATCGAATTTCTTTCCATTATTCACAAAAATTACTTATTTTGCGACCTCATAAGGTGTCGCTTATACTGTGAATATAAACCACTAAATAGATAAATATATGTTTGAAAGTCTTGATCCTTCGTTAATTAACTGGTCACGATTGCAATTTGCGATGACAGCTATGTATCATTGGATATTCGTACCGTTAACCTTAGGCATTACAGTGATAATTGCCATTATGGAAACGATTTACTACCGCACCGGACTCGAGAAGTGGAAAAAAACCACTAAATTCTGGATGAAACTTTTCGGTATCAATTTCAGTGTCGGCATTGCTACTGGTTTAATCCTCGAATTTGAATTCGGCACCAACTGGAGCAATTACTCTTGGCTGGTAGGCGATATATTCGGCGCGCCGCTAGCTATCGAAGGAATCGTCGCCTTTTTCCTCGAAACTACATTTATCGGGGTCATGTTTTTCGGATGGAACAAAGTAAGCAAAGGCTTTCATCTGGCAGCTTCGTGGCTCACCTGCCTCGGCGCTACTATGTCGGCTTGGTGGATCTTGGTAGCAAACGCATGGATGCAATACCCCACAGGTATGAATTTCAACCCCGACACCATGCGCAACGAAATGACCAACTTTGCCGCCGTCGCTCTGTCTCCTGTTGCGGTCAACAAGTTTCTGCACACCGTCCTTTCCGGATGGATCGTTGCCGCCGCCTTTGTGGTGGGCATCAGTTGCTGGTACCTCATCCGTGGTAAAGAAAAAGACTTTGCCATACGTTCGCTCAAGATAGCTACTGTCATAGGACTTTTCGCTTCTCTGTGTTCGTTATGGTCGGGCGACGGATCGGCCTACCAGGTAGCCCGCACCCAACCCATGAAACTGGCTGCCATGGAAGGACTATACAACGGACGCCACAATTGCGGACTCATAGGCGTGGGCATTCTCAAACCCTCCGACAAGCTGATAGGTTCCAAACAAGATCCTTTCGTCTGCAAAATAGAAATACCCTCCTTGCTGTCGCTGCTCGCCAATCGCAGTGCCAATAGTTTCGTCCCCGGTGTGAACGATATTATAAGTGGTGGATACAAACAGGCCGACGGCACTATGGCGATGTCCGTTGCCGACAAGATTGCTTCGGGCAAGACCGCCATGTCAGCTCTCGGTGCTTATCGGGCCGCTCGCAAGGCACAACTTCAGGAAGATGCCGCTCTAGCCAAACACGTGTTTAATGCCAACGTGGGAAACATGGGATACGGATACCTCAAATCGCCCGAACAGGCGGTACCCAATGTACCTCTCACATTCTATTCATTTCATCTGATGATCATACTGGGATGTTACTTCATCTTGTTCTTCATCATCACCACCGTTGTAGCATTCCAATACGACTTTGCTCAGAAGCGTTGGTTGCAGTTTGTCGCTCTATGGTCCATACCGTTCGCTTATATCGCCGGTATGACAGGATGGATGGTAGCCGAAGTAGGCCGTCAGCCGTGGTGCATTCAGGACATGCTGCCTTGCAATGCAGCCATCTCCAAAGTTGATGTAGGCGCTGTACAAACGTCGTTCTTCATTTTTGTCACTATCTTCACCGTACTGCTCATTGCAGCTATCGGTATCATGGCAAAAGCGATCAAGAAAGGACCGCAAATAGAACCGGAAGTATAAAGACTCACTAAAATAAACAAATAGACTATGTATACCTTTCTACAATATTATTGGTGGGCAGTGGTGTCGTTATTGGGCGCCCTGCTGGTATTTCTGCTCTTTGTACAAGGAGGCAACTCCATGTTGTTCTGCATCGGCAAGACAGACCAAAGCCGCAAACTCATGATCAACTCCACCGGGCGCAAATGGGAGTACACCTTTACCACGCTGGTCACTTTCGGAGGTGCCTTCTTCGCATCCTTCCCCCTGTTCTACAGCACCAGCTTCGGCGGGGCCTATTGGCTATGGATGATCATCCTCTTCACGTTCGTGTTGCAAGCCGTCAGCTACGAGTTTCACGACAAGCTGGGCAATCTGCTGGGCAAGCGTACGTACGAGAGCTTTCTAGTCATTAACGGCACTATCGCTCCCATCTTGTTGGGCGGAGCTGTTGCCACATTCTTCACGGGTAGCGACTTCTACATCAACAAGAACAACATTTCGGATACCATGATGCCCATCATCAGCCAATGGGGAAACAGCGGGCACGGGCTCGACGCTCTGCTCAATCCATGGAATGTCATCCTCGGGGTGGCGGTATTCTTTCTGGTGCGCATCTTGGGAGCACTCTATTTCATCAACAACATAGACGACGAAGAGGTTGTGACCGGCTCTCGCAAAGCGCTGTTGTGGAACACCGTACTCTTCTTGGTATTCTTCCTTACGTTCGTTATCCGCACCCTCTTTGCCGACGGCTACGCTGTCCAAACGGACGGAACGGTCTACATGGAACCTTACAAATACTTTGCCAACCTGCTTGCCATGCCTATCGTCCTCATTCTCTTCCTGCTCGGAGTAGTAGGTGTGCTCTTCGGCATCCTTCGCTCATACTTCAGCACCACTTTCGACAAGGGTATATGGTTTGCCGGTACCGGCACCGTCCTCACCGTATGGGCGCTTTTCTTGCTGGTAGGCTACCATGGCACATCCTACTATCCGTCGTGCACCAACCTGCAAAGTTCGCTCACCATTCAAAACAGTTGTTCGAGCTTCTTCACACTCAACGTCATGATGTGGGTATCGTTTCTGGTACCATTCGTGCTTGTCTACATCTTCTACGTCTGGCGCAAACTCAACAGTCACAAGATAGGAGAAGAAGAGGGTAAAACCGAAGACATGTATTAACGCATATGCAACCTAAGGTTGAATAAAACCGGTACATATAAAAAAAGAGAGTGCTCAGCACTCTCTTTTTTTATTAAAACTTCGCGTCATCTACGACGCTTATTCCACCAGATAAAGAAACCTGAGACAGGCAAAGTCGCACCGATTAATCCGGCCAGAAATGTGAACAACTTACCCACAGGTCCCATCCAGTTGCCGGTATGAAGCACCCATATTGCATTGTCCACTTTATTGCCTTTGATCACAGACGATGGCACATCAGTAGCTATTTTGCCTGTCACACGATCAAAAAACATATCCTTGGGACTCTCCGCACTTTTCAGTCCGATACGATTGGATACCCTTACATTATAGTAAGGGCCATCCAGCCTGTATGTAGCAACTTGTGCTTCTTGCTTGTCGGGATACATACGGAATGCAGCGTCTACAGCATTATTAATGTGAAATACAGAGTTGGCCTTATCCGCATCCGAAAAGACTCTTTCCGACTTCCAGTGATGGGGATCAATTCCACCGAACAAACGCATCGTAGCATTTCCTAAAGGTTCGAAAGCTATAAGCAAACCGGTGACTACTAAAATAGATATAAACAAGAAAGCATATACTCCGAAAACTTTATGAAAGTCATAGTTCACCCGCTTGAAAGGCGCATTCCATTTCACTGTAAATGCTCCTTTGCGTGCCGACTTGTTCCACCTCTTGGGCCACCACAGATAAATACCTGTTACCAGTTCTATCAGGAATATCAGCGTAGCAATATCTATAATCCATTGTCCCGGTTTACCCAACAAGAGCGAATGATGGAGATGGGCTACCATATAGAAGAAATAAACCGTACCATCATCTTTCAATATTTCTCCAGTATACGGATCCATATATACCATACGCAAACCTGCTTCCTCACTATAAGTATTGAAACGAACACTACGATGAGGATCACGATAGGCAACCATATACGCGGGAGATTTACGGTCTGGATATTTTGTTTTCAAAATATCCATTAGCTTTTCGGCCGGCATACGGCTTGGCAATACCTCTTTCACATAACGGGCATCTCCGGCACAATGATCTACGATTTCATCGCTATAAACGAAGATCGTTCCTGTAATACAGACGAAGAACAGAATCAGCGCTGAAATAATACCCGGCCAAAGATGCAACCATTTCATCAATGACCTTGATCTGCTTTTTTTCTTCAAGTTGGAAGCCATCATCACTTTATCCATACGATTGTTATTCAATTTAGAAGCGATAGGTCACGTTAGCAAGAAACTGCCTTGGAGATTGCAGCTCTGCATAATAATCTCCCAAAATATAATGCTTATCAGTCAGGTTATTGACCTTGGCGCCTATCCTGAATTTGTCATATTCGTAAAATATGGTAGCATCCAGTTTCCCGTATCCTGCAACTTTAAAGTTGTTAGACGAATCAAGAAAACTACTGCTAGCAAAATTACCGCCCAGCCCGATTCCAAAGCCTTTCAAACTGCCGGAAGTCAGCTTATGACCGATCCAGAAATTAGCTAAATGTCTCGGAGTAGCCACATCCCTCAATCCATCGGCACTACCTTTATAGAACTTATTATCGTTATAACCATACCCCAAGATAATGTGCATTCCTTTGAGAGGATTGGCAATGACATCTATTTCAAATCCTTTACTTTTCTGAGAGCCGTCCTGCACCGAATACGACGCCACAGCCGAACCCGCAGGAGCTGTTACAGAGCGAACACGGTCATCCACTTTAATGTGATATACACTAATCGTACTATTTAACTTTCCACCCAGAAGTTCGAGCTTCACCCCACCTTCGTATTGAAAAGCATGTTCTGGTTTAAACGATTTTACGACGCCATCAGGGTTGGCAGTAGCTGGTCCTTTATTGGTAAAACCATTCATATAATTACCGAAAAAAGACACCTGGTTCTTTATAACCTGATAAACGACGCCCAACTTCGGAGACCATGCAGACTGCATATAGCTATTCTGTACATCATCGAAACGGTCAAAACGAAGAGAGGCCATCACATCCAATCGGTTTGTGATGTTTATGACATCAGAAGCGTAAGCACTATACGTACGCGTAAATCGACGGGTTGCCACAGCTCTGTTCGGATTGGCCATCAAGCTATTGTATTTATCAATATAGACAGGAAACGTAGTGCCTTGAATAGCTATATTTCCAGTCGCACTATTTATCTTCTTATCATAACTGTTGATGGTAAGACGCGTATCGACAGTAGTCAGTTTGGTATAATCCAGTCCCAAAAGTACGCGATTACGCAATGGGCCGACCATGAAATCACCGTTAAAGTTCTGCTGAACCTGCTGAGTAGTGAAAATGCTGGGAATATGCATGAATCTTCTGCTCAAACTATCTTTAGAAACCACATCGAGAAACAGATAGTTGGCATCATTATCCGAACGTGAATGAGAAAACAAAGTATGTGAAGTCCATTTATTTGATATTTTATAAGCGACCTCTCCGAAGAGGTTCAAAACCTCAGCCTTGCTGGTCACATCGTTAGATGCAAAAGATTTATTCCAATCAAAATTCAAGTCTTCTAAGCTATTCACTCCAAGAGACTTCAAGTTACTCGACAAATTGATATAAGAAGTCGTACGATTGGACTTAAAGTATTCGGCTTCGATAGTCAATGTAAGCCTATCGTTTGCTTTCAAAGTCAAGGTAGGACTAACCATAAAAGTCTTGTTGATGCCATAATCCTGAAAGCTATTTTCTTTATGAAGAGCTGTATTTATTCTGAACAACGCTTTACCATTGGAATCCAGTGGAGTGTTATAATCGGCCGAGATACGTCCTAGTCCCCAAGCACCACCGGTCAGACTCACTTCACCACCAACACCGTCAAAAGCCCTTTTAGTCACCCGATTTATCAAACCACCGTAAGAAATAAGAGTCGAACCAAACAGTGTTGCCGAAGGCCCCTTAATCACTTCCACACTTTCCAGATTGGCAGGATCGGAGAGCGAAACAAAATTCGTTGCCATACCATTACGGATGGAGCCTGCACCATTAGCTCCCGCAAAACCTCGCAAGCGCATACCCAGACCGGTACCGCCCGATCCTACACCAAGAGTGGCAGCCGACACACCGGGAGAAGAAGTCAATACATTCCGGAAATCAACGGCAAGCTGCTCTCTTAACAACTCTTTAGGAATCACCGTATAGACCTGCGGGTTCTCCAAGTTTTGGAGTGGCATGCGTGCTACATAACTCGACTTTTTCTCGGCAAACTTCCGTATCATACCATTTACTACAACTTCATCGAGCATGCGTGCAGAAACATCTATTTTCACACTACCTACATCTGTAGTCTTACCTGCCAAAACGTTCACTTCACGTTCCAAAGACTTACCTCCAAAATACGAGAACCTTAATATATAATTACCCGGTTTTATAGAAAATAAAAACATGCCATTTCCGTCGGTATATACACCCATAGCCGTTCCTTTGACACTCACAGCAGCAGCTTCAACATTTGTTTCATCTGCCAATGAAACCACCTTACCCGTAAGTTCCCCGTTTTGTGCATACCCATAAGTCACGCATACCGATAATAACAATAGAGGGAAAAGCCGTTTCACTAAATTCAAATTTTTCTTCATTTATCTTTCTTTAAATTAAATGTGGTGCAAAGATAGAAACAAGCCCGAATTCCTACAATCACCAGAAATAGGCATATTAGAATGTCGCAGATACCTACAAATGGTGATTTCATCGTAACAGAGTAGAGTAGGAGGCTGCCCTATTTGCGCAGCCTTTCAAACTCGGGTATGGCGTCAAAGCAGGGGCATTCCTTGATGCATTCAAACTTCTCTATTTTACCGTTTTCGTCTACTCCTCCCTCGTAGCAAACGCCGATGGATTCGCGATTGTGTCTGTCTTTAATCTTCATTTTCTGAGTGGTCAGAAAACGAAGCAAAAGAACCACCGGCGCATCTTTACTTGTCTCATTCCGTGTCGGTCTGAAGCCGTAAATCCATTGACGCAGTCGTACCTCCTTTGAACGAAATGGATTTATCGACTTCATACTCGGCACTTCATGGAGACGTAAAGCTGAAGCCGGAAAACCTCCGGAATTGGACAAGTATTGGACCTGATGAATTAACACTTTTGCTAAAAGAAAGTATTCAAATTCATTATTATAGTATTATCAAATACTAGTGGTAGTATCCAACAAGTTCTAATCACGTCCAATCCAAGTCCAATATAGGTCCAAGTCCGGAGGCTTCCGGCTTCACGAACTTTCGCTCTACAAATCGGGCGAGTATGGGGTTAGGAAATTCATACCGTTCAAACGACCAGAGGGAGAGCGTTTATGAATTTTCAAGCCCAGACCGCTTGATTTGCTGAGTGAAATTCGTGCGCCGGCAGTTTTCTTTGCTTCGTTTCTTTGTCTGCACAAAGAAATGAAGATTAAAAATTAAACTTTTGAAAACGCTTCTTCAAGTTTCTTACGCAAAGAAAGTATCTCCTCATGCATTTCACGCATTTTGGTTGACAGTTCGCAATAGTCGTCGAGCACTTTACGGAGTTCCCCCACAAGGAAATCCAACTGTCCCGCCACCATATCGGAGAACTCTCGTATCTCCTTCACATCCTTCTTCTTGAGAAAAGGAACCACTGCCAATAGGCAGTCCACTATTTTCATAAATATTGATTTCATAATACTACAGTTTTAATTGATTTTTTATTTACTTATTTCAGGGTCTTCATTTTCTGTGCGAACAGAAAACGAAGCAAAAGAGTCACCGGCGCATCTTTACCTGTCTCATTCCATACCGGTCTGAAGCCGCAAATCCCTCAACGCACTCCCTATGGTCGCTTGAACGAAATGGATTTATCGACTTCATCCTCGGCACTCCATCGAGACGTAAAGATGAAGCCGGGCCAAGTGGATTGGACATGTATTGGACAATATTTACGCTTTCATTGCGATAACTATAGTCATAGTACCAACCTTGAAATACACGTTCAATTGCATCCAATAAGTGCTAATGATGTCCAATCCAAGT
>Ga0183100_1000061_pt1 | contig 165228 bp, 131 predicted proteins | sample Biomet2_FD_127789 | JGI IMG/M metagenome (GOLD analysis project Ga0183100, IMG submission 127789) | Microbial communities from bioreactor (seeded with anoxic lake sediment) at LBNL, California, USA - Biofuel metagenome 2 | ecosystem: Engineered > Bioreactor > Anaerobic > Unclassified ... | reverse complement strand
AGGCAGAAATACCCCGCCCGCCTTTCTTCGATCCTTCATTCGATAACTGTCTCCACGGATATTAACAACGTGTGCATGGTGCAGCAGTCGGTCCAAAATGGCTGTAGCAAGTGCTGTGTCACCCATCAGCTCGCCCCAATCACCAAAGCCTTTATTGCTCGTCAGGATAATGCTTCCTTTCTCATAGCGCATACAGACAAGCTGAAAAAACAAATTTCCTGTCACCCGGTTCAAATTTATGTACCCGATCTCATCAACCATCAAGATGTCCGGTCTCTGGTATATTTTCCAACGGCGGCTGAGTTTCCCTTCGTTCTGTGCCTTAGAAAGATCTGCAAGCAATTTGTCCATGCTGGTGAAGTAAACGGTCATTCCTTTGTTGACGGCCTCCAGGCAAAGTCCGATTCCCAAATGACTTTTGCCTACTCCGGGAGGCCTCAGAAAAATAGCATTCTCCTGTCTATGAGCAAAGGCAAGTGTCTCTAATTCACGGATCTGTCGCTCATCGATCGTGGGTTGAAAACTGAAGTCAAAGCTATCCAAGCCTTTCTTCTGAGGAAGTCGTGAGAGTTTGAGCCGAGTTTCAAGACTGCGCTGTTGTCGGGATAAGAGTTCCGCTTCCAGCAGATTTGTCAGAAAGATCAGATATGTGCAATCCGCTTTTGCAGCATCATCCAAACAGGCATCCAGGGCGTTTGCCGAAATAGGAAGACCTAGTTGGTTCAACAAATCAAAGGCATGCTCTAATTCCACCATCATCAAAATCCTCCTGCAAAAGCTGCGTAATCACTGAGATTGCGCACAGCGACATCAGCTATGGCAACCTGACGCCCGTAAGTCGGCGGCTTAGGATATCCTTCAGCCAGCAGAAGCCCTTCTTATTGGCCTTCCGCGTACACATATTTCCGGCTTTTTCTGCAGATGTCATGGATTTGGACAATTTCTTCCTCAAAATTCTCAATATGAAGTTTCTGTTCGATTTGCTTGGTCTTGAGCACCTGTCCGCAGTATTGCCATTTCACACCGTATCGGACGCCGTCGTAGCTCACAAAACCGTCGTTGGAGACTTTTCTGTATTCCCAGGTGTATTCCAGATGACTACCGTCCTGCGGCAATGCTTTCAATTCTTCGAGAGACAATTCCAAAAGCGGTATCGCTCCGGTTGTCCCATGCACTTTATTGTTGGCAATTGTCATCCAGTGCCGCGCTTGTACATTCAGGTCGTCCAGATCCGTAAAGACTCTTCCCGGCATGAAATTCTTCTTTACATACTGCACCAACCGTTCTACCTTTCCTTTGGTTTGGGGCCGTCGGACGCGGCATACCTTGGGAACAAAACCAAGTTCTGTAGCAAATCGCTGAAACCCTTCCTGCCATACAGCCTGACCATTGTCTACGTGCGTAATCACAGTCTTCATATGGTCCGTTAACAACACGGCCGGAACACCGCCAAAATATTCAAATGCGTTCACACAGCAACGCTGTAAACTTCGCAGATCACAGCGGTTGCAGAACTCAATATATCGAACCCGACTGTATCCAAGAACCATAACAAAACAGGCTACTTTCCGGACTCTATTACGCGGATCAAGATATTTGCAGATCCCCCAGTCCATCTGAACCTGGCTGCCGGGCTTTGTCTCATACCGACGAACGGCAGGTCCCTCTTTGACGGTAACGGGCCGAAGCGGTTTCAGGTAATCTTTCAGAATTGTAATCTTTCCGTCAAAGCCTTTCTCTAAGAGTCGCTCATAGATTGCCGCTGCGTTGTAAACGCCCGAAGACATTAGTATTTCTATCTCGGCTTTGTATGGATCCAGCTTGGATGGGCGTTTGGTTCCCGTCCGTCGGTCTTCCTGTTCTCCTTCCTCCAAATACTTCTTGACTGTATTCCTACTCATGTTCAGTTCACGAGCTACCTGCGATATGCTCTTATCTTGCAATTTGACCTGTTCTCGTACCATAATGGCTATGCCACGCTCCTTCATGTTACCCTCCATTTGTTAACTGTCGCTAGTCAACACTGTAGGGCATGTGAGGGAGGGTGGTCAATTTTATTCCGGCCGTACCTGGTCAATTATCGCCCGGCGTCCATGGTCAATTTTAGTCCGGCGGTCACACATGCAAAGTGACCGTGATCAACACCTACACACCTTTTTCAGGATTCTTCTTCAGACAGGGTGATGTATTCGTCATACACCGCAGACAGTTTTTCCGTATTTGCCGCATATTTCGCATATTCTTCCGGCAGTGTATCCTTTGAAAAAGATGCTTCCATACTTTTTTGTGTATTTTCAAGTTCTTCGATTTCCTTTTCAAGCGTACGGAGACGTTCTTTGCGGAGGGCGGCATCACGGCGCTCTTTTGCACGGTTTATGCCTCTGGACTGCACCTTCTTATCTTCGGCGTCAATGTGGGTGGTGCTCCTGACATCCGGTTTTGTCGGCCGGTCTCCGGGATTTTTCTGAAATTCCTGCGCTGCTTTTTCGGCCGTGCGGAACTGGGAAAAATTCTCGTACGGGAGCACATGCCGGCTGATAAAACCGAGTACCCCGTGCGAACATTTTTCTATGAAGTAACGGTCGTGGCTGACCGCGAGTATGGCCCCGGTATATTCCGAAAGGGCACTTTCAAGGATTTCACGGGACTGGATATCCAGGTGGTTTGTAGGCTCATCCAAAAACAGGATATCAGGGCTTTCCTGCAGGAGACAGCACAAATAGAGACGTGATCTTTCACCGCCGGAGAGAACACTTATTTTTTTGAAAACATCTATTTCACGGAAACCGAAACGTGCCAGAAGGTTTCTTGCCTGCGTTTCTGACAATTCAGACCGGGCATAGAGCTCTTCCAGAATGTCCCTTTCCTCGTCTTCAAAAGGAATGAACTGGCCCATGTAGCCGCATTCCGCTGATGAAGATATGATGACATCCCCGTCAAACTCCGCGACCTGTCCGAGAAGAACGGAGAGGAGCGTTGTCTTTCCGCATCCGTTCGGACCGACAAGAACGAGCTTATCGGAGGCTTTGATCTGGAAATTGACGTTTTCGAAAAGCGGTTCACAGCCGGGATATGCCTTGGTGAGATTTCTGGTCTGAAGAAGTATCTTATCCGGGTCGCCGTCTCTTTTTTCCGGCACAAAAGTAAAACTCATGCGCATGGGTCCTCCGGAGAGCTTTTTCTTTTCTTCTGTCAGACGGTCGGACAGCTTGGCAACCACTTTTTCCCTTGCATGGTAGGATGACATCTTCCGGTGCGAGAGCATCGTCTGCGTGACGCCGGCCTGACGTTCCACTTCCTTTTCGAGCTGGGCCACAACCTGGCGCTGGTCACTGATGAACTGCTCCTTCTGTGCCAGATATGCGGTGTAGTTGCCTCTATATGGTTTGATTTGTCCGTTTTCAAGCTCCATTACGGTTGAGGCGGTACGGTCAATAAAATAACGGTCATGCGAAATCAGAAGAACAGCACCGCTGTATTTCTGCAGGTATTCTTCGAGCCACTCCATTGCCTGGGTATCGAGGTGGTTTGTCGGTTCATCCAAAAGGAGAAGGTCAGGACGCTGTACGATAAGGCGCGCAAGGGATACGCGCATGCGCTCGCCGCCTGACAGGGAAGTGACGGGACGTGAGAGATCTTCCGCGGTGAGGCCGAGTCCTGCAAGGACTTCACGCATACGCTGCTCAAAGTCATAGCCGCCGCATGCCTCATATCGCGCTGTTACCTTAGCGTACCTTGCGAGCAGGTCCTTCATGTCCGGTCGGGATGTATCGGAAAGCTGGTTTTCAAGCGAGGCCATCTCTGCTTCAAGTTCAACGATTTCACGGCTCTTCAGCGCATTTCCGCCGGGATCCTGGTCTTCAAGGTTCTGCGCGAGATAACCGATAATGACATGGCTGTGATGGATAATGCTGCCTTCATCCGGCGGCACTTTTCCTTCGATCATGCGGAAAAGCGTTGTTTTTCCGGCACCGTTGCTGCCGATAAGCGCAATGCGGTCACCCGCGTCAACCGTGAAGGAGATGCGGTCCAGAAGTTTTCTGCTGTGATAGGTTTTTGACACTTGTTGTACACTGAGAAGCGGCATTTTATCCTCCAAACTGGTTTCGCGCATTATTATAGCAGAAGATGAAGTCCTTCTTCCAACATCGGGTTAAATTCATGCCGGTAAAAACGCTATAATGTATATATCAGGCATTCTCTGCGGCAACAGCTTCCCGGAATGCGCATTTGCAGCTGCCTTTCACGATATCGTCTGTCATTTTGAAAGAATAGCAGAAAACAGTAAGAAAAATTTGAGCACATGTCCTTGTGCCTTTTTCCGGATACCAGTATTCTGTGTATACAAGTCAGGAAAACCGGGGAAACTGCATTTCCTGCGGCAGACGGTACATATTTTACACTGCTGCAAGTGAGAAAGGAACGACCCATGACTGCTGAATATCCCAATAAACCCGTTTCCGTTGATGTTCTCGATACAACGCTGCGCGACGGAGCGCAGGCAGAGGGAATATCTTTCTCTGTAAATGATAAATTTGCCGTTTTTGAAGCGCTTGCGGATATCGGCGTCAGGTATGTTGAAGCCGGCAATCCCGGAAGCAATCCGAAAGACAGGGAGTTCTTCAGCACTTTCATTCAGACGAAGGATGCAGGCACACGGCTCTGCGCCTTTGGAAGTACGAAGAGAAAGGACAAGACCTGTGATGAAGACGCGCAGATCCAGTCGCTGCTTCAGTCAGGGACATCCACAATCGTGATTTTCGGGAAAGTTTGGGCCATGGAGGTTGAGGAAATCATCCGGGCGACACCCGATGAGAATATCCGGATGATTGCCGATACGATTTCTTATTTTGCCGTGCGGGGCATAGAGGTTATTTTTGACGCGGAGCACTATTTTGAAGCGGCTAAGAGTAACCGGGAGTATGCGAAGGCGTGTCTGCTTGCCGCGCAGAATGCAGGTGCGTCCTGTGTCTGCCTGTGTGATACGAACGGATCGACCATGCCGGAAGATGTTGCCGAATATGTAGCGGAAGTTGTCGCACTGGTTGATCCGGACCGCTGCAAGGTCGGAATACACTGCCATAATGATTCAGGTGTGGCCGTATCCAATACGCTGCAGGCCGTTCTGGCCGGAGCGCGGCACATCCAGGGTACGTTTAACGGCATCGGGGAAAGATGCGGGAATGCGAACCTGGCGACAATTATTCCGAACCTTCAGCTGAAATACGGCATTCACTGCGTCCCGGAAGACAGGATGGACCTGCTCACGCCGATAGCAAGAAAAATAGCGGATATCGAAAATATGACACTTCCGGGCAGCGCACCGTATGTCGGCATTTCCGCATTTGCGCACAAAGCCGGCATGCATGTCGATGCGATCAAGAAGAATACATCCACCTTTGAACATGTGCCGCCCGAATCCGTCGGCAATTCCAGAAGGTTCCTTGTATCTGAAATCGCAGGCAAGGCCGCCATCCTCGAACTGATCAGAAGAATCCGCCCCGATATTGACAAAGCCTCACCGGAAGTTGAACAGGTACTTGCACGAGTTAAGCAGCTTGAACACGACGGGTACAGTTTTGAAGGTGCCGAGGCATCGCAGGAACTTCTTGTATGCCGCGAACTGGGAATCTACAGGCCGTTTTTCGATCTTGAACGGATTGCCGTCAATTCCGAACATCCGCACATCGGACCCCTTTCGGCATCTTCCTTTATTAAGATCCATGTTGACGGTAAAACCGAGGTCACGGCAGAAGAAGGCGACGGCCCCATCAACGCTATTGATAAGGCGCTCCGAAAGGCGATGGAAGTATTCTATCCCGAACTGAAAAAAACGAGGCTGTCCGATTATAAGGTCCGTGTACTGAACCGCCATGCTACGGCATCCTCCGTCCGAGTTCTCATCGAAACGACCGACGGAATCCGCAGCTGGCGTACCGTGGGCGTATCTACCGATATTATTTCGGCTTCCTATCAGGCGCTTGTGGATTCACTTGAATATCCGCTGATGACGGCCCGCCTGAAGAAGTCATGACTGCAGAGCGGTTTACGTAAGGTGCCGCATTTTCCCGACGATGCTTTTTTCACTAAAGGAGGAATACCATGGGAATGACAATGACGCAAAAAATACTGGCAAAGCATGCCGGACTTGATTCCGTTGAACCCGGACAGCTGATCGAGGCAAAACTGGACCTTGTACTCGGAAATGATGTGACTACACCGCCTGCCATTGATATTTTTGCACAAACCTGCGCATGCGGTGTATTTGACAAAAATAAAGTGGCCCTTGTCCCCGATCACTTTACACCGAATAAGGACATCAAATCGGCAGACAACTGCAAAAAAATCCGCGAATTCGCAAAAGAACAGGATCTTTCACACTATTATGAGGTCGGCGACCCGCAGATGGGCGTAGAACACGTCATATTGCCTGAAAACGGACTTGTGGCCCCCGGTGACGCAATTATCGGAGCTGATTCCCATACCTGCACATACGGCGCCCTGGGCGCTTTCGCAACAGGGGTTGGATCAACGGATCTGGCATGCGCGATGGCTACGGGGGAGACCTGGTTCCGGGTCCCTGAGGCTATCCGCTTCATCCTGACGGGAAAACTGCAGAAATATATCACAAGCAAAGACCTGATCCTGTATATCATCGGTATGATCGGAGTCGACGGCGCCCTTTACAAATCCATGGAGTTTACGGGTCCCGGTGCAGGTACCCTTGAAATGTCGGACAGGCTGACGATCTGCAATATGGCAATCGAAGCCGGCGGTAAAAACGGTATTTTTCCGTTTGATCAGAAGACGCTGGACTATCTGAAGAAATATGCACCTGACCGTGCCGCGAAAGATGATTACACCGTATTTGCGGCGGATGAAGATGCCGTATACGCGAGGACAATCAACATAGATCTTGCCGAAGTTCCCATGACCGTATCTTTTCCGCATCTCCCCGAAAACACAAGGACGGTAGGTACCTTTGACGAGGTAGCCATTGACCAGGTCGTGATCGGTTCCTGTACCAACGGCCGTCTTGAAGACCTGCGTACTGCAGCCGGCATATTTCGGGGAAGGAAAGTCAAGAAGGGCATAAGATGCATCATTCTTCCCGGTTCCAACAGGGTCTGGAAAGAAGCCCTGAAGGAGGGACTCCTTGAAGTATTTGCCGAAGCGAACTGCATTGTCTCCGCGTCAACCTGCGGACCGTGCCTCGGAGGCCATATGGGCATCCTTGCGAAGGGCGAGCGCTGTGTTTCCACCACAAACCGCAACTTCGTCGGCCGCATGGGTCATCCTGAATCCGAAGTATACCTTGCAAGCGTACCTGTTGCCGCAGCTTCGGCCATTTTCGGACGAATAGCAAGCCCGTTTGAACTGGACGGACAATGACAGTAGGAGGAATATAGAATGAGTGTAAAAGGTAAAGTATTCAAGTATGGCGCCAATGTTGATACGGATGTTATTATACCTGCCCGCTATTTAAACACGGCTGATCCTGAAGAGCTTGCGAAGCATTGCATGGAGGACATTGATGCCTCATTTGCCGGACGTGTCCGGAATGGAGATATCATTGTCGGCGGTTCGAATTTCGGCTGCGGGTCTTCCAGGGAGCATGCTCCGATCGCAATTAAGGCAAGCGGAATTTCCTGCGTCATTGCACCGTCGTTTGCGCGTATTTTCTATCGCAATGCCATTAACATGGGTCTTGCGATCATGGAGTCGGCAGAAGCCTCGGATAAGATTCAGGACGGCGATCAAGTTGAGGTGAACTTTGAAACGGGCGAAATCCGCGACCTGACCACAGGTCAGGTATTTACGGCAAAGCCATTCCCGGAATTCATTCGCAAGATCATCGAATCCGACGGGCTTGTAGGATACATTGCAAAAAAATAATAGATCCAGTCTGTTGAGGCAGGAGAAATCGGATCTTCGCAGGAGGAATAATAATGGGTTCATATAATATTGCAGTCATTCCGGGTGATGGTATCGGTCCGGAAGTCATAAACGGCACATGTGATGTCCTTGAGGCTGTGGCAGATAAATTCGGCCATACATTCCGTTTTGAGGAACTTCTGGCTGGCGGAAGCGCAATCGATACTGTCGGTGAACCACTCCCGGCAGCAACACTGTCGGCATGCAGAAGAAGCGACGCTGTTCTCCTCGGGGCTGTCGGCGGACCGAAATGGGATGACCTTCCGGGAAATCAGCGGCCCGAACAAGCTCTTTTAGGGCTCCGAGCAGGGCTTGGCCTTTACGCCAACCTGAGACCGGCCGTACTGCATCGGCAGCTTTCGGAGGCCTGCCCGTTAAAGGATAAATTTGTTACAGACGGAATTGACATCATGATCGTCAGGGAACTTACGGGAGGCATCTATTTCGGAGACCGCGGCAGAAGAGCCGGCGGCAGTTTTCCGGACGGTTCGCCCAAAGGACAGGAAGCCTATGATACCGAAGCGTACAGTGAAGCGGAAATAGAACGGATTGTACGTGTTGGTTTTGACCTTGCCATGGGACGCCGCAAAAAAGTTGTCTGCGTCGATAAGGCCAACATACTTGAAAGCTCACGTCTGTGGAGGGAAGTTGTCGGACGGATTTCGACGGAGTTTACGGAAGTGTCCGTGGAATACCTGTATGTCGATAATGCATCGATGCAGCTGGTCCGGCATCCAGGCAGCTTTGACGTGATGATTACATCCAATATGTTCGGGGACATCCTGTCAGATGAGGCAGGCATGATAACAGGTTCCATCGGAATGCTTCCTTCCGCGTCGCTCGGAGCCCCCGGAAAACCCGGCATGTATGAGCCTGTTCACGGCACGGCACCGGATATTGCGGGCATGGATAAGGCAAATCCGCTCGCAGCGATCCTTTCCGCGGCAATGATGCTGCGGTGGTCGTTCCATCTCGCCAAAGAAGCAGACGCTATTGAAAATGCTGTCGCGAAAGTCCTGTCAGACGGATACCGCACAGTCGATATTGCATATGCTGACAATTTTACAATTCTTGGCACAAAGGAAATGACAGCAAAAGTTATTGAAGCAATTGCTTAACGTCCGAACCGGACGGAATAAATTCAATCGGACAGGTACATAAAAGAAAAGCAGGTGAAAATATGCATAACGAACGAAGCGGACAAATGACAAAAGACCCAAGCCGCGCTGCCCACCGGTCGCTTTTTTACTCGCTCGGACTTACTCCGGAGGAACTCAAACGCCCCATGATCGGAGTAGTCAACTCATTTTCCGAACTGATTCCCGGCCATGTCCATCTGCGCGAACTTGCACAGTGCGTGAAAGACGGAATCCGCATGGAGGGGGGCGTTCCTTTTGAATTTCCGTCGATTGCGGTCTGTGACGGGACGGCAATGAACCATGTCGGCATGAAATATTCCCTGGTAAGCAGGGATGTTATTGCGGATTCCTGTGAACTGGTCCTTATGGCCCACCCGCTTGATGCCGTCGTCTTTATCCCCAGCTGCGATAAAGTCGTTCCGGGTATGCTTATGGCAGCCGCGAGACTCAATATTCCGGCAATTTTCATATCCGGCGGTCCGATGCTGCCGGGAAATTATCACGGAAAGAAGATCGGACTGTCCGACATGTTCGAAGCTTCCGGCACCTATGCAGCCGGAAGCATGACGGCAGATGAACTTGCCGAAATGGAAATGGCCTGCTGTCCGACCTGCGGAAGCTGCTCTGGGATGTATACGGCGAATACGATGAACTGCATCACGGAAGCCCTTGGTATGGCGCTTCCCGGGAACGGTACGATCCCGGCCGTATTTTCCGCCAGAAGACGCCTTGCCAAAGAAACAGGCATGAAGATTATGCATCTTCTGCGCGAAGGGCGCACGGCCCGGGATATCATGACCAAAGACGCCGTATTCAATGCGCTTCGCATTGATATGGCTCTCGGAGGCTCGACGAACAGCGTGCTGCACCTGCTTGCAATATCACGGGAATCCGGATATCCGCTTACCATGGAGGATATTTCGAAAATTACGGACGAGACACCGCAGTTATGCAGGCTGAATCCGGCAAGTTCCGTGTTTATTACGGATCTTAACGAAGTCGGCGGCATCACGTCTGTGATGGCGGAAATTGCCAAAACAGGACTCCTTTCGGTCGGCAGCCTGTCTGTGGACGGCACGATTGCAGACCGTATCAGGGATAACCGAGGCGCGGACGGGAGAGTAATCTCTCCCTGGACCTCGCCCGTGGCGAAAGACGGCGGACTTGCCGTATTAAGAGGCAATCTTGCTCCCGAATGCGCAATTGTCAAGAAAGGTGCAGTCCTTCCCGAGATGCTGGTCCACTCCGGTCCCGCACGTGTATTTGATTCGGAAGAGGAAGCAACAAAAGCCATATTTGCAGGGAACATCCACCCGGACGATGTTATTGTCATTCGTTTTGAAGGGCCTAAGGGCGGCCCCGGAATGCGGGAAATGCTCACACCGACATCGGCTGTTGCCGGAATGGGTCTTGACAGGAGTGTCGCACTTATCACGGACGGACGCTTCTCCGGCGCCACGCGCGGCGCCTCGATCGGGCATGTATGTCCGGAAGCTGCAGTCGGCGGCCCGCTGGCATATGTTGCGGAAGGTGATATCATATCCATTAACATCCCTGCACGCACGATAACACTGGATGTTGACGAAGAAACCCTTTCCGGGAGGACACCGGCGGTTCTTCCGGACCGCAGCCTTACAGGAATCCTTGCAAGGTATGAAGATCTTGCCGACTCTGCTGCAAACGGTGCAAGCATGAACCATGTCAAAAACTGCCGCATATAAAATCGTTCCCCGCTGCAAAGCCGGATCAGACATGACCCGAAGGATGAGAGGAGAATTAATATGAATGGAGCACAGACAATTGTTGCTTTTTTGAAAAGCAAGGGAGTCAATCCTGCTTTCGGATATCCCGGCGGGCCTGTACTTGTCCTGTATGATGCCATATATCAGGCAGATTTTCCGCATATCCTTACCCGGCATGAACAGGGTGCAGTACACGCTGCGGAGGGGTTTGCAAAAGTAACGGGGAAACCGGGGGTGGTTATCGCCACGTCGGGCCCCGGCGCAACCAATCTTGTCACCGGTATAGCCGATGCCCTGCTTGATTCCGTACCGCTTCTTGCGATAACAGGCGCAGTCGCCCGGAACTGCACGGGAAAAGATGCTTTTCAGGAGGCTGACATCACCGGCATTACACAGCCGATTACAAAATACAACTACCTGGTAATGGATCCGGCCGATCTTGTTCCGACATTGGAAGAAGCCTGGAACCTCACCACATCAGGAAGGCCGGGACCTGTCCTGGTCAATGTTCCCAAGGATATCCTTGCGCTTCCGACGCCTCTGAATACGACAGCCGGCGCAGGCGTAATCCGTCACCGGCCTCCGAGGAAAAAGACGGAAACCCAGGTTGGAGCTGTGTATGATGCCCTTTTGCGCTGCAGACAGCCGCTGCTGCTTGCGGGCGGCGGTGTCATTATTTCTGACGGCGCGAGTGAACTCATGCAGCAGTTTGCAGAAAAGACCGGTATACCGGTCTCGACTACCATGATGGCAAAAGGCACTATTTCCGATGACCATCCGCAGTATTTGGGAATGGCCGGCATGCACGGCACGCCGCAGAGCAATTCTGCAATCGGGAACTGCGACCTTCTCCTTGCTGTCGGATGCCGCTTCTCAGACCGCATCATCGGCGATCCGGAAAAGTACAATCTGCATGAGGGAAGGGTTGTTATCCATGTGGATATCGATCCGGCGGAAATAGGCAAGAACATACGTCCGACAATAGAGATAGAAGATGATGCAGCAAATTTTTTCAGACAGATGCTGCAGCATCTGCCGAAGCATGATTTTCAAGCAGACTGGACTGACTGGACCGCAAAAATGCGGGGGAAACAGGAACGCTACAGGCAGCTTACCGACGAACTGACAGCACTTGATGACAAGCTCCTTCCCGAAGCGGTTGTAAATGAAATCTCTTTGGCGTACCATGGCAAAAATCCGATTCTGGTAACGGACGTCGGACAGAATCAGATATTTGCCGCCCAGTATTTCAAAATCGAGACACCTCGCTCCTTCCTGACTTCCGGCGGCCTTGGCACAATGGGTTTTGGCCTGCCGGCCGCTATCGGAGCCGCTATTGCGGCGCCTGACCGCCCGGTCATCCTTTTTGTCGGTGACGGCGGCATTCAGATGACGATTCAGGAATTCAGCACGCTTCATAACCTGGGGCTCCATGTAAAAGTCATTATTATGGATAATCAGCAGCTGGGAATGGTGCGTCAGTGGCAGGAACTTTTCTTTGGAAAAAGATACAGCCAGTCTATCCTGGATAACAATCCGAACTTTATTCAGATCGCAGATGCCTATGGTATAAAAGGCGGCCGTGCAACGGATGCAAAGGAGTTCAGGGATAATCTTATAAAGATGATGTCCGACGACCAGCCGTATGTGCTTCATGTGATGCTTGATTCACAGGAACTCGTGTATCCGATGATTCCGCCGGGGAAAAATCCGGAAGAGATGATTATGCCGGGGATGTGAGGTCATCTGCCTGAATCCGTATCACTGGCAGAAGAAAGGACGCATCGCCCTGTACATGATTCTGCGGAAGGAAATAGCGGCAAATGAATATTTATGAACACCGTGCCCACTATTATGAGACGGACCAGATGGGAATCATCCATCACTCGAATTATATCCGATGGATGGAGGAGGCACGGATTGACTTTTTTGACCAGCTCGGATGGAGTTACAGGCGGATGGAGGAGCAGGGGATCATTTCGCCAGTCCTTGAGGTCAGGTGCCAATATAAGAATATGTCGCATTTTGACGACACAATCTGTATAAAAGTCTCTGTTAAGGAGTATAGGGGTGTCCGTCTTATGATTGAATACGAGATGACGGACAAACAGAGCGGGGAAATCCGGGCGGTCGGGGAAAGTCGACACTGCTTTCTGGGGCAGAACGGCAGGCCGATTATCCTGAAGAAAAGTTTTCCCGCGTTTGATCAGGCGCTTGCAGAGCTGGTTGATAAGACGGAGAAATGATTCGGAATCCGGTTCAGAATCTGTTCCGATCTTTCAAAGCGAATCCTTGAACCGGGGAGAGAGAAAGTTCGGATGTCAGCCTTCTTCCTGTTCCTTCAGCCTCGGGACAGGAGTCGGACGGTTGAAGCGGTCCATGGCGACAAATGTCATATGGGCCACGTTGATTTCTTTTCTTGCGCCGTCGAGTTCCTCGACATACGTGGTGACTTTTACTTTCATGGAGGTTCTGCCCACGCTCTCAATCTCAGAAGTGAGCAGAAGAGTGGAGTTCAACGCTGCAGGCGCCTTGAAGGAAAGGTTGTCGATGGCTACGGTTGTCACTTCCGTGCCTGCATGGCGGCGAGCGCAGATGGCACCGATTGTATCGATCATCTGGAGCAGCGCGCCTCCAAAAAGACGGCCGGATCCGTTTGTGTGCCTGTACATTACGATCTGCACCTGTTCTGAAAAGGAATCACTGCGTGACTTTACCCGGCTGAAACGGGTTTGTTCCTGGGCTGACAGCTCATCAAGCAGGACAGATAACCGTCCTTCGAGGGCTTCCTGTGTTGCCCGTATGCTTTGCACGCCGTCTTCAGGGATTTGATCAATTTTGTTATTCACGAGGGTTCCTCCATTTGTATCTTCAGCTGATATTCATATTTCCATTATATCAGATATGCCCGCGCTCCGCGTCCGGCTGTGCCGCTCTAATATATGATCGAACCTTTGAAATATTCGTGAAACCAAAAACACCATGGTTATTGGTTTGCTTCTCGTTGTATAATTACATTACTCTGATTTGTACGCTGGCAAGTAAGGGGTAAAGATATGTCGAAGAAACATATAGTAGCTGTTATTGATCTCGGATCACTTTCTTTGCGTCTTAAGATTTTTGAAATTATCAACAGGGAACCCCCGAAAGAAATCGAGTCCGTCCGCAGATTTCTTGCTCTTGGAGCGGAGACCTATCGCTGCGGACAGATTTCTGCCGCTCAGATTTCCGAACTCTGTGAGATACTTTCCGGGTTTGTCCTCAAAATGAAGGAATACAAAATCACCGATTCCGTGTGTGTCGCCACAAGTGCATTCCGGGAAGCCAGAAACCGGGATTTTGTTGCAGATCAGATACATCTCCGCACCGGCCTGAAGATTTCTGTTCTGGATAATGCACAGGAACGGTATTACCACAACCTTGCCGTGAAGGAACTGATGAACGGGTTTGAGAAGATCATCCTGAACGGAACCCTGATTTTGGATATCGGTGCGGGCAGCATTCAGTCGACCGTATATGATAAGTCAGAATTTGTTTTCAGCCAGAACATGCTTCTGGGTTCGCTGCGCATCAGTGAACTTCTGTCTGATCTTGAAAAGCATACGGCACACTATTCGGATGTTCTTGAGGAATATATTTCGCACGACCTTGAGGATTACCATGCTGTCGAACCGAAAGGCATCACATACCAGAGCTTGATAGCGTTTGGCAGCGATATCGGTTTTATTAAAGGCTTAAGCGGATTGTCTCCCCGTGAATACTGCTATCTTCCGAAGAAGAAATTCCTTGAGACATATGAGTATCTGCTGAAGACGAAGCCGGCTGACCTTGTTCTTACGAGGAACATTCCGTCGGCTACCGCGGGGCTGTTACTCCCGACTGCGCTGATTATCAAGAAAAATCTTGATTTTACAGGACTTGACGGTATATACATGCCTGCCGCATCCCTGTGTGACGGAGTAATGTACCAGTACGCATGGGACAATTTCGGATATGAACTCAAGGCGGACCCGACCCAGGACACGGTATGTGCAGCACGCCATATCAGCAAGCGGTACCGTTATGACAAGAAGCATGCGGAACAGGTTGAGAGGCATGCCCTGGCCATTTTTGACAGTGCCCGACGCTGGCATGGCCTTGGGGAACGGGACAGGCTCCTGCTGCAGCTGGCCGCTGTTCTGCATGAAGTCGGCAAATATATCAATGTTACCAATCACAGCACGCGATCCTACCACATTATCCATACGACGGAAATTATCGGGCTTGACAGTGACGAACGTGAAATTGTAGCGTATGCTGCCCGGTTCTACCTGCAGTCGGATTTGTTCTCGGACCGTTATTTCCAGTATCTCCCGGCTGAGCAGCGTATCCGCGTATCAAAGATCGCGGCAATCCTGCGGGTTGCCGACGCAATGGACGCATCACATAAGCAGAAACTGAAAAACGTTTCTGTTGTAAGCCTTCCAGATGCTCTTAACATAAATTGTGACTGTGACGAAGACCTGACCTACGAATTGTGGGCCTTTGAGAACAAGGCGGATCTGTATCAGCAGGTATTTGGAGTCACACCCGTTTTAAAACCGAGGAGGCAGATACAATGACGACAAAAAAAGAAAAGGTTAAGAAAAAATCAAAAGCTGCCCGACAGGAGACGCTGTATATGCTTTCCGACAATGCAGGCATTACGGCAGACGCAAACCGGTTTTACAACCGCGAAATGAGCTGGCTTGAATTTAATGACAGAATTCTCTATGAAGCAAGAGATACCAGAAATCCGTTGCTGGAACGCGCGAAATTTCTGTCCATCACTGCATCCAACCTTGATGAATTTTATGTCGTGCGGGTTGCATCCCTGAAGGATATGGTCAACGCGCAGTATACGGTTAAGGATTTTTCCGGCATGACCCCTACGGAACAGCTGGAGAAGATTTCCGAGAGAATCAGGCGCAGCATGCAGCTTCAGTACTCAACATACACGCGGTCTCTGATCCCGTCCCTGTGGGATCACGGCATCAAGATCCTTGATTATTCGGAGCTCGATGAAAAGAACAGGGATCTTGCCGATGAATATTTCCGTTCGACACTGTATCCGATTCTAACGCCCATGGCGATTGATGCTTCGCGTCCGTTTCCGCTGATATACAACCGGCGTCTGAACATCTGCGTCCTCATAGACGAAGAGAAAGACGAGACGAAGCCTGCTGCAGCGGCAGGCAGCGAGGAGCCCAAAGCATACCGGTTTGCAACCCTTCAGGTACCCGCTGTAGTCCCGAGACTTTTTAAAATTCCTCTGTCGGACGGAACCGGTTTCCTACCGATTGAACAGATCATCGAGGCTAATCTTGATATCCTTTTTACCGGTTCGAAAGTACTTGCTTCAGGATATTACCGCATTATGAGGAACGCGGACCTGGATATTGACGAGGACGAGGCAGAAGACCTCCTGAAAGTAATCGAACAGCAGGTACGGCTCCGCCAATGGGGTGAAATTATCCGCCTTGAGGTGGACGAACATATTGATCCGCGCCTGCTTACCTGGCTTGTTGACTCCCTTGAGATAGGCGAACAGGATATTTTCAGCGTGAACGGTTCCCTTGACCTGACTTTTTTGATGAAGCTCTACGGCAATACTGCACAGGACCATCCGGATATCTGTTACCCGGAATATAAGGCCCAGAAACCGAGCATGTTCGGAGAAGGCAGCATTTTTGACCAGATCAGGGAGAAGGACCGTCTGATTCACCTTCCGTATGAGTCATTCGACCCTGTCATTGAATTTGTCCGTGAAGCCGCGCAGGACCCGAATGTGCTTGCTATCAAACAGACGCTCTACCGCGTCAGCAGCAGTTCGCCGATTATCCGGTATCTTGCAGAGGCTGCCCAGAACGGCAAGCAGGTCATGGTCCTTGTTGAGCTCAAGGCAAGGTTTGACGAAGAGAATAACATCAACTGGGCGAAGATGCTTGAAAAAGCCGGATGCCACGTAATTTACGGGCTTGTCGGACTTAAGACGCACAGTAAAATCACGCTTGTCGTCCGGAGTGACGATGACGGCATCCGCAGATATCTTCATCTCGGAACAGGCAATTATAACGATATTACGGCGACGATCTATACCGATATCGGCCTTTTTACATGTTCCGAGACATTCGGCGTCGATGCATCCGAGTTTTTTAATATGCTTTCGGGTTATGCCGAACCGCCGGAGTGGAGGAGACTGATTCCTGCCCCGCTTTGGCTCAGGGGATTTTTTGAAAAACGTATCCGCCGTGAAATCATGAATGCAAGAGAGGGGAAAAAGGCAGTAATCATTGCCAAAATCAATTCCCTTGTTGACGGGGCTATTATTGAACTGCTTTATGAAGCATCCGCCGCCGGTGTGCAGATTGATCTGATCGTGCGCGGTATCTGCTGCCTGCGCGCCGGAATACCCGGCCTTTCCGACAACATTACCGTACGTTCCATAACGGGGCGGTATCTGGAACATTCCCGCATATTCTATTTTTACAACGAAGGACAGGAGGATATATACCTGTCATCAGCCGACTGGATGCCGCGAAACCTGGACCGGCGCATTGAACTTCTGTTTCCGATAGAAGACCCCGACTGCAGGGAACGGATCCTGGAGATATTGCATATTGAGCTTGAAGATACGGTCAGAAGCCACTGGATGAGAAGTGACGGTACATACCACAAGCTTGATCTCCGGGGGAAAGTAAAGCTTGACAGTCAGGTCGAACTTTGCCGTCTTGCTGTTGAAGCAGATGAAAAGAAAAAGCAGCAGGAGGATACAAGGACGTTTATTCCTGCCGAACCGATCAGCTGACAGGAGCATGACAGGCAGTGACGGGAGTATGACGCCAGGGCACACAGGCCCGGCTGTCATGCGGTTTACCTGTCTGCATCATACAGCTCATAGTATTGGTATTTCCTGTATAGATCGATCCACATGCTGATGTCTTCCGGCAGGGTGCTGCTTTTGGCGCTGTATACCGTGCCGTCGCCTGCGACGATATAGTTTTCATCGAGTGCAGGAATATCTTCGTGCATGGAAAGAAGGAACTGCTGGAAGGGGGTACGCTGCACGCCCAGGATATCCGACAGATATGCCGACACATAATTGGTGCTTATATAGGATTCCTTGATTTGTGCGAGATCTGAATCAGATATGTCATAATTCGCCCATACAAGAATCTGTGACTTGTATCTTGTAAGGGCCTGCTGATTGGCATCCCCATCCGCTTCAGATTTCAAAAAATTCATGTAATTGTCTGTCAGATTCGGTTGATGGTCGCCGTACAGGATAATAACGGTCGGGCGGTCAACTGTCTCAAAATAAGAGATCAGCATTTTGAGCGCGTCGTCAGACAGGCGGAGCAGAGAATAATACTGGTTGGCCTGCGGATATTTCATCTGGGAATCCGTAGTGACGGAATAGGGAAGACTGGCATACGAAGCATAGCCGCCGTGATTCTGAATGCTGATCAGATATGCAAAAAGGGGTGTGTCAGGCTCTGCCGCCTTGCGTTCTTCGTATTGGTCGATTATGTACCGGTAGGCCGATTCATCACTTATGTAATTACGGTAACGCAATGCATCGGTAAAAACATCTTCACCGACAAAACTGTCAAATCCCAGCAATGGCATAACATTTTCCCGGTTCCATCCGGTCAGGTCGAAGGGGTGGACGGCCATCGTATCATAACCGTCTTCCTTCAGGATCGAGGCAACGGAGGTTACATCATTTCGTATGTACTGTTTGTATGGGTACGTGCCGCTTGCAAAAAACTGCATCGTCATTCCCGTCAGTACTTCAAATTCGGAATTTGCCGTGTTGCCGCCGTAGGCGGATGTTATCAGAGTCTTTTTGATTACGTTGTCACCGGACAGGGAATCCCAGTAGGGAAGCACGTCTTCGGATGTTGTTGTGTCCCCGTATACCCTGAGATCGGAAAAAGCTTCACTCATGATCATGATAACATCCGGCTGCGCTCCGTCAGGGACTACGGAATTTGTCGTCACATTATATTCTTCAAGTGCTGCCTTTTCTTCACTGGCCGAGTAACCGGCCGGCTTTTCATGGAAGAGAAAACGGAAATGATAACAGAAATTCATAAGGACACCGTTATCATAATTGTAGTTCACAAGCGTGTAATAAAAGCAGATGCCGGATTTGAGCTGCGCGGTCTTGCTCATAACGAAATCACTCATATAGAACGAGCCGGCGACAAGGACTGCCGAAATGATACCGATGCGGAACCAGTTCCTGATTTTCGGATCCTTCCCGACGAAGGAAAGCATAATCATACATGCGAACATGAGTACAGCACAGACTACTTCCCTGGATATTACAAAATCATACGTCGTGCTTACCTTGAGGGCGAGACCTATGTTATCAAGGTCCCAGGGATAAATAATCGCATTGCGGAACAGAATCGTATAGTGTTCCGCGATGCCGAAAAGAAACACTGCGGAACTCAGCACGATGGAAGTGACACGGAAATACGGCAGAGCGTACAAAATCAGGTACGGTATCAGGAGGATAAGGTAATTCCAGACAAACCGAATACCGATCGCATGTGACCAGCCAGGTGCGAAAAAAACGGATTCATCAAAATTCTGCTGGTATGCGGACAGGCACTGCAGTACAAGAATTCCGACCGCAGGAAGAAGAAGGAGCCTTATGACCGAAAGGATGACTGGCACTTTCGGTCGGATCCGGCTCCATGTTATTTTAGTCATGACGTAATTGCCTCCAAGCCGGGGTAACCGTGCAGGTTATCCCCTGAAACTGTCTTTAAGAGATACGGAACGATTAAAGACAAGATGTCCTTCCGAGGAATCCTTGCTGTCTGCACAGAAATATCCAAGGCGCATGAACTGGAAGTTATCCGAAGATTTTGCTGCGGCAAGCGATGCTTCAAGCTTAGCTCCGCGGATTACAGTGAGGGAATCCGGATTCATATGCTCAAGGTAATTGCAGTCCGCAAGGTCCGGCTCCGGTGTGTCGAAAAGACTGTCATACAGACGTACTTCCGCATCAACGGCTGTCTTTGCGTCGACCCAGTGGATCGTAGCCTTGATTTTTCTTCCGTCTGCAGTATTTCCGCCGCGGCTTTCCGCATCATAGGAAGCAAGTACTTCGGTAACATTTCCGTTTTCGTCCTTCCTGCAGCCAGTGCAGCGAATTACATATGCTGATTTCAGGCGGACTTCATTGCCGGGGTAGAGGCGGAAATATTTTTTGGAGGGCTCCTCCATGAAATCGTCAGCTTCAATCCAGAGATCCCTTGAAAATGTGACGGTACGGGAACCGTCCTCGGGTTTTTCCGGATTGTTCTCCACTTCGAATTCCTCTGACTGGCCTTCCGGATAGTTTGTGATGGTAAGCTTTACGGGGGCGACAACGGCCATAACACGGCGTGCGTTCCGATTTAAGTCTTCACGCAGGCAGTGCTCGAGGAATGCAAAATCGACAGTGCTGTTAACTTTGGATACACCGTTCCTCTCATGGAAAGTGCGGATGGAAGCAGGTGTGTATCCGCGCCTTCTCAGGCCGCACAGGGTCGGCATGCGCGGATCGTCCCAACCGGAAACAAGACCGCTTTCAATGAGGTTTCTGAGCTTCCTTTTTGAGAGCACGGTGTAATTGATGCCAAGACGCGCAAATTCAATCTGACGCGGTCTGCTCGGAACGGAACAGTTCTCAATGACCCAGTCATAGAGAGGACGGTGGGATTCGAATTCAAGCGAGCAGAGGGAATGGGTAATTCCTTCGAGTGCATCTTCAATCGGATGTGCAAAATCGTACATCGGGTAGATACACCATGTATCGCCCGTCTGATGGTGTGACATATGGTTAATGCGGTAAATAGCCGGATCACGCATGTTGAAGTTGCCGGAAGCCAGGTCAATCCTGGCACGGAGAGTCATGCGGCCGTCTTCAAATTCACCGGCCTTCATGCGGCGGAACAGATCCAGACTTTCTTCCGCCGGACGGTCACGGTAAGGGCTCTGCGCCGGAGTGGAGAGGTCACCGCGCATTTCTTTCATCTGTTCCGGAGTAAGCTCGCACACATATGCAAGTCCTTTACGGATCAGCTCTTCGGCAAATTCATACATTTTGGGAAAATATTGCGACGCATAAAAAAAACGGTCGCCCCAGTCATACCCGAGCCAGTGGATGTCTTCCTGGATGGCGTCGACATATTCTTCATCCTCTTTTGTCGGGTTGGTGTCGTCCATGCGGAGGTTGCACATACCGCCGAATTTCTCGGCGGTATGAAAATCGATGTACAGTGCCTTGGCATGTCCTATATGAAGGTAACCGTTCGGCTCGGGCGGAAAACGGGTATGTACGGTCATTCCTTCAAACTGTCCGCCGGCTGCGATGTCTTCCTCAACAAAATCAAAAATAAAATTACTGTCCGTCTCACTCATTTTTATCACCTGTATATCCTTTACAATCATTTGCTTTGCATGAAGCTGCGTTATTGCCGGGGATGAATGCATTTATTGCGCAAGACGCTGTCGGCCCAGACCGATTCTCCTTAAAGACTCTTCCTGACCCAGCAGCAGCAGGATTTCAACTGCGCCGCCCGGAGTGACAGCCGTTCCGGATATGGCGATGCGTACAGGCCACATGACCAGTGCATTTTTAACTCCCATACGTTCTGCGAGCCCGGTAAGGCAGGAAGAAACGGAATCCTTTGTCCAATCGGAAAGCCCCGCGAGTTCTTTCTCACAGATGCCGAGCATCTCAAGGGAGTTCTCACGCGTTGTTTTACTCTTTTTATGGACGTAAATCTCCGGATCGTAATCGGGGAGCTCCTTTAAAAAGGAAAGCCTTTCAGAAATCTGCGAAAAGCTTGTGATACGGGGCTGAAGAATCTCTGTCATAACGGAGTAGACACCGGGTTTGCCGGGAACAAGCTCTTCATAAGCGGGAAGTGCTTTTTCAAGGAACTGCTCAGGCGACATTGCGCGGATATACTCACCGTTGAACCATTCGAGTTTTGCATAGTCAAAAATAGCAGGTGACTTGCTGATTCCGTCAATGGAAAAAGCTTCTGCCAGTTCGTCAAGGGAAAACAGTTCGCGTGTTTCCTCCTTCGGACACCAGCCGAGCAGTGCGATGTAGTTGATGACTGCTTCCGGCAGATAACCGGCACGGATCAGATCTTCAAAGCTTGTCGCGCCATGCCGTTTGGAAAGCTTTGCTACGATTCCGTCTTCACCGCGGCCCTGGATGAGGGGCAGATGGACATAAGTGGGGATCTCCCAGCCGAACGCTTCATACAGCAGATTGTATTTAGGCGCAGAGGAAAGATATTCGCTTCCTCTGACAACGTGCGTAATGTGCATGAGATGGTCATCGATGATGTTGGCAAAATTGTATGTCGGAAAACCGTCTGTCTTGATCAGGATCTGGTCTTCAAGTTCCTTGTTGGCAACAGAAATATCACCATAGACGCAGTCTTTAAAAGTTGTGGTTCCCTCGACCGGCATGCGCTGGCGTATGACATACGGAATCCCGGATGCAAGGTTAGCCGCAATTTCTTCCGCGGGCAGGTCACGGCAGTGCCTGTCGTATCCCTGCACTTCCAGTCCTTCCGACTGTGCATGCAGCGATTCCAGGCGTTCCTTTGTACAGAAGCAGTAATACGCTTTTCCTTCACGGACAAGCTGTTCCGCATAAGGTTTGTACATATGCATGCGCTCGCTCTGGACGTAAGGTCCGTAAGGTCCTCCGATGTCAGGGCCTTCGTCATGACGGAGACCGGCAGTTTTAAGGGTGCTGTAAATAATATCCAGCGCACCCGGTACATATCTCTCCTGGTCCGTATCTTCGATGCGGAGGACAAAAGTCCCGCCCAGTGATTTTGCGATCAGGTATTCATAAAGTGCGGTACGCAGATTTCCTACATGCATGAAACCGGTAGGACTCGGCGCAAAACGCGTTCGTACAGAAGATTTTCCGGAGCAGTTACCGTCTGACATATTTTTACCTCTTTATTTGCTTTTTAACTTTCTTATGTTATCACAAAAAAGGAAGTACGGAAATCGAAAAACGAGGGGAAGTGCCGGCTGATCCTTTTATCATGCAATAAGCAGGTGAATACGTAATTCAGGCTTGTCATTTCAGCTTTGCGTGCGCTTTGTATACGCGAGCGGCGTATTTACAGACAGTCCAGACTGTTGACAGAATAAACAGGCAGACGGCTATGGCAATGACAACAAACAGGTTTATATTAGCCTGGATCAGCTCCATTGCCTTCGAATACACGGTGGACTGCGACCATACGTCTTCTGCGGCAACCACTTCGGTGACAATCTGCGTGCCGTCTTCAAGAGTAAAGCTTACCTGTCCAAGCAGTTCCCCGGCGCTTATCGGGAGCGTTACTGTCTGCGAGGGGGTAAATTCCGTATCACTAAGAACATAGTCTTTTCCTGCAGGATGCACATACCGCACGGTCGTTTTGAATACGGCGGCTACCGGCTTCGAAATACCGTTCAGGGTTACGTCCTTATATGTCTCCCCGGCCACAACAAAATCAGACGCTTCGTAGTAATTGAATATAGAATCAATAGCCTTATTTAAGTCCTGATACGTCGCGTCCGCATCTGATCCTTCCAGAATAACCGCAATTTCAAAATCATCTGCGGATGCCACGGCAAGTACGCACGATGAAGCACTGGCATCACCAGCGGCAAATGAGGCTGCACCGGTCAGATTGGTGATTCCCCATGCGGAAACCATGTTGCTGGTGATCCGCATCGCCGAACCGTCGGAAAGGAAAAGCAGAGGGGACCTGTATTTTGTAAATATATCCTTGAAATCCTTCAGGTTCAGTGCATAGCGGAACAGGGAGGACAAATCCTTCATCGTTGTGTACTGAAGGGCATATGTATTGTACGGCGAATCCTCCAAGGAGGGAATTCCTCCTAATACGGACTTTCCCGAAGTGTTTGCAAAGAGTGTGTTATTCATGTTCAAAGCTTTCGCCATATCGTTCATCTGCCTGACAAATGACGGTTCATTATTGGAAATGTACTCAGCCAGCGATAATGCGGCTGCCTCGGAGTCTTTATAAATGATGGCTGTGACGAGGTATTTCACGGAACATTTTTCTCCCTTTGTCAGGGAAAGGGGGGAATCAGACTTGACATCAAGCATTTCTGCTTCCTTTGATATTGTTACCTGGGTATCAGGTGAAAGGGATTCCAGCGCGATGACAGCCGTCATCAGTTTTGAAGCGGCGGAAATATTCAAAGTTTTGTCGGATGAATTGTCGTATAAAATCATACCGCGGCCTGTAGCTGCAGCAAGCACGGAATTTGATGACACTTCCAGCGGGGGCATGGAGTCATCGGCGGAATCATCTGCCGCGGCAGATGATTCGCCTGACGATTCTTCAGACGAACCGGAAATATCCGCGGTATCGGCAGGAACAGCGGCAGATGCGGCATATATAGGGATTCCGGCCGCCCCGGTGAACAGTAAAGCAGTCAAAAACATAGCGAGCAGACGTATCTTAAAGGTTCGACGGTTTTCTGCAGAAAAAACTCCGGCCATTTTTACACCCCGATATAGCAGTAAGTGTTTTCAATTATATCACGTTTAGAATGCATCACGGATCATCTTGCACCGCCGGACGGAAAATGGTAAATTATATACATGTACTCATATAGGAGAAGACTGACTATATAAAGTCAAGTCCTAAATAGGAAAAAGGTAGCGTAAACGCTAGACGCAAGGAACTTTGAAAATAATGCATGCTAAACAGACCTGAACCAATGGTCCAAGTCTGAAACAAGGAGTAAGGGACTCGAGTTACGCTTGAGTCACGAAGGCCTCGTTAGTAGTTAGAATGCGGAATATGACGCGTACAAGTTTTTTAGAAACGTGTCCCAGAGCAACAAAATAATGCTTGCCCTGAGCAAGTTTAGTGTCCATGTAATGCCGGAAGGTATCACAGTAAACGGAGGCCAGACGAGCAGCCTGCATCAATGCCCAGCGAAGATACGTCGAGCCATGCTTGACCATCGGCGTATGGCCGGCGGTAAACTTTCCCGACTGGTAAGTGGAAGGATCCAGGCCTGCAAACGCAAGTAATTTATCCGGAGAACTGAAGCGATGAATGTCGCCGATTTCCGCGAGAATAATGGCTGTGAGTGTTGGGCCGATACCGGGAATAGATAGTATGGGAGAGTGAATCGCAGCAACAATTGTCTGAATGGCTTTTTCCAGTTGCTTGAGCTGGTCCAAAAGGAAATCGAGCTGTTGCAACGTAAGGCGGAGTTCCAGCTCTGAAGCAGGGCTATTCGCACCAATCGACTGCTGAGCTAACTGTTTAATCTCGAGAGCTTTTTCACGGGAATAACGGCCTTTCGAGGCCGCGTACAACAAGTTTGTTAAACGATCGATCCGGCAGGCTGCGATCTGTCTGGCGCTTGGAAGTTCCAGAAGCAAAGTCCTCATGGAAGCCTGTGCAGCCGAGCAGCAGACAGAAGGTAATTCAGGAAAAAGGATGTCAACCAGACGAGAAATGCATTGTTTGAGCTTAGTTCGCTGAGAGACCAGACGGGACCTGTGCCTAGTTAGTGTTTTCAGCTCTTGAATCTGGTAAGATGCAGGTACAGGAGTTGATTCTGCTGACATGAGCAACTGAGCGATGCATTTTGCATCTACCTTGTCTGTCTTGGTTCTGCGAAGGGATTGGGATTTCCGAAACAGGTTAACCTGTAACGGATTGAAGACAATGGGCTGGATTCCGCTGCTACGGAGGAAAGCCACAAGGTTCTCGCTGTAATGTCCGGTAGATTCAAGTCCTGCTTTTATTTGGTCTGCACCTTCCTGGTGTAATGCCTCCTGAATGGCAGAATAAAGTTCTTGAAATCCCTTCCGATCATTGCTGAGAGTAAATGCCTCACGGAGCACGGTTCCGCTGCCGCCTAAGATGCAGCAATCGTGTTTGTTCTTGGCGACATCGATTCCAACATAAATCATGTCCATACCAGCTTTCTTAAAAAGTACGCTGAATGTTCCACAGACTTTCTGCTACTGGATCCTCGTTCCATATAAACCGTCGAACGGTATCTGACTCATAACCAATTAAGCAAAAAGCTGTGGCTGGAGCCTTCAAAAAAAACCGTCTAGCGGTAGGAGAACAAACCAGTCCACAGCGCCTGTGTGCATTATACAAAACACTAGATAACTAGCGCTTTGTGTAGCGCAATTTAATAATACGAGGGAGAAATACAATTGAGAATTTCAACGAGAGGAAGCTACGCACTTGAAGCAGTCATGGCCATTGCGCTGTGTCCGGAGGATCAGATGATCAGCATTCGCGAAATCAGTGAGCGTACGCAGATCTCCGACAACTATCTCGAGCAGATTTTTACCCTTCTGAAAAAGGGAGATATCATTGCAAGCACCCGGGGGGCGTCCGGCGGATACCGGCTTGCACGCCCGGCTTCACGAATTTTTGTCGGTGATGTGCTTCGTGCTGCGGAAAAATCCCTTTCACCGGTCCTTTGCGTCGAAGACATGTCGGTCTGTGCAAAGAGTACGCAATGTACCGCCAGAAATGCATGGAGCCGTCTTTACAGGGCAATCTCCGATTCGGTGAACCAGATAAGCATTTCCGATCTTGTGAACGAATTTCATAATGAATCGGTTTCCGCAGCATCCGATTATACCATCTGAAATCAATACGTAGGCTTTACAGGCAAGTAATCCGGGATATTTCCGGCAGACTGAGACGGAGAGATAAATATGAAATTATCTACAAAATGCAGATATGGACTTCGCGCACTTGTTGACCTTGCGGTGTTTTCCGATCAGGGACACGTTGCCCTGCATGAAATCGCCCGGAGGCAGGATATTTCCCTGAAATATCTGGAACAGGATTTTTCCGTACTGCGAAGAGCCGGGATCGTTAAGAGCGTGAAAGGGTCGCAGGGTGGGTATCTCCTTGCAAAAGCCCCGTCCGAACTGCGCCTGAGCGATATTGTCGCAGTCCTTGAAGGTGATTTGCTGCTGATCGACGTTGAAGAACCGAATCAGACGGATATCCGGTCATTCCTCATACGGAAAGTATGGGACAGAGTGAATGCGAATGTCAGGGAGACGCTGCACGCCATTTACCTCTCTGATTTGGTTGACGACTACCGTAACGGGCAGTCCGGAGAAAGTATGTATTATATCTGAACAGGCTCTGCATGCGGTTTTTATCCTGGGGACTGCCATCTTGGTACTGAAAATGTTATCATGATACAAGGCTGTTTTTTAGGAGGACTCATGGAACTAACAAGGATCAATGCCGGAATCAACTATCCTGTCGAATACGGACAGGCTGTTGCTCAGCTGTATCTGACCGATATTTTTAAAACGCGCCTTGTAAATGCAAAGGTAGCCGTTATTACGGACAGAGAGGTTTCCGGGTACTATATCAGCGATTTTTCGCGTCAGTTTGAACGGATTGGAATCACGCCGGTTGTTATCGTGATAGACGGAAGTCAGGCAGCAAAGTCCTTTGATACCGTCCGAATTATATTTGAACGGCTGACGGATATCGAATTTTCCAAAAAGGACCTGCTCTTTGCATTCGGCGGAGGCGGTGTAATCGATGTTGCCGCATTTGCCGCCGCGACCTTCCAGAACGGTATCGATTATGTCCAGGTACCGACCTCGCTTCTTGCCATGATAGATTCATCGGTTGCCAGCGATGCTTTCCTGAACTTCCAAAGCCATAAAAACCAGATAGGCGCAACATATTCACCGGTACACGTTGTGATTGATACGGACTACCTGCGTACGCTTCCGCCTCGATTTCATGCAAACGGCATCGCGCAGGCTATCCAGTACGGACTCCTTGCGAATCAGGAACTTCTGGCCCTGCTTGCTCAGCCCCAGACGGACATGCTCGGTCTGATTGACAACTGCATCAGAACGCGCAGGCTCCTGCGCGAAAACAATCCGAAATATCTCACATTCGGTCAGGAAATTGCAGAATCCATTGAAGGTCACTTCCGCTTTCTGAAATACACGCATGGGGAAGCACTTGCGCTTGGTATTCTTGCTTTATATCCGCAGGACAAAGTCAGGGAACTTTATGTAAAATACGGTCTCCCGCAGACTGTTACCGGTGTGACAAAGGATACTCTTGTGAAGAGAATTGTAAAAAGTTATGAGACAAGGACGGATGATATTTCCTTCGTACGGCTTTCTGCTGAAGGCAAGCCGTACCTGGATTTGATTCCTGCATCGGAAGCACAGGCCGTTTTCGACAAACTGCTTTCGAATATCTGTCTTTAATGGGAAGGAGTCACTTCGTGCATTTATCAGATACAAACCGCCTTACGCATGGAACGCCCTTTTATATTCGGGCAGCAGGCATATTCCTGTGCACTGCGTTTTTACTCCCGGGTCTGCTTTCGGGCTGCGGCACGGATGATTCGGACTCGAAATCAATCGCAGCCTATGGTGATTACGGATCATCCATCGCCGAGACACTTGCTGCTGATTATCCATACCGCAAGGCCTTTTCCCAGCGCGAGAAGGATGCGGGTGCCTACGTAAAAAGTGAATTTGAAAAATTGGGGTATACTGTTGAAGAGCAGACATTTCCCTCTGCGGATAATACAGGCACATCAACAAATTACATTGTACGGATCCCCGGGGAGGGGATGATGTTCCTCGATGAAGGACAGTATAAGGAAGAACACCGTCAGGTTATAGTCGGGGCCCATTATGACACGCTTTACGGAGAAGAGGACGCAGCAGCCGTTCCCGATTTTGACGGAATCCAGGATAATGCCAGCGGCATAGGCTGTCTTCTGACCGTGGCGAAACAGCTGAAAACGGTATCTGCGGGTTACGACGTTATTCTCGTTGCCTTCGGCGCCGGGGATGCTTCTTACGCCGGAGCCGCAGCGTTTGCGGCACAGATGACTCCGGATGAGATTTCATCCACCGATGCCATGTACTGTATCGAGAGCATCTACGCAGGTGATAAGCTCTATGCCAATTCCGGCTGGAATTCCCTTGTGGCCGGACAGAAATATGCCATGCGCAGAAAACTTTACGAGGCATATGATGTAGTCTATGAGAATCAGCTATCCTCCATCAACGGAGTAGATCTCCTCTATAACGAGTGCGGTCAGTCCATCGACGTGGATGGGGATGGGGCTGCGGATATTTATCGTGAAGTGACCATGACGGTCTCTGACTACGTTCCGTTTGACCGTGCCGGGATTCCTGTTGTTTTTTTTGAATCGTATGACTATAATTTTTCGACCGTGATGGAGATGAAGGAGACAAAGAACCTGCTGCTTCAGGCCAACGGCGGTCTGATCCGCCGTACCGATTATGATTCGACGGAGACACTTAAGTCCGTGATGACGGAAGGCCAGCTTCAGACGCGCATCAACAACACGGCATTCATCATATTTGAGGCGATTAAGAAGGGGGCTCATGACAGCCTGTCCAAATCGGAATATGCAGGGGGGGCCACTCTCGTCCCGACGATTTCGGTTACGGCAACCGTAACGCCTGCAGAAGCTGCAGCTTCTGCAGCCTCATAAACAAGGCGCGGCCGGCATTGATACGAAGTCCTGGCATCGGGTCTTTCTTACATATTCCCGTAATTGCCGAAATAGAAATAGAATTTCAGGATATCTCCTGACTCCCATCTAAAGTTTATCGATTGAAATTCGCCCGGTCTTAAGGGGGAATATTTCTGATGGTTTCCGCACGGCGTGCTTTTGAGCGGTTCCGGATCGTCAGGGATATGAGGGGAAAAATAACTGATGAGCTCTTGCTCCTGCAGGGAAACACGGGCATTTGTACAGTTTTCCGGAATCAGGACATCGACCCGAAACCGTACCGGTTCTTCAAGCAAAAAAAGAAAACCTACGCAGATGCGGTCCGGCTTCGTCTGTATCATTTTCTGGATGACCTGGACATTTTTTCCATCTATTTTAAATTCGTATGTTTTATCCGCATAGTCGGATACGGCAATCCCCCTGAAAAGATCTCCGGAAATGAGTCCGCCGATTTGTGTTTCGCCCGATTCACAGCCGGCCGGCATATTCTCTGTCATCATTAACCTCCGATATAGCCTTTCGGCTCTGTTATACAAATTATATCCGAAAATGCCCGGTCTGCATCACTTTTTGATAAGCCGTGCTTCCGAAGCGTATTTTTATTGAAGCGAAGCCGGGGAGAAGCGATATAATGAGCAAAGATTAGAGTCTGATAAATAATTTTCGGTGAGTTCAGAATATACAGGGAGGTTTATATGAAGATGTTTCGATTTGCTGTCGCGGGCCCCGGGCATATTGCCCGGCAATTTGTCACAGGACTTACTGCTCTTCCGGGAGCAGAGCTTGCCGGCGCCGCTTCCAATACGCCGGGGAGGGCTGAACAGTTTATACATGAATTCAGTCAGTTTTATCCCCGTGCTGCAGCATATGATTCCTATGAGGCACTCGCTGCGGATCCGTCCGTCGATGCCGTTTATGTCTCCAATCTGAACACGCAGCATGCAGATACTGCTGTCCTTTTCCTTCGGCACGGAAAGCCGGTAATTTGTGAAAAGCCTTTTGCACTGAATGCCGGACAGGCCAAAAGGATGATCGAATGTGCGAAGGAAAACAATACTTTCCTTATGGAAGCCATGTGGACGAGGTTTCAGCCGGCCAACCGTAAAGCTGCGGAATGGGTGAGACTTGGCCGGATCGGCGATGTTATCTCTGTTTCGGCGGAATTCGGCATGGAGCTGATGACTTCGGCTGACAGGAGAACGGTTGCGCTTGAAAAGGGCGGAGGGGCTCTGCTTGACCTGGGGATTTATCCCATATCGTATTTATCCATGATCTTCGGGCGGCAGCCTTCAGAAATCAAGACGCTCGTATCCAAAGCGATAACCGGTGTCGATGCTTCGTTCGAGGCACTTTTCCGGTACGGAGAAATGGAAAAGCCTTTATCACGGATGATGCAGACTGCTCATATTACCGTCGCTATGGACCGGCCGCTTTCTCAGACAATGACAATTACCGGAACAACCGGCATGATACGCATACCCCGGTTCTGGTGTGCAGATTCGGCCGCATTATATGCCGGATCACCGGCTGACGGAGAATTCGACGCACCGGCGGAAGTGTTCCGCCCTGCATGGATAGAAAACGGTTATCAGTATGAAGCCGCGGAAGTAATGGAGCGGGTCACCGCCGGAGAAAAGGAAAGCAGCATCATGCCGCTTTCCGAGACACTTTCCATCATGAAAACGATGGATGCCATAAGGAAAGACTGGGGTCTTGTATATCCGCAGGAGAGATAAAAAGACCGCACCGGATCATTGAATCCGGTGCGGTCTGATCTGTATCCGGTTCTAAAATTATATCAGACCTTTGTCGTCCAGCCGAGCTTGTCTTCGATGACGCCCCTCTGGATACCTGTAATCGTATCATAGAATTTCTGGGCAATCGGTCCGATCTTATTATTGTTAATCGTAATGACCGTGTCCTCATACTTAAGCTCGCCGACAGGGGAGATGACGGCAGCGGTTCCGGATCCGAATACTTCGCTCAGTCTTCCGGTCTTTCCGTCTTCGATCAATTCATCGATTGAAATCCTGCGCTCTTCAACTTCCATGCCCATCGATTTTGCAAGCTCGATGCAGGATCTTCTGGTTATGCCCGGAAGGATGCTGCCGCTTAACATCGGTGTTACAAGTTTTCCGTCGATGACAAAAAGGATATTCATGGAACCGACTTCTTCAATGTACTTCTGCTCAATTCCATCAAGCCAAAGAACCTGCTCATAACCTTTATCGTGGGCAATAACCTGAGCAATCAGGCTGCACGCATAATTTCCGGCGCATTTGGTGAATCCGGTACCACCTCGGACGGCACGGACATATTTGTCTTCCACGTAGATTTTTACAGGGTTAATACCGCTTGAATAGTACGCACCGGAGGGTGAAAGAATAATCATGAAGCGGTATGTGTCGGAAGCCCGGACACCGAGGAACGGGTCGGTAGCGATAACAAACGGACGTATATAGAGTGATTCGCCTTCGCCGGAAGGAATCCAGTCCTTTTCGATTTCCACGAGCTTTTTCAGTGCATGCACGCAAAATTCCGGGTCAAGATGCGGGATGACGAGACGGTCATCGGAATTGTTGATTCTTTCAAAATTGAGTTCGGGGCGGAAAAGATTAATGCTTCCATCCGGGCAGCGGTATGCTTTCAATCCTTCAAAAACAGCCTGTCCATAATGGAAAACCATAGCTGCGGGATCGATCGGAAAAGGTGCATACGGCTCGATACGGGGATTAATCCATCCCTGACCTCTTACATAGTCCATGACGAACATGTGATCCGTAAATAAGTGCCCGAAAGGCAGCGGCTCGCCGGGAATGGGTTTTGCCTTCGGGGTTTTAGTCTTTGTGATCGTTATTTCAGGAAACATCTGTGTATCCTCCTTAACAGCAGCTCTCTGTTTTTTCTTATTTTAGCATTATAGTACGCTTTTTCGCGAAATGAGCAGGAAAAAACTTGATTCAATCAGGTATTGTCCGATTCGGTCAGAAAAGCACAAGGAACATTCGTTTTTTCTTACATGCGGATTATACTGTAAATATCGAATATTTCAGGAAAAGCATCGGCATGCAGGTTGAACAATTGTTCTTTTTATATTATAATTTATCAGCATGAGGTGAAGCAATATGGCGAATGAGAAGACAGCCCGCAACGAAATTATACCCGGCGAAAACAAGCCTTTCCGCATATCAAGCGACATGCGGCCGACGGGTGACCAGCCTCAGGCGATCGATACCCTTGTACAGGGGATTGAAGACGGCCTGTCTGCGCAGACCCTTCTTGGCGTTACCGGATCCGGTAAGACTTTTACTATGGCAAACATCATAGAGAGACTCCAGAGGCCAACCCTTGTCATTGCGCATAATAAGACGCTTGCGGCCCAGCTTTGCGCAGAATTCAAAGCTTTTTTCCCGGATAATGCCGTCGAATTTTTCGTGTCATATTACGATTATTACCAGCCTGAGGCGTACATTGCGTCTACCGATACATATATTGAGAAAGATTCCGCAATTAACGATGAGATTGACCGTATGAGGCATTCCGCAACATCCTCGCTGCTTGAGAGGCGGGACGTCATTGTTGTTGCTTCCGTGTCGTGTATATACGGCCTGGGCGATCCTGCTGATTACAAGGAACTTATGGTCAGCCTGCGGCCCGGGATGAATAAGGACAGAGACCAGGTTATCCGGGAACTCATCGATATTCAGTATTCCCGCAATGATTTCGAAGTCAGACGGGGCTCTTTCCGGGTGCGCGGCGATACGATTGATATTTTCCCTTCATCTTCGGAAGAACTGCTTACGCGCGTAAGCTTTTTCGGAGACACCATAGAAAAAATCACAGAGGTGGACCACATGACCGGAAAGGTGCAGTGGGCCAGGAACTATACGGCAATATTTCCTGCTTCGCATTATGCGACAAGCAAGGAGAAGATGAAGAGGGCACTTGTCTCGATTGAGACGGAACTTGACGAGAGGCTTGAAGTTCTTCGCAGTGAAGGCAAGGTTATCGAGGCATACAGACTTGAACAGCGCACAAGGTATGATCTGGAGATGCTGAGGGAGACGGGTTTCTGCAAGGGTATTGAGAATTATTCCAGGCATCTGGCGCAGCGTGAACCAGGCTCGGCTCCATACACGCTGCTGGACTTTTTTCCGGATGACTACCTTCTTATGATTGACGAATCGCACGTGACGATTCCCCAGATCGGCGCGATGTACAACGGCGACCATTCCCGCAAAAATGCCCTCGTCGATTACGGGTTCCGCCTTCCTTCCGCCTTTGACAACAGGCCCCTTCAGTTTCCTGAATTTGAAAAGCGCATGGGGCAGGCACTCTTTGTCTCCGCAACTCCTTCGGTTTATGAAGCGGAGCACAGCGGACAGACAGCCGAGCAGATCATACGCCCGACCGGGCTTGTGGATCCCGAAATAGCCGTACGGCCTGTCGAAGGGCAGATCGACGATATCCTTTCCGAGATCCGTGAGAACAATAAGAACGGCGAGAGGACGCTTGTGCTGACACTGACTAAGAAGATGGCGGAAGATCTTTCCGCATTCCTTGCCAACGAAGGGATCCGGGTCAAGTACCTGCATTCCGATATCGTTACGGTGGAACGCATGAAGATTCTGCGGGATCTGCGTCAGGGACAGTTCGATGTACTTGTAGGAATCAATCTTCTCCGCGAGGGCCTTGACCTTCCGGAAGTTTCACTGATCATGATTCTTGATGCGGATAAGGAAGGGTTCCTGCGCTCGGCGCGTTCCCTGATCCAGATCATCGGACGTGCTGCCAGAAATGTGCGCGGACGCGTGATCCTGTATGCGGATAATGTGACGGATTCGATGTTCGCGGCGATTTCCGAGACAAATCGAAGAAGAGAGATCCAGGTAGCTTATAATATAAAGAACAACATTACTCCTACCAGCGTGAAGAAGGAGGTCAGGGATGTTCTTGAGACAATCGAGGCGCTGAGCCGTGAGGAAGGCATTGCCGCCGAGGAGGTCGAGGGCCTCATAAGCAACAGGACCGCCCGTCTTTCCCAGCCGGAACTTGTAAAGCTTTCCAGGCGCCTTGAGAAGGAAATGAAAGATGCTGCCAAGAACCTTGCGTTTGAGGATGCAGCACGTCTTCGTGACATGCTGGTTTCCGTCAGGGAACAGATTAAGTGATTTTAGGGGGATATGAGTGGCGATGGAATCTGAATCCGCGCAGGGTTTTGTGCACCTGCACCTGCATACCGAGTACAGTCTGCTTGACGGAGCCATACGCATCCGCTCTCTTGCCAGACGTTTAAAGGAACTGGGGATGACCTCATGTGCCATTACGGACCATGGAGTCATGTACGGTGCCGTTGATTTTTTCCGGATTATGAAGGAAGAAGGCATTCATCCGATCATCGGCTGTGAGTGCTATGTGGCGCCGAGGAGCCGCTTGAATAAGGAGGGAACGGCCGACCGTGATCCTTATCACCTTATTCTTCTTGCAAAGGACAATGAGGGGCTCAAGAACCTGAACAGGCTGGTATCAGCCGGTTTTACGGAAGGCTTTTATTACAAACCGCGTATTGACCGTGAATTGATCGAGAAATACCATGAAGGACTCATTGCCATGTCTGCCTGCCTTGCCGGGGAGATAGCATCCGATATTATGAACGACCAGTTTGAGGAGGCAAGAAGCGCTGCCAGGTGGTACGACGGGATATTCGGACGCGGAAATTATTACCTTGAAATGCAGAGCAATACCATTCCCGCGCAGGCGAGGGTGAATCAGCATCTGATTCGTATTTCACAGGAGACGGGTATTCCCCTTGCTGCTACGAATGACTGCCACTATATGAAGAAGGAGGATGCCAAGGCACATGATGTCCTGCTGTGCATGCAGACAGGGAAACATATATCCGACAAGGAAAGAATGCGCATGCCCACGGATGATTTCTATATCAAATCGGAGGAAGAAATGCGTGCATTTTTTCCGAATATTCCGTCCGCTGTAGACAATACGGCTCGGATAGCAGAAAGGTGCCATGCAGAATACACGTTCGGTCAAATTCATCTCCCGTCTTTTGCGGTTCCTCCGGAATTCTCGGACCACGAGGCATTTCTGCGTTCCCTGGCTGAGGAGGGGCTGGCACGCCGGCTGCAGGACATACGCGATCCGTCCCTTGCGGTGCAATACAGGGAGCGCCTCGATTATGAGCTGTCCGTTATTGCCAGGATGGGATATACGGATTATTACCTCATTGTCTGGGACTTTATCAAATATGCGAGGGACAACGGAATTATGGTCGGTCCGGGACGCGGTTCCGGCGCAGGATCCCTTGCGGCGTATGCCATTTCAATTACAAATATTGATCCCCTGCGGTATGGTCTGATTTTTGAAAGATTTCTAAACAGCGAACGTGTCAGCATGCCTGACTTTGACGTTGATTTCTGTTATGAAAGAAGACAGGAAGTTATTGATTATGTAACATCCAAATATGGGGAAGACCGTGTCGCGCAGGTTATTACATTCGGCACGCTTGCAGCCCGTGCCTGCGTGAGGGATGTTGCGCGCGCGCTTGAACTGCCTTATGCGGACAGCGACCGCCTTGCCAAGATGATCCCGTTTGCGATTGGCATGACAATCAGCAAAGCTCTTGAACTCTCCCCGGATCTGAAAAAGGCATATGATACGACTCCTGCGGCGAAAGATGTCCTTGATACGGCAATCCTTTTTGAAGGAATGCCGCGCCATGCATCCACGCATGCTGCGGGTGTAGTCATTTCCAGCTGTCCTCTGACGGATCTTGCCCCGCTGTCAAAGAATGATGATTCAGTCGTTGTACAGTTTGATAAGAACAATGTGGAGGCCATAGGACTCCTTAAATTTGACTTCCTCGGACTCAGGACACTTACTGTTATGCGGGATACGGCGGATATGGTGCTTCAGAACCATGACATCAGGATTGATTATGACAGTATTCCCATGGATGAGGCGGCTGTATATGAAATGATCGGACGAGGCGATACAGAAGGCATATTTCAGCTTGAAAGCGCGGGGATGACGACATTCATGACGGAACTTGCCCCGACATCCATTGAAGATATCATAGCAGGTATTTCCCTGTATCGCCCGGGTCCCATGGACCAGATTCCCAGGTATGTAAAGGCAAGGCATGATCCGTCTTCCATCCATTATGACCATCCGCTGCTCGAACCGATTCTGAATGTAACATACGGGTGTATGGTTTATCAGGAACAGGTCATGCAGATTGTGCGTGACCTTGCCGGTTTTTCAATGGGTCAGTCCGACAATATACGCCGGGCCATGTCCAAGAAGAAGGCCTCCCTCATGGAGAAATACCGCCGGATGTTTATTTACGGCGGCACGGACGAGCTTGGCCGTATAGTGGACGGGGCAGTGCACCGCGGTGTTCCCGAGAAAACGGCGGAGAAGATCTTCGATGATGTAACCCTTTTCTCTGGTTATGCCTTCAACAAATCGCATGCAGCAGCTTATGCGGTAATCGGTTATTTTACGGCTTACCTGAAGCTTCATTACCCGACGGAATTTATGGCGGCCATGCTGAACAGCTTCCGAGGCAACCTCTCCCAGACCGCATGGTATGTCGGGTGCAGCAGGCGGATGGGGCTGCATGTGCTTGCCCCGGATATCAACCGAAGCCAGGTTAAGTTTACGACAGAAGGCAGGGATGGCATCCGTATCGGCCTTTCTGCCGTTAAGAATGTCGGGGAGGGTGTCATTGTCCAGCTTGTTGAAGAGCGCACGCAAAACGGTGCATTCACATCTTACGGTGACTTCCTGCGCCGCGTATTTTCCTTTGACATGAACAGAAAGATGATTGAATCCCTGATTCTTGCTTCGGCACTGGACACTTTCGGTATTCCGCGCCCCCAGCTCCTTGCTGCCCTTGATCCGTTTTTTACACAGCTGTCTTCCTCAAAAAAGCACATGATGGACGGCCAGCTTACCCTCTTTGGTCTTGCGGAAGGTACAGCGGACGTGACGCTTTCAGAACCGCAGTATCCCGATATTGAAGAGTTTTCCGTTTCCGAGAAGCTCGCCAAAGAGAAGGAGGTTTTAGGGCTTTATGTTTCCGGTCATCCGCTTGAAGAGTATAAGCAGGCGATTGCCTATGCCACAAATGCAGACAGCTCTGCATTTGTATCCGCATCCGGAGAAGAGGAGGCCATATCCGAAAGAGTGCTTATGGACCAGGATCTGGTGACAATGGCGGGCCTTCTTGTTTCCCGGACCACAAAAACAACAAAGTCGCAGGAAATTATGGCTTTCCTGCAAATGGAGGATATGCTCGGGGGATATGAAGTAATTGTATTTCCAAAGATATTTCAGACATATGCACAGCTCCTGCAGGAGAACCGGGTCCTTCTTATCAGGGGACGGGTCAACCTGCGCGAAGACGAAGCTCCAAAATTAATAGCGGAGAGCTTTTCCGAGCTTTCCAAAACAGCGCCTGAAAAGAAAGCGGAGCCGATTATACACAAAAACGACAGCCGTAATAATCATGGATACAGGCCTCCTTACCAAAACGGCAGGGATATCCGAAGTGCGGCTGCTGAAGCCGCACCTGCCCGCTCCTCCGCTGCCCGGACAGTGAAAGACTCTGCGCCCGCTGACGCCCCTTTGCCGGAACCGCATCCGGTCCAGCGTCTGTGCATCCGGTACGAAGGTGCGGAAAACGATCCGGGATTTCGGCGTATTCTTGCAGCTCTTGCGTATTTCCACGGTTTGATGCCGGTAATTCTTTTCCTTTCTTCTGCCAGGAAAAAAATTCTTCTGCCTGCGGAATATTCGGTTGATCCGACAAACGACGTTCTCAAAGAGATTTCGAAAATATGCGGAACAGAAAACATGGCGATTTTCTGATCACTCTTTTGCTTTTCGCGCTATACCTGTATAATGACAATAGCTGAAAAACAATAAAATCAACTGGATAAATATATGCAATAGGAGTGTGGAAATATGATAGAGAATTACACTGCAGATAATATGCCGAACCTGAAAGAAATGGTTGCCCGCAACTATGACGATGTCCCCAAATCAGAAATTCCGCCGATCCATGGAATTGGCATTCTTACAAGCGGCGGAGATGCGCCCGGCATGAATGCTACAATCCGTGCGGTTGTACGTGCAGGACGTCATTCCGGATATAAAGTATATGGCGTGACACGCGGATTCCATGGTCTCTGGAAGGGAGAAATCGAAGAAATCTCGGGCAGGGATGTATCCGAAAAGCTGCAGCGCGGCGGCACATTCCTGATGACAGCGCGTTCGAAGACTTTTGAGACTCCCGAGGGAGTTCTGAAGGGCGCTAAAATGTGCAATGTCTTCGGCATTGATGTCCTGGTTGTTGTCGGCGGCGACGGCTCCTTCAGAGGTGCCCGTGATCTTGCCCGTCTCGGTATCCCCGTTATCGGCCTTCCCGGAACAATTGACAACGATATTGCCTCTACGGATTATACAATCGGTTATGATACCGCAATGAATACGGCTATGGAAGCCATCGATAAGCTGAGGGATACTGCTTCTTCACATGAACGATGCAGTGTGATCGAGGTAATGGGCAGGCGTGCAGGCTATATCGCACTCAATGTCGGCATAGCTACCGGTGCAGAGGTCGTCCTGATTCCTGAACAGCAGTATGATTTCTCTAAAGATGTTCTGCGTGTCATCCTCGACGGCAGGAATGCCGGTAAGCATCACTATATTGTTATTGTTGCCGAAGGTGCCGGCAAAGCGATGGATATTGCCCAGCGGATCGAAGAAGCAACAGGAATCGAGGCACGCGCCACGATCCTCGGACATCTTCAGCGCGGCGGCAGCCCCACGCTCCGCGACCGCACAATGGCAAGCCTTATGGGCATACATGCCATTGAGTGCATCAATGCGGGCAGGCTGAATCGTCTCATAATATCCAAAGACGGCAAGATCACGGATGTCGACATTGAAGAAGGCTTGAAAATGACCAAATCAATTTCGGAAGAGGAACTGGCAAGGGCGAAATCTTTGTCTTAAGAATTTTATGCGACTGAAAATATCGTGGACAATACCGAATATTCTGACAACAATCCGGCTGCTTGCAATTCCGGTTATGGCAGTCCTGATCTATTGGGGAGGAAAGTCTCCGGAGAACTGGCAGAAATACTATATCCCGGCATTCTGCTTTTTTGTCGGGATATGGCTCACGGATGCCGCAGACGGCTTTATCGCGCGGCATTACAACCAGATATCGGAATTCGGGAAGATCTATGACCCGTTCGTTGACAAACTTTTTCAGTTTACGACGGCGTTCATGATGTTCCTGGTCAGAAGGCTTCCTTTATGGGTTGTCATTTTTCTTTTGGTAAAAGAAGTGCTTTATCTTCTCTGCGGACTCTACCTGATGCAGGTAAGCCATATCGTCGTGCCTGCAAGATGGTACGGTAAGATATCTACAATTCTGTTTGTTGCTTCGCTGGCATGCGTGTTTTTCGTATCGCATGACATGCGTTATCTGATCAACTATATTTTCATTCCGCCGGTTCTGATGTCGTCTTTTGCGACGGTCATGTACGGAATCACGCTGTTCTCCCCAAAGCCCGGCAATCCGGACCAGCAGGGAAAGAATTCATCTGACGGCACAGACGTCTGACAGGAAGGTTATGTATACAACTTTTGAAGAAGAGGAAAGGAAAAAACTCCTTGACGGGAGATCCCTTTCCACGCTTGAATTTGATAAAATCCGGAACCTGCTTTCATCACATGCCAGGAGCGTATACGGCCGCGAACTCTGCGAGGAGCTGCTGCCCTGTTCGGATCTGCACAGAGTTGAAAAATGGCAGAAGGAGACCGATGATACCGTTACGTATATTCTGCGTGAAGGTCAGCTTCCCCTGTCCGGTCTTTGGGATATCCGCGAAGCGCTTTCCCTTGTAAGCGCACAGGGTACGCTGTCCATGAAGAGTCTTATGGGAGTTGCAGGATTTCTGCGTGCCGTGGAACGGATGAAGGCCATACTTCCGAGAGACAAGGATATCCCCGAAGACAATGAACTTTTTACGAGAATCAGGATGCTTATACCCGTGTCTTCGCTCGAAAAAGAGATATCGTTCTGCATCGTATCCGAAGAGGAAATGAATGACCGGGCAAGCGATGCCCTGTATCAGATACGCCGTCACATTAAAGACACACAGACAAATATCCGGGATATCCTTGACAGAATTATCAGGCAGCATCCGACCGCCCTGCAGGAACAGCTTGTGACTTTGCGCGGCGAACGGTATGTTGTCCCCGTAAAGGCAGAGAAACGCAGTGAGATTCCGGGTATCATACATGATACGTCTTCCACCGGACAGACGATATTTGTTGAGCCTATGGCTGTTGTCGAGGCAAATAACAAAATCAGGGAATGGCTGTCAGAAGAAAGAGATGAGATGGAACGCATTCTCCAGCATCTTTCGGGGCGTGTTTTTACGTACAGGAGCGAACTTCTGACGGATGTGAACCTGATAAAGGAACTTGACTTCATGAACGCGAAAGCCGGCCTGTCCATCGAAATGAACGCGACGAGGCCGATTTTCAATGAGGAAGGGCGAATTGTTCTTCGCAAGGCAAGGCATCCTTTGATACCTAAGGAAAAAGTTGTTCCGATCGATTTCATAATCGGCGAACATTACAGGACACTTGTTATTACGGGACCGAATACAGGAGGAAAAACGGTCTCTCTGAAGACATGCGGACTTTTTTGTCTTATGGCTATGGCCGGTCTTCAGATCCCCTGCCTCGACCACTCCGAGGTATCTGTTTTTGACCGGGTACTCGCCGATATCGGTGATGAACAGAGCATAGAACAGAGTCTTTCGACGTTTTCTTCGCATATGAGGAACCTGGTTTCAATTATTGAAAAAACAGGACCTTCAACGTTGGTGCTTGCTGACGAACTCGGATCCGGTACGGATCCGTCCGAGGGCGCCGCACTTGCCATAGCCGTTCTGGACCATTTGAGAAAACAAGGCGCCGTAACGGTTGCCACGACGCATTACAAGGAACTCAAAGGCTATGCCATTGAGACGGAAGGTGTAGAAAATGCCTGCTGCGAATTTGATACGGAGACTTTATCCCCGACCTACCGTCTTCTGATCGGACTCCCGGGCGTCAGCAACGCATTTGCTATTTCCAAGAAGCTAGGGCTCGGACAGGACATCATTGATGCCGCCCAGACGCTGCTTTCGGATGAGGGAATACGCTTTGAAGAACTTCTATCGGCGGCTGAGAGAAATAACCGGGAAAGCGAAAAACTCAAAAAAGAAATCCGGGAAATGCGTGAGCATGTGAAAGATCAGGAAGCCGCCCTCCAAAAAGAGCGTGATGAGCTGAAGGAAAAGAAGAACAGCATCCTGCTTCAGGCAAAGGAAGAGAAGAAGGAGCTCCTGTCGGAAGCCCTGGATGAAGTGGACAGCATGCTTAAGGATCTGCGCAGGTCAATCCGCGAGATGAATCAGCATGATGCGGAAGAGAAAGTGCAGATGATCAGAAGAAACCTCCGGGCCGGTCTTTCTGATCTTGAAATCGATACGGAAAAGATGGATATAAAGAAGCCGGTTCCCGGACAGGCACCCGATGAAATCCGTCTGGGGGGACTTTATTTTTCGCCGTCTCTCGGTGTCACAGGTACGGTACTCAAAGGACCGGACAGCCGCGGCAGCTGCGTCCTGCAGTCAGGATCTCTTCGCGTAACGGTTGCAAAGGATTCACTCCGGTATCCGAGCGAAGAGCAGATCAGTCAGAAGGCCGATGAAAGTGCCGGCAAAGCAATACGCACAGGTTCCCGCGCAGGAGCAAGGCGCGGCAAACAGAGTGCAGCAACTGAAATCCGCCTGCAGCGCTCAGCTTCTACAATGCCTGAAATCCAGCTTCTCGGAATGACGGTTGACGAAGCAATTTCTGCGCTCGACCGCTACCTTGACGACTGCGTCCTTTCTAATATTTCAACGGTGCGCATCGTCCACGGCAAAGGAACGGGAGCGCTCCGAGCGGCGGTTTCGCAGCATCTTCGACAGGACAAACGGGTATCCGGCTTCCGTCTGGGCACATATGGCGAGGGAGAAGACGGAGTAACAATAGCAACACTGTAAGCCGGCATAAACGTGCAGCACAAAAGGCCCCCGGTTTGTTCAGCAGACCGGGGGCCTTATACGCTTCGTAGAGATATCTTCTGCCTACCTGATGAATCTGGCAAACAATTCCGGACCCGATGCTGCCCGTATGCCTGTTTTCTGTGCTTCCATTTCGCAGTAATTCGATACGCCGGATTCCTGCTCGGAAGCGCTCTCGTAAAGCATAAACGGAACGGGGGATTCGGTGTGTGTCATGATGGAGACCGGGGTGGGATGGTCTGGGAGGATCATGATGCGGTAATCTTCGCCCGTTTTTCGACGGTTTTCTTCAAGGTAATTCCATAAAGGTCCGGCAATGCATGCATCAATATATTCGATGGACTTCACTTTCCCTGCAGCATCGCCGTGATGACCGCACTCATCGGGAGCCTCAACGTGAACATAAACATAGTCAAGTCCGCGCCGGAAGGCATCAATGGCAGCTTGGCCTTTTCCGATGAAATTCGTATCAAGGGTTCCGGTAGCGCCGGGTACTTCGATGGCTTCAAGTCCTGCACAGCGGCCCAGTCCGAAAATCAGGTCGACGGCGGAGATGACAGCACCTTTTCTGCCATATGTTTTCGTAAAATCGGCCATCGCAGGTTTGGTTCCCTGCCCCCACAGCCAAATTGAATCCGCTGTGTTCTGTCCGTTTTCACGGCGGCGGACATTTACCGGGTGGTCTTTCAGGATTTTATAGGATGCATGCATAAGTGCAGTTATGCGGTCGGCACCTTCGCCGGACGGCATATATTCCGTGATTTTCCTGCCGGTTATGTCGTGGGGCGGAGTGAGGTTTGTTGTTCCTGGTCCGTGCTGCCATACTGTACAGTGGCGATAACTTCTGCCCGGGAAGAAATGCAGGTCATCAGAGGAAAGCTCCCTTTCGACAGCCGCAATTAATTCCGTCGATTCGGCAGTTGTAATTTCACCGGATGAATAATCAAGCATGGTCATATCTTCGTAAGCGTCGGCTGCGTCTCCCCGGGAAAGACTTACCAGATTGCAGCGGAAAACCATATCCGTCGGAGCCATTTGAATACCGAGGCTCAGGGCTTCGAGCGGGGATCTTCCGGTATAGTAGACATTCGGATCATAACCCATTACGGACATGTTGGCCGGACCGCTGCCGGGCTCCATTCCGGCAGGGATGGTCTGGACCATTCCACACATGGATTTCCGGACAAGATGATTCATAGTCGGCTTATCTGCATATTGCAGCGGAGTTTTATCGGATAGTTCCGGGACAGGCAGGTCGGCCATGCCGTCACCGAGTATAATTAGAAACTTCATGAATACCAGCAGAAGAAGCAGCAGAAATAACGGGCTTCTTCATTTTCCCTTCTTCGTTGTCTGTATTATGACACGCAATTTTACAGCTGATACAGCTTCAGATCCTGCGGACGCGTTTTACGACAAATCCTGTATCGGGACCATGATTTTCTTCCGTCTCGCGGTAACGCGCAACGGCGGCAGATATTACCGCAATCAATGCGGCATCATCCGGCTCCATGCTTTGACCGGTCCGATCTATATGTGTGCTGCCGACACCGGCATGCGATGCCTCTGACAGACCTAATGCGGCACGCACACCCAAGTCCGGCAGACCGGCTGTATAAATCAACCCGAAAATACCGAAAAAGAATCCTAAAGCTGTATGTCCGGAATTGCTTTCATATTGCTTGCCTTTGGACAGAGAGTGACAGAGGCAGGCCGTCAAAATACCGGTCAGTACGTAAAGCAGCAATAGTACCTGCCAGAAGTAAGTGCTCGCCCACGTAAAAAACTCTATAAAAGAATCCATCCTTATTCACCTCCGCAGTTGATAGAGCAATACTATTATTTTGGAAGACATATTCGGATGCCTCCTGTACGTTTGAGGGCATGTTTGTTATGCTGATACAAATGCTTGTCTGAAAGCAAAAGAGCGGTAAAAAAAGCCCTCTGACAACTATTAAATTACAAGGCGGCTGATCCGTCAATCAAATAAGAACGAAAAGGAAGGGTATTTCGCATGGAAAACGTACAAAATGATTCTTCAATAAAAATTAACGGACAATCAACAAGACTATATATATTTGTCGGTGCCTACGGGAGCGGCAAATCCGAGGTCTCTGTTCATTTCGCACGCAAGCTCCGCAGGGAGAATCCGGACAGGAAAGTCCTGCTCGCTGATCTCGATATCGTGAATCCTTTTTTCAGATCCGCAGATGCCAGAGACATCCTAGAGGCTGAAAATATCCGCGTGATCGCGCCAAATGATGTCAATTCCAATGTCGAATCCCAGACGATACCCGGCGAAATCTATACGATTTTCGACGACAAGGACTATCTTGGTGTATTTGATATCGGAGGGGAAGACATGGGAGCAAGGATTCTGTCTTTCCTGCATAACCGTTTCCCCGACATATCCTTTCAGGTATACATGGTTGTCAATACGCGGCGTCCGTTTACGGCAGATGCAAAAAGTATTGCTGAAATGGCGGCTGAACTCTCTGCTGCCGCACGTCTTCCTATCAGCGGTCTGATCGATAATACCAATCTCCTGACAGAGTCGGAACCGGATGAACTCACCGTGTCCTATCCGATCTTACAAGAGGCCTCGATGCTGACGGGCATACCGGTTGTATATGCAAGCGGACTCGATGAATGCCTGCCTACGGAGTGGATTGAGTACACGGGAAACGGCATACCGCTATTGAGAATGGAACGGACAGTGCTGTATAATAACAAATAAAACAAGATGACTGTTAAGGAGCAATTTCATGGAGTCCCTCATTTTCCTCGTATTCGGCGGAATTGTTTTTTTGGCGGCAGCCGGAACTGCCGTCTATTTTATCTGCCGCGCCGTGCGCTCTGTACGAAACGCGGCTAATTCCATGGCAGGTCAGGTTGCGGCAAAAATTGCAGAGGAAATACTTGACGGCAATGCGGAAGATCTCGAAGCAAATCTTTCTGCATCCCGGCCCCGTTCGATATCCGATATGACATCCGTATACGAACCTGCAATAGCAAGAGATTTTCCTGACTTGAATTTGCGGCAGCTGATTTCTTCTGCGGAGAATATACTTTGCGCCGCACTTTCCGCAATTCAGGCCGGCTCGTCGGACGAATCGGAAAGCAGGATGGATGAGGATGCCGTATTCCCGCGGGGAAATTCGGAGCATCAGCTCCTTGGGGTTACAGGCGACTTCGCAGCTCTGGTCCGGAGAAGGACTGATGCATTGCTATCAGCAGGAACGACAGAGTATTTTGAACAGATACGGGTACACAGAACGGGAATCCATGCGTATGTCAGGAATGCAGGAACCTGTGTAATTACTTTACAGACTGCTATTGAATATTTACATTATGTAAAGCAAAATGGGATTGTGGTTTCGGGGAATCAACAGATACCGGAACAGGCCCGCTATAATCTCGAACTCATTTATGTCCAGAATGAAGACCTCCTGGCTTCTTCCGAGACAAATGCCGTCGGGGTTACGTGCCCCAACTGCGGAGCACCGGTTGCCGGTCTTGGCCGCAGGCAGTGTGAATACTGTGGTTCGGCATTGCGGACGGTAGACATCAGGATATGGAGAATGAACAAGTTCAACGAACGCTGAAAAGAGCAGACATATATGTGCGACATCAATACCCGAAACAGGAATATTTCTAAATTGCGGAAGAAAAGGGAGGAATTGAACAATGGGACTTATTAAAATGCTTGGCAACATCATCGGGGCGGGCGCGGAGTCTGTTTCATCCGTTGTTAAGGATCAGTATCTTGAGTATTTTACCTGTGATTCGCTTGGCCCGGATATTCTCGTAAAACGCGGCGCCAAGAAAATTAAAAACAGCAGCAACAAAGGTGATTCAGACGTCATTACAAACGGATCCAGAATTGCTGTACCGGAAGGCACGGCACTCATTCTCGTAGATAACGGCAAAGTAACTGACTTCACTACGGAAGCCGGTCTCTATACATGGGAATCTTCTTCTGCGCCGTCTATGATCGGATCTCAGGGAATCAAGACCGGATTCACGAATTCCCTTAAGGAAATCGCAGAACGTTTCAAGGCCGGCGGTGTCATTAATTCCGAACAGAGAGTCTATTTTGTCAACATGCTTGAAAACATTGACAATAAATTCGGTACTCCGTCCCCGATGCCGTATGACGATCCGACATACCGCGGCATCTATATCCGCCTGAATGGTACTTTTACATTTAAAATTGAGAACCCTGTCACATTTTTTCAGACAATTGCCGGCAATGTAGCAGATGTATATGAAAAAACAACGCTGATGGAGCAGGCCAAGACGGAGTTCATTTCCAAGTTTGTCGAAGCACTGAACCGCTGCGGTGCAGGCGGAGATTCTATACAGTACAACCGCCTTCCTGCCGAACAGTCCAAACTGACAGCCTATATGAATGATGCACTCGATCAGGAGTGGCTTGACGGCCGCGGTATGGTCGTGGTTAAAGTTGCTATAGGCGGAATCACGCCGGACGATGAATCCAGAAAACGCATTCAGGAATTTGACCGCGACATCATGCTCAGCGGCAATCCGAATATGCTGGCTGCACGTATGGGTGCAGCATCTGCAGAGGCGATGGTTGCAGCAGCCAACAACGAAGCAGGCGCAGCTACCGGATTTATGGGAATGGGCATGGTAGGCGGAATGGGCCAGCTCGGCGGTGCAGCAGGCGCTCCGGCACTCAACTATTTTGCCGGACAGCAGAACGGTGCACAGCCTCAGCCCGGTGTCGTACCTGCTGCAGCAGCAGTTGCCGCTGCAGGCGGTTGGGCTTGTTCCTGCGGCAAACAGGGCAACACCGGCAAGTTCTGTGCGGAATGCGGAAAACCCAGACCGGCTGAATCTGCAGGATGGAACTGCTCCTGCGGCAAGCAGGGCAACACGGGCAGGTTCTGCTCCGAATGCGGAAAACCTCAGCCGACCGCGGCTAAAGCATGCGCTTCCTGCGGATGGACACCGAAAAACGGTGAAACGCCCAAGTTCTGCCCTGAGTGCGGAAAGCCGATGGCCTAACAGACAGCCATCTCAAAACAAGAAAAGCAGGCAGCGGACGGTTCATTGATCTGAACCCCAAATGTTGAACATTGATTAAGCGGCTACAAAGGAATGAGTTCGGAAAGCAACCGGGCTCATTCCTTTTTGTTTACCTTTTTATCCGGCGGCTGTCTTTCTTTTTTCAGAAATCATAACTCAAAAGGTTGACAATCAAAGCATAAAGTTTACAATTAGATAAAAAACATCCAAGGAGTATACCGATGAAGCAAATAAACGAACCTGCTTTGACGCAAACCGCAGTCTCTTTTCAGCAGAAGCGCCGCAAGCAGATGCTCTCCCTTACGCTTGTTCCGATTTTCACCGTACTCATGTGCGTCTCCGCAAAAATTGTGATACCGGTTCCGGTTATACCAATTACGCTTCAGGTAACCGTGGCAATTATGTCAGGACTGCTTCTCGGCGGGCGGCTTGGATTCCTTTCACAGGCGCTATACCTATTTATGGGCCTGATCGGGCTTCCCGTATTTGCATCGGGAGGCGGAATCGGATATGTTGTATCCGGGTCTTTCGGCTATCTTGTCGGGTTTCTTTTCAGTGCGCTTGTCGGGGGGATCCTTGCTGATCTGCTCGACAAAAGAAATGGAGGGAAGAACGTATCCTTTGTACACATCCTGCTCATTTCGATCATTTCACTTTTTGTCTGCTATCTTTTTGGTATAACATATCTCTATTTTTTATCAAACTACTACACCGGATATGCCGGAACAAAATATAGTTTCTATACGACACTTGCATACGGTGCGCTTCCCTTTATCGGCAAAGACATAGTTCTCTGTGTTCTTGCATCGGAACTGACGCGCCGTCTGTGGCGCATTAGATTCCGCGGTTTTCATTCTGTCAGTGAGACGCTGCCGCAGGCAGCAGACTCCGCGGAAGGCTGAGACAGTTCCGTCAGAACAGGCATGCATACCGGACATGATACCTTGCATTACGACTTCAAATCCCTTTTCAGATATATTGCATACCCTGCTCCGATGCAGATGACCATCAGTGCCAAACCGAGAATGACAAACCTGATCTGGAAACCATCCCTGAGGATATCGGCCGGCATCGCGTAGTCAAGGGGCGAGAAATATATAAGATTCCCGATGCCGTCGATTTTGCTTTCAAAAGCCTTAGCAAAAACACCGAGGATGTAAGTCCCGAAAACAATCCCTGTTGCTGATGCCGTAACCTGACGGGCGCTTTTCAGGCATGCCGACATCAAAAAACCGACGCACAGAAAAACCAGCCCGGAAAAGAACATACCGAGCAGGATTTTGGAGAATCCTGATGCGGCTGCGGTCAGGTCTGTTTTCTTCGACTTGAAAGCAAGAAGGGAAAGAAAGGACGCAGCTGATATGGCAGCGCTGTAAGTGAAAAATGTGATGACGGAGGCTGCAAGCTTCTGAAAATAAATATTTGATCTGCGGACAGGCTGAGCAAAAAGATATTCGATTGTGCCGGATGTTTCTTCTCCGATCAGTGCGCCGGCACCGCGCAGTGCGGCATAAACACAGCCGGCCAGCGCTACATACTGCATTTCATATGCAAAAAATTCCTGTATTACGGAAAAATCAGGCAGCTGGTCCAAACCGAAGGCCTGCAGCAGTTCCGGGGTAAATGCCCCGGTTTCCGCACTCAGCACATCGTTCATGTTTGTGTTTCCCATGCTCGGGAAAAAAGCCATGAACAGGAATACAGATATGGCGAGTATGGATGACCAGATAAGAAGCCCCTTGCGCAGGTTGGTCAGTTCAAGCCGCAGAACATTCATTTTTTGCTGCCTCCTTCATAATAGGAAAGAAACCGGCTTTCCAGGCTGGCATTCTCAACGGTCAGATCGACAGGAGAGAGGGCAGAAAGATAAGACAGAAGGGTCTCTGTATCGCCCTTATAGTTGAACGTATATTCATTTTCCCCCGTCTGTCTCAGATGGGATGCTTCCGGCATTGACTGCGGGAGTATAAACGCAGGAGCATTGTCTGCAAAGATGACGGATATAACTTTTTCTTTCCTGAAATTTGCAGTCAGGTCTTCGAGTTCAATGATCCGACCTTCCCGGATAAACGCGGCACGGCTGCAGTTTGCCTGCACTTCTGTCAGGTTGTGGCTGGAAAAAAGTATGGTTGCACCGGACTTGTTCAGCTTTTTCAGGTAATCGAAAAGATATTTCTGAATCAGCGGATCGAGGCCGTTTGTCGGCTCGTCAAGGATAATCAGCCTGGGGCTGTGTATGAGTGCCTGTGCAATGGCGGCTTTTTTCTTATTTCCAAGGGACAGGTCTTCAAATTTCTTCGTGACATCGATATCAAAAAGGCTGCAGAGCTCATTCCGCAGCCCCAGAAAATCGGAAGGATTTTTATGATGAAAGCGGAGTGTTGTGTCAAGCAGCTGTCCGACGCGCATATCGGGATAGTAGCGGACTTCTCCGGGAACATATCCCAGACTTTCCTTGATTCGGGAACTTTCTTTTACCGTGTCCAGTCCAAAAATGGACGCACTCCCGGAATCCGGCCGCAGGAGGTCCAGAAGAAGCTTGATCGTAGTGGATTTTCCGGCTCCGTTCGGACCGATAAATCCGAAAATTTCGCCTTCCTCCACGTCAAATGTGACACATTCAACGCCCCGGTTTTTGCCGTAGTATTTCTTTAATTGATTCATCGAGATAACAGACATCGGCAGTACCTCCTGACAAACGAGACGATATGACAATGTCAAAGTACTCTGACACACCAATAAAGTCAATAATCAATAAAAAAGTGCCGTAGATTGCGGTTTGCAATTGCAAAAAGTCACGATTATAATCTCTTTATGCATTCAATACTAATTGGGAGGACGACTATGGCTAAAGTATCGTTTAGAGAAGATCGCTGTAAAGGCTGCGGCCTTTGCGTATCGGTATGTCCGAAGAAAATTCTGCAGCTTGATAAAAACCGCTTAAACAGCAAGGGTTATCATCCGGTTTACTGTGCTGATCAGGCTTCCTGCATAGGCTGCACGTTTTGTGCGGTTCAGTGTCCTGATTCCGTTATTACAGTAGAGAAGTAAGGAGATAAAAAAATGGCAAAGAGAGTCCTGATGAAGGGAAACGAAGTTATTGCTGAAGCGGCTATCCGCGCAGGATGCCGCAGTTATTTTGGATACCCGATCACACCACAGACGGAGCTCATGCATTATATGGCGAAGAGCATGGTGAAGGCCGGAGGTACATTTGTCCAGGCCGAGAGCGAAGTCGCTGCCATTAATATGGTATACGGCGCTGCAGCTGCCGGCGGCAGAGCGCTCACATCCTCATCCTCTCCGGGAATCAGCCTGAAGCAGGAGGGCATATCATATATTGCAGGCGCCGAACTTCCTGCCGTTGTTGTCAACATCATGCGCGCAGGCCCCGGCCTCGGCGGCATCCAGACTTCCCAGGGCGACTATTTTCAGGCGACAAAAGGCGGCGGACACGGTGATTACAGGAATATTGTCGTGGCACCCGCATCGATCCAGGAGCTGTACGAGCTTACAGTGGAATCATTCAATATGGCAGACCGCTACCGTATGCTTGTTATGATCTTAGGCGACGGAACGCTCGGACAGATGATGGAACCCGTCCAGTTCAGGGATAAGGAACCGATTGAGAAGACAGATAAATCCTGGGCGGCTTCCGGCCGATGCGGCAGGGCAGAACACAATACAATCACGTCCATTTATATTGAGCCGGACGACCTTGAGGCAAAGAACAACGCCCTTCAGGCTAAGTATGAACTTGTCGCCAGAAATGAGACAAGGTTTGAGACATTTAACATCGACGGAGCGGAAATTGTTTTTACCGCATTTGGCACAACCAGCCGTATCTGCAAAAATGTAATCCGTCAGGCTGCCGCGCTCGGCATCAAAGTCGGCATGGTACGCCCGATCACCCTATGGCCGTTCCCGTCCGAAGAGATTGCGCGGGTGGCCGGTCTTGACAGCGTAAAGGCTTTCTTTGATGTAGAACTGAATGCAGGCCAGATGGTTGAAGATGTACGTCTTGCCGTAAACGGCAGAAAGCCTGTATATTTTCATGGCCGCATGGGAGGCAATATGCCTACGCAGAAGGAAATTTTGGATAAGCTTGTTGCAATTCATAAGGGAGAGGTGAGATAAATGGCAATTGTATTTGAAAAGACAAAAGGGCTCACCGACAAACCGCTGCATTATTGCCCCGGCTGTACCCACGGCATCGCTCATCGTATAATCGCTGAAGTTATGTGTGAAATTGATATTCTGGAAAACACAATCGGCGTCTCGCCTGTCGGATGCGCTTACAACAACTATGAGTATTTTTCGTGCGACATGGTGCAGGCTGCACACGGGCGTGCACCTGCTGTCGCAACCGGAATTAAGCGTACTGTCCCGGACAAGTATGTCTTTACATACCAGGGCGACGGTGACCTTGCTTCAATCGGAACAGCGGAAATCGTACATGCTGCCGCACGCGGCGAGAAAATCTGCGTGTTTTTTATTAATAACACGATTTACGGGATGACCAGCGGCCAGATGGCCCCGACCACACTGGTTGGCCAGGTTACAACGACTTCTCCGTTCGGCCGTGATGCGGATACACAGGGTTACCCGATCAATGTCAGCGAGCTTCTTGCTCCTCTTACGGGCGCCAAGTATATCGAACGTGTTGCACTCAATAACTTTAAGAACATCCAGCAGGCCAAGAAGGCCATTGCCAAAGCTTTCCGCGTCCAGAAGGCAGGACTCGGGTTCTCAATGGTAGAATTTCTTTCCACCTGTTCGACCAACTGGGGCAAAGAACCCGTCGAGTCACTTCGCTGGCTTGAGGAGAACATGATTCCTCAGTATCCTCTCGGCGTTTTCAAGGGAAAGGATCTGGAGGTATAACAAATGATTGATTTTTCGATTATTCTTGCGGGATTCGGCGGACAGGGCATTTTGTCCGCGGGCAAATTTGCTGCGGAAGCAGCCCTTTATGAGGGACATGAGGTATCCTGGTTTCCTTCTTACGGACCGGAGATGCGCGGCGGCACGGCGAACTGCTCCGTAGTTATTTCGGATGAACCGATCGGTTCCCCGGTCATCAATGATATTGATGTTCTGATTGCTCTGAACCAGCCTTCCCTCGAAAAGTTTGAGGGCCAGGTCAAGCCGGGCGGAATTATAATTATCGATTCCTCCCTGATTCAGATTGTCCCTTCAAGAACGGACATCCGCTTCATTCCGATTCCGTCGTCCTCGATCGCAAATGAACTTGGCAGCATGACCTTTGCGACGATTGTCCTCCTCGGATGCCTTTCCGCGGCAACCGGATGCTTCCGCCGGGATTCATTCGAAGCTTCCCTTCACGAAGTACTTCCCAAGAGACATCATGACAAGATTCCGGGTAACCTGGCTGCTTTTGACAAAGGGGCGGCATTTGCTGAATAGTGCATCGGAGAAATGCATTTTTTTCAATAAAAAGACGGATTATTATAAAAGGAGCAGAGAGATCTGCTCCTTTTTCCTTTTCTTATGTAGTTGTCTGATAAGAACTTATAGTATAATTAGTTCAAGAATAGAAAACAGGCTCGCAATATTATTGCTGGAGCATGGGGGGTACATGGATCAAGCCTATTTGTTCAACACTGGCAATGACTATCATAGTTATAATTTGCTGGGATCGCGGCCATATATCCATGAAGATGGCGAACAGGGATTTCATTTCGCAGTTTGGGCGCCGCATGCCAGGTCTGTAAATGTTATCGGCGACTTCAATGACTGGAACGGCGAGGCTGACCCGATGAAGCCTTTCAGGGAGACCGGCATCTGGGTGTGCGATGTGCCGGATGCCGTTCAGTGGGACCGCTATAAGTACAAAATCCTTGGCGCCGACGGAAGAACATACGATAAGATCGACCCCTTTGCCAGACACTGTGAGACGCGTCCGAATAATGCATCCATCCTTTATGACTTCAACGATTATGAATGGCAGGATGCGGATTATCGGGAGAACTGTCCGGATGCGCTTGACCCTCGACCGATCAATATTTATGAACTTCATCTGGGATCGTGGCGCAGGTTTGCGGACGGGAATTTCATGAATTATCGTCTGATTGCGGAAGATCTGGTCGATTACTGCCTCACGATGGGGTATACGCATGTTGAACTGATGCCTGTTATGGAGCACCCCCTCGATGATTCATGGGGGTATCAGATTACCGCTTACTATGCAGTTACAAGCCGTTTCGGAACGCCGGCCGATTTCAAGTATATGGTTGACCTCCTGCACAGGAACGGAATCGCTGTAATTCTTGACTGGGTGCCTGCACATTTCCCCAAAAACCTTGAAGGTCTGATCCGTTTTGACGGGACACCCTGCTTTGAGTACGGGGATCCCCGGATCGGTGAACACAGAGAGTGGGGAACATACGTATTCAATTATGAGAAGGCGGAAGTACGATCTTTCCTTATATCCAATGCTGTTTTCTGGATTGATGAATTTCACGTTGACGGTATACGCGTTGATGCTGTTTCAAGCATGCTTTACCGGAATTACGGACGTACGGAGTTTCTTCCGAACATTAACGGCGGAACCGAAAACATCGAGGCTATTTCTTTCCTGCAGGACCTGAATGAAATTGTCAGGGAGAATTACCCGCATGTAATGATGATAGCCGAGGAGTCGACAGCCTGGCCGAAGGTGTCCTGTCCGGTAGCTGACGGCGGACTTGGATTTACCCATAAATGGAATATGGGTTGGATGCATGATACGCTTGATTATTTTGAGACGGATTATTATGCGCGTGTCTGGCATCATGATGAACTATGCTTTTCCATGATGTATGCTTTTTCGGAGAATTTTATCCTCTGCCTTTCCCATGATGAAGTTGTTCATGGGAAGAAGAGCCTTCTTGACAAGATGCCCGGCGATGAGTGGCGCAAATTTGCATCTTTCAGGACACTGGTTCTCTATATGATTGCCCATCCGGGAAGCAAGCTCCTCTTTATGGGTGCAGAGTTCGGACAGTATATTGAGTGGCGTTTTTATGAGCAGCTGGAATGGTTTATGCTGCAGCATGAATCCCACCGGCTGCTCAAGGATTTTGTTGCAAAAATCAACCATTATTACATCGATAAGAAAGCACTTTGGATAAATGACCGTTCATGGGATGGATTTGACTGGATTGATACAACGGATCGGGATAATTGCATATTTCTTTTCGTCCGCAAGGGTGAGACAATTGATGAAAAGGTTATTGTCGTGCTGAATATGGTGCCGGTTCCTCAGGAGAAATATAAGATTGCGGTTGATTTGCCGGGCGAATACAGCATTACAATGAACACGGATGATATGAATTTCGGCGGAAGCGGATACCCGACCAACGCGGAAGGCAGTACAACTTTTACTGCCCGCAAGGGACCTTGGATGGGAAGACGCTATTTCATCGAAATCAATATACCTCCGTTAAGCGGCCTTTTCATTGAACGGACAGAGGAAGGACCGGCTCCTGATTCTGCTGACATGGAAGACGAGAACGACAGAAACGTGACGGAAGAACAGGAAAAAGACGCCGCCGATTCTAAGGCTGCAGAAGCAAAAGCTTTGGATGTCGGGACCGCAGAAGCAGAAGAAACAGACAGGAAATAATACAAATATATTTTTATGGAGGATGTGGATATGGCAAAAGCAGACGTAGTAGCGATGATTTTGGCCGGAGGACAAGGTGCGCGGCTTGGTGTACTGACGAAGTACATTGCAAAGCCGGCTGTCCCGTTTGGAAGCAGGTACCGTATCATTGATTTCCCGTTGTCTAATTGCGCAAATTCCGGTATCGAAACGGTCGGTGTTCTTTCACAGTATCAGCCGCTCGCACTCAACACGTATGTTGGCAACGGACACCCCTGGGACTTGGACAGGAACAACGGGGGAGCATATATTCTGCCTCCGTATCAGCGTTCAGGAAGATCTGACTGGTATAAAGGAACGGCTAACGCAATCTACCAGAACAAGGATTTTATCGATGACTGCGACCCGACCTATGTCCTCATCCTTTCAGGAGATCATATCTACAAAATGAACTATGAGCGTATGCTCCGTGCACATATCAATACCAAAGCAGATGCCACGCTGGCTGTGTTTGAAGTGCCGTGGGAAGAGGCTTCCCGTTTTGGCATTCTGAATACAGGTGCCGATGACGTCATTACTGACTTTATTGAGAAACCAAAAAAACCCGAGAGCAACCTTGCATCGATGGGCGTTTATATTTTTACCTGGGATGTACTGCGGAAAGCGCTTATCGAGGATGAGAACAAGCCGGATTCCAATAACGATTTCGGCAAAAATATTGTGCCGATGCTTCTTGAACAGGGTAAGAAGCTTTGTGCGTACCGTTTCTCCGGATATTGGAAGGATGTCGGTACCATCTCAAGCCTTTGGGAAGCAAACATGGACATTCTGGACCAGCCGGAAGCAATTAACCTGATGGACCGTTCGTGGCGAATATATAGCAGAAACCCGGTAAAGCCCTCGCATTATATTGCTGCAGGTGCAACAGTTAAGAACTCCGCTATGACGGACGGCTGTCAGATATACGGAAGTGTGGAACACTCGGTACTATCGAACTCGGTTACTATTGAAAAAGGCGCAGTCGTGAAGGACTCCGTTCTGATGCCCGGTGTTACCGTGCGCGCAGGGGCCTATCTCGACAAATGCATCGTCGGGTTCAATACAATTATTGGTGAAGGAGTCAGGGCCGGAGCTTCTGTCGAAGGTGAAAGCCCGTATGTCAACACAAAAATCTGCTCGGAAGGCATTGTTGTAATTGAACGCGGACTGAAAATTAAAGACAAATCCATTATTCCCGCCAACAGCCAGGTTGACTGTGACTTAGTAGTAGAGCCTGAAATGAATGTTATTGATGAAGTGTTTCGTGTCCGATAAGGCGAAGAAGCAGAGGGGGTAAGTCATGTTTATTGATGCAATGGGGCTTATTTTAGCCGATAACAAAAAAATCTCACTGGGTGAACTCTCCAAGCCGAGGGCTCTTGCAGCCGTTCCTTTTGGCGGCCGCTACCGTATCATTGACTATATGCTTTCCGATATGGTAAATTCCGGTATTAAGAGCGTCGGCATTCTGACACTGAACAAGTACAAATCGCTTATGGACCATCTCGGAACGGGGGCCTCATGGGACCTTGACCGCAAGAGCTTCGGACTCCATATCCTCCCGCCTTATGTCAATTCCGAATCAATGGAGATTGAAGATGCCGAAGAGCTTGCCGGACTTCTTGATTTTATCCGTTCAAACCGCAGCACCTACGTAGTTATTGCCAACAGCAATATGATCCTTAACACTACATTTAATGATTTCATAGAAAAACATGAACAGTCAGGTGCCGATATGTCTGTCATGTATAACCGCGACGGCACCAAATATGGGGAACCGAATTACATTTTCGATGTTGACCGCAAAGGCTATGTAAAGGATATGCTCCTGAATCCGGAAAAAACCGCATCGAACCGGTGCAGCCTCGGCATTATCACTCTCCGCAGGGATCTGCTTATCGATCTTATTTCGGACATGATTGCCAGAGGTGAAAGGACTTTCGGCGTCCATGCCCTGACAAAGAAGTATGATACACTCCGAATCCGTGCATATGAGTACAAAGGCCTGGTTCTCCGCATCAATAATGTCCAGGGATACTTCAACTCCTCTATGCTGCTTCTTGACGACCAGATCCGCGCGGATCTTTTCTGGAACGGCATGCCGATTTATACAAAGGTCAAAGACGAAGCGCCGACATTGTATTTTGATAACTCCAAAGTTTCAAACTCCATTATCTCCGATGGCTGCCGCATTATGGGTGCCGTCGAAGATTCCATTCTTTTCCGGAGCGTCACCGTTTCTCGCAATTCAAAAATACGGAACTGCGTGATTATGCAGGATGTTCATATTTCTGAAAACTGTGAGCTTGAGAATGTTATTCTTGATAAGAATGCAGTCATCCGTCCCGGAATCAAGCTTGTCGGGCACAGGGATTATCCTGTAGTAATAGGTAAGGGGGCCATTGTATGAATCCAGTAAAGGTTCTTTTTGTATCTTCTGAGGTTGCTCCTTTTGTTAAAGTCGGCGGCCTTGCGGATGTTGTCGGCGCATTGCCCCGTACGCTGGTCAGACAGGGCTGCGATGCCCGGGTTATTCTTCCGCTGTACAAAAAGATCAAGCAGAACCAGGCGTCCCGTCTGCATTTTATGGGCTGGCGAATGGTTAAAATGGGATGGCGTTCCCTGTACGCCGGCTTGTATTCACTGCAGTTGGATGGAGTAACATACTATTTTATCGATAATGAATATTACTTTAATTACGACCAGGTTTATGTCGAATATGCGTTTGATATAGAACGCTACTGCTTCTTTCAGCGCGCAGTCCTTGACTTCCTCGGGGATCCGATGCAGTTTGAGCCGGATGTCATTCACTGCAACGACTGGCAGACAGGCATGATTCCGCTTCTTCTGGATGCACATTACAAGGCTTACGGCCACCATCTGCAGGTTAAGACAGTTCTCACGATTCATAATCTGAAGTATCAGGGCATCCACGGTACGGATACCATTAAAGATCTCCTTGATTTGCCGGACCGCTATATCACAAATGAATTCACACTCAAGGATGACGCCGTTAATTTCCTTAAGGCCGGTATTGTGTTTGCAAATTCCGTGACGACTGTTTCACCGACATATGCATATGAAATTATGACGGATTATTACGGGGAAGGGCTCAACGGAACACTCCAGCAATATGCTTATAAAGTCAGCGGAATCCTCAACGGTATTGACGGGAAAGAGTATAATCCTGTCGAGGATCATCTGATTCCAAGCAAGTTCAGCTATCCCGACTATGCAGAAGGGAAGGCCGCCTGCAAGGACGCGATTCAGCGTCAGCTCGGACTCGCCGTCAATCCGGGCGCTCCTCTCTGTGTAATGATTTCCCGGCTTGTGGACCAGAAGGGCATGGATCTTCTGATACGCGTCCTTGATGAGATGCTGTACGACGGCATGCAGGTTGTTATCCTTGGAACCGGCGATGCTTTTTATGAGCGTGCCCTCGTGGAAATTGCCAGGAAGAGTCCTGAAAAAATGTGTGCGTGTATTTCATTTGACAACGGTCTGGCACATACTTTGTATGCCGGCGCTGACATCTACCTGATGCCGTCGCTGTTTGAACCGTGCGGATTATCACAGATGATTGCCATGACATATGGAACACTTCCGGTTGCCCGTGAAACAGGCGGACTCAAGGATACAGTCATTCCTTATAATGAATACACCGGCGAGGGCAACGGTTTTACCTTTGCCAACATTAATGCACATGAATTCCTGTTTGTGACCAAGTATGCATGTGACCTGTACCGCCATCATAAGGACATTTGGGCAGGCCTTATCAAGAATGCCATGACCGGAGATTACAGCTGGGACCGCTCTGCAAGGGAATATGCGGGGCTGTATTCCCTGATTACAGGAATTCCGATGGAGGGACAGCGCCCTTTTGAGTTTGTTTCCGATGTACCGCAAGGCATGTCGGAAACAAACGGATCTTCTAAAATAACAGATGATCCTGAAACAGCGGCAGAACTGCCCGAAATTCCGGATATACAAGACGCGCCTGCGGATGTGTTTGCTGACATGACGTCTATGAAGAACGATCATGCTGAAACTACTTCTGAAACACCTGCAAGGACCGTTTCCGTGACAATCCAAACTCCCGCAGCAATTACCGTTACTATGCCCAAAGCCGCTGCAGCTAAGGTAAAAGCACCGGCCAAAGCAAAGAAGGTTCCCCAGGCTGCCGGTGCAGCAAAGCAGACGTCTCCCAGGCAGAACAGAAGTTCCCCGGTGAAAAAGCGTACTTCCTCATTGAAGGCAGAAAAGGATGACAAGAAAACAACATGATAAAAGATCATCCTGATCCAACAGATCAACTTTTTCACTGTTCCCGCTGTTTGGAATACCGGGTTCCTTTTGGATCGGTTTCAACCGGGTCATATGTAGATTTGTCACTTGACGTATTTCTCCCCTATGATGAAGTGCGGCTTTGTTATTCCTATGGACTGAATTCGTTTTCCTACAGCGAAAAGCTTATGTTTGCGTCAGAAAAGCAGCCGAACCGGTTTCATACCAGAATCAGGATGCCCGGGGAGCCGGGGCTGTTTTTCTACTGGTTCTGCATCACGAAAATTCCCGGTCAGGGCAAACCCGCCGGACGCATGTATTATGTGCTTTCACGCCATAAAGCTGACGGAACCGGACGTATCAGTCCTGTCCCGTCAAAGATCGGTGCAAATGAGGACCGTTATCCTGCGGCCTTCCAGATCACTGTGTATCAGAAAAATTTCCATACGCCGGACTGGTTCAAGGGCGCTGTGCTGTATCAGATATTTCCTGACCGGTTCAACCGCGGGGCGTCCTACAGCCCCGGACAGATGCAGGCCTCCAAAAAGGCGGCAGAACGTGTATACCATGATGACTGGTATGAGGATGTGGATATTCACGGCAAGCCGGAAACCGGTTATCTTGCCTGTGACTTTTTCGGGGGGACGCTTGATGGAATCAGGGAAAAAATACCTTATCTCCGCTCACTCAATGTTGACTGCCTCTACCTGAATCCGGTTTTTGAAGCCCGATCAAATCATCGGTACGATACGGCGGACTATATGTCTGCTGATCCCATGCTCGGCGGCAACGAGGCTTTCAAGATGTTTTCCGAGCAGATACATGCGAATGGCATTCCATTTCTGCTCGACGGCGTTTTCAGCCATACAGGTGCTGACAGCCGGTATTTCAATAAATATATGCGATACCCCGAACTCGGTGCTTATCAGACGGCACAGGGCAAAGGAAGCAGTAAATTTTCCTCCTGGTATACTTTCTTTCAGGACCAGGCAGGACATCTTTCCTATGATTCCTGGTGGGGCTTTTCTGACCTGCCGAATGTCAATGAGAACGACCTTTCCTATCGGGATTATATTCTGGGGAATCAGGGCGTCATCGAGACATGGCTGAAAAGGGGATCTTCCGGTTTCCGTCTCGACGTATCCGATGAACTGCCGGACTCATTCCTGAGGGAACTCAGAACGGCTGTTAAAGACGCAACCGGCGGACAGGGGGTCGTCCTCGGCGAAGTATGGGAAGATGCAAGCAATAAAATCAGTTACGGCTCTTACCGCGACTTCCTTTTTGGAAATACCCATGATTCCGTAATGGGCTATACGTTTCGTGATGCACTCCTGGGTTATCTGTCAGGCGCATACCCTGCACAGACTCTGAATGCCAGGCTTGAATCGTATCGGGAAAATTACCCTCCCGAGGCATACTATTGCATCATGAATCTTATTTCGAGCCATGATGTCCCGCGTGCAATTACTGTTGTCAGCGGAGCGCCGGATCCCGGGGACAGGGAGAAACAGCGCGAAATTTTTCTGGATGCTTTACAATGGAAGCGCGGCCTTGCTCTGATGCGCCTGGCACTTGTTGTCCAGATGGGTTATGTCGGTGCCCCCTGCATTTATTATGGGGACGAAATCGGCATGCAGGGATATCGCGACCCGTTTAACCGCAGAACGTATCCGTGGGAGCGCATTTCCGATTTACAGAAGGAACAGCTGACATTTTATCAGTATGCCACCGGTCTCCGCCGCAGCTATCCTGTCTTAAAGACGGGCGATTACAGGACTTTGTGGGCAGAAGGCGATGTCTATATATTTGAGAGATTTCTGGATGACAATGGAAATGATTTTTTCGGCAAGCCCTGCAGCGGAGCGAGAAGGGTGGTCATTGCAGTTAACCGGAGCAGTACGTCCGCTTATTCCTTTCAGGTACAGTGTGATATGCAGAATACAGAGGTAATTCTTCTTGCCTGTCCTGCATGTGACGAAGTGACAGGTCCTGAAAAAGTGATCGATGCCGGGACGCCCGAAACGATTACCGTCAATGCGCTGTCTTATCAGATACTTGTCTTTAATTGATGCGTGATATTGATAGAAAGCAAAAGGTGAAGAACAATGCCGGATAATATGGTCCAGGGAGATGAAGAAAACCAGGAAATAGTAACGGACACCACGGAGGAAGCGACTGACAAAAAATGTCCGAACTGCGGCGCTACCGTGGTTTATGACCCTGAAACGCGCGGCTTGCTCTGTGAATACTGCGGCTACAGGAAGACACTGCCGTCTCCGGACAAAGAGGAATCCGTTACAGAAATGGATTTTCTTTCAGCCGACAAGAGACACAGCTTTGACTGGGGGGCACAGAAAAAATCAATTGTCTGCAGCAACTGCGGAGGGGAAAGTATTTACGATATCCTTGAGACCGCGGCTGTCTGCCCTTTCTGCGGATCGACAAGTGTTATGCCGGCAGCAACGCAGGATTCGATTGCCCCCGGCGGAGTCTGTCCGTTTGAAATTCCGATGAAACAGGCCGGCGGTTTGTTTTCCAAATGGCTGAAATCAAGGATTTTTACACCGAGCGCCGCAAAAAAGCAGGCAAAGCCTGAAGCATTCAAAGGCGTTTACCTGCCTTACTGGACATTTGATGCAATGACGACGTCTGCGTTCAGCGGACAGGCCGGCTATGACCGCCGTGTCAAACGGGGCGACAACTATGTTACCGAGACTACCTGGAGGCCTGTTTCCGGAGTCTACCAGGAGTTTGTTGATGATCAGTTGGTGGTGGGAAGCAAAAGAAGCGCGGAGTCCGGTGTTAAAAAGGCGGAGCCTTTTGACTTTGCAAAACTGGTGCCGTACCGTCCCGAACTCGTTGCAGGCTTCATCGCGGAGCGCTATTCGATCGGCCTTGAAGAAGGGTGGAAAAATGCCCGGGAATTAATACGTGCCCGTTTGCATTACAACATTGAACATCATATCCGTGATAAATGGCATGCAGACCGCGCCGGTTCCGTCCTCTTTTCCACGAATTATGACAAAATAACGTATAAGTATATACTGATTCCTGTCTGGATGTCTTCTTTCTCGTACAAAGGAAAGAGTTTCCAGTTTGTTGTTAACGGACAGACCGGAAAAGTGGGCGGAAGAGCACCGATATCTCCGCTGCGTGTTGCAATTGCCGTTCTTATCGGACTTGCGGTTCTGGCTTTGTTTATTTACATGTCCAGATAACATAAATGCGGCACCAGAGATACTTTGGCGCCTGACAATACCTTCGTCCGCGGTATGCGTTGTTTACAGGGACAGTGGCGCCCATTTTAACGGATGATAAAATCATATTTATATGGAATTTGGGTGCGGGCCATGATATTCCCAGCGGGAAAAAATATTTGGGAAATTCTGGTTGACAGAGCCGGCGAGCCTAGGTATAATAACTCTTGCTGTTGAGCACCCCCTCTGGTAAGTTTTCTGGATATGCGGATGTGGCGGAACTGGCAGACGCGCACGTTTGAGGGGCGTGTGGGAGACCGTACGGGTTCGATTCCCGTCATCCGCACCAGATGAGAAAGCAGATACATTCATGTATCTGCTTTTTTTTATCTTTTCCCCCGGAAAGGGTTGAATCTTTTTCATGCTCTGATATTATAAAACGGTAGTGCCGCCTGGCGGAAGTAACATAATTTTTGACTGTTATTTTTTTTGTAGCGCCCATGCAGGGCAGAAGGATGGTAGGGAGTATGGTTTGGCTTAATTTGCTGTTTATCGGCGTCTTTTTCATCATCACAATTTGCATTGGTATATATGCCCGTAAAACCACAAAAAGTGTGGGCGGATTTGTACTCGGCGGCCGCTCGGTAGGCCCGTGGCTTACCGCATTTGCATATGGTACAACGTATTTTTCAGCTGTTGTTTTTATCGGATACGCAGGTCAGTTCGGCTGGGCATATGGTATGTCTGCCGTCTGGATCGGCGCCGGGAATGCTTTTGTCGGAAGTTTTCTCGTTTGGAAGGTGATGGGCCGAAGGACGCGTATCATGACGAAGCATCTTGAAGCAACCACGATGCCGGAATTTTTCGGAAAGAGATATAACAGCAAAGGTCTTACGATAGCCGCAAGTGCGATTGTATTTATATTCATGATTCCTTATTCTGCCTCCGTATTCAACGGACTGTCATACCTTTTCACATCCGCACTTGGTCTCGAAAACATCAAATACGGATTTGAAATGTGTATTATCGGCATGAGCCTGCTTACTGCTGTTTATGTAATTCTCGGCGGCTATATGTCTACCGCCATCAATGATTTTTTCCAGGGAATTGTTATGCTTGTCGGAATTATTCTTGTTATCGGGGCGACGCTGAATGCAGCCGGCGGATTCATGCAGGCTGTGGCGGATATGTCGAAATTTGCTGCGCCTGAATCCAGCATCAACGGCGTATATGCTTCCTTTTTCGGTCCTCAGCCGCTGAACCTTTTAGGTGTCGTTATCCTGACTTCCGTCGGAACATGGGGACTTCCCCAGATGGTTCACAAATTCTATACAATCAAGGATGAGAAGGCGATCGAGACAGGAACGATAATTTCCACCGTATTTGCCATTGTGATTTCTGTAGGTTCATATTTTCTGGGCAGTTTCGGACGCCTGTTTGTTACGGAAGGGGAGATCACCAATGCATCCGGCAAAGTCGTTTTTGACCAGATTATCCCGAAACTTCTTGACAAAGCAGTTCCGGCTGTTCTGATTGCCGTCGTTGTCGTACTTGTTCTTTCTGCCTCGATGTCTACGCTGTCATCTCTTGTTCTTACATCGAGTTCAACCCTGACACTGGACTTTATCGGCGGCAATATCGTGAAAAACATGACAGAGAAGAAGAAAGTACTTTGGATTCGGATTATGATTGCATTTTTTATTACAGTCTCCATGGCTCTTGCAATATATTCTTACAGGACGCAGAACCTTTATATCAGCAAGCTGATGTCGATTTCATGGGGTGCTCTCGCAGGATCCTTCCTGGCCCCTTTCCTTTACGGTCTTTTCTGGAAGGGCGTCACAAAGTCTGCCGTCTGGGCAAGCTTTATCAGCGGCGTGGGCATTACCGTTACGCATCTTGTTCTCTCAAACGGAGCTATCTTCGGGCATAATTTCCAGTTCCCTACGAACCTGCCGATTAACCTTGCGTCACCGATCAATGCCGGTGCCTTTGCAATGATATTCGGACTGATTATTGTGCCCGTCGTATCCTGGATTTCCCCGAAACCGGATAAGAAAACGGTTGACCATGCTTTTGAAGGATATGATATTGCCGTTGCAGCCAGCCAGAAGAAAATTCTTCCGACAGATGAAGTTGTCTGAAAACAGAAGTAAATCCTATTGATTTTTCGACAGGTGATCCAAAGGGCTGTGATTTTTGCTTCCCCGTGGGAAAGAATAAAAATGCTGTGCTATACTGTCTTCTAGAAAAGAGAATATACGAAAAGGTGGGATTTACTTTGAAACAAATCCTTTTAGGAAATGAAGCCGTTGCCCGCGGCGCTTACGAGGCCGGGGTCAAGGTTGTATCGTCTTATCCCGGAACACCGAGTACCGAAATTACGGAATCGATTGTCCAGTACGACAGAATTTACTGTGAATGGGCAACCAATGAAAAAGTTGCCGCAGAAGTTGCTGTAGGCGCTTCCATCCGCGGAGCACGTGCCTTGACCTGCATGAAGCACGTAGGCGCCAATGTGGCAGCCGACCCGCTTTTTACTTCGAGTTATGTCGGTGTTAACGGCGGACTTGTATACGCAGTGGCTGATGATCCGGGTATGCACAGCTCTCAGAACGAGCAGGACAGCCGCAATTATGCACGGGCGGCCAAGCTTCCCATGTTCGAACCTTCGGACAGCCAGGAGTGCAGGGATTTCATGATAAAGGCATATGAGATTTCTGAGAAGTATGACACACCTGTCATGCTCAGGCTTCACACGCGGGTTTCCCACTCCCGCTCCATTGTCGCGTGCGGCGAGCCGCAGGACATGATCGTCCGTCCTTATGTCAAAGATGCGGATAAATACGTTATGATGCCGGGGATGGCAATCAAACGCCATGTCGTTGTAGAAGACAGAATGGTCCGCCTTTCGGAGGATTCATCTGCATTTCCTGAAGAGATCGGTCTCCACAAGATCAGATATGGTTCGGTCGGACTTGGTATTATTACGGCAGGTGCTTCTTTTCAATACGTGTCGGAAGCGCTTCCCGATGCAAGTGTACTGAAGCTTGGTATGGTGTGGCCGCTTCCCCAGGAATTGATCCGCAATTTTGCCTCCAAGGTTGAACGTGTGATCGTTGTTGAAGAACTTGATCCGTTTCTTGAGACAGAGATCCGCGCCATGGGCATTGCCTGCGAGGGGAAATCCCTCTTTACTCTTCAGGGTGAATATTCTGCCCGGATGATCCGTACAGCTCTTTCCGATGAGCCGGGTCCTGAGAGCGCCGTAGCCCAGGATACGCTTCCCGCTGCTCCCGGACGGCCTCCGGTATTATGTGCCGGCTGCCCGCACAAGGGGCTTTTCCTTGCACTGGCAAGGATGAAGGTGCAGGTTGCGGGTGATATCGGATGCTATACGCTCGGTGCGCTGCCGCCGACGTCCGCAATCGATGCCTGCGTCTGCATGGGTGCCTCGATTGGCATAGCCCATGGTTTTGACAAGGCGACTGACGGGGAAGCATCGTCTCATACGGTCGGCATTATCGGAGACTCCACTTTCCTGCACTCCGGAATTACCAATCTTGTGAATGCGGTGTATAACCAGAGCCGCATCACTGTCGTTATACTCGATAATTCGATTACGGGCATGACCGGGCACCAGCAGAATCCTTCCACGGGACGCAACATTCGTATGCAGCCTGCACCGGCTGTCGACCTTGAGGGACTTTGCCGCTCTGTCGGCGTAACATCCGTCCGTGTCGTGGATCCTGTTGATACTTTCATGTGCGAACAGGTTATTAAAGAGGAACTCGGGAAGGACTGCGTCTCCGTTGTTATTACGCGCCGACCCTGCGCACTTATCCCGACCGGTAAGAGAAAAAAGGAAGAGCCGGCCGTTGCAGTTGACAAAGATGCGTGTAAAGCCTGCCGGCAGTGCATCAGGATCATGTGCCCCGCGCTTACCGAAGGCCCCGACAGGAAGCCGGTCATTGATGCAGCGGCATGCAACGCATGCGGACTCTGCATGGAGTTCTGCAAATTCGGCGCACTGACAAAAGGGGGTAAAAAATAATGGCACTCGAAATGAATTCAATGAACCCCTCCTGCGTTGCTGACACAGAGGATCTGTCAAACCTCAAGATGGATATTGTCCTTGCCGGCGTCGGCGGGCAGGGCACGCTTGTGGCCGGAAAGCTTCTCGGGATTGCAGCCATGAAGCTCGGACTTGACGTCAAGGTATCCGAAGTGCATGGCATGAGCCAGCGCGGAGGTTCCGTAATCACGTACGTTCGAATCGGAAAGAAAGTATTTTCTCCGATCGTAGAGAACGGCACGGCGGATGTCTGCCTTGCTTTTGAAGAACTTGAGGCCCTGCGGTGGTCGGCTCTTCTGAAAAAGGGCGGAACCATGATTATAAACAGCCAGCAGATACGGCCGCTCCCTGTTTTACTGGGGAATGCACAGTACCCGCAGGGGATAACGGATGCCCTTCGGACTGCATCCTCGGATCATGCAAAAATCGCTGCAATCGATGCCCTTGACTGTGCTGCCAAAGCCGGAAGCTCGCGTGCGGTGAATATGGTTATGATCGGAGCAATGTCATTTTACACCAGGATACCGGTAAGTATCTGGGAAGAAGCAATTGCCGAAGTCTTCGCACAGAAAGAAAAACTAATTCCGGCAAACATCCGGGCTTTTCATTTTGGACGCGACTTGATGGGCTAAATACGGTATAATCTTCCATAAGGAATCTTTTCAATCTCTGTTATTTTCGAGATTCGAACAGCTCATCCCTGAAGGAGGCAGCGTCATGTTAGTAAAACAGATTAACGTTTTCCTTGAGAACCAGTCGGGAAGACTTGCAGAAGTAACCCGCACGCTTGGAAGAAATGATATTGATATCCGGGCGCTATATATTGCAGACACCACGGAATACGGCATCCTGCGTATGATTCTTGACAAGCCGGATAAGGCTGTTGAGGTATTGACGGCAGCCGGCTTTACGGTCAGCAGCACACCTGTCATCGCCATCGCGATAGCAGACAAGCCGGGTACCCTTGACCATGCGCTTTCCATTCTTTCGGCAGGGTCACTGTCGCTTGAGTATCTTTATGCTTATGTCGGAAGAACCTCCGAAGACGCTGTTGTGGTAATACGTGTAAAGGATCCGCAGCTTGCCTTGCAGAAGCTTACGGAAGCCGGTATCCGTGTGCTGTCTTCTGAGGAGGTATACGGTATTTAATGAATAACCCATATAAGAACTACGGTGTTTCGGATGCGGTATTTGCCATGTCACAGGATGTCATGAACGGGATTGCACCGTCTTTTGAACGAATTGAAAAAATCCGTGAGAGCAATCAGCTCCGTGTATTTCAGGCTTTTTGGAACGCCAGGATTTCAGATACCCATTTTGGAATGCCGACCGGATACGGCTATGATGATGTCGGCCGGGAAAAAATCGAACAGATGTATGCGGAACTCTTCGGCGGGGAAGCCGCTTATGTCCGCATTCAGATCAGTGCCGGCACCCAGGCCATCGCAATGAGCCTGTACGGCGTTTTAAGGCCGGGCGATGAGCTTCTTTCCGTAACGGGGACACCGTATGATACACTGGCTTCGACTATAGGTATATCATCGGACGCAGCGGAACAGGATATGGGATCGCTTGCCGACTTTGGCGTCCTGTACGGGGAGGTATCGCTCCGGAAAGACGGCTTGCCTGATATTCCCGCAATAACGGCAGCTATTTCGGACAGGACCAGGATGGTCTATATTCAGAAATCAAAAGGGTACACAAGCCGGAGATGCCTGATGCGTAATGACTTGAAGGCAATTATCGATGCAGTCCGCCGGAAAAAACCGGATACGGTCATTTTTGTCGACAATTGCTACGGCGAATTTGTCGAAGAGCAGGAACCCTGTTCGCTCGGCGCCGACCTGTGCGCCGGATCTCTGATAAAGAACCCCGGTGCGGGGCTTTGTCCTGCCGGCGGATATGTCGTCGGGCGAAAAGACCTGATAGAGAAGATTGCATCCAGAGCAACAGCCCCGGGCCTTGGCAGTCACATCGGACCCTCTCTTGGATTTAACCGTACAATTGCGCAGGGACTGTTTCTGGCCCCCCATGTGACGGCTGAATGTATGAAGGGCGCCGTATTTGCCGCCGCTCTATTTGAAAAAACAGGATTCATTTCGGAACCGAAACCGCTTGATGAGCGCGGTGATATTGTCCAGAGCATTCAATTCAGGAATGGGGAGCAGGTAACGGACTTCTGCCGGATTATCCAGGCCTGTTCACCCGTGGATTCCTTTGTAACCCCGGAACCCTGGGATATGCCCGGTTATGATGCGCCTGTCGTTATGGCTGCCGGAACATTCGTCCAGGGAGCCTCAGTCGAATTATCTGCCGACGGACCCATCAAACCTCCGTATATCGCATATATGCAGGGAGGACTTGTGTTTGAACAGACCAGGCTTGCAGCGATGCGTGCCGTTGAGAAAATGGGAGTTGTATCAAAATGAGTCAGAAGAGGCCAGACAATGAGAATCATCCGGCCGCAAAGAGGCCTCCGCTTCCGCCGAAAGGCAGACCTGCGAAGGGGCGGAATTCTCCGCGGCGTACTGTGCAGGCCGCACAGGGATCCGTGCCGCAGCGCAGTCATACGACTCCGCAGGCACCCCGTGTTCAGCCTGCTCCGCAGCCGCCGCGCAGTCAGCCGGCCGTTCGACCATCCCCTGCCCAGCCGGTTTCACAGCGTTCCAATATCCAGAATCTTGCATCGCTGCAGGAGAATAAAAGACGGAAAATTTCAAGCATCGACCATGCGGAGCATATTCGCGCGACACAGAGGAAGAGAACGATCACCAGCGCGCTGATACTGACCGTTGTTGTCCTTCTGATCATGGTTGTTGCCGCGGCAGCCGTCCTTTATGTTTCGGATTATCTGGCTGCAAAGCCGAATTACACGTTTGTGTCCAACGGTACAATCGAGCATACAATCGGTGCAGCTGCACTTATTATCCGTGATGAGCAGACATATGCAGCGGCTAATGAAGGTTCACTTGTCACTCTGGCACTTGAGGGCAGCCGAGTTTCAAAAGGTCAGGAACTCGCAATGGTTGTACCGGCAGACATCGGCAGCACTACGGTATCCCTGAACAATATCCAGCAGCAGATTGTAGATCAGCTGCGCACCCTGATGGATGCCGGAAAGGGCTCGGGAGCAGAAACCGTCTGTTCGGAGGCCGACTCGCAGATCCTGCCGATTATCAAACAGATCCGGGCTGACAGCGTTGCCGACAGCCTTTCCAACCTTGTGTCCTATTCATCATCGATACAAGTATTGATGGACAAGCGTGATTCGGCACTTCAAAATATTGATTTTCAGGATGAGGAGCTCTCCGCGCTGATTGCAGGTAAGGAAGAGCTTGAAAGTACCCTTTCTGCACAGTCTTCCACACTAAGCGCGGAGATCCCGGGCATCGTTTCGTTTAAGCTTGACGGACTTGAGGGCCAGCTGAATTCCACAATGATTTCTGACATTACCCCGGAGCAGTATGCTGCATTTGTGGAACAGTCAAAGGGTTCTCTTTCAAGTGATCTGACGATTAAGAAGGATGAGGCGGCTCTGCGCATCTGTCAAAATGCGGAACAGTACCTTGTGACGGTTGTTGCCGGATTCTCCGTAACGGATTTCCCTGCTGATTCCACAGTAAACATCCGCGTTCCGTCTGAAGGAATTGTGATTGAAGACTGCAAGGTTGTTCGTTCCGTACAAAGCACAGGAGGAGTTTTTATCGTCCTTCAGACAACCAGCCAGGTAGAGCGGCTTCTGGACCTGCGTACTGCCCAGATCGAAATTATACAGAAATCTACGAATGGCCTCCGTGTTCCTGCTTCCGCACTGATTGACCCGGATTACACGACGGGGTATGCGGATATACTGTATAATTCTTCCGGCTATGCCCGAAAGTTAAGGGTTGTTGTGGCTGACCACGACCGCGAATATGCTATCATCCAGCCGGTTGAAGGGTATGACTCACCAAACCTGAGTACGATTATTATTACAAACCCAAGCACCATTTCCGTTGGTGACAAGGTAGAACAGTAGGCGGACATAATTATGGACAGAGATGAATATGAGATTCTTAAACAGGATATGCGCAGCCGCCTTGAAAAAGTCAGGGACAGCATCGGCGAAGCACTCAAAAAAAGCGGAAGAAGTCCGGATTCACTGACGCTGATCGGTGTTTCCAAGTTCTTCCCCGCAGAATATGCCCGGGCAGCATTCGAACTCGGACTTACAGACCTTGGAGAAAACCGGGTACAGGAACTTCTGGCCAAAAAAGAGGAACTGGAGCGAATCGGCATACAGCCGAAATGGCACCTGATCGGAACGCTGCAGACCAACAAGGTAAGATCCATTGTCGGCCAGACAGCCCTGATACATTCTGTCTCCTCGGATGAACTTCTGCAGGAAATTCAGAAGCGTTCGCATTTGAAAGGAATAAATACATCCATTTTGCTCCAGGTCAATGTATCGAGGGAAGAAAGCAAACATGGCTTCATGGCTGAAGATATGAACCGTGCAGCAGAACTGGCGGCAAAGTGCCCGAATATCAGTCTCTGCGGATTGATGACAATGGCTCCGATCCAGTCAGCGGAGCATGCATCCGTCGATGTGTTTGAAAAGACGCGGAGACTGTTTGATCAGCTGCAGGGAGAGGTCCGTGAGCCGCGAATTTGGAAAGTGTTATCAATGGGAATGAGCCAGGATTATATAGATGCAATTGAATGTGGCGCGACACATATCCGGATCGGAACCGCTATTTTCGGGCATCGCAGCTGATGGAATGCCATTTCATGTAAGATAAGCGTCAAAAAGGATGCTTAATATTTCTATGCAGTTACATATACTTTACTTATTACCAAATGCCCTTGATTCCGTCTCCGCTGACTTTTATACTGACCCTAAGATTACTTTTCAGTCTCAACATGTGCCGGATGAACGGAACATATAGAATGTGTGTGTAACTGAAAACTTGGAGGTATGGAAGATGGCAGGCTTTTTTAAGAAAATTGTAGATAAGATCTCGGGGTATCCCGAAGACACTGATGCAGATTATGACGGTGAGTACGGATATGACGATTCATCTTCTGATCAGTATGGATATGCATCGCAGCCGGCGTCATATACACAGCCGCAGGAACAGCAGTATACAGCACCTTCTTTTCAGCAGGAACCCAAAATGCAGTATACGGCACCGTCACGCAGCGCTTCGGCGCCTAAGGTTGTTCCGATCAAGACAGCTATGCCGGGTGAGCAGCAGCTGATTATCCTGCAGCCAAATAACATCCAGTCTGCCCAGCGTGTATGCGATCACCTCCGTGCCGGACATACAGTCATCTGCAATATTGAGAATGTAGACGCAAAAGTTGCTCAGAGAGTTATTGATTTTATATCCGGTTCAACCTATGCAATGGACGGCAATGTTAAGCCGATCGATGCCCGGGCACACAGCTTTGTAGCTGTCCCACGTACGGTAAGCCTTGTTGACAAGGAAGTTGTTGCACCTCAGGAGATGGATGAGTATAATGAACCTTTCAGAATGGTTCATTGATTCAAGTAGCCGCAGCTAGTCAGGCAGAACATCCGGGAGGGGCATACAGACGATGGGAATAGTCATTGGACTGGACATTGGCGGAAGTACCACCAAGATTGTCGGTATGCTCGATCAGAAGATTGTCAGTCATGAGATCGTTCGTGCGGATGATCCCGTCGCTTCAGCATTTGGAGCACTTGGCAAATACCTTGATGTTAACCGGCTTAAGATTTCTGATATTGAACGTCTGATGATCACCGGTGTGGGAGCCTCGTTCCCCAGCGGTGATCTTCTTGGTATTAAAACCGTACACGTACAGGAATTCCTGGCTACCGGGCTCGGAGGACTTTTTCTGTCCGGTGTTGCGCATGCTGTCGTTGTCAGTATGGGAACCGGTACGGCCTTCGTAGATGCGCGGCAGGAAGTAGTCAGGCATATTATCGGATCGGGTGTCGGGGGCGGAACAATCCTCGGCCTCGCAAACAGTATCCTGAATGTCCGCGATTTTGACCTGCTCATGGAACTTGCATCCGGCGGATCGCTCCAACGGGTTGATTTGAACATCGGTGATATTTCAAGAGTTGAGATTCCCGGGCTCTCGATGGACACAACGGCATCCAATTTTGGAAAACTTGCTGATGATGCATCCAGGGAGGACCTGGCACTTGGCATTTTTAATCTGGTTTTCCAGTCAGTCGGAACCATGGCCGTTCTTGCGGCCCGTACGGTCGGACTGAAGGATGTCGTATTCACCGGACAGATGACGCGTGTTCCGCAGTGCCGGGATTTGTTTCATGTATTTTCGGAACTGTATAATATTCATTTTCATGTCCCGGACATGTCAGAATTCGCGACAGCAGTCGGCGCCGCAATATTTACGGAGTTGTAATGGAGAAGACAATACGTGCCTTTGAACTGGACTCTTTGCGCGGATTTGCGCTGTTTATGATGATACTGCATCATATGATTTTTGATTTCCGATATTTACTTGGATTGAAAGTATTTGCATTTCAGGAATCACTTTGGTTCAACCACATTCTGCAGCCGGCTTTCCTCATCATTTTCCTTGTCGTTTCCGGGATATGCTGCCAGTTCTCCAGAAATAACATAAGGCGGTCACTGAAGCTTTTTATTATTTCTGCAGTTTTTTCGCTGGGAATGTTCGCGGGTTCCGTGATATTCAAGCAGGAACTTTATGTGTTTTTCAATGTCCTTCATCTTCTTGCCGTCGGCACTCTCCTTTACGGGCTCTTTTCCCTATGGGAAGAAAAGATGACAAAACGGCAGAAGAAATCGGATTTTCCTTCGTTTGACACATCAAAATACGGGGACATTATTCTTGTCCTTTTATCCTGCGCAATCATCTACGGTGATCAGCTTACATCCGTATACGCCGGCCGGGTGCAGTCTTACTGGCTCCTTCCGCTTGGCTTTCTTCCGGATAATTATATCGGGATGGGAGACTATCTGCCGATTCTGCCATGGCTCGGCTTTTTCTTTGCCGGAGCGGTTATCGGACGGATTGCCTATAAACAAAAAACCACCATTTTCCCCCGGACGCCGGATTCCGTCCTTACATTCACAAGGCCTTTTGCCTGGTTCGGCCGCAATTCCCTGCTGATTTATTTAGTACATCAGCCTATTCTTCTTGCCATTCTTTACGGACTGCGCTATCTTGGAGTCTGGTGATACAGCGGTCCGTACCGCAATTTCGCAGCATCAGAAGAGGCAGACAAAATGAAGCCGCATACAGGTATACGAAAAACAGCAATTCTCTTAGCTGCCGTTATTCCCGGAATGATTTTTCTGTTTATACCGACATTGCTGAAAGGCCGCACGGATTGGTCCGAGTATTATGATGAGAATATTTACCCGTATCTGTCAAAACCCATCGTATATCTTTCCTCGCTGGTTCCTGTTTCGCTGACAGAGATCTTCATTGTTTTTGCTGCCGTTTCGGGACTGTTATGGTTGATCTGGATATTTGTACGGTTTTTACGTTCGGACAGCAAACGGCGCTTTCTTTACAGGGGAGCTCTTATACTCGGAATTGCATTTTCTCTTTTTTCCGTTTCGTTTGTTCTGATGCACGGAATCAATTACACACGTGTGCCGCTTGATGCATCCCTCCCGCTGGACGCTTCGCAGAGAAGCAAAGAAGATCTTGCCGAGGTTACTCTTTGGCTTGCACAGAATACGGCGCGGACAAGGGCCGAACTTCCCGAAGACGGAAATGGCTGTATGGTTCTCTCAACAAGCATCACACAGGCCCTCGCTGACGGCAGCCGTGCACTTGACGCAGCTGCAGTGTCGTTTCCTGTCCTTGGGGGTGCAGAGGTTACCGCCAAACCTGTTGCACTCTCCCATTACTGGTCATATACGGGAATTACAGGCATGTACTTTCCTTTTTTCGGGGAAGCAAATGTCAATATTGATATTCCTCAGTCGCAGCTGCCCATGACGATATGCCATGAGGTCAGCCATGTACGCGGAATTGCGCGCGAACAGGACGCGAATCTTGCTGCATTTCTTGCCTGCATATCAAGCAGCAGGACCGACTTTCAGTACTGTGCATACCAGTACGGATACCTCTACTGCGCATGGGATTTGTCAAAGGCTGACCCGGAATCTTACGCGGAAATCAGTGCTCTGATTCCAGACAGTGTCAGCCGTGACTGGGCTCAGAATACGGAATACTGGAAACAGTTTGAAGGTCCCGTGCAGGAAACTTCGACGCAAATCAATAATACGTACCTCCAGATGAATCTCCAGGAGGAGGGCGTTCTGAGTTATGACCGCGTGACGGACCTGATAGTAGATTACTATTTTACATATGTGAAAGGACAATGATATGCCGACAGTAAAACTTGAGGGACATGACTATTTCTATCCTGTCTCTGATGTCCTTCACCTTTTCTACGGGGGATCCGCAAAAACAGCCGCGGGCTGTCTTTCTGCAGGAACGGATCCCTTGCCTGTCATACACAGCTGTCTTTCGGGAAATGGCGTGTCAACCTGGATTGAAGACTCTTCGGTCTGCGTCACCCCCTCTGAAGTCATGGCTGGCCTTCCTCCGAAAAGAGAAGTGAAGCGGCAGCTGTATCTTGTTCTGTCCCGGCTTCTGAACCGCACTTATCCTTGGGGCTCCCTTACCGGTATCCGGCCTTCCCTGGTCGCACGGGAAGTGCATTCTGCGCAGGAGCTTTCCGGTCAGTATTTTGTTCGGGAAGACAAAGCGGAGCTTGCAGTTGAAACAGCAGCTTATGAAGACCGCATCCTTGCCGCAGTCCCCGTGGATGAGCTGTGCGTCTATATCGGGGTTCCTTTCTGCAGGAGCCGGTGTTCCTACTGTTCCTTCATTGCACAGGATGCTGCTTCGCATTTGGATCTGCTGACGCCCTATACGCTCGCGGTTCAAATAGAGATTGACGCATTTGTGCAGGGTAATGCGCCTCGAATTTCCTGCCTTTATGTCGGCGGCGGCACACCGACAGTATTCGATGACAGCGTTTTCCGTGCATTCATGGATAGCGCGTTCCGTTCGCTTTGCTCCGACAGGATACCGGAAATCACCGTAGAAGCGGGAAGGCCGGATACAATTACGGAAAACAAGCTGCGCACGCTCAAGGACCTTGGCGTCGGCAGAATCTGCATAAATCCTCAGACTCTGTCCGACAGGACCCTTTCGCTTCTCGGAAGAAAACATACGGTCGACGAGTTCTACCGGGCATTTGAGCTGGCAGGAAAAATCGGATTCACGACGATCAATACGGATCTGATTGCAGGTCTTCCGGGAGAGACGGAAGAGGATTTCAGGAACACACTCGAGGGCGTGCTGCTCCTCAATCCCGAAAATATAACCGTTCACACACTCTCAAGAAAGAAGAAAGCTTTTATGCAGCATGATATCCATATGCCGGACAGCAGTGCCGAACTGGACCTTCTGGACAATATGGTTTCCTATTCGCATGCACGTCTCAAAGCAAGGGGGTATTCCCCGTATTATCTGTACAGGCAGAAAGATACCGTAGGCGGACATGAGAACACAGGCTATACGAGGGAAGGGCATGCATGCTCATATAATGTGGCGATGATGAGCGACAGGCGGTCTGTTGCGGCATTCGGGGCAGGAAGCGTAAGCAAGCGCGTATTCGAAGGAGGCCGTCTGGAACGATGCCCCTGTCTGCGTGATCCGCATGAATATATTATGCGGTCCGAAGAGATGGCGGTACGGAAACGTATGTTTTTTGGAGTATAATAGGAACGGTATTAACGGCTTTCATGCAACAGAGAGGGTAATATATATGAAGTGTCCCAGATGCGACACAGAGAACGGCACGCGTTCCGTTTGTTCAGAATGCGGAATGTTTCTATATGACGGGCAGCCAAGGAACAGGGTTAAGCTGAGCAGGGAAGAAAAGCGCAAGGAGAACGTGGACAGGGTCAAAGGCTTTTCAAAAGTATTCCTTACGCTGGCATTCAGACTTGCAGTCATGATTCTTGCATCCGCACTGATACTGGCTGCCATTTTACATTTTGCCGGTTAAACTGCATAGATTCCTCATAATATTTTCAATGTAAAATGTATGTAAAGCACATGGTTTTCATACCCGCAAACGATTGAAGTTACATTGCATATCGTTTATAATTACGGCTGTTGCGGTTTTTTTATTACATAAATCGAGGTGTAGCGCAGTTGGTAGCGCGCCTGCTTTGGGAGCAGGATGTCGGGAGTTCGAGTCTCTTCACCTCGACCAATACAAATGAATCTGACTGAAGCCTCATCACGTCAAGTGGTGATCCACCTGATACGTATGAGGTCTGTCCTACATAATATCAGAGGCTGAAGTCGGATTTTTTTATGTATAGAACCGCAATAATAGACGATCCGCACATCACCGGTCTCTCTGGTGAGAATGGCATGAAAAGGGTGTGATCATTTGCAATTTGTCCTTTTGCTTATTGTTGTAGTTCTTTTGCTGGGTGTTATTTTTGTTAACGGGTGGACGGATGCCCCCAATGCTATCGCAACAGCGGTCTCCACCCGCGTTATGACACCATCCACCGCTGTTAAAATGGCTGTTGTTCTGAATTTCCTCGGCACGCTTATTATGTGTTATGTCAGTAAGAGCGTTGCGGAAACGGTCAGCGGCATGGTAAAAATTTCTTCTTATACCACAAACGAACAGCTCGTAATGCTGGCAGCTTCCATGTTTGCCATCGTCATATGGGCTACAGCCGCCTGGTACTTCGGTATTCCCACAAGTGAGAGCCACGCGCTTATCGCCGGTGTCACGGGGGGAGCGATTGCTTTATATCACTTCGATAAAGGATTCAGCATTGACGAAATAAAAGTTGCTCTTGAAACGATTAACGGAAACTCATGGGCGAAAATCCTTATTGGTCTTGTTGTTTCTTCCCTGCTTTGCTTCGTCGCAGGATATTTTCTTACCAAGCTTATCGAGGTAATATTCCGCCGGGTCAAGCGTACGTCTGCCAATAAGATATTCAATGCAGGTGAGGCGATAGCGGCTGGTGCCATGGCATTTATGCACGGTGCGCAGGACGGCCAGAAATTCATGGCTATTATTCTTCTTGCGCTTTCGATCTATAATCCGGCATGGGTTACTTCGTCTAACGGAAGCTTTAACATTCCGATATGGCTGATCGTTCTCTGTTCCCTTACCATGAGCATCGGCACTTCTGTCGGCGGTTACAAGATTATCAAAGCGGTCGGTATGGACATGGTAAAACTGGAGAAATACCAGGGATTTGCTGCAGATCTGGCTTCATCCGTCATTCTGTTTGCCTGTTCCTATATTGGCCTTCCGGTCAGCACAACAAATACGAAGACGACAGCCATCATGGGCGTCGGTGCATCGAAGCGCATCAGCAATGTAAACTGGGGCGTTGCGAAAGAGATGATCATGGCATGGGTGCTGACTTTTCCAGGATGCGGAATTATTGCGTTTCTTATGACAAAACTGTTCCTGATGATATTTTGATTGTAAGTGAGGTAAATGAATATGAAGAGTAAAGAAGTTGACTATTTTGACCTGTTTATTAAGGCTGCTACTATCTGCAACCGTGCTGCCGAGGGTCTCGATGAACTGATGGACAACATTGATGACGCAAAGGAAAAATCCCTTGCCATTCACGATATCGAACATGAAGGCGATGAAGCATACCATGTCGTTGTTCATCATTTGAACCGTTCCTTTATTACGCCCATCGAGCGCGAAGACATTCTTGAGATTTCCCGTTACATTGAAGATACGATTGATACGATTGACGAAGTCGCAATTATGTTCGACATGCTTTCCGTGCATTCCGTCAGGAATCCTGCCAAAGATCTTATGAATCTGATCACAAAAGTGTGTGCAACACTTGTTGATGCAACTGTTGAGTTTAAAACATTTAAAAAGTCCCAGAAGCTTCCTAAGCTTCTGGTAGAAATCAACCATATCGAAGAAGAGGGCGACGCCCTGTACCAGAGTGCAATGAAGGAACTTTTCTCGTCCGATGAAAATGCACTCGAGGTTATCAAATGGCAGAATATTTTTCAGTGCCTTGAAAACGTTCTTGATGCATGTGAAAATGTTGCGGACGTCATGGAGAGCGTTATTGTTAAGAACAGCTGAGTTCTGCGAAGTCCCTGCAGACTGCCGGGATTGCTTTTCCCAAATCCGAAATATAAAATATGAGTCTCAGCCCTTTTCTTGTGAAGGGCTGAGACTTTTTACATGCGGAAGTCTGCTGATTTTGCTGCTGCCCGATGTGAATGACAGGCTAAAAATAATTTGAAGAGGTGTAAATCATGTCATGGATAGAAGATGCAGTATTTTATAATATTTATCCGCTCGGTTTCTGCGGCGCGCCCGAATATAACGACGGCATTCCGGTAAACCGACTGGACAGGATATACGAGTGGATTCCCCACATGAAAGAACTTGGCATAACAGCAGTTGTTTTTAACCCCGTCTTTGAAAGTACAAAGCATGGGTATGATACAAAGGACCTCTTTAAGATTGACTGCCGTCTCGGCAGCAACGCGGGTTTTAAGAGGATCTGCGATGCGCTTCATGCAAATAATATGAAAGTATTGCTCGATGGCGTCTTCAATCATGTCGGACGCGAATTTGCACCATTTGCTGATATCCGGGAAAAGTTGCAGGGATCCCGTTACTGCGGATGGTTCAGAAATCTGAACTTCGATGCCGGAAGCCCCATGGGCGACCCGTTCCGCTATGAAGGCTGGGCTGGAAATTACGACCTGGTCAAGCTGAACCTGCAGAACAGAGAGACTGCGGACTACCTTCTAGGTGCCGTCAAAATGTGGATCGAGGAATTTGGCATTGACGGACTGCGTCTTGACGCAGCGGATGTGATTGATCCGGATTTCTTCCGGGAACTCCGGAAAACAGCCAAGTCGATAAAAAGTGATTTCTGGATGTACGGCGAGATTGTCGGCGGCGATTATAACCGTCTGGCCAATCCAGATATGCTTGATTCCGTTACAAATTATGAGTGTTACAAGGGGATTTATTCTTCCCACAACGAACATAATTATTTCGAAATTGCTCATTCACTGAACCGGCAGTTTGGAAACGGCGGCATATACAGGAACATCTATACTTACAACTTCGTCGACAACCATGATGTCAACAGGATAGCAAGCAGCCTGAAAGATAAGGCGCACCTGAATAACGTCCATACGATCCTGTACACGATGCCCGGAGCGCCGTCGATATACTACGGGAGCGAATGGGGAGTCGAAGGTACGCGTACGAACAGCAGCGACCGGGAGCTCCGTCCCTGCATGGACATCCATCATATTCCGAATCCGAACATCGAACTGTCGGATCATATCATAAAGCTCGGAAGCATCAGGCAGAGCCTTCCCGCCCTGAAAAACGGCAGTTTTGAAAATCTGCAGATAAAGAATGAACAGCTGGTTTACAGACGGAAGAACGCCGCACAGACAGTCTATATTGCATTGAATTTGAGCCGCGAAGAAAAGTGGGTCGATTTTCAGGGGGAAGGCAAAGGCATAATGACAGACGTACTGAACAGCAATGCGGAATTCCCCTTTGACAACTGCGTGCATCTGCCGGTACCTCCGTGCGGTGCAAGAATTCTGGTACAGAGGGATTGCAGGATATAGCAAAACAAAGGCATCGGTCCATGGGGACAGATGCCTTTGCTTTGCTATCTTTTGCTTATACAGCTTTCATCGATTTTCGAATCTGACGGAAATCTTTAACTGCCTGACGGCCGATGCGGACTATTTTTTTGAAATTGATTGAATTTTTGCCGCCCTGTCTGGGGCGGAACGTAATGGGGAGGAAAAGAACATCCTCTCCGGCATCAAGCATCAGTACAGTCAGAAGTACGTTCGCGAGATTAAAGTCTTTGGGAATTTTTGGAACATAGCGGCTGAGCGTCTCTCTTTTCATGAGGCGGAAAGGCGTGTTTGCATCCGTTACCTGAATATGAAAAATAATCCGAAGGACAAGCTTCAGCACTTTTGTGACAAATACCCGGGAAATACCATCCTGTCTGTGGCTGCGCGCGCCGATTATCGCAGCATGTTCACGGCGCTTTTCCCAGAAGGCAGGAAATTCAGAAGGCAGAGTCTGACCGTCGCTGTCAGTCTGGAATATGAAGTCCGCGCCTTCCTGCAAAGCATGCTGATAACCGAACAGGACCGTTGCTCCGTGCCCGCCGTTCTTTTTTGTTAACGGAGTAAGATACGGAAGTTCTGCCGAGAGACTCTGCAGCTTTTCATATGTATGGTCGCGGCTTCCGTCATTGATGATGACCAGCCTGGACTTCCCGCCGATATCACGAACAACCTGATGCCATTCCCGGGCAACAGTATCGATATTCATCTCCTCGTTGTATGCAGGAATCACTATATATAGGGAATCACCGGAAGCGTCACTGTCTGCATCCGCAATTGTATTCTGTTTCATTTACTGTTCCTCCGGGCTGCTTAAAATTTTTTGCCTGCGCTGTAGTTTTCGAGAATTGTTTTCGAAACATGCAGCGCGCGGTCTATGACGGCATCCATATTGTAATACCGGTATTCAGCCAGACGTCCGCACAGATAGAGATTAGGGAAAGCGCGGCTCAGCTGCAGGTAAGTGTCATATTTTTCATGGTTTGTTTTGCTGGAAACAGGATAATATGGGGGCAGTTTGCCGCCTGGCTGATACGGGAGCGGATATTCTTTCAGTATTGTTGTATGCCTGGGAATTACCTGAAGTGTCATATGCTTGAATTCCGTTATTCTGGTAAAATCTTCTTCATTCGGGTAGTTTATCACGGAAGCAGTCTGGTAATAATCAGTCGGATAGTCTTCAAATATCATATCCGCACTGCGATAGGGAAGGGCGCCGTATTGAAAATCAAAAAGCTCATCAATCGGTCCGCTGTAGCAGACCGGACCGCTGACCGGTTCGCCGTCAACAAATATAGTCTGGAGGTTTCGGTCCATCTGGATGTGATCCATCGCATTGGCGTCGAGAAGAATGCTGATGTTCGGATGATTCAGCATTTTTTCGAAAACATGCGTATATCCTTCCATAGGCATCATCTGTATACTGTCAGCAAAGTACCTGTCATCCGTGCCGAGCACAACCGGAACACGGTTGATAACGGCCATGTCAACCTGTGAGGCAGGTATGCCCCATTGTTTTGCGGTATAGTTCACAAATACTTTATCAAAAACAAATTTGCCGAGCGCCGCAATATCCGGATCCGGGTGGAAGATGAGCTCAGACACGAAAACACGGTCTTTTTCTCCGAAAGCGTCGTTCAGCTTCTTCCTGTACAGCCTGGCTTGTTCCTCGGGGAAAAGGGCGTCAATTGAAGTAAAGTTGAAAGGGATTGGAACGAGCTGCCCGTCAATTTTGCCAAGTACGCGGTGTGTATAGGGATAAAAATCCGAAAATCGGGAAAGATATGCATACACTTTCTTGGAGTTTGTATGGAAGATATGCGGGCCATACATATGTACGCGGACTCCGTTAGCTCTTTCGTACTCGTACATGTTGCCGCCGATGTGGCTTCTTTTTTCAAAAGCAAGAACGGAAAATCCGGCTTCCGCCAGTTCCCGTGCCATTACGCTTCCGGCAAATCCCAATCCAATGACAACTGCCCTTTTTTCCATATATATATGCCGCCTTGTACTTGTTGTCCGGTAAGAACGAATACACGTTTCATTCCTAAATCTATTTTAACGGACATTACCGGAAAAGCCAGTCTTTTCGAGAAAAAAGATAAAATCTTTATGACATATGCCTTACGAAGTAATAATATAGGGAAGAATTGACTTTTGCACTTTCTTAAGATAATAATCAGATTATCATTTCAGCTTGCTGACTTTACCGGGAAGGATGTTATGAAAAAGCATAAACAGGATATCCATAGAATAACTGCCAATACGCGCAGAATGATCAAAATTATCGCTCTGGGGCTCCTGCTGACCGGCATAACGGCTGCGGGGATCTGCATTTGCCATGATGCAATGTACGGACAGGCAGGATCCGGATCTGCCTCTTCCGAACCTGCCGCTTTGCAGCCTGCATCTGCGGAATCTGCAGCCGGAGAAGGAGTGACAGTCGCTGACGCGGAATTTCAGGATTTAACCGACGCAGTCTCATCCTTCAAAGAGACAACTGCACGGACTTCTGCTGCGGGGACGACAGCCGGCCTGCCGTCCGATACTGCGCAGGCTGTGATATCTGAAACTGCTTCTGCGGGGACACGGGTGCCGGTTATGAACGGCGATGCTCCGGACCTGACCGGTTATATTGTCGTAATTGATCCGGGTCATCAGCTTTACTCCAATAATGAGCAGGAGGCAATGGCCCCTGCCGGCATGGGTGTGGAAGGAACTAAGGAAAAATGTTCATCGGGGACATCGGGTGTATCTACAAAGCGTCCTGAATATGAGGTCAACCTTGAGGTTGGACTTATGCTCTGCTCCTATCTTGAATCTCTGGGATGTGAAGTGCATATGACCAGGACAACGGACGATGTGGACCTTTCCAATATCGACCGCGCTGATATTGCACATTCCTATGCGACGGACTACTATATCCGCCTGCATTGTGACGGATCGGACAATGCATCCGCCAGAGGAATCGGCGTGTTTGTTACGAGCCTCGGTGACAATGCCTCATTGCAGACAGAGTTGGGAGATATTCTGGGAAATTGTCTGGCAGAATCAACCGGTGCCGTTTTCCGCGGTACGAATGCGGGCACAACATACAGCGGTCTGAACTGGACTTACGATATCCCCGGCTGCATCCTGGAAATGGGATTCATGACAAATCCGGAAGAAGACGAACTGCTTTCCGATCCTGCCTACCAGCAGCAGATCTGTGCAGGGATTGCAGACTTTCTTGCAACGCTTCCGCAGTCATAAACCCCATTGCGGGTTACTGTAAAAGTATGGTAAGGCACGAATCGCATGTAAACAATGCACGAAATCAGCAAGCAATGAATATTGTGATAAGAAATGCATATAATTGGCGTAATTATATTGTTATGCTACAATGAGCAGTGAAGGAGATATGCAGAGTAAGGTGCAGACATACATGATATAGGACATGTTTATCAATTCCCTTTGCCTTGCATTGCTGTACCGGATTATAAAGTTACTATTGGGAAAGTCCGGCCGGGCTGAGGCAGACTTTCCTGCGATCAATATAAATAGGTCTGCAGCCAATGTAATTTGAGACGTTTACTTCCGATAAAGGCTTCAAGTTTCGGAATATTTCATTTGGGGTGACTGCAATGGAATTAAAAACAAAACGGCTGCGGGTCATCCCGCTGCATATAGAACAAATGGCGCTGCTCTGCGAAGGACGGGACAAAATGCAAGCGGCGCTCGGGCTCGTTTCCGATAACGATGCAGAGGATGAGCATGCAAAAGCAGACTATCAAGAAATGTATCAGCAGTGCCGGGAACATCCCGAAGATTATTTCTGGTATACAAACTGGCAGATTGTTCTGAAGGACGAAAATAAAGCAATAGGAAGCATGCACTTTCATGGACCGGCAAACGCCAGGCATGAAGTCGAAGTCGCCTATGGCATAAGCGGGAGATATCAAAAACAGGACTGTGCTGCGGAAGCGCTGAAGGCAATTGGTGAATGGGCATTTTCGCAGAATGTATATTATCTGCAGACTAAGACAGATCCTGATAATGAGCATTCCAAAGGCACACTCGGCAAATGCGGCTTCAAACAGATCGGCACAGGTGACAAAGGACTGCTTTTCGAGCTTGAAAAGCCTGCATCTGCATGGATGTCCATCTATATGTGCCTTGGCATGAGTATCGGGATGTGTTTCGGCCTGCCGCTTAACAATATGGCAGTCGGTATGTGTATGGGTCTTGCAGCAGGTGTTGCTCTGGGAGCAGGACTTGACGCAGATGACCGGAAGAAGAGAAAGCGTGACTGATGTGCAGTATAAATGTTCATTACTTGCCGTTAAAGATGTTGAAGTATCCAAAAAATTCTACAGCGAGCTGTTTGAACAGACGGTTGCGTTCGACCTCGGCTGGAATGTCACCTTTTCAGGCGGGTTTGCGGTTCAGCAGAATTTTGGGTGGCTCTGTGATATTCCGGACGACGAAATTGCCGCAAAATCCAACAACATGGAGCTTTATTTTGAGGTTGACGACTTTGATGAATTCTTATGCAAACTCGAAAGTTATCCTGATATACATTACGTGAACAGACCGAAAATGCATGAATGGAAACAGCGTGTTGTGCGGATATATGACCCTGATTATCATATCATTGAAATCGGCGAATCGATGGCAGTTATTGCCCGGCGGTATCTGGCAGAGGGATATTCGGCCGCTGAGACTGCAAAAATAATTCAGCACCCCGTGCAGTTTACGGAGGCGGTCAGAGATGGAAAAATCTGATTTGCATGCACTTCTGGGTGATGCGCGTCTTGCCTCCTGGGACAGAGTTTGTAAACTTATAGAAACGCTTTATGACTTGGAAGCAAAATGGGGTGACGGCGGCAGGAAGTGGGATGTCGAATATAAATTCAGACGAGGCGGGAAAACACTGTGTGCGCTGTACGCGGGACAGGACCGTTTTGGATTTATGATGATCTTCGGAAAAGACGAGCGTGAGAAGGTGGAAGCCATACGGAATAATTTATCGGTCACTGCTCTTGCGGTTTATGACGCGGCGGCTGTATATCACGATGGCAAATGGGTGATGTTTGACGAAAATATACAAAATGACGATGCGAAAATTCTGCTTGCAGTCAAAAGAAAACCAAATAGAAAATGACGGTTGTCCGACGGACTGGAAGCTCGTGAAAATGACCGAGGAATATGGTCTGTAATTACTGCGGCCGGAAAGCGATTTCGGCAATATGATGCTTGCAGCAAAGAATAATGATTGGGAAAATGCCGGGGAGCATAGTGTATGAGAATTACGGTTATTCACGGGCAAAGCCATAAGGGCGTTACTTATACAATTACGCATGAGGTTCTGAAAAACCTGCCGGCAGAGAAAGACGGAATACAGGAGTTCTTTCTGCCCAAAGACGGCCCTGCATTTTGCATGGGCTGTAATGCATGCTTTCTGAAGGGAGAAGGTCACTGCCCCTGTGCCGACAAGGTCCAGCCGCTTGCAAAGGCTCTCGATTGGGCGGATGTTATCATACTCGACAGTCCGAACTATGTGCTGGAAATGAGCGGCGCAATGAAAAACCTGATGGATCATTTTGCCTATCGCTGGGTGACCCATCGCCCGTCAGGCATAATGTTTAATAAAATCGGTATAACGATCTCTTCCTCCGCCGGTGCACCGGCACTTCATACTGTCCGTTCCATGGCAAAGCAGCTTAAATGGATGTGTATCTCAAAGGTGTACCTGTTCCCGTTCACGTGCAATGCACTTGGGCCGAATGATCTGAATCCGAAAAAGAGAGCAGAAATGGAGCATAAGGCAAAACAAATTGCCGGCAAGGTAAAAAAACGTGCTGAGCATCCCCGCACAAGCTTGCGGTCCAGGCTTTTTTTCGGTATATTCCGCAAAATGCAGTCTGCTCCCGGCGCCTCATGGAATCCCACCGACCGGGACTGGTGGGTGAAGCAGGGATGGACAGCCAAAAATCGCCCATGGAAAAAGACAAAATAACGATAGAAAGCGGATGATGCTGATAACATACGACTGTTTTTGATTCTGTTCTGGTTATGTATCAGTCCATACTTTCTTATTTTTCACTGCAGAACGGCGGCATAGTAAAGGCCTGCGGCGTCAAAGACAAAGGGGATATTGCAGGAAATCCTGCACTTAAGAGACATTTGAACATGCAAAAATAATTTGAAGCAGACGAAATCAAGATAATGATTCGGTAATTATTTATGTTCGATGACAATGAGGGGGTACAGTGATGAATTACAAAGTCATTCATATGGAGGACTATTATCGGTGCGGTGTTTTCCGGCATTTTTCAGAGGACTGCAAGTGCTCTGTATCCATTACAAGCCGCGTGAATGTCACAAAGCTTCATGACTTTTCAAAACAGACAGGCACAAAATTCTATATCAATTTTCTTTATCTGCTCTCGAGTGTTCTCAATTCCAGAGAAGATTATCGCATGAGCTACCTGTATCAGACAAATGAGCTGATTATGTATGATAAAATCAATCCGACGCACTATATATTTCATGAAGATACCGAGACCTGTACACCCGTATATACTGAGTATGATGCGGATTACAGGACCTTTTACAGGGCCTGTGAAGAGGACATGTTAAAGGGAAAGCAAACACGTGAATATGGTCTTGAAAGCGCCGGTCACCCCAACTGGTTTGATGCGTCCTACATTTCCTGGCTGTCCTATGATTCGCTGCATATTGAACTTCCCGACGGATATCTGTACTTCATGCCCATTATTAACTGGGGTAAATACCGCGAGGAAAACGGCAGCCTGATGATGCCTGTCAGCGTGCGGATGAACCATGCCGCAGCAGACGGATATCTGATTGCAAAAGTGTTTTCATTACTGGAGGCCGCAATCGATTCTTTTGTATCCGAAATAAAGTAAATTCTGCGAACAATGAAATGGAGACATAACAGCGCACTTGCATGAATGTGCAATTTCTGTCATACTATTAACAACCCCAGTACACGGGGGCGTACTGGTTTCGACGGGGTCGTTGAGACTGGGGAAGCGGGTAGAGGATTCTCGTTGGCCTCTTAAAAAAACGGGATAGCAAGTAATTGCAAACAATAACACACAACTCGTAGCTGCTTAATCAACTACGCATCTCTCCGTCCGATCTGCTGGACGGGTCGGGGATGTCAGACAGCAGACCTTACCAATCGGCAGGTTAAATCGGTAAACGCCGCACAATAAGCTTTGAAGGTGCGATGTACTTATGAAGCTACCGGACGAAGCAGCCTGTCAGCGGGCTCGCTCCAGAGGGGAATACTCTGATCACTGACTGCACCCGGAGATGCTCCATTGGATATGGTTTCGGACAGGAGTTCGATTCTCCTCGCCTCCACCAAGCAGAACCCTACAGCCACAGCGGTTGCGGGGTTTTTGATTTTTCAGGGGCTGACACCATAAAGAGGATGCGTCTCAGGGAGATTGCACACCCGGCAGGTGCATATGAGAGCAAAACCGCAGAAAAGGACTGCACAAAGTGTCCTTGTTTTTTGTGCAAGTGTGCATATAGTGAGACATAAGAGGTACATTTTATTGCCCGGATACTTGTCAGCAACTATAATAAGATTTAGAATATGATTAATATATATAGTTATTACATCAGAATAATTCCGTATTGCAATTATCCGATTAATTGCACATGCGGTATTTTCGGCTGCGCTGCGAGGTTTCCATATGAATAGAAATCTAATGGACATTGTTATGCAGATGACACTGGAAGAGAAGGCATCCCTTTGTTCCGGATTTGATTTCTGGCACACCAAACCTGTTAAACGGCTGCATGTCCCTGCCATAATGGTCGCAGACGGACCGCATGGCCTGCGCAAACAGCAGACTGAGCAGGGAAATGCAGGGATGGGGGACAGTGAAGCTGCCACCTGCTTTCCGACGGCAAGTGCGGCGGCTTGTTCCTTTGACCGGGACCTTCTATTTCGGATGGGTGAAGCCCTGGGAGAAGAGTGTCTTGATCAGGATGTTCAGATCATATTGGGACCAGGCGCCAACATCAAAAGATCGCCTCTGTGCGGGAGGAACTTCGAATATTATTCGGAAGATCCGTTTCTGACAGGTGAGATGGCTGCTTCGCTGATTTCCGGTGTGCAGAGCAAAAATGTCGGTACTTCTTTGAAGCATTTTGCCGGAAACAGCCAGGAAAAAGCGCGGTTTGTATCGAATTCCATTATTGATGAACGCGCACTGCATGAGATTTATCTGGCGGGTTTCGAATCGGCAGTAAAAAAAGCAAAACCGGCTACCGTTATGTGTTCATATAACCTGGTCAATGGGACATATGCCAGTGAAAACCCGCTCCTTCTGACGGAAATTCTCCGTAATGAGTGGGGATTTGAGGGTGCTGCAGTATCGGACTGGGGAGCCGTGAATGAGCGTCCAGCTGCCCTGGCTGCCGGACTTGATCTCGAAATGCCGGCATCCGGCGGTGTCAACGATCAGAAAATCATATCTGCCGTCAAGGAAGGAAGTCTGTCGGAAGACATCCTTGATAATGCGGTCTTGAGACTGCTGGCACTTGTTGAGAAGAGCCGGGGAAATCAGCGTCCGGCAGGTGATATTTACGTGAAGCATCATCTGCTGGCCGGAAAAATTGCCAGGGAATCGGCTGTGCTCCTGAAAAATGACGGCTTGCTTCCTGCAAAAAAGACGCAGACTGCCGCCGTTATCGGTGCCTTTGCAAAAACACCGAGATATCAGGGCAGCGGCAGCTCAAGACTCCATCCTGTCAGGATGACATGCGCATATGATTCGTTCTTGGACCTTGGCATTGATTTTGAATATACCGACGGTTACTCGCTTGAAAATGACGAAACCGACATGAAGCGTATCCAGGCTGCTGCCGATATTGCCAGGGGGAAAGATATAGTCTTCATTTTTGCGGGGCTCCCGGACGAATATGAATCGGAGGGATTTGACCGCAGCCATCTGAACCTGCCTGAAAGCCACAGCCGGCTGATCGAAGAGACAGCCAAGGTAAATCCCAATGTGGCAGTGATCCTGCAGGGAGGGGCACCGGTTGTCATGCCGTGGCTCCGGGATGTCAAGGCGGTTCTCATGTGTTATCTGGCTGGACAGGCCGGGGGTGAGGCCGTGTGCGGCCTGCTTTACGGTTCAGCCGTACCATGCGGAAAGCTTGCCGAGACATTCCCGCTTTTCCTTTCCGATAATCCGAGTTATCCGAACTTCGGAGGTACAGGGAATGTCGAATACCGGGAAAGTATTTTTGTCGGGTATCGCTACTATGACGCCGCTGAAAAGCAGGTGCTCTTTCCGTTTGGGCACGGACTGTCCTATACTGTCTTTGCATATTCGAATCTGTGCCTGAGCAGCGATACAGTCGGTGCGGAGGATACAGTTACCGTTACCGTGGATGTTCAGAACACAGGCATGTATGATGCGGCCGAAATTGTGCAGATTTACGTGCAGCCTCCGGAATCCGTGATCTTCAAGGCGAAGAAGGACCTCAGGGGCTTTTCAAAAATATTTCTGAAAGCAGGGGAGACCGGGACTGTTTCCATAGCGCTCAACAGCCGATCTTTTGCATACTACAACACAAAAATGCATGGCTGGCATGTTGAGGAAGGGACATACACTGTTCTCGCGGGCGCATCTTCGAGAGATATAAGACTGCGTAAATATATCCATGCGGAGGCAGCTCCCTGTTCTGCAGCTGTGCCTGACTTCCGGCATGATGCCCCCGTTTATTACGCACTGAACAAAAGCAATCCTGTTTTTACGCAGCAGCAGTTTGAAGCCGTTTATGGTGCGGAGATGCCGGGCACGGTTCTGCCTCATAAGGGAGGCTATCATTTGAATGCAACGCTGTCTGAGGTTAAAGGGACGTTTGCGGGACGGATTCTCAACCGAAATGTCCGCAGGCAGATGGCCGAGTCATTTAAGAAAGATCCGCGGCCCGATGAAGTGCGGATGCAGCAGGCTTCCGTTGATGATCTGCCTCTCCGTGCGCTCGTATCTTTTTCAGGCGGGGAGATCGGATTCAAAATGCTCGAAAGCCTCCTGCTCATGATGAACGGACATTTTTTCAGAGGTCTGTTTTCTTTATGCAGATCGGCGGCTAAGAAAGACGCTGACGCTTCTGCAGTACAAAACCAAATAGAGACATAAGTCCTCGCGAATATATCTGCATAATTTGCTTGATTTGATGAATAAGTATTAAAGATTTGATATTATTAAAGAACCATTTTCAAATGAAAATCATGTTGCGCTAATATTTGTGCATAACGCATAAAATATTGGCGCAAAATTATATTATAAAATGTAAATACGACAGTATTTTTGAATTTCTTTGTGGTATCTTTACAGTAGATGATTTTGGACCATGTCCATTTTCATCCCATTAATCACAGGCTTTCCTGCCTTTAAGGCAGGAACGGAGCATAAGTTAGGAGTGTGGAGCATGAGTATTACGGTCGCCTTCATCATGGCAATTACAGTCTCTCTGATTTCATTTTGCGTGGCTCTTTATTTTTTCTTCTGGGTCAAGAAACAGCCTTCCTCCAATGAGACCATCCGCAAAATAGGTGTTCTTATTCACAACGGCGCCAACACGTTCCTGCGCCGTGAGTATTTGCTTCTTGCAAGATTCGCAGGGGTTGCTGCGATTCTCATCCTGGTGTTTCTTCCTCAGCCTATCTGGTCCGGATCTTCTCAGATCGAGAATGTCCAGATGGCGCTTTCATATTTATTCGGCACATTCCTTTCGGCACTTGCCGGTAAAATCGGCATTACCGTCGCGACGATTGCCAATACAAAAGCCGCCGAGGCTTCAACCGTAGGCATCAAGCCTGCTTTCATGGCTGGATTCAGGGGCGGTGCCGTCATGGGCATGGCCGTTGTCGGCTCAACACTTCTGGGCGTAACACTCGTTTTTATGATAACCGGTGACGCGAGTGCCGTTCTCGGATTCAGCTTCGGCGCTTCAAGCCTTGCGCTTTTTGCCAAAGCAGGCGGCGGAATTTTTACGAAGACAGCCGATATCAGTGCAGACCTTGTCGGCAAGGTTGAGCTTGGCATACCGGAAGATGACCCGAGGAACCCGGCAGTTATCGCTGATAACGTCGGTGATAACGTAGGTGATGTGGCCGGTATGGGCGCAGACCTTTTTGATTCGAATGTGGCGTCCATGGCGGCAGCGCTTGTCCTGGCAATATCCCTGGATAAAAATTCCGATATTTACGCCGTGATGGTATTCGCATATGCAGCTCTCGGGCTTTTGTGTTCCGCTGTCGGTGTGCTTCTTGCCCGCATGGGCAGGAACGGAGGACCGACACGTGCACTTAACATGAGCACGTATATAACGACTGCACTGTTTGCAGGAACCACGGCGATTGCAACATTACTTTTCTTTAATGATGCAAACGGCAACGGATGGAGAATCTGGGGTGCCATGACAGTCGGCCTTCTTGTCGGTACGGTTATTGGTGTTGTAAGTGATTACTTTACGAATGACAACAAACCTCCGGTCCGGTATGTTGCAAACGCTTCCAAAACCGGTCCGGCATTTACGATTCTTTCCGGTATGTCATATGGATTCCTGAGCATCCTTCCTGCAATGGTCGGAATCGGCATTTCGGCACTGGTAGCTTATAGGCTCTGTGCTCCGATCGATGCCGGCAATTCAGTCAACTGCGGCATGTTCGGAATTGCCATGGCAGCTGTCGGCATGCTTTCCATTGTCGGCATGGTCATATCCAATGATGCCTACGGACCGATTGTCGACAATGCAAGAGGCCTTGTCGAAATGGGACACCTCGGCGAAAAGGCTCTCGATACAACGGATGAACTTGACAGCGCCGGAAATACGGTCAAAGCTGTTACAAAAGGATTCGCAATCGGCGCTGCCGGACTTACGATTATTGCCCTTCTTGGAACATTTATGAGTGAAGTGAATGTGGCAGCGGCGGAAAACGGACTTGCCCAGCTGACGAGCTTCGACCTCATGAACCCGACAGTCTTTTTCGGACTCCTTGTCGGCGCCGCAATTCCCGCGGTCTTCTCCGCCATGCTTATGCTTGGTGTGGACAGGAATGCGCAGCGGATGGTTGCTGAGATACACAGACAGTTCAAAACAATCAAGGGTCTTAAGGAAGGCAAACCGGGAGTATCTCCCGAGTATGACAAATGCATCGATATTGCAACGGTCGGAGCACTCAAGGAATTGATTCCTGCCGGACTGATGGCAATCCTGTCTACCGTTGCCGTGGGCTTTATCGGCGGCCCTGTCGCAATCGGAGGATTCCTTGCAGGCAATATTGTCAGCGGTCTTCTTCTGGCGCTCTTTATGTCCAACGCCGGCGGTCTTTGGGACAATTCAAAGAAATATATCGAGTCCGGACACCACGGCGGAAAGGGCTCCGACGCGCACAAAGCCGCTGTTGTCGGCGACACTGTAGGCGACCCTTTCAAGGATACGGCAGGACCTTCCCTGAATACGCAGGTTACCGTTGTTTCTCTTGTTGCTTCGCTTATGGCTGAGCTTTTCCTCCGATTCAATATATTCGGCTGATCGGGCATGAATCTCGTAATGATCTGCGGCGGATGGTACCTGATACTGTCCGCCGCTTTTTTTTCCGTCTTCAGAACCTGAATTCGGCCGAAAGGAGCGTTTCTGCAAAATGAAACACGATTGATATGTGATTTTTCGTACCAGATGTTAAAATAAATGTATCTATCTCATACACAGACTGCGCATCTGCATGCGCATGCACGGAATGTATGCTGAATAATAGGAGATTATCTATATGAAGCCGCAAAACGGGCTGGATTCTTTTTGGCCGTACGATTCAATAGACGAAATATATCAGGAGAAAACCCTGCCCGAATTCGGCCGCGTACCGAGCAAATGGCAGTTTTTCCTTCCCTTATGGCGCTTTATCCATGCCGAAAACAGGGATATGGTACCGCTGGATTTTGCTCTTCCGACATGTGATGACAGCCTGTGGGATGCTGTTGAGCTTCCTTCGGTCTGGCAGCAGGAAGGGTATGGGATACCGGCAAATCTGATGTATGATGCGGGAAGCAAAGCAGAAGAGAGTACGCTTAAAGCACGTATTCAGGCAAAATTTGCATCTCTGGCCAACAGTGAGATTGACGATGATGTCGGAGTATACCGCACCTGGATTGTAACGCCGGCGTCTTTTTCCGATCGTGCTGTCTATTTCATCTGCAGCGGAATTCGGGGCCGCTATGAATTATATCTGAACGGCCGTCTGGTAACGTCTTCCGGGGCCTGCTATACAGCGCAGAAAATACTCCTTTCGCCTTTCTTTGAAGGGGACCATAATCTTCTGACAATTCTCGTGTACAGGCTTAATTCCGACCGCCGCGGCCGCGTGCGCAGAGAGAACGGTACGTTCGGAATGAGCGGAATTTTCCGCATGCCTGAAATTGTAGCGGAATCCGTTGTTGAGATTTCGGGGCTTCATATAACTCCCTCATGGATTGAAAGCGCACCTTTGCCTGTTAATCTTTCCGAACTGTCTGACACGCCGGACGAAACGGAAGCGATTTCACCGGAAACCGACGACATAGTTACGGAAACTGCAGTGACTGATCCTGCGGGAAGACGGGACGGGTGCCTTCGAATCCAGCTGTCGCTCAGCAATCATGCCGATCAGCTTATGCCGGTGCATGTTACTGCGGAGATGATCGAAGTCAGGCCGGAGTATGACCTGTATCACCTTCCCGTGCATCCTGCGTCCGCTTCGCAGTCGATGCAGTGCATTCTTTCCCCGGGGGCAGATGCCGCGCTCAGCACGGAACTGCAAGCAGCAAGTGTACTGCCTTGGACGGACAGGACGCCCAACCTGTATGACCTGGTGCTGACTGTGCGGAATGACCGGGAGAAGGTTATCTGCGTAAAGAGACTGCGTTTTGGTTTCCGGACAGCAGAGGTCATCGCACGCGTTTTTCATATTAACGATACGGCGATTCCGCTTCGTGTCGTCCGGTACTTTGATTTTGATCCCGCAGGAGGACTTGCAGTTCCGGAAGACCGTCTGCGACAGGATATCTGCCTTATGAAACAGGCCAACCTGAATACGGTCCTTGTTGCTCACTATCCTTCGGATCCGCTTTTTTACCAGATGTGTGACCAGTACGGGCTCTATGTCATAAGCCAGGCGGATGCCGGTCTTATGCGCGATATGTTTGAGAGCCTGATGACACATCCGAGTATTATTATGTGGTCATTTGCACCGCTTCACTTTGACGAGGGGAAACTATGGGAACTTAAGCAGAAGCTTCTTATCCTGGATGGATCAAGGCCTTTTTACTGTGAGAGAGACCGGTCACTTGTCCTTTCGGATATCCCGCCTTTTCCCTGCGAAGCGGGGACATTCCTTGGCGAATGGTCAGATATCTGTATAGACAGAAGAGTTCTGCAGACTAAGTTTGAACCGGGGCATTCCGTCTTCGATTATCAGCAGGGACGGGCCAGACGGGAAAGCGATACGGCAGATTTCCGCTGGCTCCACCAGGGAGATCTTGAAGAATACCACGAAAAGATGGATGTTCCGATTGCACAGGGGATTGTAAGTGCTGACCGTATTCCGCATCCGATGTTTTATGAGATTATGAAACAGTGCGGGACGCTGCAGTGTATTGCATCTCCGGAAAATCCGGCGGATTTATTCCTGCATAACCTCCATCCGATCGGGGAGACATATGACCTGACCCTTTACTGGCAGCTTCTCTTAGGCGGCATGCGGATTCGAGGCGGACACGGTCTGGTACGTTCCATACCGCCGCTCGGACGTCAGGAGATCCGTTTCCCGTTTACTGTCAGCGAGTACATGGAACCGGACTGGATGCTTTCAGATCCGCTTATCGGCGAAATATATGACAAGGCACAGAGCCATGAGCTTGTCCTTGATATCCGTGCCTGTCTTGCAGAGGATATCCCGTATGCGCCAAGAGGATACGAGACGGCATTTTACCAGCAGGTCCTTACCGATGCCGTTGCGGGGCGAACCGAAAAGAGCAGCGAAGATTTCGGCAATCTTCCGTCCATTCCGTTTGTCAATGAACTGACAGGAACGTCTTCAACGGAAGCCGCATGCGGCAAACTTGCGGTAAGTACCCGCCCTGAAGCGCTTCAGGTTTCACGGGATGCGGTTAAAATTTCTTTTTCACGCAGCAGCGGCGGGCTGAAATCGATGCTTCTCGGTGACAGGGAGATGCTTGCGGGCAGCGTGCAGCCGAGCTTCTACCGTGCAGCCACAAACAGCGACAGATCGGATCAGTCTTTTGTGCTCGCAGCAACTGTTTTTTCCAAAGAGACAGACTGGCGGACGATACAGCATGACCTTCGATATCAGAAATTTCATTATGAAATGACCGGGGAAGATTTTTGCATGCTTGTCCACTATAAGAGTTTTGCTTTCAAAGGGGATGTCCTTGTCCAGTATATTATGAGCCCGGACGGAAAACTGAAAGTGACGCTTGCGTTCACACCGCGGTATGACATGCAGAGAAGCGGATTCCGTGTGAATATTCCGAACCTTATGAATAAAATCTGCTGGTACGGAAGGGGTTTCCACGAAGCATACCCTGACAGGAAGGAATCCGCCCGCATCGGGTATTTTGAGGCGGAACCGCGGGACCTGTATTATGAATACGCAAGGCCGCAGGAAAACGGGAGCCATTGTGATACGGATTATCTTCTGATTCTGGATGAAAGCGGGAAAGGCATGAAAATAACATCTGCCGGCGGGGAGAAATTCTCCTTTTCTGCGTCCCCGTATTCACCGGAAGATATAGACGACCATCAGCATCAGGAAGAACTTCAGACCGGGGATTCATACGAATTATTCCTCGATTTCTATCAGAAGGGTATTGAACGTACCGGACATGAAACACATCCGTTCATAAGGAATCAGACCTGCCGGGGCTCGTTCATTTTCGAACCCTGGGAGCCTGCGGTTCAATCAGCGCCTTCAGATCCCGAATTTCCTTGAATGTAAGATAACGCCAGTCCCCCAGAGGGAGCGTACCGAGGTCTATGTTCAGAATTCTCGTCCGCCTGAGTCTTTTTACTCGGTATCCGTGGTATTCGCACATGCGGCGGATCTGCCGGTTCAGTCCCTGCATGAGTATAATGCGGAATGTATGACTTCCCGTTGGAAATACTTTGCACGGCAGCGTGACTCTGTCCAGGACCGGGACGCCGCTCTGCATGCTGTTAACAAATTCGGATGTAACAGGCTTGTCAACCTCAACGACATACTCTTTTTCATGACAGCCCTCGGCGCGGAGCAGTTTGTTGACGATACCGCCGTCATTTGTCAGCAGTAAAAGTCCTGTCGACATTTTATCAAGGCGTCCGATCGGATAAATCCTCTTTTCAAAATGCAGGTAGTCGATCACATTGTCCTTATCGCGGGTGTCGGTTGTGCACGTAATGCCCAGTGGTTTGTGAAGTGCAATGTAGACAAAATCCTCATCCGGGAACAAAGGCCTGCCTTCGACACGTACAACCTGTCCTGCAAAAACACGCGTTCCGGGTACGGCAGGGAAGCCGTCAACGGTTACGGTACCGGCGGCAACATATTCGTCTGCTTTCCTTCGGGAGCAAAATCCGCTTGAACTGATATAGCGGTTAACCCGGATGCCTTCCTCAGAAGACTTTTCATCATTTGATCCAAAATAATCCGACATAAAATATTACTCCTCGCATCAGGCTGAATCAGTCAATACCACATTGTGCCGCGGACGCATTTCAGTGTAAATGTGAAGGTTGTTCCTTCACCGTATTCGCTCTGCACGGAAATTGTCTCTCCCATGTAATTCAGCAGTTCTTTAGCTATGGACAGGCCAAGACCGGTTCCTTTTTTACCGCGGGCGCGGTCTGCCTTATAGAAACGGTCAAAAATATGATCTATGTCATATTCGTGGATTCCCTGTCCGGTATCGATTACAGAGACAAGAACCTGATCTGTCTGTCCGTTCCACTCGGTTGAAATAGTTATGGAGTGGCCTGGCGGCGTGTATTTCTTTGCATTGTCCAAAAGAATAACAATAATTTGTTCGACACGGTCCGGATTCCCCATAACGGTCGGACACGGACCGCTTTTGTTCATAATTTTAAAAACAAGGTCCGAGTCACTCATAATGGGCGTGAATTTTGCCTCGATTTCTTTAAGGAGCTCATTGAGATCAAACGGGAACGTCTTGAATGCTATCGTCTTTGCCTGGAGGCGGGAGAGCTCGAGCATGTCATCGATCAGTCTCGACAGGCGCATGGTCTCGTGAAGAATTATATTATAATACCGCTGGCGGTCATCCTCATTGCGCACCATGCCATCCGCCAGCGGTTCTACAAGTCCGCGCAGGGCAGTCAGCGGAGTCCGGAGCTCATGAGATACGTTGGCTACATAGTCGCGCCTAGTCTGCTCAAGGCGCTCAGATTCCGAAATATCCCGAAAGAATCCCGTGGCGCCTGTAACTTTGCGGCTGCTGTCAAAAGTTGGGACGATGGTTGACAGGTACGCGCAGTCCCTGCCGTCAATTGTCCGTTCGACAGTTACGCCTTCATCAATGCACTTCTGAAAATCCTCCCAGACTTCCTCGAACGGGACAAGCTGGAGGTGTTCGGTAAAAAAATTTTTCCGCTTGGATTTTTCGAACAGTGTGAAGACAACGGGATTCGAGTAAACGGGCTCAAGATTTAAATTTACGGAGACGACCGCTTCTGACATAACATCAAAAATCTCGCGGAGCCGGTTCCTTTCAATGGTGAGTTCGGAGATGGAGCTGGACAGTTTGTCTGCAAGGTCATTAAAAGATACGGCCAGTTCGCCGATTTCACTTTTTGTTCCGGTATTGGCCCGTACGGAAAAGTCACCCCGGGCAAAAGCACGGGCCACCTTATTGATTTCCTGCAGCGGCTTGACGAGTCGTGATGTTGCCATATATATGGGAATAAGCATAAACAGGGAGACCAATGAAATAACGAGGAGCAGGACCTTGAAAAGACTCTGCTGGACGCCGGCAACTTCGGTCAGCGGATTTGCCATGGCTATATACCCTGTTATCAGGCCGTCGTCTGACTTTATGGGAACCTGTACGACCATAATTTTTTGGGAAATGCTGCTGCCGGAGATAACGGATACGTCGAACGTGCTGTTTGTCTTCATCAGCAAGTTCGAATCAAGGTAACTCTTCAGATGAGAAAGCACAACGGCAGATTCGTCGCTGTTTTCGGATGTCTGCGTAATCAGTGCACCCTGGTCGTCGAATACCATGACATAGGAATTCACGAAACTTTTATCCGATACAAGGGATATCCAGCTGCTTCCGTCGGATTCCCGGACTTCATCCGTATAATTGTCAGCCAGCGCCTGTGCACGGCTGACCATTTCATTCTGCCTGCTGCTTTCAAGAGTCTGACTGGATGCCACTACGAAAAAAAAGGAAATCAGAGCTACTGAGAGGCCTAATGTCAGCAGCATCATGAAAACAATCCTACGTAAAAAGACGCTTCGAAGCATTAAGCGGAAACCTCGAATTTGTAACCTACGCCATAAACAGTAATGAGAGACCAGGGAGCTCCCTCATAGCAGATTTTCTGACGGATGCGCTTGATATGCGTATCGACTGTTCTGGTATCACCGAAATAGTCATAGCCCCATACCAGTGACAGAATCTGTTCGCGGTCCATAACCTGTCCGAGATGAGAAGCCAGCAGGTGCAGGATCTCAACCTCTTTGGGGGTACAGGCAATCAGTTCATTATTAACTTTGACCTGATAATTATCCAAATTAATTTCAAGTCCTTCGAAACGCAGAAGAGACCCGGCTTCCTGCGGTTCGGAAACACGGCGAAGGACTGCCTTAATCCGCGCAATAACTTCACGCGGGGAGAACGGCTTGACAATATAGTCATCAGCACCGAGCTCAAGTCCGAGGACACGGTCAATTTCTTCACCTTTGGCTGTCAGGATAATGATCGGGGTGGAGAGTGTTTTACGGATTTCACGACACACTTCAATGCCTGTTTTTTCAGGCATCATCAGGTCAAGAATGACAAGGTCGGGCTTGTCGGTCATAACGTGTGCAAGACCGTCCTTGCCGTCATATGCACTCGAATACGTAAAATGCTCGTTCTCCAGATAAATCCCAAGGGATTCATGAACGACCGGATCGTCATCACAGATGAGGATATGCGGGGCTGATGCCATGTTGGTCACCTCTTAGCACTCTATGCGGATATTAAATCTTATTATAAACGATTTTTCAGAAATGAATCCGTAAATGAGAAGAAAATGCATAGAAAAACGGAAAAATAATGGAAAATATCAGGCATGTTAACTTACTTGTTCACAATCCATGCTTTGTACTTTTTCAGCCAGGCAATTGGTTCATATGACTGCTTGGCTTTACGAAGCCCCGGAATGCCCAAATCTTCCTCGCGGTCTACTGCATCGACGTGGGGAAATTCATTCTGAAGAACCATCTGGTTGATGGCCGCATAGATTCCGACAATTTCCTGGTCTGCCTTTTCGAAATGAATGAAGGCGCGGTTTCCATTGCCGATGCTTCCCATAGCAAATGCCCGGACCTGTCCGCCAATCCTGATTAGACCGCCATGTATGTCAAGCAGGTCAAAGTCATCAAACAGACGCCGGATCATCGAATAGTCGCTTTCCGCAACATTGCAGCAGTCGATTCCCTTGGCCTCGCACCAGGATTTGACGAGGGCAAGGCATTCATCCCTGTCCTGCCTGGTCAGACGTGCATAGACGAAGTCAGGATATGTCTTCATAAATTTATTCACATGGTTGCGCTTTTTGTGAAGGGCATTTCCGGACAGCGTACGGAGTGCTTCGCCGTCATACAGGTAATCCGAGGAATTTTCGTTATATGTCGGCTCGGCCGTAAAGTGTATCAGTCCCTGAAGAAGAGGGAGTTTGTCTTCATCAATACACATGATTTTCATTTTCCAGCCGCGTTTCTTAAATTCCTCCGAAACGGCCAGAAGGATGCGGTCGAGCTTCCCGCTGTCGAGTTCACCCATCGGCATCAGAAGGTGCGGGTCCGTAAAACCGCCGCCGTCTGATATGACAACACAGCAGTCATCATAGACGGCTATCTCACTTTTAAACACCTCATTCCAGGCGATTCTGCAGTTGAATGTCATATCCGTGAGCAGGGTCTGCGATTTCCGGTAATATTCTTCATACACGGCGCGGTCCGCCGCTGTCAGTCGATGAAAAGATATTTCTGCCATTGTGTGCTCCGATCTTATTTCTTAATCTGCGGTGGCGTGATGGATAACTGGTCGTAATATAGGGCGGTGGTGATGCCGGTTTTGGGCTGTACCGGGTAAACAGGCTGTCCTGACAAAAGGTCAATAGCCATTTTTGCATAGTTGTTGCCTGCCAGCGCCGAGACATAGATGTTGCCCATCATGCGGGGATTGATTTCCAGCAGGAAAAAATTGCCCTCACTGTCTGCGCGGAAACTGATACAGCAGACATAGGATAAGTGCAGGGCATTTACAATTCTATCACAGAAAGAAACAAGCAGCGGGTTATCCCTGACTTCAAGGACGGATGTGAGTCCTCCGGTCATGTTCAGGTTGATTCTTGCAGTGACACTGATCAGCCTGCCGTCGAGACAGAGTACATCGCAGTCCCATTCCTCACCGGGAAGATACTCCGTGACAAGATAAGGCGGGATCGTGTCATCGTCATCAATGCCTGCAAGTATTTCTGTCAGAATTTTTTCTGAAAGAATGCGTCTGGGCGACTCGAAAAACAATAGCGAAGGGTAATCGGCTTCATTGTCTATCACCCAGAATCCATCCGCATCCTCGCCTCGCCGCTTCTTGATGCAGGCTTTTTTCCCGAGAGCTTCAATTGTACGGACTGCACCAAACAATGCGTGTTTGGTGTCGGCGGTGCAGAAGGACGGCACCAGCCCCGAGAGCACTTCATCATGGCTCTCATGAAGATATGCATAAAGCAGTCCCTTATCATTTGCAGTGCATACTGTCTGCAGAGGAGATGACAGAATTCTTGCGCCTGTCTCTTTCCTGATGCGTGCTTCATTCTGCATTATGCTTTCAAGGCCTTCAGAAACAATCGGGAATATGATATCCGCTTTTTCTGCCTGTGTGATTCTGATCAGTTCATCAAAATATTCGGGATCATCATGGGAAGGCACCACATAAAACGCATCAAGGATAGCCTGATGCGGTGTGTACGGATCAGTTGAAAGTCCTACAATCCTAATATCTTCGGAATATGCTTCCCTGAGCGTGCGTATCAGTCCGGTGAACTCACCGTCTGTAAGTAATACAGTAATCACGAAATACTGCCCCTTTCAGAATAATTGTCAACGAAATAATTGTAACCATTCCAGCATTGGACTGCAAGCCGCAAGGGAAAGACATATCCGCTGTGCGCGTGAGACCCCGGTATCAGTATTTTGACATTTGACATTTCATTTTTGTCTTCCTTCCGCAAATCTATTGTCTTATGGACACAGATTGAGATAATAGCAGTATATATGTATTTGCGGAAAGGACGGGACAGCCGGTGAGCCGTTTCAGCAACATTGTTACGAATATCAGATGCCGTCTGGCGGATGTAAGGAACCGCTCTTTCATGCCTGACCACGAGCTGGCGAGGCTCCTCGGTGCCGAAGGCGTCCTCTATACACTTATGATTACACTTGCACACAACAATAATAACCTGTATGCTTCGCGCCTTGGCGCCGGCGCATCGGACCTCGGGCTGATCGCATCGCTTCCGCCTGTTGTCGGCATGCTCTCCCTCATTCCGTTTGCGATAATTGCGGATCGGCTGCACAATAAGAAGCCTATGGTAATGCTTTCGGCACTTGCCCTCGGCCTGATGTATATATTAGTCGGAATGGCTGCGTTTCTTGATTCATCAAGGGTACCGGTTCTCATTCTTCTTCTGGTTCTGGCCAATATACCCATGTCACTTTATAACTCATCCTGGCAGGCTTTCTTCTCGGATGCAGTGAAACCATGTGACCGGAATCTTGTTTACAGCCATAGAACCCGCATGAATACGGCAGTTGGAATTGCTGTCCCGCTCCTCGCGGGGGCCATTCTGACGGCTGCATCCGGTTCAGGGAAAATCCTTGTGCATCAGATTTACTACTGGCTTGCTTTTCCCCTGGCGGTCGGGCAGGTAATCCTGCTTCATCGGGCCAGCGGCGGAAGTTCGGCGGAAACAAACCATATCCGGCTTTCCGACGTGAAGGAGTCAGCCAGACTGCTGTTTCACAGCAGGAAATTCCTGGGATTCCTTGCTGTCGCATTTATCGCATACTGCGGCTGGGAGTTGGATTGGTCCCTTTATTTCCTGGCTCAGTTCAGATACCTTCACATGAATGAAACGCAGATGAGCCTGATTTCCGTGTTTTCTGCCGCTGCGCAATTTGTGACAATCGGTCTGTGGAGCCGCCTTGTACAGAAGAAGGGCGTTCGGTTTGTATTTATTATAGGTGTTGCTGGATTTGCATTCTGCTGTATTTCCCTGGTGCTGTCACTATTTTTAGCGCCGCCTTTTCAGCTGCCCTTTTATTACCTTTTCCAGAGCATCGGCGGTTCTGCGTACAGTGCATTCCTGATTTCACTTTTCCAGTGCCTGCTTGAAGCCATTCCGCATAAGAACCGGGCACTTTCGATTGCAATTTACAATACGATTATTCTTTTTTCGAACATCGTAATGCCATACCTGGGAGTCTATATGTACAATTCCATGGGTGAATCACTGAAAGCAATGATTTATTCCATGGCAATTATTGCCGCGGTGCGGATCTTTGCAGTCCTTGCCGCCGGTCTGCGCTGGTTCCGGCTCCGTAAAGTCGAAGAAGAATTTGTGTAGTACGGAAGGCGGAATCCGACAGCAAGGATCACGGCAGCCATACAGATAGGATGCCAATAATTGATATAATGACCGGTCTGTTCAGGATCTTTCAGAACAGCAGAATTGATTGATTATATTTTTAATAGTATAGCTGATCAAAATTAAATTACTTTCTTCCGCCTGTTTGTGGCAATATCATGTTTCCTCGTGTAAGATAAATCATATATAGCCAGGCAAGCTCGTATGGAGGTAAGGAATCATGAGAATTTCAAATATCAACCGAAAATTAAAACTTGCAGCGGTACTTCTCTCTGTCAGTGTTTTACTTTCATCCTGTGGAATTACATCTCTCCTGGGCAGCAGCGCTAAATCCGATATAAAAAAAGCGGCTGCGGCATATCTTGATGAAATTCAGGACGGATCATTTACGGATAATGAATATGAATCGGTTTATGCGGAAGATGCGCCGTTTTCTGAACTTGTGTTCGCGGACCCGGATGTTCAGGAAATCATGGACAGGGGAATGAAGAAAATCGAATATTCAGTCGATTCCGCCGAAGGAAGCGTCAAAGACGGGGAAGGAACCTGTGACGTAACCGTTACCGCCGTGAATGTGGAGGATGCCCTTGCCGGGTTGAACGGTGAAGAGCTTACGGCTGATTCTTTTATGGACGCAATAAAAGATAAGGATGCACCGACAGAGGATTATAAAATTACTCTGGATATGATATATGATTCTTCTTCAAAGGACTGGCTTGTATCTGATTCCGGTCCGCTCGCTGAAATACTCGGCGACCCCTATACGGAAGTCACTTTTGGACCGGCCGCAGGGGATCCTGCAGATGCGGTTGAAACATTTATGATTGCCCTTGCACAGGGGGACACGGCAGTCATTGACGAAATCAGTCCATATTATGATTCATCCAATTTCTTCGAATCCGAACAATATGTGATGAATATGCAGATGGCTTTTTACGGTAATGTCTCTTATCAATACAACGGCGATCCTGTAGTATCCGATGCGTATGCGGATGTGAACATTACACTGACATACCCGGATTTATCTGCAATTGTCAATTATATTGTCAATGATTCCCAGTTCATGGCTGAATTTATGAAGCCATACCTGCTTGCATATATCGAGGGCAGCGATACAGCAGCCGCGGAGAATGAATCATTGCAGCTGTTCAGCGATAAAACAGCGGAACTTCTGCATGACCCGAATGCCCCGATGCTGACAGCAGATTCCGTATTCACGCTTGAAGTCAATGCGGAAACCGGGAAATGGGATATTTATGAAGTCCCTGCCGAACTCTATGATATTCATGCGGAACCCGATATGTCCGATGAGATGTATACGGAAGCATCTCTGCTGGCACTTGACATGCTTTTTCAGGAAGGATCCATTGACCAGGCGGCATACGATGCATATAGGGCGGAGCTCGGCGGAACGACGGTGCCTTCAGACACGTCGCTTGCGGCAGGCAGTTCGATGGCATCCGATGTTGCCTATTATTTCTGGTACGACAACGATTATGGAATTGAGGTATACAGCTTTGACTCCGCCTATTCTACAAGCATTGAATTTGATATCTATTTCAATAACAGCTGGCCCGGAACCACAATATACGCGGTCTGGTACAATAATAACGGCACGTCGGTTTATACGACGATGGAATATACGATGACGGAAGAGGATACGGGATACTATACATATATTCTTCCGGCGGAAGGATCTTACATGCCGGCCGATACATACAGGGTTGTCCTTTCGCTTGCAGACGGCACGGTCATTACCGATCAGTCGGTCACATGCTACTGACGTTCCGGTTACACTGCTGGCTCGCTGCCGGCTCGGATTGCTGATAGAGGACTGCCGCAAATAACAATTGCGGCAGTCTTTTTTATCATTTTATAATTTATGTGTATATGATAAAATATTTTCAATGTTTATATATGGAGGGTATCTTATGAACAAGACAATAAAACGACAGGGCTTTCTACTATTGCTGCTTCTCACTGCAGGGTGCTTTATTCTTTCTTCATGCGGTCTGTCTCTCTTCGGTCTTTCGGGCGGAGGGGCAAAGTCCGATATTGAAGATGCGGTAAAATCTTATCTTGATGAAATACAGGACGGATCTTTTTCTGACAGCGGCTACAAATCCGATTATGCCGAAGACACGCCATTTGCGGACCTTACGTTTGAAGATCCTGACGTTAAGGACATTATGGATAAAGGTCTCGAAAAAATGGACTATGAAATCGGAGATATTTCGGGAAGCGTCAAGGATGAAGAAGGCACATGCGATGTGACCGTTACAGCCATTGATGCGGAGGAGATCATTTCTGATCTTGAAGATGAAGAAGAGGGGTACGATGCGGATACCCTGATGCATGCCGTCAGAGATAAAGATGCTCCTATGGACGAGTATGATATTACGTTGGATATGACGTATGATGCTTCTTCCAAGGAATGGCTTGTCAGTGATTCGGATCCTCTTATTGAGATCTTTGCCGATCCGTACGCGGATGTTTCTTTTGGACCGATTTACGGTGATCCGGTCGCCGCTGTCGATACATTTTTAACGGCGCTTGCCAACTGTGATGCGGACAGCATTAATGCAATGAGCCCGAACTATGATGCAACGTACTTTTTTGATGAACAGGATGCGGCGTCTGCTGCCGTGATGTCAGCTGTTTACAGCAGGGTTACGTATGATGTGACGCAGGACCCTGAAATTTACGATACGTATGCCGATGTGTATGTATCAATGTCCATGCCGGATATTTATACGATCCTTGACTCAATCGGAGGAGATACCGATTTTCTTGCTGTGCTGATGAAGCCGTACATTTTGGCGGAGATGCAAGGCGGGGACACAGCCGCGGCAGACGAACAGTTTACGGAGCTTGTCTGTGATGAACTTGCTTCGCGGATTGCCGCAGTCGATGCACCCTATATCACATTTGATGATTATTTTGAACTTGAGTCAAATGACGAGACTGGTAAATGGGATATCAGTATTATTCCGTATTCCCTGTATGATTTTGAGCTCGATCCTTTCTCGGATTTGTCGGATGAGGATTACATGGCTGCTGCCGTCTCGGCCCTTGACATGCTGCTGCAGGAAGGCACAATTGACCAGGCGTCCTACGACGCGTATCTTGCACAGCTGTCCGGCGATACATCCGTCTCCGCGTTGACATCGCCAGCTGATGATATATATGATTACGGCTGGTATGATGAAAATACACAGAATTTTACGGAGAGCTATGACGCGGCATCCACTGTGGTCATCGAATATTTTCTTGAATTCTACAGTTATGACTGGGGCGGAACCGTCTTTACATATGACTGGTACAACCAGAACGGCACGGTGCTTTGCTATTCCGATTTTGAAACACTTGCTGACGGTGAAGACTATATTATGCCGTCACTTACAGGGGATGACAACGAACCGCTGCCTGCCGATACGTATCGGCTTGTCATATCACTTGCTGACGGTACGGTTGTACAGGATGTTTCTGTAACCGTACAATAATGCAATATTTCCATATTGTCTGTCAGGAGGCCGCCGCAAGTATTCTGCGGCGGCTTCTTTTTTGCTATAATGACTAAATGCGGTAAAAATTCATATTTGAGGTGTATATACATGTTTTTGGCAGATCGATGGTCTGATTTTGAGTTGATGTATGCCGGCGAAGGCGAGAAGTATGAGCGCTGGGGGGAAGTATTTCTTCAGCGTCCCGACCCGCAGGCCATATGGCCCAAGTCTGATCCGGGCCAGACAGACGTCGGCGGAATATGGCCGAAGCCGCACGGACTTTATCACAGAAGTGAAACCGGCGGGGGATTCTGGTCAACCGAACGTTCTTTTCCGTCCAAATGGAAGATATCCTATCCGTCTGTCGGAGGCAAACTCACTTTTATTATAGAACCCACCGGGTTTAAGCATACAGGCCTGTTCCCTGAGCAGGCAGCGAACTGGGATTTTTGCGGTGAAATAATCAGGAAGGCCGCCGAGCAGGGACGTAAAGCGAGGATCCTTAATCTTTTTGCATATACGGGGGGCGCAACCCTCGCATGTTCTGCCGCAGGAGCGGCGGAAGTTGTCCATGTAGATGCATCGAAGGGCATGATTGCCCGTGCAAAGGAAAACGTGAAGGCTTCCGGGCTTTCCGACAACTACATCCGGTTTATTGCGGAAGACTGCAGCCGTTTTGTAGATCGGGAGATCAGGAGGGAAAGAAAATACGACGGGATCATTATGGATCCGCCCGCATACGGCCGCGGACCTTCCGGAGAACTCTGGAAACTGGAGGACGCACTTTTTCCTTTGGTGAAGAAGTGCGGGGAACTTCTTTCCGATGATCCGCTCTTTTTCCTGATTAACTCATATACGACGGGCCTGTCTGCTCTTGTCCTGGAAGATATTCTCCGCCTTGCCGTCAAACCCGCACATGGCGGACAGGCAACGGCAGGGGAGCTTGGACTCCGTGCCAGCAGGATGGATATGATTCTTCCGTGCGGAGCCGTCGGCCGATGGACGCCCGACCCGGGAAAGGCCGGGGATCAGTAATGGACATGCCGCAAATCCTTTATGAGGATAATCATGTTCTTGTAGCGGTTAAGCCGGCAGGCGTGCTGTCACAGGCCGATTCAACCGGCGCGCCGGATATGCTGACAATCCTGAAGAAATACCTGTGCGACACATATAATAAGCCCGGGGAAGCGTATCTCGGCCTTTTACACCGGCTGGACCGACCCGTTTCCGGAGTCATGGTTTTTGCTAAGACGAGCAAGTGCGCATCCAGGATCAGCGCGCAGATTCGGGAACGGAAAATGGACAAAAGATACCGTGCCGTCGTCCGCGGTGTTCCTACAAAGGAAGAGGACCGGATCCGGTCATATATTTTGAAGGATGAAGCAAAAAATCAGGTTGAAGTGATTCAGGCCGGTGACGGAGTGCCGCCGTCCGGGGCAAAGGAGGGTATACTTGCCTACCGGAGAATTGCGCAGGCTGACAGGGAGGGACCGGATGGGACGAAGCAGATCAGTTTGCTGGAAATCCATCTGTTGACCGGAAGGTCGCACCAGATACGGGCCCAGCTAGCTGATGCGGGGCTGCCGATTCTGGGTGACAGAAAATACGGACCGGATGATCGTTTTTACCGGGGGGAAATTTGCCTGGAATCTTTCTCACTGTCCTTTTTCCATCCTATAACCGGTGAGAAAATGACATTCAGACTGCCGCTGGGGTCAGGAGACCCTTGGAATCTTTTTTCTGAAAACAAATGCCAGGAGGCTTGCACATGAGTAATGAACAGGTAAAAATAACGGAACTTTCTGAATCGGACTGTGCCGGGAACAAAGATAAAATCAAAAAACTGCTGCTTTCGACGTCGCGGCCGGGAATGGAGAATCTTGTTGAATGGATCGAGAAGGAGACTGATTTTTTCACTGCGCCTGCTTCGACAAAATATCATCTGGCATGCAGGGGCGGACTGGCTCAACACAGCCTCAATGTATATGAACTTCTCCTGGGGAAAGTGAATTCCGGTCTTTTGGAGATCCGCAGCGATACGATTATCATAACTGCGCTGCTGCATGACCTTTGCAAGGTCAATTTCTATTGTATGGAGAAGAAGAATGTCCGTGAAGGAAGCAAGATCAATGCATACGGGAATGAGGTCGCAAACTGGGTTGAGAAAGAGGTCTGGACAGTACGCGATTCTTTCCCTGTCGGCCATGGTGAAAAATCCTGTTTCTATATCCAGCGCTGCATCGGGCTTACCGACGAGGAATACGCAATGATCCGACTGCATATGGGTTCAGACAGAAACGGATATCCTGATCCGTTTACGGAAACGGCAAATATGTATCCGTCCGTGATAGCGATCCATACCTCGGATATTGAATCAGCCTATATTGTTGAGAGCAGGGGATGACTCTTATTTTTCCGGGTTGCAGTTGACAGCAGCAAACACTCGTTCATATAATAATAAGTCAAACTCGGGATTTTTATGCGTTCATTCCAGCGAATGACAGCGGTAAAGCCGGTTTGATACAAGATACAGCTAGCGAGGGAGAAATCATGTATAAAAAAGTTACGACAGATATGAAATTTGCTGATCGTGAGAAGGAAGTCCTTTCATTCTGGAAAGAGAATGATATTTATAAAAAATCGATCCGTCCGGAGATAGACGGAAAGCCTTCATTCACTCTTTTTGACGGACCTCCTACGGCTAATGGAAAGCCGCACATCGGCCATATCAAGACCCGCGCCATTAAGGATGTCGTTCCGCGTTTTCATGCGATGAAGGGCGAGCATGTGGAATTCAAGGCCGGCTGGGATACGCATGGCCTTCCGGTTGAACTGGAAGTTGAGAAGATGCTCGGCATCAACGGCAAACCGCAGATCGAAGAATACGGCATTGAGCCGTTCATCAGGCAATGCAAGAAGTCCGTATGGAAATATAAGGACGAATGGGAGCAGATGTCTGAGCGTGTCGGCTTCTGGGCTGATATGGAACATCCTTATATCACATACGACAATAATTATATAGAGTCCGAATGGTGGGCGCTCAAGACCCTCTGGGACAAAGGAATGCTCTTTAAGGGACACAAGGTTGTGCCGTACTGCCCGCGCTGCGGAACGGCACTCTCCAGTCATGAGGTTGCCCAGGGATATAAGAATGTAAAAGAGACTTCCGTATTTGTCCGTTTCGCCGTGAAGGGTGAAGAGAACACATACTTTGCCGCATGGACGACAACTCCGTGGACTCTGCCTTCGAACGTCGGTCTGTGCGTGAACCCCAAGGAAGAGTATGTCCTTATTTCCGTACCGCAGGACCTTGACGGCACAGAGCGCGAGACGCGCTACTATATGGCAGGAGTTCTTGCCAACACGCTTTTTGAAAATTATACGATTCTCGGCAGCATGACCGGCAGCGAGATGATCGGCATGAAGTATGAGCCGCTGTTCCCGTACGGAGCCAAAGCGGTTGCCGAGAGTAAACTCGAAGCCTTCCGCGTATGCGCCGACGATTATGTTACGATGAGCGACGGAACAGGCATCGTCCATATTGCCCCTGCCTTCGGCGAGGACGACGCACGCGTCGGACACACATTTGGCCTTCCTTTTGTGCAGCTTGTAAAGGAGGACGGGACACTGCCTGCCGAGACGGAAGAGTTTGCCGGCATGTTTGTCAAGGATGCCGATCCGCTCATCATCAAGAAGCTGAACCTGCAGGGCAAGCTCATCAAAAAGCACCCGTATGAGCATGATTACCCATACTGCTGGCGCTGCGATACGCCTCTTATCTATTACGCAAGATCTTCCTGGTTTATCGGTATGACACGTGTCCGCGACGACCTCATGAAAAATAACCGTTCCGCTTCGTGGTACCCGGAAAGCATCCGTGACGGACGCATGGGCAATTTCCTCGAGAACGTTGTCGACTGGGGGCTTTCCCGCGAGCGCTATTGGGGAACTCCTCTGCCCGTATGGCAGTGCGAATGCGGCCACAGACACTGCATCGGATCGATTGAAGAACTGAAAAGCCTGTCCCCCGACTGCCCGGAAGATATCGAACTGCACAGGCCTTACGTAGACCAGGTTCATATCCGCTGCGAGAAATGCGGAGGACTCATGACCCGTGTGCCGGAAGTTATTGACTGTTGGTTTGATTCGGGTGCAATGCCCTTTGCCCAGTACCATTATCCCTTTGAGAACAGGGAGTTTTTCCATAGGCATTACCCTGCGGACTTCATTTCCGAAGCCCTTGACCAGACACGCGGATGGTTCTATTCACTCCTTGCCATCGGTACGCAGCTTTTTGACCAGGCACCGTTCCGGAACTGTATAGTCATGGGACTGGTCGCGGATAAAGAGGGCGTCAAGATGAGCAAGCACAAGGGCAACGTCGTCGATCCGTGGGATATCCTGAACAAGCAGGGCGCGGATGCTGCCCGCTGGTATTTCTATAATTCCAGCGCTCCGTGGCTGCCGAGCCGTTTTGCAGACAGTACGGTATCGGAGAGTCAGAGAAAATTCATGGGAACGCTGTGGAATACTTACGCGTTCTATATCATGTATGCAAATATAGATGGTTTTGATCCGGCAAAGTACAGACTTGACAAGGCGCTTCTTCCTGCCATGGATCTCTGGATCCTTTCCCGTCTCCATACGCTGACTGCGCAGGTTGACAAGGGAATGACGGAATATGACATCACAGGGTCGAGCCGGCTCCTGCAGGACTTTGTGGACGAACTTTCCAACTGGTACGTCAGAAGAAACCGCGAACGCTACTGGGGCAAGGATATGACCCAGGATAAGATCAACGCATACATGACGCTTTATACGGTTCTCGAAACTCTTATCCGTACAGCTGCCCCGTTTGTACCTTTCATTACGGAATCTATCTATCAGAACCTGGTGAGAAGCTCTTTCCCGGAAGCCCCGCTTTCCGTACATATGTGCGATTTCCCGGTTTCCGACAGTTCCTGGATTGACACAAAGCTTGAGGAACAGATGGATATCGCGCAGCACATTGTGTTTATGGGCCGCGCATGCCGCAATACGGCCGCAATCAAGAACCGACAGCCTCTTTCCAGGATTTACGTTGTCGCCCCTAAGGAGGTCTCGGAGGAGTACGCCGCGATCATCAGGGATGAACTGAATATCCGCGAACTTGTGAGCCTTAAAGATTCGGCTGAACTGATGGATTATCGTTTCAAGCCCCAGCTCCGGACCCTTGGCAGAAAGCTTGGTGCAAAGCTGAACAAAGCAAAAGAACTTATCGCTGCTCTTCCGGGACGCGAAACCATGACGAGCCTGAACGAGAAGGGTTCCATAACGCTAACGATTGACGGTGAGGATGTTGTCCTTGAAAAGGATGACCTGCTTGTCGAAAATATTCAGCCCGAAGGTCTTTCCACGCAGACGGACCGCGATTACACGGTTTCTCTTGACACAAACCTGACGGAGGACCTGATTGAGGACGGCTTCGTCCGTGAGATCATCTCCAAAGTGCAGACACAGCGCAAGGAGTCAGGTTTTGAAGTTATGGACCGCATCCGTCTCCGTTACAGCGGAAACGACCGGATCGCTTCCATTATTGCCGCTAATAAGGATTTCATTTCCGAGGAAGTCCTTGCCTCCGAAATCCTTGCCGGCGAAGGAACAAATCCCCGCGAATGGGATATCAACGGTGAAACGTGCATACTGTCCGCCGAAAGGGCATGAAAGGGAAATAACCAATGCTGCAGGCACTTCTTAACTCTCAAGGTTCCGTCCCGCTTAAGGTGATCATCGGATGCACCCTGATCATTGTCCTGGCGTTCTCCCTGTCTATCCACGAATTTATGCATGGATATGTCGCGTACAGGCTCGGAGACGATACGGCAAAGCTTCAGGGCCGGCTGACCTTAAACCCGATGGCACATCTGGATCCTTTGGGATCCCTGATGATGATCTTTGCCGGATTTGGATGGGCCAAGCCGGTGCCGGTTAACTACGGACGCCTGACCAGGTTAAAAAACAGGAACATTTCCGTGCGGCTTGTCAGTGTAGCCGGTGTCTTTTCCAATTTCATTGTCGCATGGATATCCTATATATTTTACAGCATCATTTTTCAGACGGGAATTTCGACCGGACTGTTTTTGAATGTATCGTCAGAAGGGCTGCCGGTATCAGCTGTCGGTATGGTTCTTTTCATTGTCTGCCAGCTGTTCTATTTCCTGTATGTTTACAATCTTATCCTGATGGCATTTAACCTTCTTCCGATTCCTCCCCTGGATGGTTATCATTTTGCTGAGACATTCGTGCCGTATAAATGGAGGCCGCAGCTTGCAGCTTATGAGAAATATGCTGTCATTATCCTGCTGATCCTTGTTGTAGTAAGCAATTTCAGCAGTTTCAGCCCTCTGGGTTCTTTGATCGGGCTGATTGAAACACCTTTCAAATACATCATTACGACCCCTGTCGATTACCTGACAAGTATATTATTCTGATAAGTCATCATAACTTTTATTAATATATGGAGGCATACAGCACATGCAAAAGAAGACGATCGTATCCGGATCGCGCCCAACGGGCAATATTCATCTTGGAAATTATTTCGGTGCAATAGAGAACTGGGTATCCCTGCAGGAGAATTATGACTGCAACTTCTTTATTGCCGACTGGCATGCACTTACAACCGGCTATGCAGACACGACGGATCTCCGAAAAAATACTTTAAGCCTGATGGCAGATTATCTGGCCTGCGGTCTGGATCCGCAGAAAAGCACGATTTTTCTGCAGTCCGCGGTTAAACAGCATGCGGAACTGTTTCTGCTGCTTTCCATGAATACGCCTCTGTCCTGGCTGGAAAGATGCCCCACATATAAAGACCAGCTTGCAAATATGAAGGACAGGGATATCACGACGTTCGGGTTCCTTGGCTATCCGGTACTGATGGCGGCCGATATTCTGATGTACCGTGCGGACTTTGTACCGGTGGGGGAAGATCAGCTTCCTCATCTTGAGATTACCCGCGAGATGGCCAGAAGGTTCAATTTTCTTACCGGAAAAGACGTGTTTCCTGAGCCGCAGCCGCTTCTTACCAAGGCAAAAGTGCTTCCGGGAACCGATGGAAGGAAAATGAGCAAGAGTTACGGCAATACGGTTGCACTTGCAGACACACCGGAAGAAGTGAAGAAAAAGGTAATGGGAATGATTACGGACCCTGCCCGTATCCGCAGGGATGATCCCGGACACCCGGATATCTGTACGGTATTCGCTTTCCATAAAGTCTTTAATGAGGGCATGGTGCCTGAAATTGAAGAGCAGTGCAAAGGCGGATGCATCGGATGCGTTGCATGCAAGAAGCTGCTGCAGGGCAAGATAGCGGAATTCCACACGCCGATTTATGAAAAGCGTCAGGATCTCCTTTCAAATGAGAAAAATCTGAAAGATATTATCATGGATGGCTCCGCCCGGGCATCTGCAAAAGCGGAAGAGACAATCCGGCTTGTCAGGGATGCAGTCCAAATTGGTTTATAATGCAGGGAGGCGGACTTAGTTGATTAAATAGCAGGAGGGGGAGCGAGTATGCCAGTACATCAGGTACCTGAACTTAAAATCAGGCAGTTTGAAGGCCCACTTGACTTGCTTTTCCACCTGATAGAAAAGAACGATATAGACATTTATGACATTCCGATTGCTGATATTACGGACCAGTACATGGTGTTCTTAAAGGACATGGATTCGCTGGATATGGAAGTCGCATCGGAATTTCTTGTTATGGCTGCGACCCTTATACACATAAAGTCCCGTATGCTTCTGCCGGACAGAAAAGCTCTTGTTTCTTCCGACGAGGAGGATCCGCGCGAAGAGCTTGTGATCCGGCTTCTCCAGTACCGAAGGTGTAAAATGCTTGCCCAGGATCTGCGCGGCCGCTACAAAGACTATGCGGACTGCCTGTGCCGGCTCCCGTCCACGCCTGCTTCGCTCGGAATTTCCCTGCAGCATCCGCCGCAGGAATTTGACCCGGGATTCTTCCAAAGGTCAATATCTTCCGTGTGTGCAAGAAATGAAATGCGTTTTGCAGACCTGTCCGCAAAAATAACACATATTTTAAAGCGTGATAAAGTCTCAGTTCGTGATAAAATGAAACTTGTTTGGCAAAAGATCATTTCAGGAGGCAAAATCTTCTTCCACGAGATTTTTCCTGCCGCTGGAACAACAAAAATCGAGAAAATCGTCGGTTTCCTTGCGGTCCTTGAACTCCTCAGAGGAAATCAGATTACAGCTGAACAGGCACGCCCTTTCGATGTAATCCTTTTATCCGAAAAAAGGGACCGGCCTTTACGCGAAAGCCATCTTTTTTCAAAAGAACATGCAGCAGAAGGGAAGGAGTCAGACCAGTATGACAGATGATGCAGCCCCGGAATTTTCACTGACCGTACAGGAACTTCCTGCTGCACTGGAAGCAGTTTTATTTGCGTCCGGAGATCCTGTCAGTGTCAGCCGCCTCGAAGAAATTACGGGGATGCCTGAGGATGTCCTGAACCAGACCCTTGCGAAGATGTCGGCGGATTATGAGAATAATCCGTGGGGCGGACTGCTGATACGCCGTCTCGAAGATGAATATGTCATGTGCACCAAACCGCAGCTGAAGCCGGTTTTTGACAGAATGTTCCAGCCTAAGAGCCGCCCGCCGATGTCACAGGCGACATATGAAACGCTTGCGGTAATTGCTTACAATCAGCCGGTTACGCGGGCTCAGGTCGAGTCTGTCCGCGGAGTCAGCAGTGACAGTATCATTACAAGGCTCCTCGACAGGGGCTGGATAACGGAGTGCGGGACGCTTGACGCCCCCGGCCGTCCGTCTCTGTTTGAGACGACGCAGCAATTTCTCATGGAGTTTGGCATTTCATCTGTTTCTGAAATGCCGGCTATGGAGCTGATGATGTACGGGACGATCCGCGACCTGGAAGATTCCCTTGAAACAGCTGCCGGATCCAAGGACACCAGGCAGCTTTCCCTGGATCAGCTGGCAGAAGGCATTCCTTCTTTGGGCAATTCAGCGAAATAAACGGAGACGATTTTCCGCTTATTCCGGTGTTGACATAAAATGGACAAGAAAGAGGTGATTGGATTGGGTTCTTCGGAAAAGATGGCTGCTTTTTTGGAAAAATCAGCCGCAGAACAGGACAGCATGATCTCTGACAAAAAATGTTATTCCCGCCTGCTGACGCTTTTTGATCCGGACAGTTTTGTCTGCCTGGATAATAAAGTAGTCTCACGGCCGCATTCAGCGGTTTTTGACAGACCGCCCGTTGAAGGTGACGGCGTGGTTACAGGCTACGGTACGATCGGCGGCCGGCTGGTTTTTGCGGCATCGCAGGATCCAGAGGTTTATGGCGGATCCATAGGCCGCGCACATGCTATGAAAATAGTAAAAGTAATTGAGATGGCTTTGTCTGCCGGTGCCCCGTTTGCGGCAATATATAGTTCCGGCGGTGCCCGTATAGAAGAGGGAGTACTTGCCCTTGAAGGATTAGGTGCGATCCTTTCCGCTCTGAGCGGCGCGAAAGGCCGGATTCCGCTGATAAGTGCCATAATGGGACCCTGCCCGGGCGGAATTGCCCTGGCTGCGGCGAACAGTGATTTCATTCTCTTCTGTGAAGGTGCCGGCATGTATATGAACAGCCCGGTGCTTACTGCATCCAAATCAGGCGGTGCAGTACAGGCCAGCGAGATCGGAACCCCTGTCTCACATCAGAAGGAAACAGGCCTTGCCTCATTTGTTCTTGCGGATGAGGAGACATGTCTCTTGAAAATACGTGAAATTCTGGACTATGTTCCTGTAAATTCCGGGGATTCACTCGGGTTTTCCAGGGAAGCGGTATTGCTCGACGATCCCAACCGTGTCAGCGGCAGACTCAATGATATAGCTTCAGGCATTGATGCGGAAGGTATCAGGATCCGGGATATCATCTCAGAAGTATCCGATATGCAGGCATTTCTTGAAATATGGGATGGCTACGGTACGGATATGGTAACGGCTTTTGCCAAGCTTGACGGCATATCCGTCGGAATTGTCGCAAATGCGGCACAGAGAATGACCGAAGCGGGTGCCAGGAAAGCAGCCAGGTTTGTACGATTCTGTACGGCTTTCATGATCCCGCTTATTACATTTACGGATGCCGAGGGATTCGCAGTCGGCACGGAGATCGAAAAATCCGGCATTCTTGAAGCTGCCGGTGACCTTGTCTGCGCATTTGCCGAATCGGATATACCGCGTGTAGGCATCCTCATCGGTAAGGCCATAGGGACAGCATATCTGGCGATGAACAGCAAAATGCTCGGAGCCGATATGGTATTTGCATGGCCGACGGCACAGGTTGCCGTTATGTCAGCAGACACTGCCGCAAATATCCTGTTCCGGCGCGAAATTGCATCGAGCGAAGACCCGGCCGCAGCAAGAGACGCCAAAGTAAAGGCTTACCGTGAAGAAATTTCCGATCCCGAGGTTGCTGCCGGATATGGTCAGGTTGACGAGATCATCCTGCCTTCGGCTACCCGTCCCCGCATTATAAGTGCCCTTGACATTCTGCTCAGCGCGTATCCGCTTGTTGAAAAGGAACCAACAGTATAAAGATGGAGGAAGAAAAAATGCTTAAGAGATATAGAATTTCCGTCGATGGCAGGTCATATGATGTAGAAGTAGAGGATGCACCGGCAGGCGCAGCTTTCCATGCCGCTCCGGCAGCACCCGCCCCGGCAGCTCCGGCGGCACCCGCACCTGCAGCTGCGCCCGCTCCTGCGGCACCTGCTGCAGCACCCGCCCCTGCGGCACCGGCAGCGAAACCTGCAGCAGCTCCTGCCGATATCAAGGGAGAGACATTGCGTGCACCTATGCCGGGTACAATTCTTTCCGTAACCGCTTCCGCCGGACAGACAGTCAAGCGAGGCGAAGTTCTCCTCATCCTCGAGGCAATGAAGATGGAAAATGAGATCGTTGCCCATATAGACGGAACTATTTCCGGAATTTATGTACAGAAAGGGTCGACAGTCAATGCCGGCGATATTCTGGTTGCTTTTGCCTGATTTGGCAGGGAGGACAATATGGTAAAGATTACAGAGACAATTCTCCGCGATGCGCACCAGTCACTGGCTGCGACACGCATGCGTTACGATGAAATGGAGCCCATGCTGGCGGATCTCGACAAGGTCGGTTACAACGCACTTGAATGCTGGGGCGGCGCAACGTTTGACACATGCGTGCGTTTCCTGGACGAGGATCCGTGGGACCGGCTCAGAAAAATCCGCAGGGCATGCCCGAATACAAAACTGCAGATGCTTCTGCGCGGACAGAATCTCCTCGGATACAAGCATTATGCGGATGACGTTGTAGATTCGTTTGTGGAACGGTCGGTAGCCAACGGTATTGATATTATCCGTATCTTTGACGCATTGAATGATTACCGGAACATCGAGCGTGCCATGGCGGCATGCAGGAAAGAAGGCGGTCATGCACAGGCAGCCATCGCATACACAACAAGTCCGTATCATACAAACGAGAAATTTGCCGCGGATGCGAAGCGCCTTGAAGAAATGGGTGCCGATTCCATATGCATAAAGGATATGGCCGGCCTTCTTCTTCCGTATGAAGCCTATTCGCTGATTACGGCAATCAAGAAAGTTACAAAACTGCCGATTGAACTCCATACGCACTACACATCGGGTGTGGCCTCCATGACCTACCTGAAAGCTGTTGAAGCAGGTGTTGATATTATCGACTGCGCGCTTTCACCTCTTGCTCTGGGCACGTCACAGCCGGCTACAGAACCTATGGTTGCGGCATTGCGCGGGACACCGTATGATACGGGTCTTGATCTCGACCTCCTGACCAATATATCCGCTTATGCGGCGACGATCCGGGAGAAGTGGATTAAATCCGGACTTATCAGTACAAAGGTATTGGGGGTGGACGTCAATACGCTTAAGTACCAGGTACCGGGCGGGATGCTCAGCAATCTCGTTTCACAGCTGAAACAGGCCGGAAAGGAAGATCAGCTGAATGCCGTGCTTGCCGAAGTGCCGAGGGTCAGAAAAGATTTCGGTTATCCGCCCCTTGTTACACCGTCCTCGCAGATTGTCGGGACGCAGGCCGTTATGAATGTCATTACCGGCGAGAGATACAAAATGGTCCCCAAGGAGTCAAAGGCCGTTGTCAAAGGCGAGTACGGGCAGACGCCGGCACCGATCTCCGCTGAAATCATTAAACTCATTCTCGGCGATGAGCCGCAGATTACCGGAAGACCCGCTGATGCACTCGAACCTGAACTTGAGAAAGTAAAAGCGGAAATGGCAGAGTATATCGAGCAGCCTGAGGATGTCCTTACCTGGGCTATGTTCCCGCAGGTTGCGGAGAAATATTTCAAAAAAAGATGGGCGCTGCACCACCAGATTGACGATCAGATCGGGAGTGTTGACGGCGCTTACCAGCCTATCTGACACGTAGATATTATCAGATCTCTAAAATGAAAGTTTTCTTCTGAAAACTTTCATTTTTTTTCTATTTTTACCCTTTTACATGTATAATAGAGCCAGTATACAGTCCTATATGGGATTTGGAGGAGCATGAAAATGCAGCAAAAAGACATGGAAAATCAGGATATGAAATTCACGAGCCTGGTCGAACACATTGAGGCGGAGATGCCCAAAATGAGCAAAGGCCAGAAAGCAATTGCACGCTTTATTCTCTCGGATTATGAGCGTGCCGCCTACATGACAGCAGCCAAAATCGGTGAAGAGGCGGGCGTCAGCGAATCGACCGTTGTCCGATTCACAATGGAACTCGGGTATGAAGGTTATCCTCATTTTCAGAGACTTCTTCAGGAGGAGCTTAAAGTAAAGCTTACTTCCGTACAGCGGCTCAACGCATCACGCCGCTTTTCAAGCGATTCCCAGGTGCTGAATTCAATTCTTCAGGCGGATATTGACAACCTGAAGGGTACTTTTGAAAACATTGATGAAGATGCATTCAGCAGAGCCGTGGAGACGATCCTTCGGGCCAAACGTATTTTTGTCATGGGACTCCGCAGTTCCGCACCTCTGTCATCCTTTATCCATTTCTATTTTACTCTCCTGTTTGACGACGTGCGTCATATCCACAGCAACAGTGCAAATGAAGTATTTGAGCAGATCCTGCCAATTGGTCCGGGGGATGTGCTGATCGGAATCAGTTTCCCGCGTTATTCCGTGCGGACCATTCAGTCCATGCAGTATGCACGGCAGCGCGGTGCCGCAGTTGTGGCAATTACCGACAAGGCGGATGCGCCGCTTGCACAGCAGGCGGATGTAGCGCTTTGTGCGACCTCTGACATGGCTTCCTTTGTTGATTCCCTGGTTGCTCCCCTGTCTGTTATCAACGCCCTGATTGTCGCCCTCGGCATGCGCAAGCGCGACCATATTGAGCAGACCTTTGAAGCCCTTGAGAATCTGTGGGACGAATATAAAGTCTATGACAAGAGTCAGGACAGAAAAACAGACCTGACTCTGTAAATGCAGAGCAAAGTGAAAGTGAAAAGGAATGTACGATGAAAGAACTGATTGCAAACAGTAAGCTTACTGCAGCGGCGGCAATTAAAATTGCGCTTACAACTTCCAGGGAAGAAGAGCACGACCTGAAAGAGAAATTTCTGGCCGACAAAATGTATGTTACGGCGGCTGATTTTGGCGGAGATTTTATCGCCTCCGTATCCAAAATCATTGAACGCGCTGTTGTTGCTGCCAAACGCGAAGGAATCATCGGAGATACACATATTGAAGAAGGCGCCTTGGCCGGCGCTGCACGCGAGGCAATCTCGCAGATAACGTCGAAGGCCATCGGCTTGAATGTCGGCGGCAAAATCGGCATAGCACGTTACGGCGACCATATCAGCGTATGCTGCTTCTTCGGCATAGGTATGCTTAATCTGAATGAAATTGCAATCGGCCTCGGACACAGGGCAATTTGAAAGGATATACTATGACCAGTTACCAGATAGCCATTGACGGACCTTCCGGCTCAGGAAAAAGCACGCTTGCAAAGGCCCTGTCCCGAAAGCTCGGGATTTTGTATCTTGATACGGGTGCCATGTATCGTGCCTGCGGACTGAAGGCGCTCCTTTCCGGCATTTCCCCCAAAGATGAAGTCCTTGTGGGGGAGATGCTCAAAACACTCGATATTGATATCCGTTTTTCTGACGGTGAGCAGCACATTTTTCTGGACGGACGGGATGTCTCGTGCGATATCCGTACGCCGGAAGTTTCCGTAGCGGCTTCCGATATATCGGCCATACCTGCCGTACGCCTTAAAATGGTGTCGATGCAGCGTGAAATTGCATCATCCAGGAGTGTAGTCCTGGACGGCCGTGATATCGGTTCCTACGTGCTTCCGGGGGCGCAGTATAAGTTTTTCCTTACAGCTGACCCCGAGGAGCGGGCCAGACGCAGGCTGGCGGAACTTACACAGCGGGGAAACCATACGCAGACATATGAAGAGGTTCTTTCCGATATCCTTTACCGCGACAGACAGGACTCCACGCGCGCCTTTGCTCCCCTAACAAAGATGCCGGATGCCGTCGAAATCGATACGACGCACAATTCGCAGGAACAGACGCTGCAGATGCTGCTGGATCATCTCCCGGCCGGAATTCTTGCCTCGCCGGAGAACCGAAAGGAGTAATGCATGCAGGTAACACTGGCTAAGTCGTCAGGTTTCTGTTTTGGGGTGGACCATGCTGTCAAAGCGGCATATGCATGCCTGAAAAATGCGTCCCGCAAAATGCCGACGTATATGCTCGGTCCGATTACCCATAATGAATTTGTTGTTTCCGATCTGCTTTCAAAGGGAATGGTACTTGTTGATGACATTGACATGATTACACCTGACAGCACGGTGCTGGTGCGCGCACACGGAATCGCCCCCATGCTGCGGAAACAGCTCGAAGAAAAAAACTGTGACATTATTGACTGCACCTGCCCGTATGTTGAGAAGATACACCGTATTGTAAAACGCGCGGACCAGGCGGGTAAAAATATTATCATTACCGGTACGAAAGGGCATCCGGAAGTGATCGGTATATGCGGGGAGTGCAGAGGCAGAGCCGTGGTCATCAGCACGGCCGAAGAACTTAATGATAGTCATTTTGATCTCGAAAACAGCGTTCTTGTGTCGCAGACTACGTTTTCAGCAGAAGAATTTGCTAAAATACGTGAAAATATCAATAATAAAATTGCAAACGATCAGATTTTTGATACAATATGTAGTACGACTGAAAACAGACAGAAGGAAGCACGTGAGTTGGCTGACTCTTCAGACTTTATGTTCGTCATAGGTTCAAAGAGCAGTTCAAATACCATGAAGCTTTATGATATCTGTAAAAGTCATTGTGCTGAGACGTATCTTATCAGTGATGCGGGGGATCTCGCAGAACTCCTGCCGAAGCTGAACCTTAACGCAGGTGAAGTGAAGGTCGGAATCACAGCAGGTGCATCAACGCCAGAATGTATAATCAGGGAGGTTATCCGAACAATGAGTGAGAACGAGGCTATGGCTAATCAGGAACAGTTGGACATTAATTTTGGAGACTACATTGACAGCATTCCCCAGCTGAGGAAAAACGCTACTGTGAAGGGAGCGATTACATCAGCTGACAATGAGTATGTCTATGTCGACGTCCATGATAAGTCTGAAGGAAGGATTCCTCGTCATGAATTCGCCAATGATCCGGATTTTGACCTGGACGCTGCCATTGCAGAGCATCTTGAAATTGAGGTGTATGTAAGAAGTGTCCGTAACTCCGACATGGGTAAGGAGATTTTGCTCTCCAAGGCACATGTTGATTTTGGCAAGTACAAGACGCAGATCGAAGAGGCTTATGAGAACAAGACCCCGGTTACCGTCAAGATCACAAATGTTGTTAAAGACGGCGTTATCGCTACCTTCGGCGGCGTCGACATCTACATTCACCGTACACAGCTTGAGATGGCTGCAGTAGATGATCTTGATTCCTACAAGGGCAAGACAATTCAGATTTTGATTACACAGTATGACCCGGACAAACGCCGCCTTCGTGTTTCGGGATCCCGCAGATCCCTGCTAAACACACAGCGCCGCGCAAAGGCTGAGGAAGTATGGAACAGCATTCAGGTTGGAGCACATTATGACGGTGTCGTAAGAAGCCTTACAGACTTCGGCGCTTTCGTTGATATCGGCGGCGTGGACGGCCTTGTACATGTATCCGAGCTTTCCTGGAACCGCATCCGTCATCCTTCCGAGGTTGTATCCGTCGGGGATGTCATCAATGTTTTCGTAAAGGACTTTGATCCTGAGAAGAAGCGCATTTCCCTTGGATACAAGAAGCCTGAAGATGATCCTTATCATGATATAGAAGAGAGATTTCCCGTCGGTTCCATCGTACACGGCAAAGTAGTCCGTATGTTCCAGTTCGGCGCATTTGTTGAACTTGAGCCCGGCCTTGACGCACTCTGCCACGTATCCCAGATATCAAATGTCCGTCTGAATAAGCCGGATGATGTTTTGAAAGAGGGCATGGAGATTGACGCTCGCGTTCTTGAAGTGAACAACTCTGCAAGGAGAATCAGCATCAGCATCAAGGAAGTTGAGCCGATTGATCCCGAGATCACGGAAGAAGCTGCTGCTCCTGAAGTTGCTGCAGCAGAAGCTGCACCTGAGGCAGAGGCTGCCGCAACAGAGGCTGCACCTGAGGCAGAAGCTGAAATCATCACGGAAGAGACCGAGAAGTAATCAAGCAATGTAACAATTTGTTAATATAATATGGAACTCCGTCCTCGAATTGTGAGGACGGAGTTCTTTTTTTATCGAAAAACGAAATTACTTTGATTTACAAAATATAAGTATTTTGCTCTAGGGGCTCCGCTTTCTTTCCGTATGACTGTTCTGAAACTGCGCTTTCTTCGGCCCTTGTGAGTGCTGAAAGGTTGCCATATCTCTGAACAAATGTTACAATTACGCAACAGGGGTTTTCGAAACTGTACAAATGCACTATAATTGTGACAGAGATTCGTCTGACTATAATCGAATTAACAACGGACATGTATGACATAATTGTAAACGGGTCCGATTTAATCGGGAGGCTTAAGTGAAAAGAATTAATATTCCACTCAGGATAAACAATAAGAATTTGCACTATCACCCCTCGCGTTGGACTTTAATCAGGGGAACGGCATTAGCAGTCGGCTCGCTTATCGTGGTTTCAGCAATACCGTTTTTTACTGCAGGGTATACTTCGGATGTGTATCTGCAGGTCCCCGCTACGGAGAATGCAGCAGCTACGGATTATCTTCCTGTTTCTGCTGATATGTATGATCTTACAGACCGCAACAGCGATATCGCCATAACCGGTGCCTCATCCGACACGCTTTCCGCTTCTGCAGCAGTGAACAGCACGGCTTCTCAGAATGCAGCAGCTGTTGAACAGAACACGTATGCGATAACGGAACAGACAGCAGAAGACGGAACCCCGGTGGAACTGCTTGATGTAACTCAGTTTACGGCAGACAATACAGTTGTTTATATCAATACATCGAGTGCCAACGTACGTTCACTTCCGAATTCCAGCGGAGTTCTTGTGGCTACGCTTTCCTATTCCAACACTGCAACCCGCATCGGCACCGGAACATCATGGTCAGAAATTCAGATGGCGGACGGATCCGTAGGATATGTACTGACATCATTCCTTTCCACAGAATTTATTGCAACACCTACGCCTACACCCACTCCCACGCCTACACCCACACCTAAGCCTGCTATTACGGAGACAGCAGTTTCCGGTACCTACTATGCCATTGGCGAGCTTAATGTACGTTCAGGCCCAGGTACGGAGTACAATGTAATCAAGACGATTTCACAGGGATCGGGTGTTGATGTTGTCGCGAAGACAAGCAATGGCTGGTACAGATCCGTCAAGGACACATATGTGATGGCAAGCCTGGTTACTTCTCAGGCGCCAAGTTCATCCGCTTCCTCGTCATCTTCGTCATCATCATCTTCGTCTTCGTCTGTTACACCTGCAAATCCTGCTTCTGCAGACTTTATTACGTACTGTGAATCTTTTGTCGGAACTGCATATGTATACGGCGGTTCGTCGACAAGCGGGTTTGACTGCTCCGGTTTTGTATCATATGTTTACAGCAACTATTACGGCATTGGTCTTCCGCATCTGGCAAGTTCAATTGCAGGCGAAGGCTCGAGCGTCAGTCTGAGCGATGCACAGGCCGGAGATGTAATCTGCTATGATTATTCCGAGGATGGTGTCGTTGACCATGTTGCGATTTATGTCGGCGGCGGTACAATTGTTCATGCATCCAACACCAGACAGGGTGTAGTTACAAGCGGAGTTGGTTCTCATATTACGACAGTCAGAAGATTTCTTTAATTGTTTACTTTAGCGATAATAATCGGAACCCGGTTTCTATTGAAACCGGGTTCTTTTTATAAATTAACAGCAAATTGCATGTTCGGAATATTCGAATATAAACGTGCCCGGGTAAAAAAACAGGACCGGTCCCGGCTTTATGCCCGAACAGGTCCTGATCTATGTGAGAGAAGAAATTCCGTCAGACGGTTTCTGCAAGAGCCGTCAGTGCATCCTGGTAGATCTGCACCAGAAGATAAATGGACTCTTCGCTCATTGATTCATTAATCTGGTGTGCCTGATCCTTTTCCCAGGGAAAAGCCGGACCAAAAGCAACAAGTACGGGCATACTGCGGGCATAAGTTCCTCCGCCAATCGCAATTGGCTCCGTAGGTTTCATCAGCGCTCTTTTTTTAACATCCGCCGAAACGGAGTCATCGAACGGAGCGTTATCGACATGTTTCTCATAAACGGAAAGAAGCGCCTTAATCAGAGGTTCCGAAGGATCCTTAAAGAGAGGCTTCTGGTGACTGTAAATCTCTGTGCTGACTCCGTATCCGGCAGCTTTTTCGCGGATTTCAGCGAAGAGGACTTCACCGTCAGACAATACCGGATAACGGATATCAAGCAGGAGCTCGGACGTCGTGTCATCCATCGTGAGAACGCCTGCATTTGCGGAAAGTGCGCCGGAGACGTCGTGAGGCAGTTCGCGGAGAAGGTTATTACCGGTTGTATCATCACCGATTGCAGACATAAAAAAGGAAAGAACAGGCTCATCAGTAAGTCTCGCCGGATTGACTCTTTTGAGTGTTTCGCTGATTGCATTGATTCCGAGTTCCGGTTTGGAACCATGGGACGTAATGCCGGTTCCTTCGATCTTTTCTCCGGTATCAAGGAAGGTGAGGGAGCAGTGGGCAGGAACCATATTCGGGCGTTCGCCGGCTGATGCGCGTATTTTCTTCGAAACAGGTCCTGTAAAACGAAGCTGCAGGATGCCTTTCTCCGCATAGATTGCAGGGAAATCAGCATCGGGTGTAAACCCGCATGCTGGGAGCTCTTCAACTTCCTTATAGTGCTCGATACAGGATGAACCGCATTCTTCATCAATTCCCAGAATAAGGCGGATACGGCATTTCGGGACATAACCGCTGTTCTTCAGGCGAAGCATTGCATAAAATACAGTCACTGCAGGACCTTTGTCGTCATTGATTCCGCGCCCGATCAGACGTCCGTTTTCGTGGCGCAGGGTAAACGGATCGCAGTTCCAGCCTTCGCCGGCCGGAACAACATCGAGGTGACATAAGATGCCGATCATTTTTGGTCCGCTGCCCCATTCGATATATCCGGCACGTCCGTTTAAGTTTTTTACCTTGAATCCGTTATTTTCACCGAGATCCAGCATATATTGGAGTGCGGCGAGTGTTTCACTTCCGTATGGCGCTCCCGGAACAGCTTTCCCCTTTACACTCGGAATAGCTATGATATCCGTAAGTATTGACAGGATGGACTGCTTTTCCGATGATGTGAGTGCCTGGTTATTGTTGTCATCCATTTATAGATTCCTCCCAGTTGTTTTTAATAGCAGAATACATCTATTTTAGCACGACTTTCGAAACTTATGATACGGTTGGGGGGCAGAGTATATGTTTATATCTTGCACACCGGCTGTAATCGGGTATGATATTAACTGTAATATGCAAAAAAACAGCATTTTCCCAAAAGATTCTGAATCGAATCAGAAAACTATAAACTATGTCTTGCCTTTCCTGACCCCTCATGGTAGTATTTTATAGGCTAAATAAACACATGGAGATTTCTCGTGTGCCTTGAAAGCAAGGTGTGCACTCCATGGAAGTAAAACAGGAGGATTAATTATGCCAGTTATTTCAATGAAACAATTACTCGAAGCAGGTGTACATTTCGGACACCAGACCCGCAGATGGAACCCCAAGATGTCAGAGTACATCTACACAGAGCGCAATGGTATTCATATCATTGACCTGCAGAAGACGGTTCGCAAGGCTGACGAAGCTTACATGTTTGTCCGTCAGATCGCAATGGACGGCGGTACGGTTCTTTTCGTAGGAACAAAGAAGCAGGCTCAGGATTCCATTGCTGAAGAAGCAGTCCGCTGCGGAATGTACTTCATCAACAATCGCTGGCTCGGCGGAACGCTTACAAACTTCACAACAATCAAGAAGAGAGTTGCCCGCTTAAAGGAACTCCAGAAGATGGCTCAGGACGGTTCTTTTGACCTTCGTCCCAAGAAGGAAGTTGCTAAGCTTAAGCTTGAGATGGAGAAGCTCGAGAAGAACCTCGGCGGAATCCAGGATATGACTCGTCTTCCTTCCGCTATTTTTATTGTGGATACAAGAAAAGAGCATCTGGCTGTTGCAGAAGCAAGAAGACTGGGTATCCCGCTTGTTGCTATTGTTGACACCAACTGTGATCCGGAAGAAGTTGACTATGTAATTCCCGGCAACGACGACGCTATCCGCGCCGTTAAGCTGATTGCCGGCCGTATGGCGGACGCTGTTATTGAAGCACACCAGGGCGAACAGCTCGAAGTGGCTGAAGCCGCTGAAGCTGCAGAAGCTGCAGAGAAGATTGAAGCGGACATCGCAGCAGATACACAAGAGGCTTAAGTTTCATAAATTAACACAATTAGTACCTGCCCTTGTTCGGCAGGAATGCAGGAGGATATATATATGGCAGATATTACCGCAGCACAGGTAAAAGAACTCCGTGAAATGACGGGTTCAGGAATTATGGATTGCAAGAGAGCACTTCAGGATTCTGATGGTGACGTAGAGAAGGCTGTTGCATTACTTCGTGAAAAGGGTATTGCTTCTGCTGCCAAGAAGGCCGGCCGTATTGCATCGGAAGGCATCGTTGATGCTTATATTCATGCAGGTGGACGCATCGGCGTACTTGTTGAAGTAAATATCGAGACAGACTTTGCTGCCAAGAATGAGCAGTTCAGATCTTTTGTCCGTGACGTTGCCATGCAGATTGCCGCATCGAATCCGCGTTGGGTCGCCCGTGAGGACGTACCTGCTGACGAGATCGAGAAAGAAAAGGAAATCATCCGTAATAAGGCTCTGAACGAAGGCAAACCTGAAAAGATCATCGATAAAATTGTCGATGGTTCAATCACCAAGTTCTATAAAGAGAACTGCCTTCTCGAGCAGGAATATGTTAAAGATGATTCCAAGACAATTGAGACGCTCCAGAAGGAAATGACGGCTGCGATCGGCGAGAAGGTTGCCATCCGCCGCTTTACCCGCTATGAGATGGGTGAAGGCATTGCCAAGAAGGAAGAGAATTTTGCTGACGAAGTTATGAAGCAGATTCACTGATATGGCAACATAATATTAATGAAAGAAGCTGTTATGAATTTATTCATGACGGCTTTTTTTTAGGGCTGTGAAAAGATAGAATAGAGAACAGGTGTATATCACCGAAGGACTAACGGAGGTAGAGAGATGAGTGAACCAGTATACAAGCGTATACTTCTGAAAATCAGCGGCGAAGCGTTGGCCGGTGAGAAGAAGATCGGGATTGATGACGCGGTTCTTCGCCAGATCAGCGCAACAATCAAGGAAGTGGCTGATCTCGGCGTGGAAGTTGCTGTTGTTGTCGGCGGAGGGAATTTCTGGCGCGGCAGAACGAGTGAGAATATGGACCGTGTTACGGGAGACCACATGGGCATGCTTGCAACGATGATGAATGCGCTGGCGCTGTCAGACGCCCTGGAGCAGGCAGGTGCCGTTACAAGGGTTCTCTCCGCGATAGAAATCCGGCAGATGGCTGAACCGTATATCCGTAAACGTGCGATACGGCACCTTGAAAAAGGAAGAATCGTTATTTTCGCCTGCGGAACAGGCAATCCTTTCTTTTCAACCGACACAGGCGCGGCGCTCCGCGCAGCCGAGATTGAAGCGGATGTTTTCTGCAAGGCTACCATGGTTGACGGAGTCTATGACAAAGATCCGAACAAATATCCGGATGCGAAGAAGTTTGACAGAATTTCCCATGATGATGTCCTTCACCTTGACCTGAAAGTCATGGATGCCACAGCGGCGGCTCTCTGCAGGGACAATAAGACAGCGATCCTTGTATTTTCCATGAAGGACCCTCAAAATATAGTTAGAATCGTAAAGGGCGAAAAGATCGGAACTCTGGTAAAATGAATACAAAAAGGGAGGCCTTGAGAATATGCAGACAATTACTGCCGAAACGTACAGTCATTATGAAGATAAAATGAAGAAATCCATTTCAAATTTAGCTGAAAATTTGAATGCAATCCGTGCCGGACGCGCAAATCCGCATGTCCTTGACCGAATTACCATCGATTACTACGGAACCAAAACACCGCTGAATGCTGTCTGTAATATTCAGGTACCCGATCCGCGGACGATTACGCTGATTCCCTGGGATCCGACGACACTGAAAAAAATTGAGAAAGCCATCCTTGAATCCGAACTTGGAATCAATCCCGGCAATGACGGCAAGATGATCCGCCTCGGGTTTCCTATTCTTTCCCAGGAAAGACGTAAGGATTTAGTTAAGCAGGTCCACGGTTACGAAGAGGAGGCAAAAGTTGCTGTCCGCAATATCCGCCGTGATGCAATCGAGACGTACAGGGCCTTCCACAAAAAGAAGGAACTGACAGACGATGATATGGCTGATTTCGAGGAGAAAATCCAGAAAATCACGGATGCATATATTGTTGATGCCGAAAAACACGCTGCAGCTAAAGAAAAGGATCTTATGGAGATCTGATTCCTTCATTCCCGTAAGCTATTCAGGCGGGCGAAGAGATTTGCCCGCCGTTTTTTTCATAAGGAGTGACCGCAATGAGCCAGGTAAAAGGAAAAGGCAAGTTTCTGAACCATTTACTAGCATCCATTCCGTTCGGAAAACATAAAAAACAATCCGGCATGCCGGATGAATCCCTGAAAATCCCCGTTCACCTGGCCGTTATCATGGACGGCAACGGACGCTGGGCTGAGCTGAGGCATCTTCCGAGATCGGCCGGCCACCGCGCAGGCGCAGAAAACCTAAAGGACCTCTGCCGGAACTGCGGGTACTACGGTGTTCGTTATGTTACTGTATATGCGTTTTCCACGGAGAACTGGGCACGTCCGCAGGATGAAGTGCATGCGCTGATGGAGCTTTTTGTGGAATTTTTCGAGCGGTATGACCCCGAACTGGAAAAAGAAGGAATCCGCGTCCGCTTTTCCGGGGATATTGCCGCTCTTCCGGAAGACATCCGTATAGTCTGTGAAAAGGCGGAGAAGAATTCCCTTCACAGAAAAAGAATGGACCTGATTATTGCGATGAACTACGGCGGACGCCGCGAGATCATGCATGCCTGCCAGAACATCGCCCTTGAGGTGCAGGAGGGCAGCCTGCTTCCGCAGGACATTACCGAACAGACGATCTCCTCGCACCTTTATCTTCCGGATGTTCCGGATCCCGACCTGATTATCCGCCCAAGCGGGGAACAGCGACTGTCCAATTTCCTTATCTGGGAAGCGGCATATGCGGAGTTTTGGGTATCGGATATTTTATGGCCTGATTTCGGATTTGACGAGCTGACAAAAGCTTTCCGCGCGTATACAAACAGGGATAGACGATTCGGCGGACTGACGAATCATAAAGCGAAGTAGCCCCGCCATCACAGAAAGAGTAGAATATAGGTATCTGGATAAGACAATACTGGAAAGGAGAGGAGACGGTGATCGTGCTTCCTGCACTGTCTCCCTTACAAATATGAAACAAAGAGTAATAACAGGATTCATATTCGCAATGGCGATTCTGGCATTTTTTGTGCCGGGGTATTTTGTTCCGTATGTGTTATCCATACTTTGGGCTGTCGTAGCCGTTATCTGTACGCGTGAGATGATCTTGTGCGTAAAGGCCAAAGGCCTGCAGGCGGGACAGTACCTGAGCTACTTCGGGGCGTGTCTTTCCTTACTGCCGGTCATGGTCCGGCTGTATTCGGATTCCGCGCTGCTTGCCCTCGGAACGTACTCACTTGCCGTCCTGATTCTTGCCCTGAATTCCGTGATTTTGCTGGTACTTGCGCAGCCGGGCGAACATGCTTTCGGAGACGGAATTGCGACAGCAGGGATTATTCTCTATGTGTCATTCCCGCTTGCCTGTGCGAACATTACGGCGCTTTATATTCCGAATGGATGGTATTTTGTCGCAATCGGCGTTATCGCTCCCTGGGTTTCCGATGTTTTTGCCTATTTTACAGGCTCACTTATCGGCAAACATAAAATTGTCCCGCACATCAGTCCCAAGAAGACGCTTGAAGGCTGCATCGGCGGGGCGATCGGCAGTGCGGGCATCATGGTGCTGTTTTTCTGGCTTTTTATGGTCAGGATCCTTTCCCAGCAGTTTTCTCTGCCGGTCCTGCTGCTTCTTGCGGCATTATCCGGTCTTGTTCTTTCCGTAGTATCTCAGCTTGGCGACTGGATGGCTTCCGCTATCAAGCGCTGGGCCGGCATTAAGGATTTCGGGAAGATTCTTCCGGGGCACGGAGGTCTCCTGGACCGCTTCGACAGCGCATTCTTTACGCTGCCCGTAGCTTTTGCAATTGCACTTTGTTTTATCTGAGGAGATTTACATGAAAACTTTGTCTATTTTGGGATCGACGGGCTCCATAGGATGCCAGACGCTTGAGGTTGTACGCGGATTTCCCGGTCAGTTCAAAGTTGCCGCGCTGTCCTGCGGTAAAAACATAGGGCGCATCGAGGAGCAGATCCGGGAGTTTGAGCCGGCTCTTGTCAGCGTTGCCTGTGAGAAGGATGCATTGCTTCTGCAAAAGAACCTTCTGACTGCCGGAATCAGAACAGAAGTCACTTTCGGGGAAGAGGGGAACCGACTCTGCGCTGAAATACCTGAAGCGGATATGACGGTTGCCGCTATGGTGGGCGTAAAGGGACTTGCTCCTGTCGTCAGTGCGATTAAGGCGGGAAAGGATATTGCTCTTGCAAATAAGGAGACACTTGTTGCGGGCGGTTCTATTGTCATGCCTCTGATACAGTCATCCGGTGTAAGGCTTCTTCCTGTGGACAGCGAACATTCAGCCATCTGGCAGTGTCTTTGGGGACAGCCGAAAGGCAGCCTCGAGAGAATTCTTCTGACGGCATCCGGCGGCCCTTTCCGCGGTTATTCACGGGAACAGCTCCAAAAAGTGACGGTTAAGGAGGCACTGTCCCATCCGACATGGAAGATGGGCGGCAAAATCACGATTGATTCGGCATCCATGATGAATAAGGGTCTTGAAGTGATTGAAGCCGGCTGGCTGTTTGACGTTCCGGTTGACAGGGTAACTGTCGTGGTTCATCCGCAGAGCATTGTGCATTCCATGGTCCGGATGAGGGACGGGTCTGTGCTCGCACAGATGGGAAGACCGAATATGATGCTTCCTATCCAGATTGCACTGTTTTATCCGGAGAGGATGGATGCATTGAGCGAACCGTTTGATCCGTTTGATCCTGCCTGCAGCGACCTGCATTTTGAAAAATGCAATACGGAAGTTTTTTCGTGTCTGGAACTTGCCTACCATGCCGGGCGTACCGGCGGATCATTGCCTGTTGTGATGAATTCCGCCAATGAGGAAGCTGTTGCCGCCTTTCTGGAAGGATCCATTCCGTTTCCCTCGATTGCCGCGGGCATTGAAGCCTGTATGAATGCCCACGAACAGGATGGTGTTGTAAAAGAATTTTCCGTTGAAGATATTTTCGAGATGGATTTGTGGGCAAGGTCGTTTATCCGCGGATATTTTAAGAACAACAGATAAACGAAGCAGAATTTGGAGAATAGAATGTCACCTTTAAGTATTATTATTTGCGTGCTCGGACTTGGTCTTCTGGCAGCCGCTCACGAGATCGGCCATTTTCTCGTTGCCCACCGGCTGGGGATTAAGGTTGAAGAGCTTTCGATTTTTGTCGGTCCTTCCTTGTTTTCATGGAAGAGAAAAGGCGTTGTCTACCATATCCGCCTGATCCCTTTCGGCGCCTATGTGCGTTTTCCCGGGGCCGATGATGAGGACAGCGGCATCTCCAATCCCGATTCCTACTATAACCAGCCCAGATGGAAGCGGCTTCTTGTTTCTCTGGCCGGTCCGTCTGTAAATGTAATCCTCGGAATACTTATTTTTATCATTGTGTTTTCCAATGTCAGTTTCCTGTCGACAAAAATCGACGAGGTCTATACGGACACGCAGATGGCAGAGACAAATGCCATGCCGGGGGATGAAATTCTGGCCATAAACGGCAGGCGTGTGTTTACGGATTATGATATTATGGTTGATTTTTACTTTATCCCTGACGCAGATCCGGTAACAATGACGCTTAAGTCGCAGGTGACGGGTAAAAATTACACGATTACGCTGAATCCGACGATTACCCGGAAATACAGGCTGGGGGTAACGGTGAAGCCTGGCCTTGATAAGAACGGAGGATGGGAAATAGCGGAAGTTGATCCCAGCCAGAACGGCGGAAACCCTGTACTGAAGTCCGGAGATTCTCTGATTGCCGTAAATGGCACCCCGGTTACGGATTCCGATTATGCAAATGTCATTTCCGGAAGCAATGGCAGTCAGGTAACTGCAACGGTCATCCGTGACGGCGTCAGCCAGGATATTACCCTGACGACGACGATCTTTGATACGGCAAATGAACGCGGCATCACGCTTGAGAAGGGCAGTGGGTTTGGAAGCGTAATCGAACATTCGATTCTATATTCCGTATCTGTCGTAAAGGTCTCAATCGAAGGTCTCAGACAGGTTGCTTCAGGTGATCTCCCGGCCACGGATGCGATTTCCGGACCTGTCGGCATTGCTTCACTTGTCTCGGATGTTGTCGACGAACCGACAACAGACAACTCGCAGAAAATTTCTGACCTTGGCCTGATGGCCGGACTGATTTCCGTTGGCCTTGCATTCTCGAATATGCTCCCTTTGCCCGGACTCGACGGGAATGCGCTTGTTCTGATTGTTGTTGAAATGATCCGCGGCAAAAAGCTTTCGCTCAGGACAGAACAGATAATTAACGCGGTCGGGTTCGTCGTACTGATAGGTCTTGTTATATTCGCCTTGTATTCCGATATCCTGCGGTTAACTTAAGATTGTGAGGGTGACATATGAAAAGACATGAAACGCAAAAAGTCCAGGTCCGCAATATTCCTATCGGCGGAGACTCACCGATAGTCGTTCAGTCCATGAACAACACAGATACAAGGGACGTTGGGGCAACTCTCGCACAGATCAGCCGCCTGGCGGATGCCGGGTGTGAATTGACCCGCGTGGCCATTCTCGACAGGGAGGCGGCACTCGCTCTTTCTGAGATCACAAAGCATTCCCCGATTCCCGTCGTTGCGGATATTCATTTTGATTATCGTCTGGCCCTTCTTGCAATCGAGAACGGTGCGGATAAAATCCGCATCAATCCGGGCAACCTCGGTGAAGAATCACGTATTTTTCAGGTTGCCGAAGCAGCAAAAGCCAGACACATTCCGATCCGGGTCGGGGTCAATTCGGGATCTATTTCCCATGAAGTGCTCGCGAAATACGGCGGAGTGAACAGCGAATCAATGACATACAGCGCGCTGCATGCGGTGGAGTCCCTTGAAAAAGCCCATTTCTATGATATGGTAGTCAGTATCAAATCGTCGGATCCCCTGTTAACGATCGAAAGTTATCGTCTCCTTTCCGAAAAGACACCCTATCCGCTTCACGTCGGAGTTACCGAGGCCGGTACCGCCAGGGAAGGCGCCATACGTTCCGCCGTCGGAATCGGGACGCTGCTGGCTGAGGGAATCGGCGATACGATCCGCGTTTCCCTCACCAGTGACCCTGTCGATGAAGTGTATGCGGCCTATACCATACTTAAGGCCCTTTCGCTTCGTCATCACGGCGTGCAGCTTATTTCCTGCCCGACGTGCGGAAGAACACAGGTTCCGCTGATCGAGCTTGCGGAGAGAATAGAAAAGGAAGTTGCCAATATGCCTTATGACCTGCGCGTCGCCGTTATGGGATGCGTTGTAAACGGCCCCGGAGAAGCCAAAGAGTCAGACATCGGGATTGCAGGCGGCAAGAATGAATTTCTTCTTTTCAAAAAAGGGATTCCCGTCCGTAAAATTCCGGCTGACCGTGCAGTGGAAGAACTGCTGACGGAAATCCGAACAATGGGCGAAGCACAGATGACAGAAAGACAACAGGAGAGTAAACAGCAGTAATGATATATCTTGAGGACTTTATTCAGTCATTTTCACAGAACGGACAGCTCCTGCATGTTGCCGGAGAGATTTGCGCGGAAGTGAAACGCGTCCGCATTGACGCGGCGGCCCGAGGTCTTGAACTCGGACTCGATATTCACGGATCGGTGCCGGACGGCACGCTTCTTATTGATCTTGAGACGGGACTGCGTTCCGAACTGTCCCTTACGCACGTACGACTTTTTCTCAAGGGTTTCCCCAAGGGAAAAGAGGCACCTGCTGCGATGATACATCCGCTTCTTCCGTGGATTCTTACGGCTGTCAAGCGAGAGAACCCGCTCCTGAATGCCCTGGTGTCGTATACAAATTTTGAAAACCGGGAAGAGGAACTTGCCGGGCATCTCTATGGCACGATCGACGAAGAACTCGAACAGGATTTTGCGGACCGACTGAACGGATTCATGCATAAATACCTGGAAGTGCAGTGCCCGTTTGTCTGGGAATATAACAAGGATTTTGCGCCGACCCCGATGACGTTTGTCAGGGAGAATGAAGAACGGCTGCGCCGTGAGGCCAACAGTGCGATTCTCCGTTCCGAGCAGTTTGTCAGTACGGAGGAGTCTCCCCAGCATTCCGTAAATCCGAATGCGAGAGGCAATTTCGGTTCTGGTTCATCCGGTGAGGGCGCTCAGCACCGACAGAAAGCACCGAAGGCCAGACCGGACGGGCAGGCGAGTTCTGCTCAGAATTTCGGCACGCCTCCGCCCGCGCAGAATGCGGGTTTACCTGAACCGCCCCCGGAGAATCCGGATTCATGGGCGTTTAAGGCTAAGGAAGCTGCCAAGGAAAACAAGACAGTCTTTACAAAAAAACCAAAAGCCGAAGGTGTTCTGTGGGGCAAGGGCAATCCGACGCTTCCGGTCGTTAAAATCAACGATATGAACCCTACGACAGGACTTGTCCTGTTTGACGGCGAAGTGGAGATTGAAGAGTTCAACCTGACGAAAGCCGGCAATAAAGTACGTGTCAATTTTTTTGTTACGGATAATACCGGCTGTATTGCCTGTGTCTATTTCATGCAGCCGCAGGATGCAGACGACTTTGAAGCGCGTTTTAAGAAAGGCGGGTATGCCCGCTTCCAGGCAAACGTCTATTACGATGACAAATACTCCCGAGATCTTCAGGCTTCCGTGGAGGGAGTCATGGAGGCCGAAGCCCCGGCCAAGCGTCAGGACCTTGCAGCCGTAAAGCGTGTGGAACTTCACTGCCATACAAAGATGAGCGAAAAAGACGCCGTGATTGATGTCGAACGTCTTTTCACCGAAGCTGCAAGGATGGGAGATCCTGCATGCGCCATAACGGACCACGGTGTCGTCCAGGGATTCCCGGATGCCGTAGTTGCATACAAAAAAATAAACGGCAAAAACTCGGATCATCCTTTTAAGGTAATTCTCGGCATGGAGGGATACCTTGTTGACGACGGTCCCTGCATTGCATACCACGCAGAAGATACCGACACGTTTGAAAACGGGTATGTCGCCCTCGATGTCGAGACAACAGGTCTCGACTGTACCAAAGATGAACTGCTTGAGATTGGCGCCGTACATTTTGTAAAAAACGAGTCAGGGAATTTTGTGCCGGGCAGGACTTTTCATACATTTGTAAATCCGGGCAGGGATATCCCTGCCGATATTTCCGGACTTACCGGGATCACTTCCTCCGATATCGAAGAAGCGCCGGTACCGCTCGAGGCTGTGCGTGCATTTACGGAATTTCTGGGTGACCTGCCTGTCTGTGCGCACAATGCCATGTTTGATCTGTCCTTTATCCGCATGACAGGTTTCTCCGTTGATGTTGAAAAGCATGAAGGGTACCGCATCAAGTGCAATCCGGTTGCAGTTGATACGGTAAATCTGGCGCGCTGCCTATATCCCGATGTTCAAAATGCCAAGCTTGCAACCGTTGCGGAATACCTGCAGATTGAGAATCCGCAGGCGCATCGCGCTGTCTCGGATGCAATGACATGCGGAATGATCCTTGCAAAAGCACTTGCCGAATTCGAAATCAATACGCCCGCAGGACTCAACGAGAAGGCAGGAAAGCTCGATAAAGCGGGCATAACGGCCAGAAAACAGCGGGTATATCATATTATCCTGCTGGCCAGGAATCCGCTTGGTCTTTATCACATGTACCGCATGGTATCGGAGTCACATACGAAATATTTCAATATGCGGCCCCGTATCCCGAAGTCCCTGCTTACCTATTTCAAGGCCGGCCTTATAATCGGAAGTGCATGTGAACGCGGCGAAATATTTTCACAGGTGCTCAATTACTACCGCGACAGCAGCAACGATCTCGATCTCGCCAGGGCCGCCATGCTTCAGGACAGGGCATTTATCCGCATGGCACGCTTTTATGACTATCTTGAGATCCAGCCGCTCACAAATAACGAATTCTATCTCAGGAATCCGGAAAGCGGTCTCAGGACGATGGAGGACCTGCGGAATATGAACCGTCTTATCGTTATGCTGGGCGAGCATCTTTCGGTGCCGGTATGCGCAACGACGGACGCACATTTCCTCGAAAAGAACGAAGGCGAATACCGGAAATATATGCTGATGGATATGGGGTACAAGGACGCGGAATTCCAGAGCGACCTGTATTTCCGCACGACAACGGAAATGCTCGAGGAATTTTCCTACCTCGGAGAAAACAAGGCTTTTGAAGTCGTCGTTTCGAATACAAATGCCATTGCCGACAGGATACAGCCTGGCCTCAAGGCGTTCCCGGACGGTACCTATCCTCCGATTATTGAGACCGCAGCTGAAGACATCAAAAACCTCGTATGGGACTATGCAAAAAAACACTATGAATACGAGGGGGAAATTGCCCCGATTGTCACTGCCCGGCTGAACAAGGAACTCGAATCCATAATCGGCCACGGATTTGCTATCATGTACTACATTGCATACAGGCTTGTCAAGAAGTCGAATGAGGACGGATACATCGTCGGATCGAGGGGATCCGTAGGATCGTCTCTTGTTGCTACGTTCTGCGGAATTTCGGAGGTTAACCCTCTGGCACCGCATTATCTCTGTCCGGAATGCCATTATTCGGAATTTGATGAAACCGGCAGATACGGCTCCGGATATGACCTCCCGCCGATGACCTGCCCGAAATGCGGGACTCCGATGAAATGCGAGGGACAGGATATTCCCTTTGAAACATTCCTTGGCTTCTACGGAGACAAGCAGCCTGATATTGACCTGAATTTCTCAAATGAATACCAGTCAAGGGCACACCATTATGTTGCGGAGCTTTTCGGGGAGAGCCACACATTCCGCGCCGGCACGCTCGGTGCTTACGCCGACAAGAATGCCATCGCCGTTGTCAGCAAAATCCAGGCGCAGTCCGACAAGCCCTGCAGCAAGGCGGAACTCAGACGGAAATCCCTGGGTCTCATCGGAGTCAAGCGTACAACCGGCCAGCATCCCGGAGGGATTGTTGTCGTTCCCAAGGAAATGGAAGTCTGGGAATTTACTCCGTTCCAGCACCCGGCCAACAAACTCGACTGCGGTACGACTACTACGCATTTTGACTTTAACGCCATGCATGATACCATCCTGAAGCTTGACTGTCTCGGACATTATGACCCGACGGTTCTCAAGATGCTCAGCGACCTGACGGGTGTCGATATACAGACAATACCGGTACCGGATAAGAAAGTCATGTCGCTTTTCATGTCAACGGAAGCTCTTGGATTTCCTTCGGGGACTACGGACGCAGACTGCGGGACACTCGGACTTTCCGAACTCGGCACCTTCATGGCGCGTGACATGATCAGAGAGACAAAACCTTCCTGCTTCTATGATCTGCTTCAGCTCATGGGCCTTTCCCATGGTACGGATGTTTGGAAGGGGAATGCGCAGGACCTTATCCAGAACGGCACATGCACCCTGACGACCGTTATCGGCTGCCGTGACGGCATCATGACCCAGCTGATCTACTGGGGGCTCCCGAACAAAGCGGCTTTCGACATCATGGAAAAAGTCAGGAAAGGCAAAGGTCTGACGCCGGAACATGAGGCACTGATGCGGGAAAATAACGTGCCGGACTGGTATATTGATTCCTGTAAAAAGATCAAGTACATGTTCCCCAAGGCGCATGCTGCTGCTTATTCGATTTCATCGCTCCGGATTGCCTGGTTTAAGGTATATTATCCGGAAGAATATTACTGTGCGTATTTCACAATCCGCGCAGATGAATTTGACGGGGATGAGCTGTGTTACGGAATAGAAAAGGTAAAAGCCAAAAGAAAAGAACTGTATCAGGGCTTCATGGGGAGAAAACCCAACGAAAAGGCTCTTTACTATATCTGTGAGCTGGTCGAGGAGATGTATGCGAGGGGAATCGAGTTCCTGCCTTACGATATTATGAAATCCGACGCTGTAAAGTTCCAGAAAGTAGGGAAGGGGAAAATCCTTCCGCCGCTGAATGCAATTCCTACGATCAGCACGGCAATTGCACAGAGCATATGCGATGCAAGGGCCGGAGAGCCGTTTAAGACACGCGATGAACTCTCCAGAAGAAGCGGTATCGGCCCTACGGCAATGGCAAAACTCGTATCGACGGGCTGCCTTGACGGAATGCCTGAATCCGCACAGATTGACCTGTTTTCACTGATGTAAAAGGCTATAATCGATATAGGCAGTTTCCTGCCCGAAGGAGAGAATTCATCATGCAGGCATCTGTGGTTCTGCGCGATTCCGTTCTGACAACGGATCAGATCTATGATTACCGTGTGCCGGGAGATCTCGAGTCCGCGCTTTGCGTCGGTCAATTTGTCGAGGTGCCTTTCGGAGGCGGCAACCGTGCCTGTATCGCGCTTGTGATGTCTGTTTTTGCTGACAGGGAATCCAAATACGAACTGAAGCAGATTAAAAGGATCATCGATCTTTTTCCCGTTATGTTTGCTGACCAGATTGCGCTCCTGCCGTATATACGCAGCCGTTACACCTGTACGTACGGGGATGCTGTCCGACTGATGGTCCCCTCTGCGGTTACCGCACGAACGGGCAGAAGCCAGCAGGCAGCTTTCCTTGAGGACAAGGAGACAGCAATGTCCCTTCTCTCTGAGGGCGAGATTGACAGCCTTCCGCAGGTACGGATCATTGAGATGCTGTGCGAGTGCGAAGAAATCCCTGTTTCCGAAATTATGAGTGTGCTTTCCATTTCCCGGTCCCCGATTGACACCCTGAAAAAAAAAGGCATCCTCGGTACCCGGAAACGGATTGTCGTCCCGCCCGTGCGGGAGACGGATCTTTCTGCCGGCGGAGATACGGAAAGGACGGAGCCGTTCCCTCCGTCAGAGGCGCAGCAAAAAGCAATCAGCGAAATCCTTTCCGCAGAGAACCGCAGCGAGTTCCTGCTTTATGGTATTACTGGGAGCGGAAAAACCGAAGTCTATCTGCAGTGTGCGCAGGAAGTACTTAAAAGAGGCGACAGTGTACTTTTTCTTGTTCCCGAGATTTCACTGACACCGCAGATGATTCTCTGGATTACGGGACGCTTCCCCGGCCAGGTTGCCGTTCTTCACAGCCGCCTGACGCCAAAGGAACGCTATGAACAATGGGATGCAATCCGGCGCGGGAAAGCCCGCATTGTTGTGGGAGCGCGGTCTGCTGTTTTTGCCCCGATCCGTCATCTGAAACTCATCCTTGTCGACGAAGAACAGGATTCTTCGTATAAGTCTGAAACGCACCCGCGGTACCATGCAAGGGATATCGCAAGGCAGCGCGCAAAACAGCTTGATTCCGTACTTGTTCTGGGATCCGCTACCCCTTCCGTTGAGACATACTTTTCTGCACAAAAGGGATATACGACACTTTTGTCACTGCCGGAGAGAGTCAATGATGCAAACCTTCCGCAGACGGAAATAGTAGACATGAGGGAGGAGCTTCGGCACGGGAACCGTTCCATTTTCAGCAGAAGCCTTAAGACTGCGATGACAGAGGCGTTTGCCAGGAATGAGCAGGTAATTCTTTTTCTGAACAAGAGGGGCTATTCGAGCCTCATGCTGTGCCGGTCCTGCGGACAGGTCATACTTTGCCCGCACTGCTCCGTGGCCATGACACTGCATACTCCGAAGAGATCGGGAAGGCAGCTTCTGGTATGCCATTACTGCGGGCTTATCCAAAAAGTGCCTGAGGTCTGTCCGTCCTGCAAAAGCACGGTTCAGGGCAAATTCGGGCTTGGGACCCAGCAGCTTGAAGAACTGGTCAAAAAGGAATTTCCGGATCAGACAGTGATTCGTATGGATCAGGATACGACCGTCGGAAGGGATGCACATGCGAAGCTCCTTCAGGCGTTCCGCGAAAAGAAGGCAAGCGTTCTTGTCGGTACGCAGATGATAGCAAAGGGCCATGATTTCCCGGACGTGACTGTCGTGGGCATTGTCTCGGCTGACCTACTCCTACGGGCTTCCGATTTCCGGGCAGGGGAGAGGTCTTTTCAGCTTATCACGCAGGCGTCGGGACGTGCCGGACGCGGCGAAAAGGCAGGGCGCGTCTATATCCAGACATACCAGCCCGAGGATGACATCCTCCTGTGTTCTGCGCATCAGGACTATGAACTGTTTTTCAAGAATGAAATCGAATACCGGAGAAGGCTCGGCTACCCTCCGTTCCGCGCACTTGGCAGCATACTGCTGTCAAATACGGATGAGACGGCAGCAAAGGAACAGGCTGAATCTGTCCTTGCCGCATTGAAGGAAAGCCGCGATGCCATGCCGGATGCCGGCCGCATAGAACTTTACGGTCCCGCACCTGCGGCGCTTTACCGCATCAGAGACAGGTACCGCTACCGGATCAATATCAAGGCGGACAGAAAGTCGCAGCTTTCCTTTTTGTTTTCGGCGATGCAGACACGCTTTTTTACAGAAGGATTTTTACTGTATATGGACATCGATCCTTTATGGTAGAATAGTAGTGATATATTGGCGAACGAGGCGAAGGGGTGGTTGTTTATGGCACTGCGCGAAATTGTTACATTAGGAGATGATATTCTCCGGAAGACCTCACGTGAGGTTACGGATATAGACGACAAGGTAAGGACTTTACTTGATGACATGGCAGAAACCATGTATTTTGAACACCGCGGTGTGGGACTAGCCGCTGTGCAGGTCGGCATGCTCAAAAGAATTTTTGTCTGCGATGTCGGCGATGATACGGGCCTCCATGAATTTATTAATCCGCTTATCCTTGAGAGGAAGGGATCCCAGGTCGGATCAGAAGGCTGTCTTTCCGTCCCAGGCAAATCAGGTGAAGTCGAACGTCCGCAGGAAGTCAGGATAAGGGCTCTCGACCGAATGGGCAATCCATTCGAACTGACCGCGAAAGATTTCCTGGCCGTATGCATCTGCCATGAATATGATCATCTTGACGGCATCCTGTTCATCGATAAGGTGAAGGGGGCAGTTGTTTCGAATTGAGTACACGCATTGTATTTATGGGGACACCCGAATTTGCGGCAACCGTCCTCGAACACCTCTGCAAAGAGAATTACAGTATTATCGCCTGCATTACGCAGCCTGATAAACCGTCCGGGCGTCACATGAAACTGACGCCGCCGCCGGCCAAGTCGTATGCGCTGCAGCAGGGAATTCCTGTTTTCCAGCCGGCTTCCCTCCGTACTGAGGAATTTCTCAAACAGATCAGGTCCTGGGAACCGGATCTTATCATTACCGCCGCTTACGGGAAAATACTTCCGCAGGTGATTCTTGACGTACCAACAAAGGGGTGCATCAATGTACATGCATCTCTGCTTCCCAGATACAGAGGCGCAGCACCTGTCCAATGGTCAATCATGAATGGCGACACGGTTACCGGAGTCACGATTATGAATATGGACGCCGGTATGGATACCGGAAGCATCATAAGCCAGTGTGAATGTCCGATCGATCCTGATATCGGGACGGAAGATCTGATGGACCGTCTGGCAGTCCTCGGATCAAACCTGCTCATCGAAACGCTTCCGCGGTATTTATCCGGCGAGGCAATTCCGACTGCGCAGGATGACAGCCATATGACACTTTCCCCGCCGATCAGGAAAGAGCAGGGACATATTGACTGGTCAGGAACGGCAGAGGAGATTCACAACCAGATCCGTGCGCTCAGCGCATGGCCCGGAGCGTATACATATCTGAACGGCGAGCGGTTTAAGATCTATTCCTCGGTCCTTCCGGAAAACAGCAGGGAAGTTCTGCATTCCTATCAGGAGCAGAACGGAACTCCGGTTCCGGGAACCATAGTCTATTCTTCCAAATCAGATATAATCGTTGCCTGCGGCACAGGATGCATCAATCTTATCTGCGTGCAGCCGCAGTCTTGCCGGCGCATGAATGCATGTGAATGCGCCCACAATTATCATGTCGGCATACGGTTCGGCGGGGAGACATCATGAGTCAGAAAGTGGATATAGCGCGGAACCTGTGTTTCCATATGCTTACGGACGTTCTGGAAAACCAGGCATATTCGAATCTTGTCCTGCAGAAGGCATTAAGGAGCACAAATCTGTCGCCGCAGGAGAAAAGCTTTGCAGCAGCCCTGTTTTACGGCACAATAACACGGCTTTACACGCTCGACTATTATCTTAAGAAGAACCTTAAGAAGAAATACGATACACTGGATGCTTCCGTGCATACGATCCTCAGGATGGGCGTGTGGCAGCTTCTGTATGCTCATTCCGTACCGCCTTTTGCAGCTGTTAACGAGATGGTCAAAGTCGCAAAGCTATATACGAACGAAGGCGGTGTACGCCTGGTAAATGCCGTCCTCCGAAATACAGCGGCCGGTGTTGAAGACGGATCCATTGATCCGGAGAACAGCCGGTTCGATGTGAAATATTCCCTGAACCGGGAACTGAGCGGATGTCTGATCAAATGGTACGGTCAGGAGAAAGCCGAATCGATTGCCGCAGCCTTTCTTCTTGACCCGGTAATTACAGCCCGCGTGAATACCGTACGCACGGACAGGGAAGATCTTGTGAAGCGCCTCGCGGAAGACGGCGTAACAGCCGAAGACGGCCTTTTATACGAAAATGCTTTACGGCTCAATCTTGCAGGCCATGCCGTGTATGAACTTTCTGCGTTCCGGGAAGGTCTTTTCATGATCCAGGATGAGGCAGCCATGCTTGCTGCTTACCTCATGTCTCCTGTGAAAGGGCAGCGTATACTTGACGTATGCGCAGCTCCCGGCGGAAAATCCTGTCATATGGCGGAAATAATGGAGGACAAGGGACAAGTTCTGGCCCTCGATCTCCATGAGGCAAGGCTTGAGATGGTCGAAGAGAACCAGGCCCGCCTCGGACTTACCTGTATCGACACAGCCGCAGCTGATGCGGAACAGCTCACGGAAGAGTTCCCGAATTACATCTCCTATTTCGACGGCGTGCTTGCGGATGTCCCTTGCAGCGGGCTTGGCCTTCTGCTGCGCAAGCCCGATATCAGGTCATCGATGACCTACGCGCGCATGCAGGAGCTCCTGCCGGTTCAGGCAAAAATCCTTGACCAGGCCGGCGCATTTGTTAAACCTGGCGGTACGCTCATATACAGCACCTGTACGATCAGCCCGAATGAAAATGACGGACAGGCAGACCGTTTCCTTGCAGACCACAGCGAATTTGAGGAATATCCGTTTGCTGATATTCTTCCGGAGAGAGTAACGGCGCGCAATCCTTCCCATCTTGATACGGCTCGGCACGGCAGGCTTCAGCTCCTCCCGGATGATGACGGCTGCGACGGTTTTTATATTGCACGATTCAGGAGAAAAGATAAATGAGCAGACGGTTCACATTTGATTTGGATCTTCCCGCGTGGGAAACATGGGTAAAAGAAAAGGGATATCCGCATTACCGGGCAGCCCAGATTTACCAGTGGTTTTCAAAAGGCGTACAGGATACGGACCGCATGAAAAACATACCGGTTCAGATCAGAAAAGCAATCGAAGAAGACTTCATCGTAATGGGGCTGGAGATAGAAAAAGAACTGACATCCGGAATTGACGGTACGAAGAAATTTATTTTCCAGCTTTATGACGGTCATCGGGTAGAGACGGTCTTGATGAAGTATAAGACAGGTTATTCGATATGCATCTCTTCACAGGCCGGATGCAGGATGGGCTGCGCATTCTGCGCGTCGGCACATGCCGGGTTCGGACGCAGCCTGACATCAGGGGAGATGCTCGGTCAGATAACCGTCATATCCGACCATATCGGAGAGCGTATTCACAGCGTCGTTGTTATGGGAATCGGGGAGCCTTTTGATAATTATGACAATCTGATGGACTTCCTCAAACTTGCGAATGACCCGGAAGGACTGAACCTCGGAGCGCGCCATATTACGGTCTCAACTTGCGGACTGGTGCCTCAAATGATAGAATTCATGTGTGCCGATTTACAGGTTAATCTGTCAGTGTCGCTGCATGCGCCCGGGGATGTTCTCCGCCGCAGTATGATGCCCGTCGCAAACCTTTATGACATGGATACTCTGCTCGATGCCTGCCGCCGGTATACGGAACGGACGGGAAGACGGATTACTTTTGAGTATTCGCTGTTTAACGGGGTCAACGACTCCGTCTCGGATGCACATGATCTGGCCGGACAGCTGCGCGGGATTCACTGTCATATCAACCTGATAGCTGCCAATGAGTTCGAGGGAAGTCCCTATCACAGGAGTACGCCGGAACGTGTGCGCACCTTCCAGCAGACCCTTGAACAGCTGGGCATGACAGTAACGCTTCGCAGGGAGATGGGTACTGATATCATGGCGGCCTGCGGGCAGCTTCGTCGGGGAATGCAGGAGAAAGAGCAGATATGAGATATGCCAGCGCTACGGACATGGGGATGGTCCGTAAGAACAATGAGGATTTCCATGCCGCACTGAGTGTCGGCGAAGATGCTGTTTTTGTCATTGCAGACGGGATGGGAGGGCACGCCGCAGGCGAGCTTGCAAGCCGGACTGCAGTGGAATATGTCCTTTCCACTCTGCCGCGCGAACTCGAAAAGACCGTGACAAAAAAGGACCTCGAGGAATTGCTGCACCTGGTCATTGAAAAAGCAAATGTGAAAGTGTACCTTGAGTCACTTGATAACAAAGAATATAAAGGTATGGGCACCACTCTGACAATAGCCGTGCTCCGCGACTGGCGGCTCTACCTTTCACATATCGGCGACTGCCGCGTATATCTGCTCCACGGTTCTTCACTCGACCGCCTTACCGTGGATCATACGCTTGTTCAGGAGCTTATTGATTCCGGTTCGATTACAGAAGAAGAAGCACTGACACATCCTAAGCGTCATCTGCTCCTTAAGTCCCTCGGAGTTAACGAATATATGTCGCCCGACACGTATTCTTTCGATATATCACAGGGCGATCTGATCCTTATGTGCTCAGACGGTTTATATGGATATGTAAAAGAAGAAGAGATCCGCTCTATCCTGCGCCGACACAAGGACCTCAATGCCTGTGCAGCCCAGCTGATCGGCGCGGCAAACAAAGCAGGCGGAAAGGATAACATAACAGTTATCCTGATCCTTTGCGACAGGGATAAAAACAAGGAGATAGTATGAGTGTTTCGAATCAGGGACCGGAAGGAATGGTTCTGGGAGGGCGTTACAGGATTGTCCGGCTTATCGGCAGCGGCGGAATGGCGAATGTTTACCTTGCTGCGGACATGTCGTCGGGTATCCATGTAGCCATTAAGGTTCTCAAACCGGAATTTACGGCGGACGAGGAATTTATCAAGCGCTTTGACACGGAAGCCAAAGCCGCGTCTTCGCTTTCCCATCCCAATATTGTCCGTGTCCTCGGAGTTGGCCAGGAAGGCGAATTCCGCTATATGGTTCAGGAATATGTTGAAGGAATCACGGTAAAAGAGCTGATTACCCAGAACGGTCACCTTGACTGGCGTGTTGCCGTCCCGATCGCCATTCAGGTTGGCATGGCACTTGAGACGGCACATGCCAATGGTATTGTTCACCGTGATATCAAGCCGCACAACATCCTGATTACCAGGGACCGCATTGCCAAGGTTACGGATTTCGGCATCGCCCGCGCCGCCACCAGCAACACGATAACTCTCACGTCTGGCGGAGCCCTTGGATCCGTGCATTATTTTTCCCCGGAGCAGGCGAGGGGCGCCATGGTCGGGCCGAGTACCGATATCTATTCCCTGGGCGTTCTGCTGTTTGAAATGGTTACGGGGCGCGTGCCTTTTGACGGGGACACTTCGGTTGCCATCGCAATCAAACACCTGCAGGAACCGCCGCCGCTCGCATCCGGATATGTTCCGGGAATTCCGGCGGGACTCGATGCTATAATCCAGAAATGTATGCAGAAATCCATTGATTACCGATATCCGACCGTCCATGAGATGGTAACGGAACTGGACGCCCTGATGGTTGATCCCAACGGTGCCTACGGAATCATTGCCAGAACGGAAGCGGCTGATGCGCCGACAAGCCAGATGCAGGCGATGCGTCATGATCCGAATTACGGCAAGCTGCGGGAAATCGAACATTCCATTGATAAACGCAGACGTTCGAGAGCAAAGGACAACGTATTGATTATCCTTTTAATAACCGTGATTGTCGGAGTCCTGCTGAGTGCGATTTTTCTTGTCGGTCGCATGGTATCACAGAATTTTACCAACAAGACAACGGATTCCTTTACTGTCGGCAACTATGTCGGCACACCGATAACCGAGGTTGAGGCCAAGCTCAAAGCACAGAATTTCACGGATTACATAATTAAGGAATATAAGAAAACAACCGATTACGAGCCCGGGATTGTTATGTCCCAGAGCATTAAGGAAGGTGTTGTCATTAAGCCCGGAAACGGACTTCATACGCTTGAATTTGTCGTGAGCGTTGCGCCGGATTCCATTATCCTCGAAGATTACACGGGGCAGGACCAGGCAGCCGTCCAGAGCGCCCTGATTGAGCTCGGCCTTACTGTTACGATCCGGCCGGAGACAAACAATACAATTGCAAGCGGCCTGGTGATCCGGACGGATCCGGCTGCCGGAGCTGCCGTACAGCCTGATTCGCCTGTCGTCATTTATGTGAGCTCGGGTGTGACATCGGTCTCCATTCCGACTCTTGCCGGACTGTCACTTACGACTGCCAAGGAAATGATCGCGCAGAATGACCTGATCATCGGTACGATCACAGTTTATCCCGGCGCAATGGACCTGTCGGATGACGACAAGTATGTCATTGCCACAGACCCGACCGCAGGCTCCGTTGCCAGCCCGAAATCCTCCATCAACCTCGTCGTAGGTACGCAGGATGACTATATCAACAGCAGTTACGGCATAACGCCGACACCTACGCCGACGCCCACGCCGACTCCGGCAACGTATGTGCTGACGATACAGGATACAAAAGGCGGCACAACGGCTCCTGCGTCGGGACCGTATCTGGAAAAGTCACAGGTTACCGTGACGGCAATACCCGATGCGAACTTCTCGTTTGTACACTGGATGGATCAGAACGGTACAGTGCTCAGCACGGATGCAACATATACATTCCCGATGCCGTCCAACAATCTGCTGCTGATACCTGTATTCTCTAAAAAGCCGGAACCGGCGACACCAACACCGACGCCGACACCGATTCCGACAGCGGCACCGACGTCCGCACCGACGCCGACACCGCCACCTGGCCAGGGCTGACGGTATGAAGACTGGAACAATTGTGAAAGGAGTCGGCGGTTCCTACGAAATACACATCAAGGACGACGGGACTGTCCTGGCCAAGCCTCGCGGAATATTCCGGAAAAATAAAATAACGCCGACGGTCGGCGACCATGTTGAAGTGGAGATATCCGGGGATCCGGATATCCCATACGTAATAGACACTATTCTGCCCAGAAGGAACCTTCTGATTCGGCCGCCGGTGGCCAACGTGGACATTTTGATCATTACGATCTCACCGGTGGAGCCGCTTCCGGACTTTAAGCTTATGGACAAGCTGCTGATCCTATGTGAAAAGCAGGAAATACATCCTGTTATCTGGCTTACGAAGACGGACCTTGACACCGGTGAAGCCGACCGCATCCGTACCATTTATGCGGGAGCGGGATACGAAGTATTTTCGTCAGCCCTCGATCAGCCGTTTGACTTTTCGGGCATGCAGAAATTGTTCCGCGGTCATACGGTTGGCTTTGCGGGGCAGTCCGGAGTGGGCAAGTCGACGCTCTGCAACATACTGACCGGATATACCGGCATGGAAGTCGGCGCCATCAGCGAAAGGCTCCACCGCGGCAAACACACGACGCGTCATGTCGAGCTTTTCCCGGTAGAGGATGGATTTCTTATGGATACGCCGGGTTTTTCATCGCTTGAGCTTGCTGACCTTGGCCTTGAGGCGGATGACATACAATACGGATATCCGGAACTCCGGAAAATTGCGGGGAAATGCCGTTTCCAGGACTGCAGGCATATCGGTGAACTCGGCTGCGCTGTCGATTCGGCGGATATGGATCCGGACCGCCTTCAGCGCTATCGAGAATTTGTTACATTTTTGATTAAAAATAAACCATACAGCACGAAACGTCAGGAGAAAGCAAATGAAAAAAGCGGAAACAGTTAAAATTGCGCCATCCATTCTATCAGCCGATTTCGGACATCTGGCCGATGATCTCAAAAAGATCGAATCAGAAGCCGATTTCCTTCATATTGATGTCATGGACGGACACTACGTGCCGAATATTTCCTTCGGCATCCCGATCGTACAATGCATCAGGCCGCTCTCGGAGCTCCCTTTTGATGTGCATCTGATGATAACCAACCCGCTGGATTTTATCCGGCCGTTTGCTGCGGCGGGCGCGGATCTGATCACCATCCATATTGAAACGGTTGAGGATCCCAAATCAGCAATCCGCAAAATTCATGATCTCGGGGTAAAAGCCGGTATTTCCATTCATCCGGATACGGACATACAGGCAATATTTCCGTATCTCGCGGATATTGACCTTGTACTGATCATGTCCGTATATCCTGGATTCGGAGGACAAAGCTTTATGACGGCTTCGCTTGACAGAATTCATGCTGTCAGGGAGGAACTCGACCGGATCGGATCGTCTGCACTTATTTCCGTTGACGGCGGCATCTCGGAAAAAACCGCACCAGCCGTTATTGCAGCGGGAGCAACGCTTCTTGTAGCCGGAAGCTCCGTATTTGGGAAAGAAGACCCTGAAGAAGCCATCAGGATACTGAAACAATGCGCTGGGTTGTAATTACGGGTGGCCCGAATCTCGACTATAAGGTTCTGTTAAACGAGCTCAAGCCGGAAGACAGGATTATCTGTGCAGACAGCGGCGCCATTCATGCCAAAGAGATGAATATTATTCCGCAGGAGCTTCTGGGGGATCTTGATTCAATTGATGCAGATACCCTTTTGTGGATACGGAGCCTTCATATCCCGCTTGAAGTATATCCCGTTGAAAAGGATATGACGGATTCCGAGCTCTGCCTCCGAAAAATCGGAGCGGAACAACCAATCCTTTTGATCTGCTCCCTGACAGGGCGGCCGGACCACGTTCTTTCCAACCTGCTCCTTGCCGGGCGTTTAGCCAGGGAAGGATATCAGCTCACGCTGACGGATGGAACGACATGGGTATACCCTGTAAAAGGACCCGGTAAATTTCGCCTCGATTACCGCAGGTGGCGCACGAAAAAAGAGAGGGGAGGCCTGGCCTTCTCTCTGCTGCCTCTGTTTACGGAAGCAGAGGGCGTAACCACAACAGGGCTTCACTATGCTCTGAAAGACAGGACTCTTTTATCCGGCAGTTCTTTTTCCGTCAGCAACTCCGCAGAAAAAAACGCCCCGGAAATCGGAATCGATTTCACGGGGGGCGTTTTGCTTGTAATGATAACACCCGCCGTCTGATCAGGCGGGCTCTGCGGTCAGATCAGGTTAAATTCTTTGCCGACAGCCATAAAAGCCTTTTCAGATCCTCGGATCGTACTTTCCGAAACGCAGAATGCCAGACGGAAATAACCGGGGCATGAGAATGAAGAACCGGGGACGACCAACAGGTTATGCTTTGCGCATGCAGCGGAGAATTCCGCATCATCGACAGGAGCCTTGGGAAAAAGATAAAGAGCCCCGGCCGGCTTACTGCATGTGAATCCCGCACGCGTGACAATGTCATACAGAAGATTCCTGCGGTATTCGTAATTCCCGATATCTGCTTTTGCGTCGATTGTTTTCTCAATAATCTTCTGAAAAAAAGCCGGCGCATTAACGCTGCCGAGAATACGGTTGCACATCACAATGGCAGGGCAGAGCTGTGCATAATCTGCGTGCCTGGGGCTGACTGCAGAGTATCCGATGCGCTCGCCCGGAAGGGAAAGAGACTTGCTCCATGAAAAACAGATAATCACATTATCGAAATGATCCAGGGAGCAGGGTGCCTTGGCACCGTCATAAACCAGATCAGCATAGGGTTCATCCGAAATAACATGGATGACGTGGTCCTGCGCAAGAAGCAGGGCATTCAGCCGGTCAAGCACTTCTGCGGAATACACGGTACCGCTCGGATTATTGGGTGAATTGACAATGATCGCCTTTGTCTTTGCAGTAATCGCTGCCGAGATTTTATCAATGTCCGGCATAAACGAGCCGGGAATAGTCGGTACGATAACAGCTTTTCCGTCATGATTGTCGATATAGGACAGATATTCCATAAAAAAAGGTGCAAGGACGATAACTTCGTCGCCCGGATCGAGCACGGACCGCAGAACAGCGTTCATCGCACCTGCGGCACCTACGGTCATGCAGACAGCATCGGGGGCAACGGCCAGGGAACTCGTTCTTGTAAGTTTATCGGCTACGGCTTTTCGCGTCGATTCATAGCCGCTGTTGCTCATATAGGAGTGTTTGCCGGGGATATCGGCTGCCGCATAGGAAGTAATAGCGTCAATTACTTCTTTCGGCGGCTCAAGGTCGGGATTTCCAATCGAAAAGTCAAAGACGTTATCTGCACCGTATATGGCTTTCAGTCGGTTTCCTTCTTCAAACATTTTACGTATCATCGACCCGGAAGATAATTTACTTGCAATGCGATTGGAAATCATATCACGGTTCTCCTTTATTGAATGAATGGAATAGAACAATTATATCACAGGAAAAAGACTTTGCCTTTTTGCTCTCATCGCCGGCGCTCAATTTGTGGTATAATTGCAATATGGTTTTCAGCGGGCAGAAGTACGGACTTTTACGTGCCATCCGCGGGTTTATGACCAGAGAGCGGGAAAGCAGAAAAGTCATTGCGATTTTCCCATTGACAGAATTTTTCAAAACGTGTATTATTCACATGTCATAGCAAGAAGAAGCGTCCGCTTCTCACCTCAAGCGTAGTAAAGAGGTTTACACGAATGAATCCGGGCAATGGTCCGGTTTTGTGGAGCGGATGTAGATTCGCTCCATTTTTTTATGTATCGAAGGAGGTGCATTCCTATCGCAAGACCAAGTAACGGGCAGCCAATGAATGATGCAATCCGTTTCAGGGAAGTCAGATTAATCGAGTCAGATGGAAGTATGGTCGGAGTTGTTCCGATTGCCGAGGCGCGCAAACGTGCCGAAGACCAGGATCTGGACCTTGTACTTATTGCAAATAATCCGGATAACCCGGTTTGCAAGATTATGGACTACGGTAAGTTCATGTTCGAACAGGCCAAGAGAGAAAAGGAAGCCCGTAAAAATCAGAAAGTGACAGAAGTTAAAGAAGTCGGCATGAAGCTGACAACGGAAGACCACGATCTGAGTGTCAAAACGAAAAATGCGTGCCGATTTTTAGCAGATGGAGACCGCGTCAAGGTTCTGATTAAGTTCCGCGGGCGTGAGATGGCGTATCAGAGCCAGGGGTATGCGCTTATGGATAAGTTCGCTCAGCTTTGTGCTGAGATCGGACAGATTGAAAAAGCACCCAAGGTCGAGGGAAGAAACATGGTTATGTATCTTGCCCCCAAAAAGAACTGAGATTATACCAGAGGAGGAAATTAAAAATGCCCAAGCAGAGAACCCACAGTTCATCAAAAAAAAGATTTAGAATTACCGGAACAGGTAAAGTTATGTATTCACAGGCTTTCCGCCGTCACATTCTCAGTAAGAGACCTACAAAGAGAATGAGACACCTGCGTAAATCTCTTGTTGCATCCGGACCGAACTCGAAAATTGTCAGAGCAATGATTCCTTACAAATAATTTATTTTAGAATTTAGATGCAATTCAGCCGCCCATATAAATATTTAATGGGCCGCATGATGAAGAGATAACAGGAGGTTATTCCCATGGCAAGAATTAAAAGAGGTATGCGCACAAGAGCGCGTCATCATAAGATCTTAAAGCAGGCAAAGGGCTATTTCGGACACAAGAGCAAGCTGTTTAAGGTTGCCAACCAGGCTGTCATGAAGTCCGGTGCTTATGCATACCGCGACCGTAAATCAAAGAAAAGAGAATTCAGAAAGCTCTGGATCCAGCGCATTAATGCTGCTGCACGCATCAACGGCATTTCTTACAGCCGCCTTATGGATGGTCTTAAGAAGTCTGACATCGCCCTTGACCGCAAGGTTCTCTCCGATATTGCCATTACCGATCCGAAGGGCTTTGCTGCTCTTTGCGAGCAGGCAAAGTCAGTTCGCTGATTTTTATGGCGCGAATTCGAAACATTTCCAGCAAGGATAATGAACAATACCGCTACGTGAAGTCGCTCCATGACCGGAAAACGGCAGAACGTGAAGGTGTTGTCTTCCTTGAAGGCGTGCGTCTTTGTGAAGATGCATTGATTTCCGGCCTGAATCCTTTGATGGTTTTGTTTTCAGATGAAAAACAAGCGCTCGTAGCAAATTGGTGCGAGCGTTTTTCTTTCCCTGAAAATACTCTCATGCTTTCTATGCCGGAAGTCCTTTTCTGCCGCCTTGGCAGCACAAAGAATCCCCAGGGTGTGGCCCTGGTTGTTCAATCGCCGCTTCTTTCCGGGATCATCCCTGCAAGGGGCAGCGATTTGTATCTTGTATGTGAGGGAACCGCGGATCCCGGAAACCTCGGTACAATGATCAGGATGGCGGATGCATTCGATTTTACGGCGGTGCTTGTTACGGCAGGAACAGTTGATCCTTTCAATGAAAAGGTCCTGCGCGCATCAATGGGATCATGTTTTCATATTCCCATTGCCGCGTATGATTCGATTGACGATATCTGCAGCGAACTGCATAAAAACGGAGTACAATTGATTGCATCACACTTAAAAGGGGAACCTCTTCCAGAGGCAGTGTTTTCGTTTCCCTCTGCATTGCTGATCGGCAATGAGGCACGGGGTCTGACGGATGCCTGTTCCGGGCGGTGCGACATTCTTGTTAAGATACCGATGCCCGGCAAAGCGGAATCGCTCAATGCGGCCTCTGCGGCATCGATTCTCGGGTACGTGCTGAGCAGCCGGAGATTTGTATTATAAATTCTTCGTGCATCAGAAGATGCATGGAACTTAGGAGGATGTTGTTATGCAGATCATAGTTTTGGGAGCAAGCCGCGCGGGTATGAATCTTGTGCGTCGGCTGATTGCTGCGGACCATGATGTAGTTCTTGTTGATCCGAATGCAGATTCCATTGCAAGCAGTAAGAAGATCAGTGTAGTGACTGTTTCCGGCGTTATAATTGATATAGATGTTCTCCGGGAAGCCGGCATTGAGTCTGCCGATGCAGTCTGTGCCGTCAGCGAGAGCGAGAACCAGAATCTTATGGCAGCTGAGATTGCGCGCGAAATATTTAATGTTAAGCATGTTATTACGCGTGTTTACGATTCCAGCGGACTACACATTTTTAATTCGGCGGGATTTGTTGCAATTTCTTCGACGGAAGTTACTGTTGATGCAGTGATGCGTGAGCTTGAAGACCGGGACATGGAATCGTTAATGGACTATAATACACATCATATCATGGGGCATAGCATCCATTTTACCCTGCTGAATGTGGAGAACAGCCTGGTAGGCCTGCATATTCATGATATTGAGGATACAGATGGAAGGCATGTCTTCGGCGTATTCCGCAAAGAGAGCATGATCCTGGCCCTGCCTGATATGAAAATAGAAAAGGGAGATAAACTGATTCTGGCTTCCCTGTAAACCGGAACGGTTCTGAGGTGATTTATGAAACTGGTTATCGTTGGTGCCGGTAAGGTTGCATATTATCTGATCCGTGAGCTCACCCGTGAACATGAGATTATTATTGTTGAGCAGGACGAGGCAGCAGCGGCAAAGATTGCCAATCAGCTGACGGCTGTTGTCGTTCATGGCGACGGAACAATCGCGACTGTACTCGAGCCTCTCTGCCACGGAGCGGATATGTTTATTGCGCTTACAGGAAAAGACGAAAATAATCTGATTGCCTGCCAGATCGCAAAACGCATGTTCCATGTACCGGTTACACTTGCACGTGTCAATAACCCCAAAAACCTTGAGGTTATGGAAAAGTTCGGGGTTGATAAATCCTTTTCAGGTACAAAGGTCCTTGCGGAAATGATCGAACAGGAGATTGATTATCTCGGACTCAGAATTGTCCATACGATTGCCAATTCTGACCGCGTACTGATTGAATTCAATCTTTCCCCGTCATCGAAGGCCGTGGGAAAGACGCTCCTGGAGTATGACTTCATCACCGGGGCACGCGTTGTTGTTGTTACTGATGCGGATGGCAACGTCATCACACCTGAAGGCTCAACAGTCATGCATGCCGGGGAGCAGTTCATGATGGTCTGTTCAAAAAAGAGTATCGAAGCTATCTGGAAAGAGATGGTACGCGTCTGATATGCTGATTAAGAAGAGCAGACTGCATAATTTTACGAAATGGCTGTTTTCAAAGCCTGCAAGGACGATTGTTCTGAGCTTTGTTCTTGTCGATTTTATCGGAACACTTCTTCTTTTACTTCCGGCTGCTTCCCAAGACGGCAAAAGTATCGGGCTGCTCGGTGCACTCTTTACAACAGTTTCCTGCACATGCGTTACCGGACTTGTCGTTACAGATACCGCTACGCATTTTACGACATTCGGCAGGTATGTAATTATCTGTCTTATCCAGATCGGAGGCCTCGGCCTTGTTACACTGACTACTTTTTTTATCAGCCTTGCAAGAAAAAAAGTCGGGCTTCGGGCGAAAGTGCTCGCGCAGGAAGCATCCGGAAGCTTCTCCTTTATGGAACTTCCGCAGTTGATTAAGTCTATTATCCTGATTACACTTGGTTTTGAAGGAACCGGATTTGTATTGCTCGCTTCACAGTATATTCCGAGGTTCGGATGGATAGACGGCCTCTCAAAAGCTGGTTTCCAGGCCGTATCCGCATTCTGCAATGCCGGATTTGATCTTATGGGGGATACTGCTTCAGGACCTTACTCAAGCCTTACGGCGTGGAACGGCAATCCTGTTGTGATAATGACAACCGGCTTTCTTATTATCTTCGGAGGCCTCGGTTTTACTGTATGGCGCGATATTTTCAAACACCGCAGAGGCGATAAGTTCCGCCTTCACAGCATCATCGCCATGACCATGACAGCGACGCTTGTCATCGGCGGCATGATTTTCTTTCTTCTCGTTGAATGGAGTAATACCGGAATTGATTCTACTGGTGTCGGGGCATTGGGCACCCTGCCTGAATGGCAAAGGCCTATAGCGGCTTTTTTTCAATCGGTAACGCTGCGTACGGCGGGATTCAATTCGATCAGTCAGTCCAATCTGACGGATGCATCCAAATTCATCTCTTCAGCCCTGATGTTTATCGGTGCCGGATCCGGGTCAACCGGCGGCGGAATTAAGATATCTACATTCACAATTCTTGTGTACACTGTCATTTGTGATATCCGCGGACGCGACGCAATCACAATTAAGAAACAGCAGGTGTCCCATTCGCTTGTTCAGCGCGCGGTCACGATTCTGTTCCTGGGTCTTGCAATTATGCTTGGCTTGTCGCTGGCACTCTGCTTTACCGAACGTAAGGCGCTGGAAGCCGGAACATTCGAATATCTGGATCTTTTGTTTGAATCTGCGTCCGCTTTTGGTACGGTCGGCGTAACCTCAGCTTCAACTCCGACGCTGCTGCCAATCAGCCAGTGGCTTATCATACCGGCTATGTTTCTTGGCCGTGTCGGCCCGGCAACGTTTGCTATCAGCCTTGCCATGCATGAGGAAAAGAACCAGACCAAGATTTACCCGGAAGCAAAAATATCAATCGGATAATTCAAATTATCTTATAAAAGAAAGCAAAAAATGCACGAATTCAGCATTCAAGATTTCTAATATGCAAGATAATGATTCGAATCTTGCAAAAATGTCTGGTGAAGCTCTCCCATTAACTTGACAAACAGACAGTCTCTGACCGATAATAAGTTTTCAAATAATACTTCAGGGAGGGCCGAGACATGGGGCTTACAATCTCACAGAAAATTATCCGTGACCATCTCCTATCAGGAGAAATGAAGGTTGGATCAGAGATTTCGATTCGTATCGATCAGACACTGACACAGGATTCTACGGGAACAATGGCATATCTGCAGTTTGAGGCGATTGGCGTTCCGCGCGTCAGGACCAGGCTTTCTGTTGCCTATATAGATCATAATACGATCCAGTCCGGTTTTGAAAATGCAGACGATCACAAATATATTCAGACAGTTACGAATAAATACGGAATCCGTTTTTCGAGACCCGGCAACGGAGTCTGCCATCAGGTTCACATCGAACGCTTTGGCGTTCCCGGCGGGACTCTGCTCGGCTCAGACAGCCATACCCCGACTTGCGGAGGCATCGGCATGCTGGCAATCGGTGCCGGCGGCCTTGACGTAGCTGTTGCCATGGGCGGAGGCCCATATTACCTGAGCATGCCGAAGATGTGCCGGGTAGAGCTGAAGGGGCGTCTTGCACCATGGGCGACGGCAAAGGATATAATCCTCGAAGTACTTCGCATTATGACCGTTAAGGGCGGAGTAGGGAAGATTGTAGAATATGCAGGTGACGGGCTTTCTTATCTCTCCGTTCCCGAGCGTGCAACCATTACCAATATGGGTGCCGAGCTGGGCGCGACCACTTCAATATTCCCTTCGGATGAAGTTACAAAGGCTTTCCTTGCCGCGCAGGGCAGGGAAGACGCCTGGATTTCTCTTCTTCCTGATGAGGATGCGGTCTATGATGAAGTCATTTCGATTAACCTGGCCGAATTGAAGCCTCTTGCGGCAAAGCCGCACATGCCTGACAATGTTGTTTCTGTTACGGAATTAGCCGGCATGAAAGTCGACCAGGTCTGCATAGGTTCATGCACAAATTCCTCTCTTATGGATATGCTGAAAGTAGCGGCGATTCTAAAAGGTAAGACAGTGCACACGGATGTCTCGCTTGTTATTGCTCCCGGTTCAAAACAGGTATTTAACATGCTTGCGGAATGCGGTGCTCTCTCCGATATGATTGCAGCAGGTGCACGAATCCTTGAATGTGCCTGTGGACCTTGTATCGGAATGGGACAGTCTCCTCGTACGAATGCGGTTTCACTCCGTACCAATAACAGGAATTTTTATGCACGTTCCGGAACTGCATCGGCGAATGTCTACCTCGTCAGCCCTGAAGTTGCGGCTGTTGCGGCGTTAACCGGCGTTGTTACGGATCCGTCGGCATACGGGGAACCCCCTGTTATTCACATGCCTGACAAATTCTATGTGAATGACAACCTTGTTGTCATGCCCGCTTCAGCCGAAGAAGCGAAGACACTTGAGGTTGTACGCGGACCAAACATTAAGCCGTTCCCCGTTAATACGGCATTGCCGGATATGGTAGCGGGAAAGACGCTTGTAAAGCTCGGCGACAATATTACTACGGATCATATCATGCCTTCGAATGCAAAGCTTCTGCCGTATCGTTCCAATATTCCGTACCTTGCGGATTTTTGCCTGACACCTTCCGATCCCGGCTTCCCGGCACGCGCAAAAGAAAACGGCGGCGGATTTATTATCGGCGGATCCAATTACGGACAGGGTTCGAGCCGCGAACATGCAGCATTGGCACCGCTTCAGCTGGGTGTAAAGGGAGTAATTGCCATTTCTTTTGCACGGATCCATATGGCCAATCTGATTAATAACGGCATACTGCCGCTTACTTTTTCCGCCCCGGAAGATTATGATAGAATAAATATGCTTGATGCGCTGGAGATTCAGGATGCACCGTCACAGATTCTTGGCGCCGTCACGGGTAAACCGGTAAAAGTCCTGAATCGTACGCAGGGTTATTCATTTGATGCAGTATGTACCATATCCGACCGCCAGGCGCAGATCCTGCTTGCGGGAGGCCTTCTCAATTTCACGCGTCAGCAGGCCTGACCCATTGTTTATGCATTGGAGGAAAACATATGATTCCTGATTTCATTGACAAGAATAAAGTAATATCTGATCTCGCAAGTAAATCAACAGCAAAATCAAAGATTGATCCCGTGCTGTATGAGCGATACAACGTGAAACGCGGCCTCCGAAATGAAGACGGTACGGGTGTCCTAGTCGGCCTTACTGAGGTCGGAGAGGTTATGTCCTATATTGTTGATGATGCTGAGCGCATTCCTGTTGAAGGGCGGTTGTTCTACAGAGGCATAGAGATTTCGGACCTGGTATCCGGGTTCTATGAGGATAAGAGATACGGTTTCGAGGAAACCGCGTATCTTCTGCTGTTTGGGGAGCTTCCGACCGATACGCAGTTAAAGCAGTTCAATGATCTTCTTGTTGCCAACCGCGAGCTGCCTCATAATTTTACGGAGGACATGATTCTAAAGGCACCGAGTCCGGATATCATGAATAAACTTGCCCGTTCCGTGTTGGCTTTGTATTCCTATGATAAGAATCCGGATTCATTGGATATTGATAATGTTCTGCGCCAATGCATTGAGCTCATTGCCCGCTTCCCGGTCCTGATTTCTCATGCCTTTATGGCAAAGCTCCATTATGTGGATAAGCAGAGCCTGTTCCTGCACGCGCCGGTACCGGAATACAATACAGCTCAGAACATCCTGCATATGATCCGTCCGGACGGACAGTTTACGGAGCTTGAAGCGAGAGTGCTGGACCTGGCACTTGTTGTACATGCTGAACACGGCGGAGGCAATAACTCATCCTTTGTTACGCATGCCGTTTCTTCAACAGGGTCTGATACATATTCTGTTATTGCGGCGGCGATCGGTTCGCTGAAGGGCCCGCAGCACGGCGGTGCGAGCAACAAGGCATATGCCATGATGCAGGATCTCCAGAATACTGTCCACGGCTGGAGAAACGAAATGGAAATCTGTGATTACCTGACGAAGGTTCTCCGGAAAGAGGCGTTTGACAAGACAGGTCTGATCTATGGCATAGGACACGCTGTTTACACAGTTTCGGATCCGAGGACAAAACTTCTCCGCGACTATGCGCGCGGACTGGCATATGAGTCCGGACGTGAGGAGGAGTATGAGCTTTATATCCTTACAGAAAGACTTGCCCCCGAAGTGTTCAGGAACGTAAAGAAAAATGATAAGATTGTCTGCGCAAATGTCGACTTCTATGCAGGGTTTGTCTATTCTATGCTCGGGATACCGCCTGAGCTGTTTACTCCGATTTTTGCAACTGCGCGTGTCGCAGGCTGGAGTGCACACAGAATTGAGGAAATCGTATCAGGCGGACGCATTATGCGTCCGGCATATAAGTGTGTCCAGAAAAGAAGAAGATATATCGGAATGGATGTACGCGAAAATTTCGAGTAATATTATTCTTATTAGTAATTCTGTAAAGATTGGAAAGCTGCCCTTATGCTGTAAAGCCTAAGGGCAGCTTTTTGTATCTAGACATAAAAATAATTTCAAAAAATGTATTTGAATAGACATATATATTTATAATATTGACACAAATCGCGTAAAAATGTTTACATGTATAAGCAAAAATACAAAAAATATGAATAAAGTATGAAAAAATATGAAATTATTACTTGACTAACGTATCATCAGTTAATAAAATATAGAAATGTGTAATTAGAGCTATATAGGAAATTTCTATGTGACCAGTTAAATGATATTACTATATAAATAAAAACACGATAGATTAGATTTGCATATTTGTTCATGCCATTGCCTGAATTACTGTCTGGATACTGATTACGGGACAGATGGTCTGCAGATTGTGAATAATCTAATGACTTTTATTATTTTTTGCTTGAAAAGATCAAAAACGATTCAATCAACGTTCATGCGTATGGTAAATCTGGAGGACGCGTTATGCATCAAAAAAAAATATTCAAAAACATTTTCACAAAAAAAGGAAGACATTTTGTTGTATCTACCGTCATTTGCGTAGCCATCGTTTCACATTCTGTTGTCATGGCTGATGTTTCCAACACCAGCACATGGACAGGTCTGACTGCCAATGCTAACGGAATAACTGCTGACGGAGTAAGTGTTTCACTAAGCTATGCAGAAACAAGCGGAGACACGTCATTTGTAAACGATGGTGCAAATACCTTGAGTACCGTAGGCGCATTTTCTCTTCCGAATGGATCGACGAGCCCGAACGGTATACCGTCAATCGCAACATCATACAATTGGGATGATACACCTGTAGCTGGTCAGATGGCGAATATTGACGGAGGGTCAGGTGTTGTTACCGTTCATTTCAGCAGGACAGTTACAAACCCGATTATTCATCTTGACCGCTTAGGCGGATCAGATAATGGATCCGCTAATAGTATGCAGCTTTCCTTACTTTCTTCAGGAGTGTCACTGATACGGTTGAGTGGAACCGATCATTTTGCGGTAAATGGAAATAATATTTATAACTCATATATTGGGAAAACGGTTGCCAGTCAATTTTCCTTAGAAACGTCTGCAACTGTTAATAAAGGAACGGCAGCCGGAAGCGTTATGCTTGTCGGAACTTTTTCCAGTGTTCAGTTTGCAATATCTGCTGCTGACGGCTCCCGTGAAGGTGCTGGCGGCGATGCGATTGAGTGGGCTTTTTCCATATCTGATTTGGACTATTCCCCTAAAATTGACCTGAATTCGACATCGTCAACAAGCACGAATACGTCTATAACTTCAACACAGCCAATTCTGAATGGGGATTTTTCTGCACAGGTTAATAATTATCCTACCAGCTGGACTCAAACGAATACAAGCGGAGGTCAGGTAAGCAGCGGTCGGTTCGATTTTGTAAATGGAGACGTGACACTAAAGCAGACTGTTTCAGTGCCTAATACGACATTAACGGAACAGTCAATATCAGGAAATACGTTAACAACAAAAGTAACAAATATTGTAAATAATGTTTCCAGTGTGTCATTTGACCTGGCAATCAATACCGATTATGCAAGCAATGTTCTCACATTAAGCTATGGTGGTGTTGCATATGCTTCCTTAAATATCAGTAACGGATCTGCGGACAAATCATGGACATACATGAATGGAGCTTCCGGAAGTATTTCTTCCGTAAGTACTGTAGCTGATGAATTAACGAACACAATGACACATATTTCCATTACGCTGCCTGGTGGAATCTCTTCGGGTGATCTTGTTTTTGCATACACCGGCAGTTCACATGATATTGCAATCGATAATGTTACGGCTGCCAATACCAGGACGACATCGGTGTCTACCACGCTGACGGATCTTACCGATGTAAACTGGTTGGGTAATTTTAAAGAAGGCGGAGCAGCTGTTGCCATTGCCGATACTGATGCATCTATATTTGATGTAGACAGTTCGAATATGCAGACAGCCAACATTATTCTTACAAATCCGCAGGCAGGGGATCAGCTTCTTGTAAACGGTTCATCTGCATCCGGCGGAACGCTTGCAAACGGAGTAGTATGGACACGTACGGATACTGCCGTTACTTTTACCAATATTGACACTGCAGCTGATTATGCCGACGCTGTTGAGTCTGTGCAATTCAATAATACAAGCAGCTTACCCAATACATCTGTTGTTCGTAATATTACGGTTCAGGTAGCTGACAGTATCACGGGAAATCTTTCAAACATAGCAAATACATATATATCATTAACCGCGATTCCTGCGGCTGTGAATGACGCAGGTGCGACGTCTGAGGATTCTCCTGTTCAGATTGCTGTTCTTACAAATGACGACCGCGGTGATTTGCCTGCAACGGTTACTTCAGTGACACAGCCTGAGCACGGTGCGGCAGGGATTAATATGGATGGAACGCTCCAATATACCCCTTACACAAATTTCAATGGCACCGATACTTTTACATATACGATCACCGATGCTGATGGGGATGTTTCAACAGCTTCCGTATCAATAACAGTAACGTCTGTAAACGACGCTCCGGCTGCTGTGGTTACAACAGCATCCACTTTGGAAGACACACCGGTAGTTGTAGATGTACTTGCGGGAGCAACGGATGCGGACGGAGATACTCTTACTGTTACCGGAATCACACAGCCGACAAACGGAGCGGCCGTACTGAACGCAGACGGAACCGTAACCTACACGCCGAACCCGGACTTCTTTGGATCAGATACATTTACATACACGGTCAGTGACGGCAAGGGCGGAACGGATACCAGGACGGTAACTGTTACGGTAGGTCCTACGAACGACACACCGGTTGCGGTTGTTACAGCAGCTTCTACTTTAGAAGATACACCGGTTGTTGTAGATGTACTTGCGGGAGCAACGGACATAGACGGAGATACAATCACCGTTTCATCGATCACGCAGCCGACAAACGGAACAGCTGTGCTGAATGCAGACGGAACCGTAACATACAATCCGAACTCGAATTTCAACGGAACGGATACATTTACATACACGGTCAGTGACGGCAAGGGCGGAACAGATACCAAGACGGTAACTGTTACGGTAGATCCTGTTAACGACGCTCCGGTTGCTGTTGTAGACTCTGCTGTAACCATGGAAGACGCACCGGTTGTTGTAGATGTTCTTGCAGGAGCAACGGACATAGATGGAGATGCAATCACCGTTTCATCGATTACGCAGCCGGCAAACGGAACGGCCGTACTGAACGCAGACGGAACCGTAACGTACACGCCGAACCAAAATTTCAACGGCACGGATACTTTCACATACACGGTCAGTGACGGCAAGGGCGGAACGGATACCAGGACGGTAACTGTTACGGTAGATCCTGCAAACGACGCTCCGGTTGCTGCTGATACACCAGCTTCTACTTTAGAAGATACACCGGTTGTTGTAGATGTACTTGCCGGAGCAACGGACATTGACGGAGATACTCTTACTGTTACCGGAATCACACAGCCGACAAACGGAACGGCCGTACTGAATGCAGACGGAACCGTAACGTATACGCCGAACCCGGACTTCAACGGTACGGATACATTTACATACACGGTCAGTGACGGCAAGGGCGGAACGGATACCAAGACGGTAACCGTTACGGTAGTTTCCGTAAACGACGCACCGGTTGCTGTTGTAGATTCCGCATCCACTTTGGAAGACACACCGGTAGTTGTAGATGTACTTGCCGGAGCAACGGATGCAGATGGAGATACTCTTACTGTTACCG